>Ga0315282_10011892_pt1 | contig 13399 bp, 15 predicted proteins | sample YL17G07_20_MG_FD_203693 | JGI IMG/M metagenome (GOLD analysis project Ga0315282, IMG submission 203693) | Sediment microbial communities from Yellowstone Lake, YNP, Wyoming, USA - YL17G07_20 | ecosystem: Environmental > Aquatic > Freshwater > Lake > Sediment | place: USA: Wyoming | collected...
CGGCGTAAAGTTCTAAATTATAGCTTATAAGCTCCTTGGCTATGCTGATAATCAAGCAACCGCTCCCGCAGCCAAGGTCGATAATCCGCAATTTTTTTCGCGGGTTTTTTTGGAGATATTTAAGGCCGTGTTCGATCAATAGCTCTGATTCCGGCCGAGGTATCAATACGTCGCGGTTGACCGTGAAACTGCGGCCGTAGAATTCAGCCTGCCCCAAGGCATATTGGGGAGGTAGGCCTTTCTGAATTTCCGCCTCGATTTTGTCGAACCTCTTAATTTGCCCGGCAGATAAAACAAGCTCATTTTTTTTCAAAAATAATTGTGCTGGGCTGATATTTAAAATCGAGCACAAAATATCCTCGGCCATTTTATGGCTAAGATGAGTTTTTTTGCTCATTAAATTACTTTGGCTTGTCTTGCTTCAAAAATAGAGCGAGTTTGTCTTCTTGATCGGCGTCGCGGAGCGCGGAAATTATCGGCTCCAAGTTGCCGTTTAAGATGCCTTCGATATTGCTGAATGAGCGGGAGATGCGGTGGTCGGTGACCCGGTCCTGCGGAAAATTGTAGGTTCTGGTTTTGTCAGAACGATCGCCGGATTTGACCATCGAGAGGCGCAGTTGACTTAAGCAGGCCATTTTTTGCTCCTGATCTTTTTGCCAAAGCCGCGCGCGCAAAACTTTCATGGCTTTTTCGCGGTTTTTAATTTGGCTTTTTTCGTCTTGACAGGTGACCACCAGGCCGCTCGGAAGGTGAGTAATCCGTACGGCCGAATCGGTCGTATTAACCGACTGGCCACCGTGTCCCGAGGAGCGGAAAACGTCAACGCGAATTTCTTCCGGCTTGATTTCAATTAGCTTTTCTTCGACTTCGGGCAGGACCGCCACGGTTGCCGCCGAAGTGTGAAGCCGGCCGGACTTTTCCGTTTTTGGTACTCGCTGAACACGGTGTACCCCGCCCTCGTATTTTAGCTGCCCGTAAGCGCCTGGAGCCTTAACCAAGATTACCATCTGTTTTATTCCCCCGAGGGAGCTTTCCTGCTTTTCTGAAATTGTAACGCCCCAATCTTTTTTTTCACAATATCGAAGATACATCCTCGCGAGCTCCCCGGCAAATAGTTCTGCTTCTTCGCCGCCGGTGCCGGCTCTAATTTCGACAATAGCGAAATGAGAATCCATCGGTTCCGCTTGGACGACTTCGCTTTTCAGCTTTTCGATTTCATCCTCAATCAAGGCCCTTAGCTCCGGGTCTTGCGTTGAGTCAAGCAAAGCCAAATTCGATTTGAGCTCTTCTAGCTTTGGATTCATCTTAGTTTAATTTAACAAAAAACCGGCCTTCCAAACAGACCGTGCGTTTACGTCGGTTATTTGCCTTCAGCCGGTTTCTCTTTTTTGCTCTCGATTTTGACTCTCGAGGACTCTTCGTCTTTGGCGACTGACTTCTTGTGCTTGGCTTGCTCTTTGAGCTGGTCTTGGATTTTTTTGGTTTTGTTCAGACGCTCCTGGAATCTATCCAGCCGCCCCGCCGTGTCGAGAAGTTTCTTGTTGCCGGTATAAAGGGGGTGACATTTCGAACAGAGCTCGACTTTTAGCTCTGGTAAGGTCGAGCCCATCTCAAAAGTTGCCCCGCAAGAGCAGCGCACTTTTGCCTTTTTGTAATACTTTGGGTGAATATCTCTCTTCATTTTATTATAATATTATCACGTCCCTCGAAGCCTTGTGCAAAAGAGGATTTTTCATAGCATTTGTATTTTTGCATAATTTGAGGTATATTTCAAGACACAGGGCGGGGTGAGCCACGAGAGACGTGGCGAACGCCCTCTAATTATTTTATTTCGGAGGAAGATTTTCATGAGTAAGCTGCCAACGCTTGAGGAATTGTTTAAAGCTGGAGCCCATTTTGGGCATCGGAAGAGTCGCTCTGACGCTAGAGCGCATGATTTTGTTTTTGCCCACCGCAACAAAATTGCAATCATCGACCTGGAAAAAACGCGCGTTCTTCTTGAAGAAGCGTTAGACTTTTTGAAGACTGCTGCCAAAGATGGGGCGCTTTTCCTCTTTGTCGGCACCAAGCCGCAGGCTCGCGAGGAAGTGAAAAAAGTTGCTGAAGAGCTGGGGCAGCCCTATATTGTAGAACGCTGGCCGGGCGGACTTATTACTAATTTTGACGTCGTTTTTAAGGCGGTCAAAAAGATGCTGCAGCGAGAGCAGGATTTGGCTGAAGGTAAATTTGCCACTTTTACCAAAAAAGAACGGCTTAAAATTGAAAAGGACTTGCAAAAAGCCAAACGAATTCTCGGAGGGCTGGCGAAAATGGAGCGTAAGCCGGATATTTTGGCGGTTATCGACGCCAAAGAGGAAGAAATCGCCCTTCTGGAAGCGAAACGGGCAGGGTTAAAGGTGGTGGCGCTTTGCGACACCAACTCCAATCCGCGCTTAGTTGATTATCCGATTCCGGTTAACGACGATGCGACCGCTACGGTCAAGCTGATTTGCAACCTGATAAAGGAGACGATTAAGTCGAACTACAAAGTGCCGGTCAAAGCGGCAGAGGTGGAGGAGCGGCTGCAAGATAAGACTGAATCAGAACCTGTTCAACCAAAGGCTAAATCAAAGAGGGGCGATGGAAAAAATTAAGCGTTTACGACAAAAAACCGGTCTCGGGGTGATGGAAGTCAAAAAGGCACTGGATAAAGCCAAAGGGGACGAGAAACGTGCCGAGAAGATTTTGAGCGAGCGCGGGGCTCAAATAATGGAAAAGAAGTCTTCGCGCGCTACTTGCAGTGGGCTGATTGACTCCTACGTTCATCTCGGCAAAATTGGCGTTTTGGTCGAGGTAAACTGCGAAACAGATTTTGTCGCCCGCAATGAGCAGTTCAGAAACTTTGTCCACGAGATCGCTTTGGCCGTGGCCTCAAGCGAAGCGGAAAGCGTCGCAGAGCTTTTGGACGAAGAATATTTCAAGGAACCCGGCAAAAAGATTCGAACGCTGCTGCAAGAGACGATTGCCAAAACCGGCGAAAACATTAAAATCAAGCGGTTCGTTAAGTATTCTCTAGCGGACAAATCTTAGCCCTCGGATCTTTGCGAGATTGCCAAAAGCCTCACTTGCTGATACCTTACAGATAGCGAGGTGAAAAATGTATAAAGACGAAGTCAGGTCTCTCAAGCAGAAGTTTGAGCAAGTCATTTCTAAGCTGAAAGAGGAGTTTGGTAATATCCGCACCGGACAGGCCTCGACGGGTTTGGTCGAAAACATTGCCGTTACCTACTACGGCTCGCAGGCGCCTCTGAAACAGATGGCGACAATCACCATTAATGGCCCAAGCCAGATTGTCATTATCCCGTGGGACAAAAATTCCTTGGGGGACATTGAATTGGCGATTCGCAACTCCGATTCGGGCCTTGCCCCGATTAACGATGGCCATGCTGTAAGAGTAGCCTTGCCGCCGATGACCGAAGAGCGCCGCGATCAGCTGATCAAAAGTATCCACTCTAAGGGAGAAGAGGCGAGAGTGGCACTGCGAACCTTGCGCGGCGAAGTCTGGGAGAAGGCCAAAAAGCAAGAAAAGGCCGGGGAGCTAACCGAGGACGATCGCTACGGAGCTGAAAAAGAGCTGAACGAAATCATTGCTGATTATAATAAGAGAATTGAGGAGCTATCGGCTAATAAGGAAAAGGATTTAAGGGCAATTTAGATGTTCTTTCTCACCTTGCTGGTTTTCATTATCATTCTGGGGCTCTTTATTTTTATTCATGAATTCGGGCATTTCGTTCTGGCTAAATCCGCTGGAGTAAAAGTTGAAGAATTTGCCTTCGGTTTCCCGCCAAAGCTCATCTGCCACAAGCGCGGCGAAACTAAATATTGCCTGAACCTTATTCCTTTTGGCGGCTATGTCAAAATGCTCGGCGAAGAAGGGGGCAGCGAGTCGGCCCGCTCTTTCGTCAAAAAGCCTATCCGCTGGCGCCTTGCTATTATCGTCGGCGGGGTGGTGGCGAATTTTCTGGCGGCAGGTTTGCTTTTTTCTCTTGGCTATATGGTGGGGATTACGCCGATTGGCCTTGATCCGGCTCAGCTTGGTGGCAAGCAAACCCATCAAGTAGTGGTAGCGGAGGTGCTCAAGGATTCGCCGGCAGCGCAGGCTGGCCTTAAGGTCGGAGATATTCTAATCGGCTTTAGCTCGGTGACTGACTTTCGCGCTTTCACGGCGGAGCATTTGGGGCAAGAGGTGCCTTTGACCGTTTCGCGCTCGGGTAAGACCCTGACCCAGACGGTCAATCTATCGGCGAATACCGAAGCGCCGCTAGGGGTCGGGGTAGCAGACGCTCCAATTGTTCGGCTTGGTTTCTTTTCGGCAATTTCTGCCGGTTTTCGGGAAATGGTTCTGACGACTGCCTATGTGGCCAAACTCCTTTGGAACTTTATAGTTGGAATTTTTAAGGAAAGAAAGATCAGCGCCGAGCTAAGTGGACCGGTCGGGATCTTTTCCGTAACCGGACAGGCGGTCAGGATGGGCTTCGGATATGTGGTACAGCTAGCGGCGGTTTTGTCGATTAATTTAGCCTTAATTAATATCTTGCCCTTCCCGGCTTTGGACGGCGGAAAAGCGGTGATTTTATTTTCCGAAGGGGTTTTCCGTCGCAAACTTATCCGTCAGGAAGTTGAAAATATTTTGCACACCATCGGTTTCGCGATTTTAATCCTTTTGGTTATGGCAGTGACGATCCGTGAGATCCTTGCTTTGCTTTGAAAATTTGTAAGGAGGAAAATGACGCCGCTAATTGTCGGCAACTGGAAAATGCACACTGACTTGTCGGAGGCACAGGTTTTGGCCGGGCAAATCAGCCGTCGTGCCGAAGACATACAGCAAATTGAAGTGGTTCTTTGCCCGCCCGCAGTCTTTCTTTATCCGGTTTTCGAGTATTTGAAGGCTCGACCACGTCACTTGCATTTAGGGTTACAAAATGCGATGTGGAAAGACGAAGGGCAATATACGGGAGAAATTTCACTGGAGATGGTGCGCGGAATTTGCCGATTCGTCATCTTGGGGCATAGCGAGCGGCGCCGAATTTTCTCGGAAAATGACGAGATGATAAATAAAAAACTTAATTTTGCCTTGCGGGCTGGTTTTCGGCCGATTGTCTGCGTTGGGGAAGCGGAACGTTTTCATCTCGAAGATTATTACTCTCGGGAACTAAATAGGATGAAAAAGACGGACGGAATTTTGACACAAATTGATCGAGCCTTTGCGAGAATTCCTGTAAGCGCTTTAGAAAAAGTTGCCATTGCCTACGAGCCGCTTTGGGCGATTGGCACCAGCAACGCCGCTACGGGTGCTTATGCAGCGGCGATTTGTTATATTGTTAAGAGTCACCTTGAGGAGAAATATGGTGAGGCGCTTCAGGATATCCCGGTGCTTTACGGCGGTTCAGTTTCGCCGGGCAACGCCAGTGAATTTGTCTACCAGCCGTCGATTGACGGATTGCTAGTGGGTGGGTCGAGCATCAAAGGCAAAGAGTTCGTCAGAATTTTAGAGATTGCTTCGGGGGTCAAAAATGGTTGAGCGCTCCAAAAGAATTGTCAGGATTCCTTCCCACCGGCGCTTAAGCCGAGCCAATCTTTTTGGCAAGATCGTGCTGGTAAGGAGTGACTTTAATGTGCCGATTAAGGACGGCCGGATCAGCGATTTGCAAAGAATTGTTGCTGGCGTGCCAACGATCAAAAAAATCTTTGAAAAGGACGCCAAGCAGGTTAACATTATCTGCCATCTTGGCCAGCCGAAATCTTATGACAAAAATTTTTCTACTGCTGTCATTGCCGGAGCGCTGGCAAACCTTTTGCATTTACGTGCCGCTCCCGTCAAAGTAAATACGGAGTTTAAAAGCCCGGCTTTGAGTGTCTGCTATCAGCTTGGCGAGAAAGTCCGCCTTTTTGAAAATTTACGCTTTGATCCACGTGAAAAGCTGAATTCAGCAGAGTTCGCCGGGGAGCTCTCACGTCTCGGTGAAGTTTTTGTCTTAGATGCTTTTGCCAGTTTTCACCGTTTGCACACCTCGGTGGTGGCCTTGCAGAAAAAATTGCCGACCTACGCGGGCCTTTTGGTTGAGAGGGAGGTTAATGCTCTTTTTAAGCTAGTGGGGCGGGCCGAGCCGCCATTTGTGGCAATTATTGGCGGGGCTAAAATTGAGGATAAGCTGCCGGTTGTTGAAGCGCTCGCGAAAATTTGTAAGGCGGTTTTGGTTGGGGGACAAACCGCCAATGCGTGGCTTGCCTCCAAGCGCCCTAAAGCCGACAATATTTATTTGCCGACCGATGGGGTCAACAAGCGGGGACAAATCGTTGCTTTAGATGAGAAGTCTTTGCGTGAGGGAATTTATGATGTCGGCCCGCAAACCGTTTTGCTTTTCAAAAGCATTCTAGCCTCTGCAAAGACAGTTTTTTGGAACGGAAATTTAGGTCAAAGTGAACTGCCGCGCTTCAGCTATGGCACGCGGGAAATTGCCCGTTATGTTGCTCGGCTTAAAGCCGAGAAAGTCGTGAGTGGAGGTAACACGATAGCGGTAATTGACGAGCTCGCACTCGGTGATGGATTCAATTTTGTTTCAACCGGCGGTGGCGCCACCAGCGATTTTATTATCGGTAAAAAAATGCCAGCGCTGGAATTATTGCTTAAATAAAATTTGCATGTCGTTTAAAGAACTTATTAACGATGCCTTCCGCAACCGCTTCGCCATTGGAGCCTTTGGGTTCTATAATTTAGAAACGGCTCAAGCGATTGCGGCGGGAGCTCAAGCGAAAGAGAAGCCAGCAATTTTGCTTGTCAGTGAAAAATCACTTAAATACGCCGGTTTTGAGCGGATTATTTCGCTCGCCGAGTCGTTTAAAAAAGAGTCGGAATTTCCGCTTTTTTTATTTCTTGACCATGGCCATGACATCAAGATCATCAAAGATTGTATCAAAAGTAGCTTTGACGCGGTGATGTTTGATGGCTCCAAAATGCCGCTTGAGCAAAATATGCTGATCTCTAAACAGCTGCGCCAAACAGCACATCGCAAAGGTGTTGTTTTCGAAGCGGAAATCGGGAGAATCGGCGGACGCGAAGATTATCAGGTTTCGCAGGAGTTTAAGACTAACCCGAGCGAAGCTAGACATTTTTATCAAGAAGTTAAGCCTGATTTATTAGCCGTGGCAATCGGCAATATTCACGGCGAAGAGACGCGCCAGGAGGAGCTTGATTTTACCCTTTTGGCGCGGATTGCCGATTTGGTCAAGGCGCCTCTTGTTTTGCATGGTTGCTCCAACCGTTTGCCGCGCGAGTACCAAGTAGCAATTTCTCAAGGGGTAGTCAAAATTAATATTGATACTGAATTGCGCCAAGGTTTTGTTGAAGGACTAAGAAGGGGGATCGGTAAAAAAATTCACGACCCGCGCGAAATTCTCGCTCTGGCTAAAGAAGAAATGATCGAAACAATTACCGATAAAATTGAGACCTTTTCGTGCTCGACTCTGAAGTGCCCGCAGTAGTTCTCGCTGGTAGTATCTTGAGATAGTCTAAAATATTTGCTATATTTCAAAAGTCATAAGGATAAAAAATGCCCTCTGTCTTGATGGATACTGAATCAAGTTCAGCATAACGATTGTATAAAATATGTCGTCAGAGAAAAAGGTACTTTCTAAAAATCGCATCAAACTGACCATCACAGTGCCGGCTGATGAGATGACTCAATATTTCGGCAAAAAATACGATGAGCTGGCGGCAAGCGTGACTTTGCCCGGATTTCGCCCCGGCCGCGGGCCGCGGGTGATGACAATCGAAGCGATCGGCCAGCAACGCCTCGTCCAAGGCGCACTCGAGCTCGCCCTTGGCGAACATTACGAAGCATCGCTGCGCGAGCACGGCGTTTATCCCGTAACGCCACCGGCCGTTTCTATTTCCAAATATCCCTCTTATGATCGCGACACAGCTAAAGACGAACTGGTTTTTGAGGTTGAATTTGATATTTTGCCGCAGGCGAAAATCGGCCCCTGGCGCAAAATTAGGGTTAAAAAGATTGAGTCCAAAGCGCTTGAAGTCACCAACGACGAGGTAGAAAAAGTCGTTGAATATTTGCGCCGCCAAGCCGCTGAGCTCAAAGAAATTACGCGGGAGACACGCCAAGGCGATTGGCTGCAAGTCAGCTACACCGGAAAAGTTGATAACGTCATTAAGGAAGCCCTCACCAACAAGGGAATGCCGCTGGTTTTGGGCGAGACCCGGCTTATCCCCGGATTTTCCGAGGCATTAGTCGGAATGAAAAAGGGCCAGCAAAAGGAAATCGAGCTAGCTTTGCCGAAAGATTTGCCGGACAAAAGTTTGGCTGGCCAGAAAGCGCGTTTTGAAGTGACGCTCGATGATCACAAGGAAGTTATCTTGCCCGCCCTAGACAATAAATTCTTTGAGCGCTTCGGCAGAAAATCGGCTGGGGAGCTCAAGAAATCTATCCGTGCCAGCTTAGAGGCGGAAAAACGTGAGCGAGAGCGTCGCGCGCAAGAGGGGCAAATTTCCGAGCAAATCGTTAAGATGACCAGGGTTGAAATCCCGGATTCTCTAGTTGAACAAGAAAAGAAGCGCCTAAAAGCGGCTCTGGAAAAAGACCTCGAAAGTCGTGGGGCAACACTGGAAAAATATTTTGAGAGCTTAAAAGTGACGCAAGATAAGGCCGAGCGTGATCTGGCCGAGCAGGCTCGGCGCAATATTATCCTGGGAGTGGGTTTGGGTCAGATCGCCAAAGCCGAAGGGGTGAAACTCTCGGCGCAGGAGGGGACGCGGGCTGTTTTTGATAAAATTATTGACTCCTGCGCGCGCTAGGTTTTCTGGGTAGCTGTGTGTAAAGCAGGCTTGACATTGGCGCTTATTCTGGTAATTTAAAATTGATATATGTCCTACTTAATCCCCACAGTAATTGAGAAGTCGCAATTCGGCGAGCGGGCCTACGATATTTACTCAAGGCTTCTTAAAGAGCGGATTATTTTTTTGGGCGGGATTATTGACGACGATTTAGCTAATATTGTAATCGCCCAGCTTTTGTTTTTGGCAAGCGAATCCGACAGCGAGGATATAAAACTTTATCTCAACTCACCGGGCGGGTCAGTGACGGCCTCATTGGCGATTTATGACACGATGCAGCATACCAAACCACAAATTGCGACTGTTTGTGTCGGGCAGGCGGCCAGCGGGGCAGCGCTTCTTCTCGCCGGCGGCGCGCGGGGCAAGCGTTTCGCCCTGCCGAATGCTCGGATTATGATTCATCAGCCCCTGGGAGGAGTGGAGGGTCAGGCGACTGATATAAAAATTCATGCCGAGGAGATTTTGAAAACCAAAGATCGACTGAACGAGATTCTGGCCAAGGCGACCGGTAAGTCAAAAAAGAGGATTGAGGATGACACTGAACGTGACCGATTTTTGACGGCCGCCGAAGCCAAGGACTATGGGATTGTGGATAAAGTAGTCAGATAAATGACCTCTCAAGAAATTTTTGATCTCGCAATTTCGCTTGGTATCCGCAACGATCCGCGCGGCATCCGCGGGGTGCGGGAAGTTTTGCGCGAGAATCGCAAGGAATATAAAGAGCTTCCGAAAAAGAAGCAAGCCGAGTACGACAAGGAAAAGTTTGTTAATCCTTACTCGGACAGCCGATATCTTAGCGGCAATAGACGCACCAAAGTTAAAAGCGCGCTGGTTGGCATTGATATCGGCACCGAAGAGGTGATGCTGGCCCGCGAACTCGAGCGGCAGGGGAAAAAGATTGATTTAATTATTGCTCACCACCCGGCTGGCCGAGCTTTGGCGCGATTGCACGAAGTTATGGATATTCAAGTGGCGGTTTTGGCGCGTGAGGGTGTACCGGAAAATATCGGGGAGGGGGTTTTAAAGGAAAGGCTTGAGCAAGTTTGGCGCTCGATAATGCCGGTTAATCATTATAAGGGAGTAATGGCAGCGGAGTTAATGGGAATTCCGATGGTTTGCTTGCACACTCCAGCCGACAACTGCGTTTGGAAATTCGTCGATCGTTTTTTGGCCGAGAAGAAACCGCGCACAGTCGGAGGAATCGTGGAGGCCTTAAAGGAAATTCCTGAATACAAGAGGGCCACCGAGCTGAATTGTGGTCCGGCGATCTTTGTCGGTGAAGAGAAATCGCGTGCCGGCAAAGTGGTGGTGACAGGGATGACCGGCGGGACGAGCGGGTCGGAAAAAATTTATGAGAGGATGAGCCATTATGGGATCGGCACCGAAGTGGCAATGCATATTCGCGAGGAGGATCGCGAGGAAGCGATCAAGCATTATATTAACGTTGTCATCGCCGGACATATCGCCTCGGATTCCCTGGGTTTGAATTTAATCGTTGATAAATTGGAAAAAGCTGGCGTGGAAATCGTTCCTTGCTCTGGTTATATCAGATATTCGAGGAACTCTTAAAATTAGACGAGGTTTTTTTGAGTTTTTAGTGTCTAGCGTCAAACTAAATCGCTTGCTATATTTAGGGGCGTAAGCTGACTAAAGGAGGTTGATGGTTGATCTGGGGGAGCAAAAACGCAAGGCATGGGAGCAAGAAGCGGGGGTAACGACAGCAATTGCCCGCTCCGGCGGGGTGGCTAGCTACCTGACGGCGCTTGCCGGTTGGCAGAGAGCTTTTGAACTGCGGGATCGCTATCTTCGGTGTATTGACGAGGGAACGCCCGGCGGGGTGCACTTGGCGGGCTCGGGAATTTTGCTGGATATGGGCCGTGCGGCGGAAACCGCTCGCACGATGAAAGTTGAAGCTGTGACCTATCACGATGATTGCATGGAAGTTATCAGCTGGGGAAAGACGAAAAATTTGCCGCCGGGAAGTGAGGTTGAGGAAGCTATGAAGATTTACGCGCGGCTCGCCCAGGAGCTGCGAGTGCCGCTTTATAAGGCTAAGCTGGAGCGGCCAGAAGGATTACGTATTGCGCGGGCAATCTATTATGACGGGACTGGCAGCTTTGATCCTTCGGCGATAAGCGGTTTGCCGAATGGTTTTGTCATTAGCCGACGTTACCTTCGAGCCGACTACGCTTTAAGTGAAATAACGATGGCGCTGGATATTGCTTTTGGGACATATGGCTTTGGCGAATGGCTAACTCGTACTACCCCGCTTTGGCTGGTGGTACTCGGCAGTCGGTCACTGCCTGCTGCCAGACTTATCAGAGAGATTGATCCGCTAGTGATGAATCGTGCCGGACGGGTTAAAATTGATGAGCTAAACCTGCCCTGGATAAAGTGAGGTTGACAACTCTATTTTGTCAGTTTACAGTATGGGAGTTAGTAAGTACTAGATAAGGAGAGAAAAACCATAGAGCAAGGCGAGGTCGACGTTTTGCATAGGACGGTTATAAGGGAGGAAAAATGTTGAAAATTATCAAAAGTTTGTTCGTGATTGTGGCCGTTTCGGCTGTAGCGGCGGGAGCAACCGGCGCTTACTTTACCGATAGTGCCACAATTGCCGGCAACACTTTCTCAACTGGTGTTTTGGAGATACGTGTTAATGGTGAGCCTTCGATTATTGGTGCTAACTTCTCACCAATGGCGCCCGACCAGATCGGTGATTCCCCGGAGTACGATATCAATAACTACGGTGCACCGTCGTTTGCCGGTCCGAGCAATTTATCGGCAAAGCGGCTCTTGCTGACGGCAGGTAATCACAACGACGACGGGTCTGGGCTCTGGGGGGCTGTGCGCGTTAAGATCGAGGTCAATCGTGGGTGGGATACCTGGCAGGAAGCCTTTAATGGCAGGCTGGCGGACGTTAGATACATCGATCTGCTGTCGCCGAGATGGACTGAACTGGCACCGGGCGATTCGGAGAGGATCCGCTATCAGATCTGGCTGCCAAATTCGGACTACTCACAAGAGTCGCGGATGGGCAAGACTCTGACTTGGGATTTTGTGGTGGAAGGCCGGACTAATTAAGGCCTTTTTGTCCCGACTGGGGGCAGTCGGGACGCTAAAGTTCTTAAGAGCCGATGTTCAAAAAAATCACCGTCATTTTTGCAAACTTGATTTTGGTCTTTCTTTTGGCTGTGGGGGTGGTAATTCTAGTTTCATTTTTGCCGCTTAAGCGCAACTTTAAGATCTTGACGGTCACTTCCGGCTCGATGGAGCCGGTACTCAAAGTAGGCAGTGCGGTAGTTGTGAGGGGCGCCGATGATTATCAACCCGGCCAAATTATCACCTTCCGCGCGCCGGAGGCAAAAGCCGAAAAAGACTACATTACTCACCGAGTTGTCTCCACAGAGGATCACAGCGACGGCAGGTATTATGTAACTCGCGGTGATGCCAACGATGCCCCTGACTCGGTGCCGATCGCCGCTTCCGCCGTGGTTGGCCGGGTTCTATTTGATGTTCCGTATATCGGCTATGTTTTAAGCTATATTAAGACCCTCCCTGGACTCTTGATCTTGGTGATAGTGCCGGCAACGATAATCGTTTATGAGGAGGCCAGAAAGATCCGTGATGAAGCACACGCATCGATGGCCCGGCGGCGAGCGAGGCGTCAGGCCTCGCTCTCGAGCAAAGGGGCAGCTAAGGGAGCTGAATCAGCCGACAAGTCTTCAGAAAAAAAGCCGAATGGGGCAGACAAAGCGACGAAGAAAATTCGGGCGGTGGGCGAGAAGCGGACGGGGAGCAAACGGAAGCGATGATTACAAAGGGTTGACAAGTCACTCCAGATTTGTTTATGATGTAGTTGGAGGCAAAATTGGCTTATCTGTTTTGACATAGAGACAGGATAAATATGGCGGAAGCTCAGCTTCGGCTGAGTTTTTTTGGTCTGTTTTGCCTGATCATTGACAAATAGGGAGCTGGTGAGTCAACGCAGTTTGACAAAACCAGATGAGAAGTGGTGAGAGCACTTTAAAACTCTCAAATCACAAAGAGTTAAGATTACTCTTACTAAGAGTTTGATCCTGGCTCAGGATGAACGCTAGCGGCGTACCTAAAACATGCAAGTCATACGGGCTGCGCTTTGCGCAGCAAGTGGCGAACGGGTGAGTAACGCGTAGGAATCTGCCCCGGAATCGCGCATACCTTGCCGAAAGGCAAGCTAATTCGCGATAGTCAGAGGGCAGAGGACGGAGAACGGAAGACGGAGCAATCTGTTTTCTGTCATCCGTCTTCTGTCTTCTGTAAAGGCGAAAGCCGTTTCGGGAGGAGCCTGCGTCCTATCAGCTTGTTGGTGGGGTAAAGGCCTACCAAGGCGATGACGGGTAGCTGGTCTGAGAGGATGGTCAGCCACAACGGAACTGAGACACGGTCCGTACACCTACGGGTGGCAGCAGTTAGGAATCGTACACAATGGACGAAAGTCTGATGTCGTGACGCCGCGTGGAGGATGAAGGCTCT
>Ga0315282_10011893_pt1 | contig 13397 bp, 12 predicted proteins | sample YL17G07_20_MG_FD_203693 | JGI IMG/M metagenome (GOLD analysis project Ga0315282, IMG submission 203693) | Sediment microbial communities from Yellowstone Lake, YNP, Wyoming, USA - YL17G07_20 | ecosystem: Environmental > Aquatic > Freshwater > Lake > Sediment | place: USA: Wyoming | collected...
TTTATGGATCACATACCGACAAATATTGAAGAATAAAGATTTGACCCCGAGGCTGTCCTACCTGTCTCTTCTAATCCGTTTTAATTTCGCTTGCCTCGATCATATCACGAAAAGTGTATTTTCCCATTTCCATGATCTTTCTATACATGCCCGTTACTCTGACCTTTTTCCCTGGTTTGAGTTTCATGTCTCCCCAGAAAAGAATATTGATTCGGCCTCCAGAATCACCAAGGATCGGAAAGGTCATGTAGGCTTTTCCGCGCCTTGCTGCTTTAAACTTAGGGCTTGAAACGGTCCCAGAGACTGAGACCTCTTTCTTATCATAAGAATCTTTATTGGCAATAATCTTCTCAATAGTGGTTTCTTGGGCGGCATCACTGAAATTTCCACATAGAACAATGGCCAAGACCAAAATGATAGTTATGGAAAATTTTGAAGACCACCATTTCATGGAATGTTCCTCATATCAAGGTAGTGACAATTATCCGCATAGTAATTGACTTTTACAAATTCAACGCTATGCTCTTTGCGCCATGCACTATGCGTTTTGATATGTTGACAGGGACAACTTCTTTAATGATACCCTCCTTTCAAAATATTGGGATTGTGTCCCCATTTTTTATTTTAAGGCCCTAAAGCGGCATGTATCCCAAAAGGGCTGTATCTCCTTTGCGCGGGGTTCGGCTTTCAGGGCCTTTTCAATATCTTCCTCGTTAAGTTCCTTCCTGGACATCTCTATCTTGAGATTGTTGTAATCCGCATCGAGGAGAATGGTTTTCGGGAAGCCTTCGAGGTTAGACCACGGTTCCCATTTAGGCAGACCGGAGCCTTCCCGGTTGGGATTGCCCGTCCTGGCGAACTGAGCCCAATAGTCCATCATTGCATTCGACAGGGCAACCCGGCCGGGGCGATTTTTTTCATCGAAAGCATAAACGCCAAACGATATGGCCTCTGTTCCAAAGACAAAATCGATCTCCATGGCGTGGCAGGCGCCCATTAATAGATTGTAGGGAAAAGGAATGACGCTTTTTTTCAATCCCCCGGCCCCCCACAGGAATTGGAAGGCGTAGAGGGGAGGCTGATCGGCATTCGATCTCATGATTCTTTCCAACTGGTCCACTGCCATGACCTTCCAGCCGTCGCTCTGATATTGGGCAGCCAGGTCGTACAGCTCGGCCTTGGCCGGGTCTGTAAAGAGGGAACCGTCATTTCGCCAAGGCGTGAATTTCGGATCAGACATGAAAAGAAAGAGCTTTGCTTCCTCTTTGTTCGTTCCCAGGATGACCGGTACTTTGTTGTACTTTCCCGCCTTCAAGGCTCCGTAAAGATCGACGGGAAGCACTGTGCCGTCGCCGAAACTGTTGGGGAATCTTATCATCCCTCCAAACTTGCCTTCCGGGTAGAGTTCCAAAAATTCCTTGGCGCTTTTCGACCTTGAATAGTTTTCTATATCTTTCAGGGACATATCGTCCAGCTTGGCCGCAGCCGCCTTTTCGTCCGGGGCGCTTCCGTCTTTTACGAGGAGTTTTCTGATGAGATCATTCGCATGGTCCGCGCCTTGAGCGGGCGTTGACGGTCTCACGACCCCACTTTCAGAAATGGCCCGGTGAAAAAGATTTTTCGCCAGAGGCGAGACGATAAGGGAAATGACATTTTGGCCTCCTGCCGACTCTCCTGCGATCGTCACATTCTCGGGATCGCCGCCAAAGGCCTTAATGTTGGCCTTTACCCAGGAAACGGCCTGAATCAGATCCAAGAGCCCGAAATTCCCGGAATCGGTTTTTTCATCGCCATTTTTCCCGCTTTGGAGGGCCGGATGACTGAAGAAGCCCATCGGTCCCAGGCGATAATTGACCGTCACAACGACCATGTTCGACTTGCTGGCGAGAACGGATGCGTCCGTATCGGAGAGGAGCGGCCACTGAATGCTGTTTCCGCCGCCGTGGATCCAGAAATAAACCGGGAGATCGGCAGCCTTGGTTCTGGGACGCCAGATATTCAGATACAGGCAGTCTTCATCACCCTGGATAATCTGCGGCGTTGCCGGATTATTATCATGATCGATGTACTGGGGACATATCTCGCAAAAATTAATCGCCTTAAAAGGCGTCGAACGTCTTTCGGGTTCCTGGGGTGCCTTCCAGCGGAGGTCGCCAATAGGGGGCCTGGCATAGGGAATCCCTTTCCAAGACAGGGTATTGGTGGCTTTGTGTATCGCGCCTATGACGACGCCCTCCGTGGTCTGCCGATCCGGCCGCATTGAATCGACAGCCTTCACCTGCCCCTGGGCAAGAGCCAAGGAGGTGTTAAAATAGCCGCTGGGAGCCAAAAGCATGAACGCGGCAATGAACATGAAAACAAGCTTTAACCTGTCATACCGCACTGAACAGCCTTCGATTTTTCTCATCGATAATCTCCCTCCTTATTATGATGATAAGAAGATGATTAGGTAGCAGTCGTGCTATTGATTTTCTTCTGTTACCTCAGTTACAAGAATACTCCCTTTATTGAATTTTTCAACAAAAATCGAGATGAGAAATTCAGCTGTAAAATATGGCAATCTCAGGCGGATTTAACAGTAAGCCAAGAATCTAAAAATGGGATGTGTTCTTGTTAAATTTTCCCTTTCCCCTTCTTCTACCTTACAAACCCATGATGCATTGAGGATACTTTTCAAATGTTTCAAATTCCGAATTCAGCAATGCGCATTCCGCATTTCGACTGGCCCAACTTTTTTATGGAGGATCCCCTGATAAATATTCAAGAATAAAGATCCGATCCCGACGCCCGGTTCTTCGCCCCTTACGATTTTTCTTGCTCCCACCCCGCTGCCCTTTCAACGGCCATCTTCCACTTTCGGTAAAGAGATTCTCTTTGTTTGGACCTCATCCGAGGAATAAACTTCCTCTTTACTCTGTAATTTGTAGCAATTTGCTGTTGATCCTTCCAAAACCCTACGGCTAAGCCAGCCAGGTAGGCGGCTCCCAAGGCGGTCGTCTCAGTGGTTGCCTGGATGACTACCGGAACCCCCAGAATATCGGCTTGAAATTGCATTAAAAACTCATTGGCAGCCGCCCCTCCATCGACCCGCAATTCCTTCATCTCCGTTCCGGAATCCTCTTCCATGCATTCCAGCACATCCCTCGTCTGATAGGCAATCGACTCCAAGGCAGCCCGGGCAATATGAGCTGGCGTCGTTCCCCGGGTAATTCCCAAAATTGCTCCTCGGGCATACATATCCCAGTAGGGTGCTCCCAAACCGACGAAAGCTGGGACGAAATAGACGCCATCATTAGATGGGATGCTGCTCGCCAACCTTTCACTTTCTGCAACTTGCTGAATCATACGTAGCTCATCCCGGAGCCATTGGACGGCAGCTCCGGCAATAAAGATGCTCCCTTCTAAAGCATATTCAATTTCCCGACCGATCCCCCATGCGATCGTTGTCAGAAGGTTTCTTCTAGAAAGCACTGGCTTTCCCCCAATATTCATTAGCAAAAAGCAACCCGTTCCGTAGGTATTCTTGGACAGGCCTTTGCGGAAACAGGTTTGGCCGAAAAGAGCTCCTTGTTGATCTCCCACAATTCCCGCAACGGGCATCTCTAGACCCAAAAAGGATCCAGGACATGTGCTTCCGTAGATTTCGCTGGAAGCTTTGACAGCCGGTAAGATTTGTTCGGGAATATGAAAATATTCTAAAATCTCCCCATCCCACGAAAGATCATGGATATTGTAAAGCATGGTGCGGGAAGCGTTAGAATAATCTGTGATATGGAGCTTCTTCCCCGTTAGATTGTACACCAACCAGCTATCCACCGTGCCAAAGGCCAGTTCGCCTCTTTCAGCTGCCCTGCGGACCGTTTTTCGATGGTCCAAAATCCACTGAATCTTAGTGGCTGAAAAATATGCATCGATCACCAATCCAGTTTTTCTATGAATCTTTTGGGCGAATTTCGTCTTTTTGATTTCGGAACAACTCGGAGCGGTCCTGCGGCACTGCCATACAATCGCATTATACACTGGGCGGCCGCTCTCCCTATCCCAGATTAGAGTGGTCTCCCGCTGGTTGGTGACCCCAATGGCCGCGATTTGCTGGGGTGAAAGGTTGACCGAATCAAGGGCCTGCCGGGCAGCTTCCATTTGCGAATCCCATATTTCCGCAGGATCATGTTCCACCCATCCGGGCCGGGGGTAGATCTGCCTGAACTCCTTAGCCGCCATACTAACGATTTCCCCTTGCCGATCAAAAATCATAGCACGGGAACTCGTGGTCCCCTGATCCAGAGCCATGATATATTTTTTTTTCATAAATAAATCCTACAAGCAAAACTAGAAAAATTGGGGACACATCCCTTTTTCGGGAGGCGTGAAAAGGGGTGTGCCTCTGTTTTTGATTAACCTGCTCTTCACTTCTTCTGTTCCTTCAACCTCTTCTCATAATTTGCACGGACTGCTTTGAGTTCCTCAGGGGTTCTGCAGATCTCTTCGGCCTGGATGGATTGCATGTCCTTTAAAATTGCAAACCCATACTTTTCACTATAAGAGGTCTCTCCCCAGACAACATCCTCAACCGCCTGGTGGTCCTCTTTCCTCATGATCTTCCACCCCTCAGGCGTCTCCCACGCGAGCGGTTCTTTTTCCACTGCCTCGATCACCTTCTCCGTGTCCGTTGTTCCAGCCCGCTCTATTGCAGCCTTCAGGAAATAAACGCCCGCATAGGTCTCCTCAGCCATATAGTCAGGATATTCTTTAAATTTCTCCTGGTAAGCCTTTACAAATTGCCGGTTCATAGAAGAGTCCGGGGTGAGGAAAAAGTAACGGGCTGCCGCAAACAAACCATCCGGCATGCTCTTTCCCAGTGGAATGAGCGTCTCAAGGGCCGCTCCATCGGGAAAAGCAAACTTGATCTTATCAAAAATGCCGAGGGGCAGTGCCTGCTTAATGAAGTTCACTGCATCCATGCCCCACAAAGGTGACCAAACAGCATCCGGCTTGGCTTCTATAATCTTTGGGATGAAAGGAGTAAAGTCAGACTCCATTAACTTTGGCCATAACTCGCCGACAATCTCGATATCCGGTCGCAGCTCCTTCAGTTTATCCTTGAACGAATTCCAGGATTCATAACCATAACTGTAGCCAGGTCCGATGCACAGCCAACGTTTGTAAGGCTTGCTCGCCATGAGATAGGCACCGGCACGGGAGTGCATCATGGCGTTGCTCAAAGTGCTGAACATGTACCGGTTGAACTTGGTATCGGTCAGAGAATTTGTAGCTGACTGCGTCAAGACCAGGATTTTCTTTTCCTGCTCGACAAGATCAGCCATGGCCAGGGCCACGCCACTCGAAGTGGGACCGATGATGAAATCCACTTTATCTTCATTGATAAATTTTTTGGTAATCTGCACCCCTTTATCGATCTTCATCTCGTCATCTTCAAAAGTGGCCTGAAGCCTTCTCCCTAAGATACCGCCCTCCCCATTGATTTCATCAATAGCCAGCTGGATTGCCTGCATTCCGTGCTTGCCGTATCCTCCCATCTTGCCGGACATGATGAACACGACGCCAAGCTTGATCGGCTTCTCCGCAGCCCAGCCTGTTCCGAAGACCAAAACAACACCAATAAAAAGAACGCCTATTCCCAAAATCCATTTCCCTCTCATGGTTCCCTCCTTCGCTTGTTTCCGGCCGCTCAATAGGTATCTCGCTCCTCTGCCGCATTGAAAAGCTCTTAAAATGATCTTTTCTTTACCTGAACACTTTCTTAGAAAAAGGGGATTGTCTAAGACGATGGATAGCAAATGAGAGAAGAATTTCTGGCAATATGATCGAAGTCTGTATCTTTATGTAGAAGAGTGCATTGATAATCCATCGCTAGAACAGCAATCAGTACATCGATGACAGAACTCGTAACCCCTTTTCTTCTAAGTTGAAAAGTCAATTCGGCTGATTTATACCAGTGCTCATCAGTGACCTGAAGCCAGTGAAGACCTTTTGCATAGTTGTTAATATTCTGTTTTTCTTCAAGATCCATCGCCCCTTGGAAGAGTTCAACGAAGATAGGACCTGCTGTTGCCACCCTGTCCTCACCGAGCAGAATGGATATGACCTTTTTCATGTCCTCATACCCGCGGCGGGCAAAAAAGCAAATCCATCCGCTGGTATCGATCAGGACAAGATCTTTCATTGTTTTACCGTCTGGAGATCTCGATGCACTTTTTCTCGCCGATGACGAACTCTCTTCAAATCAGAAAGCCTTGTTTCGATAATCCCACTCCCAGCCGATTGTTTAAGTTTCTCCCGGAGTTTTGATCTGATCAGTTCTTCTAATGCAAGGGTTATCACCTCCTTTTTCGTCTCTGCTTCTGATAACTTCATCGCTTCTTTTAAAACATCTTCATTAATGTCTACCAGCGTCTTCATGGGGGTCTCCTTCTATATACAAAATTAGATGATTTATATATATATGTCAAGGGCCCAGGCCATCTTCAGATTTTTTGGTCGGCCTTCGAGTTTTGACATTTCCTGCTTCTTTTTAGTCATTTTGAATGAGGCCACTTTTTTTATCCCTATTTTTTTCATAAAGACTCTTTCTTTTTGTATTGATTCTTGGCGTAACCTGAATATGGATTTCTCCCTCTCCCGCCTGTCTGTTCCTAAACCGCCTCGGATACAGTCAAAAAGGGGAGGGGATCAAAAGGGCCTCTCTCGTCTAATGGGGAGGGCAAATGTTATGGGCCCATCATCTCTCCCATTGGAGGGCCTATTCTGTGATCATCAAATGGGCGTAAGCGGCAGGCATAAACAAATAGGTTAACAGAGAACCTGGGAGGCAATCCTCTCCACCTCAAAAATATCGAGAGGTTTCTTCAGGTAATCGATCACTCCTAAGGATTTCGCCTCTTCTTCGGTCTTCTCCTGGTCCGTGGCGGTGATGACCACCACCCCTACTTTTTTCTGATCCTTCCGAAGTTTTTTCAAGATATCAATGCCGTTAATACCAGGCATTTTGATATCCAAAAACATCAGTTGGGGCGGGTTCGCCTCAAGGATCCGGAGGGCCTCATAACCGTTCTCCGCCTTGACGAGATCGTAACGGTCACCCAGGAGAACTTCGAAGGAGTCCAAGATGCCTCGATCGTCATCGACAACTAAAATGCGTTTGGCAAGATTTTCCATATCGTTCCTCCAAAATAGAATTTATTCCTACCCTTCCCTCGCCATCCTTTACGAAAATCCCGCAGATTCCCGCACCTTTATACGGGCGGGGAACTTCATTCTGGCAAGTGAAAGAATTAATAGATTACTTTTTCTTTGATTACTATTAAGCAAATAGGATGCCAACTCGTCTCAATTTTTTTAAAAAGTAAAACCTATTTAATTTCAAAAAGTTATAATTTTGACAACGAAGGGAAGCTTTTCAGGGGGCGTTTTTGATTGCCTATATTTATAGGCAACTTCAAACTTTTACAACAGGAAACCGGAAGATAAAGGTTGTCCCCACTCCTTTTTCACTCATCACCTCAATCATCCCACGGTGGTCTTCAATGATCTTTCGGGTGAGGGCCATTCCAAGTCCGGACCCTTTGTCCTTGGTTGTAAAAAAGGGGTTAAAGAGGTTCTTCGATGTCTCCTCGTCCATCCCAATCCCTGTATCCTTGAAAGTGATCTTGGCCATAGAGGGACGTTGATCCTGCTCGGAGGATATGATTAGCGATCCACCGTTGGGCATTGCCTGGATTGAATTGATCACCACGTTGGAGAAGGCACGATACAGTGTATCGGAGTCACCTTGGATGGAAGGGAGCGCTCCGTCCAGATGGTTTTTGAAGGTAATGTGTCTTCTTTCCATCTCTTCTCCGTGAAGATCGATCACCTGGAGAATCAAAAGGTTCACATCCAGATTGACCATAGGTCGTGTCCTTTTTCGGGTCAATTCCAAAAGATCCTCTACCAATTGATTAATTCGGTCAATCTCCCGGGGGACCGTGACATTAAACTTCTCCATAAATGAAGGATTTTCAAGCTTTTTAGGGAGGAGTTGGACAAATGTCTTAATGGCGGAGAGGGGATTTTTAATCTCATGGGCGAGCCCTGCGGAGAGAGTTCCTAAGGCGGCCAGTCGGTCCGCCTGCCGGAGTTTCTCCTCAAGGGCCTTGATTTCAGTGATATCTTGGAAGACAACCATGGCTCCTATCCCCCTCCCCTCTCCATCGGCGAGTAAGGAAGTGCTTGTCATCAACCACAGGGTTTCCTCTCCTCTTTTCAACTCCAGTTCAGAATGGAATATTCCTTCTCCATGCGATAATGTTTCGATCATCACCCTGCGAAGGGGATGATTGCCACCGAAAACCTGATCCAATGTGATTCCCCCCAACTCCTCTTTCCGCTTTCCCAAGATCTTCTCAGCCATTTCATTGAAAGTGACAATATTCCCGCTCAAATCAGTGGTGATCAGCCCATTGGTCATCGAGGATAGAATATTATCATTATAGGCCTTGAGGGAGGTGATTTCCCGAAGGCGGTCCTCCAATTCATTCCGTTGGAGACGGATCTGTTCAATCATATGGTTAAAATTTCTCCCCAGTTCCTCAATTTCATCTCCAGTGCGAATGTCGATTGCCTGGTCGAGGTCTCCTTCGGCGGCAGAGATCGTCGTCTTCACCAACTTCGAAATGGGTTGGGTGATTCGCCTAGCGAAAAAAATCGATCCGAGGACGCCAAGGAGAATGGCAAAAAAACCCAAAAGGAGGAGGTTGAGACGAGTTTTTAGGATCTGACGGGACATCCTCTCTAACGAGAGGCCAACCCGAATAGCCCCCCACTTTTCTTCTGATTCTTTGATATAAACAGGGATCGAGATATCCAATATCCGCGTCTTTCTCTCTTGGGCAAGGGTCGATTGGATCAATGGCTCCTTCGCCGAAACGGCCCTCTGACTCACCTCATCCGTCAGGATCGTGCCCTGTTTCTCATCATGTTGGCTGTAGGCAGCCACCTTGCCCTCTTTATCGTGAATGATCACATAAGCGATATCCTCTTCAAGGGCCACTTTCTCCGCATTCTGTTCCAAAACAACATAATTGTAAGTGAGAAGGGCATTCGTGCTCACCGCAGCCAAGTTCCGGGCGATGGACATCCCGCGCTTCCTGGCCTCTTCCTGAATGGTTTCGGACTGCCTTTTCTCCACCAAAATGATGATCAAACCCATGAGAAGGAGGATGAGAAGAGTGGAGTAAAGGATGAGTCGGGTCTGAAGACGAATCGATTTGGAATCTTTTATAGAATCCATTTGGATTCCGAGGAGGAGGAAGATCACTCCTTTTTTAGCCAGATTTTTTTCATCGGGATATAAGATCCACCGAGGGCATTCACCTCGATGCCTCTCACATAAGGCTGATATACCATTTGGAGTAAATGGTTCACCATGGGAACGATCGGTGCATCATTCAGAATGATCTCTTCTATTTTGCGATACATCTCCATCCGCTTTAAATAATCTCTCTCCGCTTTTGCTCGATCAAGAAGACGATCCACCTCTGGATTATGATAGGCGGTATAATTGTATTTGGATTTAGAATGGAAGAGAGTTCCCAGAAAGTTATCCGGATCAGGAAAATCGGCATACCACGCATACATGAACATTGGCATCCTCTTCGAGGAGAGGACTTCTTGAAATTTTGGCCAATGGGTTTCGTATTGAAGGTTTAGAGTTATCCCAATCTGAGAAACATACAATTTCACCATCTCCAATTCTTTCACTGCCAACTCCGAGTTAGCCGCTGACCAGAATTCAATTGGAGATATTCCCTTTTCTTCTTCATAACCTGATTCCCGAAGAAGTTCTTTTGCCCTTTGAGGTTGATATCCCAGACCTACTTTACCCGGGGTATAACCCGGCATCCCTAAGGGAATAATGTGGTCTGTAAGAAGGGCCATCCCCTTCAAGATCTCTCTCCCAATCTCCTCTTTTGGAACAGCAAAATTAATAGCCCTTCTTACTTTTTCTATTTTTAATGGTTCGATTTGGGTGTTCAAACCATAAAACCGAAGGGAGAGGGTAGGTTTTTGGAGAAAGATGTATTGTTTAGACTTGGTCACATCTTCAACCTCTTTGAATGGGATGGGCGAGTCTTCTAATTCTCCTTGTTTAAAATGACCAAAAATTTTCTCCCTCGGGCTGCCATGAAAGATTTTGAAGACGATTTTATCGAGGTAAGGTCTTCCTTCAAAATAATTGTAGTTGGCTTCAAGAACGATCTCCTCACCTTCCTTCATCGATACGAACTTGAAAGGTCCTGTCCCCACAGGAGATTTTCCGAAATCAATTCCTGATCTCTCAATATCCTCTTCCGGAACGACTTTAGCTCCTTTCATCGCAAGGATGCTGATAAAAGGAGCGTAGGGTTCGGAAAGTATGATTTTGAGCGTATATTTGTCCTGAGCAATGAGTCCCTTCACTTTTGTTGCTCTCTTATCTATAAATTCTTTTGCTCCAAGGATTCTCGTAAAAAAATCAGAGGAACTTGATTTCGTTTCTGGGTTGACAATTCGAGTAAAAGTATAGACAAAATCTTTTGCAGTGACCTTCCTCCCGTTATGGAATTTGACACCTTCTCTCAGATAGAAAGTGTAGGTGAGACCATCCGGGGAGATCTTCCACGATTTTGCAATGGCCGGGATGATATTCAGACCTTTGTCAAATTGTACCAGGCCATCGAAAACTTGCTGGATGACAGTTACTGCATACATGTCGATGGATAGGGCTGGGTCCAAGGTTTTTGGACTGAATTCGAGGGGCCTTCGATAAATCCCTCCTTTTATGGGGATCTCCTTTTCACTTTTTATCTCTGCAGAGATGTATTGCAAAGGGAAGAGAAGATATAACAAACTCAATAAATGAAAAAATACAAAAGTGAAATTTTTTTTATATCCTTTCAAGGTCGAACTACCTAAATAATTTTTTGAATTTTTAGATATATATAGGCAGAAATGAAAAGGATGTCAAAGGTTATTTAAAAAGAAAAGCACAACCAAAAGGTTATGCTTTCTTTTTGCTCACTAATCTGAGAAGGGAAGGTTAGATTAATACCCACCGCCATCGGCCAAAACTGGCAGCACATAGGCCATCACTGTTGCTGCGATGATGAGCAGCTCGATCGCGATCTTCTTCATGGTATCACCTCCTTTTAGATGGATTCACGACGAAAAAGAGAGAAACAAAACGGTTTATTAAAGAGCAAGACGGGTGCCAAACGGGATTTCTTTTTTTGGCATGTGTTAATCCTTCGTTTTTAAAGAAGTTTTGGACGAAACCCTTCGAGCTGGCAGAAAATTCTTGTCTCGTGGAATTGCCTATAATCATAGGCAGTCATTTTCAAAAATGAGGAAAAAACATAGGAAACCCTTTGATTCGACTAAGAAACTCTTAACTGCACACGATTATAGGCAACTGACAGAAAAATAGGCAACGAAACCGAATGGAGAATGGAGGTTTCAGAATGTGGAATAAAAAATCTTTAATCGACAATTTAAGTTCAAAGGAGGGATTTTATTTTTTTAATAGGATGCCTAATTGCTTGGCTTTTTGGATAAGGGTATTGCGATTGACCTTGAGGATCTTAGCAGCCTCTGTTTGATTCCCTTCTGTAACTTCGAGGACATTGCGGATGATGCGCTTTTCAAATGCCTCTCTGAGTTTGATGAGCCCAACCTTTTCTACTCCCGAATCCTCCACATCTTGACCTGACGTGATCAAGATCTCGAGAGGGATATGCTCCAACTCAATCACTTCGTCACCAGAGGAGAGGACGACAATCCGTTCAACAAGATTCTCCAATTCCCGAATATTTCCAGGCCAATGATACCTTCTTAGGGCATCCAGGGCTTTCCCCGAAAATCCAGGAACCTTTTTGTTGAAGGCCGTGTTGAATTTGTTGAGGAAGTGTTTGGCCAGAAGGGGAATATCTTCCTTCCTCTCTCGAAGGGGCGGGATGGAGATGGGAACGACATTGAGTCGAAAGTAGAGGTCTTGACGGAATTTCCCCTGTAACACACCGTCCTCCGGGTTCGTATTGGTGGCTGAAATGACCCGGATGTCCACTTTGATGGGTTTATTCGAGCCGATCCGTTCGATCTCCCTTTCCTGAAGAACCCGAAGAAGTTTTGCCTGGAGATCAGACCTCAATACAGAAATCTCGTCAAGAAAGAGCGTCCCTCCATTGGCATGCTCAAACTTCCCAATCGTTCGTGTATGGGCGCCTGTAAAAGCCCCCTTTTCGTGGCCGAACAACTCGCTCTCCATCAACTCAGAAGGGATGGCAGCACAATTGATGGCCACAAAAGGTCCGTTCTTCCGATTCCCTTGGCGATGGATGGAGTGAGCAATCAGCTCCTTCCCCGTCCCGCTTTCTCCAGCAATCATAATATTGGTCGAGGTGTAAGCAACCTTTTTGATCAGTTGGAAGATCTCAAGCATCGTACTGTTTTGGCTGACGATCTGGTCGAATTTCCGGGATTTTTCCACCTCCCTCCGGAGGAAGTCCAATTCTTTATGGAGATTCCGCTTGTTGATCACGCGAGCGACTGTGGACAAGATATCCTCGGGTTCATAGGGCTTGGTGATATAGTCATAAGCACCCCATTTAATCGCATCCGCGGCCTTCCGAGCCAGATTGAGGGCGGAGACCATGATGACATCGGCCTCTTCATCCCGCTCTTTGATCTTGCGAAGCACCTCCAGCCCATCCATGTCAGGCATATGGACATCTAACAGGATAAGGTCGACGGATTCCCTCCGAAGTAACTTTAACGCCTCCGGACCGTTTTCCGCAGAGAGAACGTGATAATCATCCTCGAGAATCACCTCGAGGGACTGCCTTGCCCCGGATTCGTCGTCCACAACTAATATGGTGGGTTTTATCTCCATCGAGTGCCACTATAAAGGAAATGGCTTTTTTCGTCAAGGAGAGTGGCTGGTTTCTTGGGTGGGGTTAGAAAACCCCGCCTATCGCGATAGGCGGGACATTCTTGTCCCGCCGTTTTCGAAGGGTGGTATGTTGACATTTAATGGTTAGAATGTTACGGGGGAATTGAACCCCACAGCGCTCCTTAAGAGCTTCGAGGGGGAAAAGGATGCATTTTTCTATTCAGAAGGAGTTATTCAACGTTCTACCCGATCTTACCATTGGCATGGTGGTGGGAATGGACGTGAATAATACCCGTCCCGTTAAGGAAATTGATGACCTTCTCACTCAGGCGATTGAAGAGATGAGAAGAAATTTTATCGGAGAGAAGGCCCAGGAACATCCACGGATCAAACCCTGGAGAACGGCCTTCTCAAAATTGGCTATTTCAGGAAGCAAATTCCCAAGCTCCGTTGAATCCATGGCAAAAAGGAT
>Ga0315282_10011894_pt1 | contig 13397 bp, 12 predicted proteins | sample YL17G07_20_MG_FD_203693 | JGI IMG/M metagenome (GOLD analysis project Ga0315282, IMG submission 203693) | Sediment microbial communities from Yellowstone Lake, YNP, Wyoming, USA - YL17G07_20 | ecosystem: Environmental > Aquatic > Freshwater > Lake > Sediment | place: USA: Wyoming | collected...
TCATGCGCAGTGCGATTAAAAAGCCGCCAATCTGCGCCGGTGTCGCCCTGCCTTCCATAATGATGTCCATCACTGCACGGGCTTCTTCCGGAGTCAGATCCTGTTTTTCCACCAGTTTTTTAATCGCCTCATTCATCAGCATGCGTGCACTCCCCGTCCGGCAAGGAAGTTTGCAATAATACGATCCCCCTCGTGCGAGAGAATGCTCTCCGGGTGGAACTGTACTCCCTCGATGGGGTAGCGGGTATGCCGCACGCCCATTATGCAGTTATCATCAAGGCTCTCCGCAGTGACGAGCAGATCTGGCGGGAGCGAGATGCGTTCAGCGACAAGCGAATGATACCGTGTCGCGGTGAATGGTGCCGGGACACCGGTATAAATGCCTGTGCCGTCATGCCGGATCTCGGATGTCTTCCCGTGCATCGTATGCTCTGCACGCACGACATTCCCGCCGAACACCGTACAGATCGCCTGATGTCCCAGGCAGACACCTAAGGTCGGGATCGTCCGGCTCATCGTGTCGAGCACCTCAAGACAGACCCCTGCATCTGCTGGAGTGCCAGGCCCGGGAGACAGGATGATCCGGTCACAACCGGTCTTTTCGAGCCGTGCAAGAGGGGTGTCGCAGGTAAACACAATTGGTTCTGCACCCAGCCTGCCCACCTGCTGGTACAGGTTGAAGGTGAAGCTGTCGAAACAGTCCACGATGAGGACTTTCATTGGGCCACCCCCGCCTTCTCGATCGCCCGCATCATCGCCGCTGCCTTGCTCTCGGTCTCGTGCCATTCGTTCTCCGGGACAGAATCCGCGACGATACCGGCACCTACCTGGACATGTGCCTTCCCGTCCCGTACGATCACCGTACGGATCGTGATCGCGAACTCGAGGTTCCGGTCAAAACCAATATACCCGACTGCACCTGCGTAAATCCCCCGGGGATCAGGTTCGGTCTCTTCAATGATCTGCATCGCACGGATTTTTGGAGCACCCGATACCGTCCCCGCCGGGAAACATGACTTGAGCGCATCGTAGCAGTCCAAGTGATCTGCGAGTACCCCGTTCACGGTCGACACCATGTGCTGGACATGCGAAAATTTCTCGATACCCATGAACTCGCCGACCTCTACCGAACCGAATTTGCAGACCCTGCCGAGATCGTTTCGTGCGAGATCAACAAGCATCGTGTGCTCTGCACGCTCTTTTTTGTCCTGCAGGAGTTCCTGCGCGAACCGTTTGTCTTCGCCCGGATCCCCGCCCCGGGGGCGGGTGCCGGCAATCGGCACCGTCGTCACGCGACGTTTTTCCACCCGCACGAGCATCTCGGGACTGGCTCCTATCACCTGCTCGTCCCCGAAGTCCAGGAAATACATGTACGGGCTCGGGTTGATCTCACGCAGCGCAGCATAGATCGGGAACGGATCGCGCTCTACAGGGCACTCCATCCTCCGGGAGATCACTGCCTGAAAGATATCGCCTGCCATGATATGCTCCTTCACCTGTTCGACCGACCGTTTGAACGCAGATTTTCCCGTATTGTCCTTGATGTTACGGATCCGGGCTTCCCGGACCCCATGCCTGGTATCTGGCAGGGGTTGCTTCTTTGCAAGCGCTTCGATCTGCCCGGCAAGCGCCGCGATATGTGCCACACAGCGTTCGTATTCTGCGGCTGGATCGGAATCGTAGGTCAGAAACGGGCTGTCAAAAACGAAGAGTTTCCTGTCCCGGTGATCAAAAACGATGCAGTCTTTCGCAAGCATGAACCTGGCATCCGGGTTCCGGGAAACCGGGGTCTCTCCACATTGTTTTACCTGTGAGAACAGCGCATGCACGATATCATACGAAAAGTACCCGACCATGCCGCCGAAAAAACGCGGTGCCTTCATGTTCACGTAATGAAAGCGTGCGAGGATCGACCGGACCTGATCGACCGGGTTTGTGCCCTCCGGGTTCCGTGCAATTGCAACAAATGTCTCGCTGCCTTTCACATGCACATCACTGCCAAGGGTAATCACGCATGCCGGATTTATCCCGATGTACGAGTAGCGTGCGATCTTTTCGCTCCCGTCAATCGACTCGAGTAAAAACCCGCTGCCTTTACGAGTGGCTGTGAAAACGTCGAGCGGCGAGCACCGCGGGAGCGGCAGTTCGGCGCAGAGCGGGATCACAAGCGGCTTTGGCTGGTCTTTTACCGCCGTAAGATATTCATCAAGTCCGAGATTCAGGTTCAGTTCTTTTTTCATTGAAACAATGTCCAGTCCACCGGCATCACCATCTGTGTTTTTCCTCTCTCTAATTGTGCCCCGTACCCGGGAAGAGGTGTGTGAAGATCCCCCGGTACGTGGGCATAGCAACGACAGGTTGAACCGGGACGGCTCTTGTTACGCCGAATGGTACACCTCTCAAAATGCATAGTTATGGTGAGTTGTGTATATATTTATACATTATTGCTTTTTTTTGATTAGTTATGTAATTAATTTGACATTGATGTAGTTGTATGACGCCGCGGTGGTCGGCGGCACTACCCCTCTCAGGGATTAAAGGAGAACAGTGTTCCTCCCCAAAATAAAATCCGACATGATCCATCTTTTCATCCCGATGAGGTGGTTCTATTTTGCCGGGAGAACCCGCCTCCGTGCAAGACGAAGATGGGAACCGATCGATAGGAACTATTAATTATTCCTACGCTTTAGATACTCATTATCGAGCGTTATTGTCGATAGTATCTAATAAGGATCAGAAGTACGAGGGTATCCCCTCGCAGAATTTTCAGTAGTTTTTAACGAGTGGGGGACGTCAGAATGGCAACCGATCGAACGGCAATCGCAAAAAAACTGCTTGGCGTGCTCATAATCGTGAGCTTTCTTCTCGTTGTAACGGCATATGGCGGGGCAGTGTTATCCACATCGCCGGGTGATCCTTCGCAGGGAGGCACGCAACCCTCACCGGCTGTTGTCAGGCAGGATACCGGATCCGGTGGTATCACGGGAACACCCGGAAGTGAAAACTCCCTTCGTGGGAACTCCGACAGCGCTAATTTCGGGAACGGGAACTCCGGGAGCAGCAGACCCGATGGTGTTGGTGCGGGGAAGGAGGGTGCGGGGGGAAATACCGCAGGCAATGTTGGGAATACCAGTGCTTCCGGTTCACCGGCGGGCCAGGTGACCGCATCTCCAGTTGGCCCCCATGGAACGAACGTCACGAGCACGGGAACCGCACAGGAGATCATGGTCGATACAAGGGCGGCAAAGGAGGCAAATGAAACGGTTTCGGTGGAAGGAACTGCCGTTAGCATCGCAAAAGGCCCGGTCACCCTTACGATCACAACCCCTGCAGAACCGAACGTGCAAAATGGCACGATCACGGCAGGAGTCAAATCGATCTCCATGAAATACGCGCCGGTGACTGCCCAGTTTACCGGTACCGGGACGGTCTCTGCCTCCTTTACCGCAGATCTTATGCATCTTCCCTCACAGAATGCAACGATCGCCGTAAGCCTTGCCGAAAAACCCGACCCGCTTGTACAAGCGGCGTTTGATTCGGCAGTAAAGAAAACGGGATACCAGATGGATGCCATCGCGTATACCCTGAACGTGGCAAAGACCAACCTGAACGATGGCAGGGAGATCGGCATCGCAACCGTCAATATGAGCATATCCCCTTCATGGATTACTGCTCATGGCGGGGTTGGTCAGGTGAAAATCGCCCGTTACGCGGATGATGGAACATCACAGGTGCTTGATACCCGTTCTGCCGGACCGGACAGCTCGGGAAATATGGTCTTTACCGGAACATCTCCCGGCGGACTGTCGATCTTTGCACTGGTATCCGTAAAAACCACACCTGTCGCAGCAGCAGCGATCACACCACAACCCACTTCACCGTCATCACTACCCTTCACCGGTGCGAACTCCCTGCTCCTGGTACCCCCCCTTTTCGTCTTTATAATCGTCATATTCATGAGACAGCGGCGATAACATTTTTCCTATGAAAATGCCTTGCGGCATTTTCATTTTGTATACCTGTGCCACTATGGCTAATCGGAGGTTAATATAAAAACGGCTCGCGCCGTTTTCATGTGCTGTATGCGACTAACCCAGGGGAAATCATGTACGTTTTTCCGATAAAATGCCCTCACGTGACGGGGGGGTCTGACCAAGGCTTCTCTGGAATCCGAATCGCTTACTGCATGATCAATCATGGCCGCCCGGACCTTGACGCGCTGAACCGGGCAGGGGGACTATGCGGGAGTGCTATATAATGTTCCGGACAAATAGGTAAGAAGCACTCGGAGAAAGCTGCATGTGGGAGAATAAGCGATCGCTCGGGTGGGTATTTGTTTCGCGGATGATCGGGATCATCATCTTTTTGATCGTCGTAGTACTCGCAAACATCCTCACGTTCTACGTGTCAATCCCAACCTATCATGCTGGTGTTGATTTTCTGAATACCAACTTCTGGCTGCTCCTGATCATCGGGATCATCCTCTTTATCGCAGACATCTTCTGCGCATTTCCTTTCCCCCTCAACCTCCCGTATCCCGTTATCAAGGCGATCGGGAGCGTTTTTATCATTGCGTTTGTGCTCCGTATCTTCGAGTGGGTTGACCAGGTTACCGGAAACAACATGTATCACTATTTCTGGCTCCTCTCGTTTATCATTGTCCCGCTTGTCTTCATTCTTGTTCTGCTCACCGGGTACTATGAGATCCTTCGCGAGCTCTGGGCACGGTCAAAGTATGATCATGACCGGGTCCCTGTTGCCGGTGAAACATCCCAGGGAACAACACCGCCGCCAGGACTGGCTACGAATGTAATATCGTGGGATGAGATCGGAAATGAGTTCGGGCTGATGCTGTATGATATCATCCACCGGTTCCGCGAGGAGATCCACGGGAAGAACCGGTAACGTCCCGGGTGAACATCGCGTGAGATTCCAGTATCTCATGCATGTCAGATATACGGGATAATGCTCAAAAAAAAAAAATTTTTGTAAGTTGTGTAATTAGAACCGCGGTTTTCTGTGCTTTGGAAGACAGTCCCTGCAGTATACTGGCCTTCCCTCTGTTGGTTTAAAGGGGACTTCGCACTCTTTTCCACAGTCTGAACAGACAGTCTTTGTCATTTCTCTGGGACCGAAGTTTCTCGGGCCGCCAAATCCTTTTCTTTCCATTGTATTACTCATGCAGTTTTTGTCTGCGATTATATATTTCAGCCAAGGGTATAAATATATCTGCATGTTCTCATTGCGCAAATTCTGTCGTGAAAACCAGATAATCATGGGATGATTTCGCACCCGTTGAATTTTTCATGCGAAAAATCCGCGAGAGTGATTGTTCCGTCATCTATAAGCGCCCTGACCCGGGGCAGCGCCCCGGAAAGTGCAGAGTACAGGTTTTCCACCGTGTTACAAACGATCTTCCGATCACGCGCTCTCCATGGTCTGGTGATGTTCGAGTACAGGCACCGCCCGCCACAGAACGTCCGGATCGGGCACGTGGTGCACTCCCCGTTCACCGAGATAACCGGGAGGTGGCAGGGATCGGCATCCATGATGTGCCCCATGTAGTACTGCTTCATACCCATCATCACCGGGCAGGGTGCGATGTGCCCGTCGGTCAGGATGCTGTAATTCGCGTACCCGGAGCCGCAACGGAGCCGGCTCGTGCGTCCGAGGATCAGATCCTCCATCGGGTCAAGGAAGGGGTACCATCGTAGTACTTTTCCGGTGTCCTGCATATGATCAATCCAGTCTCCAACGAGTGCCCGGATACCCGGGTTGTACGATTCCTGTACCCATACGGGGAAGTTGCGGTGCGCGAAGTCGCTCGCGAAGTTCGCGTCCAGCTGCCAGTGGATCGAAGGGAACGAGTAGTCCGGGTTGTCCGCAAGGTACCTGACTGCATCCACGATATCCGTATCCTCGGTGACGGTCATCCGGGCAATAATCTCGCCTGCATACCCGTTCGCCCGGATCCGTTTTACGTTCCCGATCACATTCCTGTATACTCCTGTTCCCCGGTGTGCATCCGTCAGCGCCTCCCTCCCGTCAAGGGAGACGAGGATCGTTCTGAACCGGTTGACCGTTCCGGGCGCGAGCCTGTCGAGAAGGAGCCCGTTTGTCTGGAGCATGAACCGCTGCACCGGCGCATTACGGGTGATCGTCTCGATGAGGTCTGCCTTCAACAGCGGTTCTCCACCATAAAAGGTGAGAGTTGCCGCAGGATCCCGTTTCAGAAATGCATAGAGTGTGTCGAGGTCAATGTCAAGTTCTGCGGGAAGATCCGGGTCAATCTCGACCGGCCCTGTTTCACTGTCCCCTTCCCCAAGATCCTCGAATGCTTTTGCCCTGCAGTAACTACAGCAGAGATTGCAGTTGTCCGTGAGGATGAGGTGGAAGTACACGAAAACCTCATAATTTTTGTCCGTGCCAGACGATAAACCCACGGCATCCTGACTTCGCGTTTCCGGTGAATGAACCTTTAACCGGGAGGACGTTCATACTACCGGTGAGGTATCACCATACCGTCACGCAGGCAGTTCCCGGGCATTCCGGTGGGATCCCGCTCTGTACCAGAAGAGTTCGTCCGCGCAGCAGAAGTGGGCAGAGGAACTGATTGGTAAACTCATGTTACGGGGCGACGAGCGGGTGCTCGATATCGGGTGCGGCGACGGGAAGGTTACTGCTGAAATTGCCCGCCGGGTACCGGATGGCGTGGTGGTGGGGGTTGACAGTTCGGGCGAGATGGTACGGTTCGCCCGCGAACAGTTCCCTCCGGAAGTGTTTCCTGACCTTTCGTTTGTGACGATGGATGCACAGGCGCTCACGTTCTGTGAGGAGTTTGATCTGGTCTTTTCGAATGCTGCACTCCACTGGGTGCATGACCACGGACCGGTCCTTGCCGGTATTTTCCGGAGCCTGCGCCCGGAGGGGAGGCTGGATGTCCAGATGGGAGGAAAAGGAAATGCCGCACAGGCATTTGAAGCGTTTGACGTCCTGAGAAAAGAGGCCCTGTGGCGCCAGTACTTCGAGGGTTTTTCATTCACATTCGGGTTCTTTGGGACTGAAGAATACCGGGCCTGGCTCAGTGCGGCAAACTTCGTCCCTGTCCGGGTCGAGTTGATCGGAAAAGACATGGTGCACCGGACCCCGCAGGAATTCGCCGGCTGGGTCCGCACCACATGGCTCCCGCACCTGCACCAGGTGCCCGAAGAGCTGCATGCCCGGTTCATCGATTCCCTCTACAATCAGTACTGTGCGATATATCCGGCGGATAGCAATGGTGCGATTCATATCGGGATGGTGCGACTGGAAGTGGAGGCGAAGAAGCAGTGAGACGACACCCGTTGCGTAACCTATAAACGTGTCCTGCCTGAATTCCTGTTCATGCCCGTGGGCCGATTTTTCTCCGAACCGATCGAGACCCTGCCGAGGAGCGATCTCGATGCCTTAATTGACGAGCGTGTCCGCTATACCGTGCACTATGCAGCAGAACATTCGCCGTTCTATCGCAACTGGTTTCGAACAAACAATATCAGGCCGGATGAGATACGCGTCCATGAAGATCTGTTCAGTCTTCCAATAACATCCGGGAAAAAGATCCGGGAACACCAGCCCCCGAACACCTCTGCCTTTGAGTTCCTATCTGCGGACTGGGCTGACGTCTTCTCAATACAGGAGACAAGCGGCACAAGCGGGGTGCCGAAGAGTTTTTTCCTGACATGGGAGGACTGGAAGCGGTATGCAGAGAAGTACGCACGGAGTTTCGTCTCCCAGGGATTTTCAGGGAAAGACAGGATCGTGGTCTGCGCTTCGTACGGGATGAACGTAGGGGCGAACACGATGACGATCGCCGCCCAGCGTATCGGTATGTGCATCATCCCGCTTGGCAAGTGCACGTTTGAATCCCGGGTAATCAACCACTACAAACCGACAGCGATCGTCGGAAGTGTGTTCAAGCTGCTGCGGCTTGGTCGCCGGCTTGCGGCTGATGGGTTGAAACCCTCTGAGACCTCAATTGTGCGGCTGGTGGCGGGTGGCGAGAGCTTTGCCGATGAGTCCCGTGCCTATCTCGCGGAGCAATGGGGATGCCCCGTCTTTAATACGTACGGGAGCACAGAGGGCACGATGTGCGGCGAGTGTACGCAGTTTGCCGGGCTCCATGTGCCGGAGGATCTCGTCCACCTTGACGTGTACGATCCCTCCATACAGGCATTTGTGAGGGATGGTGAGTGCGGGCGCGGGATACTGACTACGCTTCTTCCTGTTGGCGGAAAGTGCGGGACACTCCTCATCAATTATGACACCGAAGACACAACGGTTGTGCTCTCGCGGGAACGGTGCGGGTGTGGCAGGACACACATGCGGATCATAAATCCCCAGCGGGAGGCAGAGACTGTCTGGATCTCCGGCAATCCGTTCAACCGGGTTGATATCGAGGCAGCAGTCTTCCAGCCGGAGAACATGGAGCATCTTTCCGGGGAGTACGAAGCGTTCGTGTACGATGGCGACGCACCGAACGAAACCATTTTACGGGTGAGCCTTGAGTGTCTTGCCCCTGACCAGTGCGACCGCATGCTTGTCGAAGAGCAGTTCATCACCCGGTTTTTAAAGCACAAGCCCGGGCTTGCGGAGCTCTATCATGATGGAGCATTGCAGGTGATCTTCAACTTCGCCGCACCGGGCGGACTTGAACTCGCAAAACTTAAAGGGCGCCCGAAACGTCTCGTGGATCGAAGACAATCGTGAACTGTACGTGATGTTACCCGGCAGGTGCCCTGCCGCGGGCGTCCATCCCCGATCCTGCACCCGGTGCGCTGGGGCTCTTCGCCGCTCATCGCCGGCGCCACCCCGGTACCGGCGTTAAACCTGTAATACGGCCGAATTAGCGCAAACCGGGCGATTAAAAAGGGATTTCAATCGGAGTGAATAGTGCGGCACAATCCTAAAAATACCCATGAAAATCTGGCAAAATCGGGCACTTCGACGTGCTCCGACGGAAACCTTTTATATTATCAGGCGGCAACTCTCATTATCAAAACCCGAATGTGGTTTTGAGGTGTTTAAATGGGAACCAAAATTGGAAAAGAAAAGATCCAACGCGAGAAGGGCTTCCTGTACTTCATTGGTAAGGACGGGTATGTCTGGGCAGCACCGATGAAGCACAACAAGACCGGCAAGAAGAAGAAAGTCGGTACTGAGAAGATCGCCAAAGAAAAGGGCTTCATGTACTACATCGGCAAGGACGGATTCGTCGCAAAAGCCAAGATGAAGAACGCATAATATCACCTATTCCTTTTGCACGCAGGACCGCCGTGCCTCCAGCAATCCGGCAGGACGGTCCTGCACATGGTTTTTTCATTGACGGGGGAGTCTCTCGCCCGTGGTTTATTTTCCTTACCGCTGGTACTGTCGTCATTGTTACGCTGCGGATTTTTTCAGGCAGCCATTTTTAATAACCGGAAAAAAGATTGAACATGGCAATGGTACAAACGAGTGTATAGTTCGTGACTGTACGGAGCCGGTTGCATGGTATCGCTTGTAAGCCAGACATTTTCCGAATGGACGGATGGTCTTGACACGCGTGAGAGTATGATCTCAATCTTTGAGCATATCCGGGATATACCCTACTCGCTTGTCGCCTTCTCCGGCATGCATGACCCGGCGCAGGCCCCCGCAGTCCTCCTTTCGCACGGCTCTGGCAACTGTGCCCCCAAGCATTACCTGCTTGCCGGGATGTACAAAAAGCTGCACCTTAACGTTGTTTTTGCAACATTCCCCTTTGTATGGAATGATCCGGACATATGGTACCCGCCGGAGCTCCGCCAGCTTGCCGCCCACCTGCCGGTTGCGTTTCACCTCGCATGCCGTGTACAGATCGGCTGCCGCTGGGTGCTCGTGGATGCGACGTGGGATCGCCCTCTCGCTAAAGCCGGCTTTGCGGTGAACGAGCACTGGGACGGGTACTCGGAGACGAAATGTGCGGTCAGACCCCTCAAATCGCCGGTGCGGACCACATACTCCCGGACGCTTCGTGTGAAGCCATGCCGGGAAGGTGGTGAGTCTGAACCCTGCCCGACAGATGGCGAAAAAGATCACTGGGAGGCGGAGGACCGGGCACGATATTACCGGGAGCGGGTCTCCCTGCGGACGCCGGATGAGGAGGAACGGACGGCAGGGTTTATCCGGGAGTTTGAAGAGTGGATTATTAAGGTGCGGCAGCAGGAACAAAAGTCCTGAGCAGCAAAAGAGCGGCAGCGTTCCTATTCAGGAGTCCGCCACCTGGTCCGCAAGGATCTTACGGTCACGTACCCGGAGGTTCGCCGCGAACGTCCGGGCGAGCAGAGGGGTTACTGCCTGCGGGGGTAACCCGAGTTGTCCCGCCACTTTTCGTGTGAGTTCCATGAGATCCGGCGAATCATCACCGGAAGCAGCGATCACCGTCCCGTGAATCTTTTCGAGATACCCGATGGCGTCGTCCATCCGCCGGTATGCAGCACCGTCTTTACGCGGCTCATCCCATGCAGAAAGGAGCGTGTGAATCCCGTTGATCCCACGAAGCCGTTGAATGGATTGTACGGATGCGACTGCATCGTCATAGACCGGAAGGTCTCCTGCTACCGGCACCGCATCGCCGGAGAAGAGTGCCCCTTCGCTGTGCATGAAGAGCGAGATGGAGCCTGCCGAGTGCCCCGGCGTGTGCAGTACCTGCATCTCCCCGGCCCGGGTCTCATCGGGCTCTATCGAATCCCCGTCCACAAGTTCGTGATCGAGCTGCACCGGCCCGCCGACCAGCGTAGAAAACCCCGGCACCGGCCGCTCGCGGTTCTGGCAATCCACGTCCTCAATCCATGCCCGTTCGGCAGGGTGTGCCGCGATGCTGCACCCGGTCGCCTCCCGGATTGCCCGGGCCGCCCCGATGTGGTCCGGGTGGGAGTGGGTGAGGATGACGAGCGCAATCTCTGACGGGTCGCGGCCGGTGGACCGGATGTACTCGAAGATCTGCCTCTCGCAGCCCGCCACCCCTGTGTCGATGAGCGTGATCGTCTCGCCATAGACGAGGTATGAATACACGAAGCGGTCGAGGGCAATGCCGGGCGCTACCGGCACCCTGAACGGGAGCCTGAGCGCGTGGATGGCGGGGGTGATCTGCATGAGAGTATCTTCCTGTTGTGTACAGGAATATTGGATGAGGGAAGGTATATTGGTGGGGGATTGTGGGAATGACCGGACTTCTGATAATTTCTAAAAAATATGGGCTTCTAATGCCGATTCCACACTTCAATTCCTAAAACCATAACGATTGCTCCAAGGGGGGCATACTGAAGCGGGGCGTGCTGGGTCGTCCGCTGGACCGGAACGGTTGTAGCATCAGTGACCTGGAACGGGACTATGGTATACGTGTCATTGGTATACGTGTGATCGTTTGCCTCCTGATCGCTGATTGCGGCGATGAGCGCGTCTGCCGCATCGCTGCCCTGCAGGCTTCCCGGGCCGGTGAGCTTGAAGACATTCGTGCCGTTGTTCAGTTTCAGGTTTCGGACATAATCCCCGCTGACAACGAAGTCGAACTGATTGTCTGCCATCGGGTGCTGGACGATGAGATAACATTGTCCTTTTGGAAGTTTTCCTGATGGTTGCGTATCGCCAGTAAAAGTAAATGATGCATCAGGATTTACCGGGGTTGTTGTATTAAACACGTAATTATCGCCAATAATCCATATCTGGACCGCAGAGGGGATCCCTTCCGCAATTCCTTTGACCGTGAAAGACTGTCCTTTTGAAACTGATGATGGAGAGATCTCTGCAGTTATGAAGGGTTTTTTGAGGATTAAACCAACATGGGCAGCGTCGGGACCCAGCTGGTCTTCCGTTTTCGTCTGGCTCAGTGCAGAGATGGTATACGTCCCGGCATCCAGCTTAAGATTGGCTGTATAAAAGGCATATTCCCAGGTCTTATCCGGTTTTGTTTTCACTACCGTGAATGAGTCCGGGTTTCCGCTGACTACAGCCTTGTCGGGTGATGTGAGTTTTACACCCGTAGCCTGAAGATTGGGGCCGGTCAGGAAAAGGTATACGGTATCTGCATCGGGACTCTGACCCCGCAGGACTACTTTTTCACCCAGATAATATGACTGGTCACCATCTGCGGAGATGGTGATTCCCGTACCTGCGGAAGCGCAGGAGATCAGCAGGGCCGCCGCTCCCGATATGAGGAGCAGCAGGATCAGTATCCGGTACCCGGATGGGTTGTTGTTGCCTTGGGGTAACATACGTAAATATATCGATATTTACAATATAAAATCATTCCTCTTTGTATTTTGGCGGCATCATTTCACCGGGATTACCTCTCAGGCGTGGACCGGAAAATAGTTATGAGTGAGGTTCTGGGTCTGGATATCCGGTGATCTGCCTGCTCTTTGCAGAGATGTAAAGATCCCGCGCAGCGATCCCTGCGACTGTTGCCACCACAAACGCAACGCTTAACAGTGCGAGATCATAGACGAGGGCAAGAGCAAACCATGTGGAGGTGAGACGCGAGTCGACAAACTCGGGTGGTGTGACCATCCCGTGTGCTGCCTGGACGAGCAGGTACGTAAGGAACACCCCGAATACGACAACTCCAAGGAAGACGGCGCAGGCCGCTACCTCGGCCCAGGTCTTTTTCATCATGGCAAACGATCCCACGACTGCCTCCCTGAGAGTCTTTTGCTCGAGAACGATAAAGGGCACGACAAACGGGGTCAGGATCAACAGGAGCAGATTGATCTCCGAAAAGGTCAGGGCCTGCGTGAACCCGGATGGATATATCCATAACAGCGCCGATTGTCCTCCATAGCCGGGAATCTCGCCAATGATTTTGCACGGGTAGAGAGTCAAGTTGAAGGGGAACTGGAGGAACATGCTGCTAAGAGAAGAAGGCCCGAAGATATTGAGGAACCGGAGGTCGGGCGGCAGCCCGTAGAATAAATGAAACCAAATATAGAAGAGCAGCGTACCTGCGAGTGCCAGAACAAAAGACCACAAGAAGATTGCTTTCAGGTATTTTTTTGCCCCTGCAAGCTCGACAAAAAAAGAAGCAGAACCTTCATTCTTTGACGAGATGCTCAGGAAAAGGCCTGCCAGTAAGAACACCAGGCAGAACAGTGTTGCGAACTCGATTAAAAAGTCCAAGACATACCCTACGATGATACCAAGTTGTATGTGCAGGTTCCATCCGATGTAAGAGAGTGCCGCTTGGCCGATGGCGTTTCCGACTAGCACAAGCCCGGCAAGGAGTGTAAACCAGAGGAGTTGCCGGTTCCGGTTCAGTGTCCTCATCCCTGAGATGGCTGCTCCGATCCCTCGTCGGATCGATCCCAATCCGCTGGTTCCGCCATCCGGGCCGCTCTCATAGGTGA
>Ga0315282_10011896_pt1 | contig 13397 bp, 12 predicted proteins | sample YL17G07_20_MG_FD_203693 | JGI IMG/M metagenome (GOLD analysis project Ga0315282, IMG submission 203693) | Sediment microbial communities from Yellowstone Lake, YNP, Wyoming, USA - YL17G07_20 | ecosystem: Environmental > Aquatic > Freshwater > Lake > Sediment | place: USA: Wyoming | collected...
TTTCGGCATCCCACCCGAACCTATGTCGTTTATCGTGCGATGAAAAGGGAGGAGATGAGAGGATATATTATTTTGAGAAGGGTGGGTTTGCTCAAGTTCAACAGCGCTGTCATTGTCGATCTTCTGGCATTGGACGATAGTGCCTTGATGGCCCTGGTAAAAAGCGGGATTGAACATAGCCGGGGGGAGGGGGTTGATCTCGTAGGTTGTATGTTGCCCAAGGGGCATGAATACGAGAAGAACTTACGGCAGATGGGGTTTCTGCCTTCCATGAAGAATTTCCTGTTGATGGTCTATCCTTGCGATGAGGAGGGAGGCCTTCTCCGGTCGAAGGATTGGTATGTGAACTGGGGAGATACGGATGTCATCTGAGAAAGGGTTGAAAGAAGCCCTTCCTCCCATTGCCGGATCAGCATGGTCTTCGTTCATGATCGGGAGGAATCCTGGGAGACATTGAAAACTCCGGGCTATCTTGAGTACAGAGGGGATTGATTTCGAACATCGGAGGGGAAAGGATTTCGTGAAGGCCGGGGGATCGAGAGAGCAGAAGTTTTTTGACCGGCTGTCATCTCAATACCAGCACTTCATCAGGCAGAGAAGGTCCCTGGAATGGATGAGGCCGATCATCGAACCTCGAATGGGAAAGAGAGTGTTAGATGTTGGAAGTGGTGGGGTGAGGGAGTTTTTCCCATCCCAGACATCGCTATACGTAGGTGTGGATTTGAGCCACGAGATGCTGAGGGAAGGGAGGGAACAGTCCATCCAAAAAGTATGTGGCGAGGCAACAATTCTGTCCTTTAAGAGGGGGGTTTTTGACACCGTTTTCTATCAAAGCCTCCTTCATCATTTGGCAGAGAAGAGTCCGGAACGAACGATGGAGACGGTGAAGATGGCGCTCCTTCAAGGGTTCTTCTGTCTTAGGGAGGAGGGGAATGTGATGGTTGTCGAACCCTGCCTTCCAAGCTGGCTGGAACGTTTTGAAAGGGTTTTCTTCATCCTGTTAAAGATTTTTCTCTTCCTCACAAAACAACCGGGGGTATTCCTTTTTTCTTCAGAAACCCTTGGCAGGACTTTGCTCGAAAGCGGATATCACCATGTTCAGATTTGGAAAGCGGAGAAGGATGAGAGGGGACCTCGGAAATGGATCCAGCCTTGTCTCGGTTTTCCACTGTTGAGAATCCCTCGATGGCTGAACCCTGCGAGGAGGACGATCCTGGTGGCGAATAAGCAGGGATAAAGAGAGGATGAAGAGGTTTCACTGGCGATTCGTATATCAGTGGGGTTTGGGGCTTCTGCTTCTGTTGCTGCTTTTTCTTCTGGGAGACCTCTCCCAATTCCGGCTTCTCCCGGACATGGGCTGGGTCTCTGTCCTTGCGGTTTTTCTGTGCAACGTCTTTTTTACGGTCTCGCACAATTTCCGTTGGAAGAAGATTGTGGATGACCTGTCCCCTCATGGGAGAAGTGATTTCCTCTCCTTATATCGGTCCCTGGTCGATAGTTACGCCATGGGAAAGATCATCCCGATGGATGTCAGCCTTCTGGTCTTAAGGTCTTACGATCTGAAGCGGTTACAAGGGACACCCATTTCGGTAGCCGTTTTCTCCGTTCTTCTTGATCGCTTTCTGGATATTGTCATCCTCCTGGTCATGGGGTTGCCTTCTTTCCTGTTGATTACAGGGGCGGCCTCCGAGATTCAATCCCTTTCGATACTCGTTTTTTTTCTGATCGGGCAGGGTTTCGTCATCTTCTGGAAAAAAGGGGAGACCTTCCATTTTCTCAGGAGGATTTACCGGTTATTCCTGGCCCGTTGGCTTTCGAAGATTCCTTTTCTCGGGAATCGGCTGAGAGGAGAGATGGGCCAGGAAGAGGAGGTCGGCCATTTCAGTTTGGCCTCTGTGACGGAAACCATGCTATGGAACCTGGTGAAATATGTCTTCCTGAGCCTCCGTTTCTATTTTACTGGCCGGGCCCTGGGCATCCCTTTTCCGTGGCTTCAGGGCTTTTTCTTTTTACCCTTTATCCAGTTAAGCGGGATCATCAACGTCACCCCTGGAGGCCTGGGTGTCCTGGAGCTGGGAACCTACGGGGCGCTGGTGCTCATGGGGATTCCCAAGTTTCAGATCCTCACTTTCGTCGTCGGGCAGAGGATCCTCCTCATTTCCATGTCCTTCGCCCTATTTTTTTTCATTCGGATTTTTTTCCTTTTTCGACCACGTTTGAGGCAGGCTTAAGAAGTGGCAATGATTAACGCCCTGTGTATTGACGTAGAAGACTGGTACCATCCTGAGCTCGTGAGAGGAAGGACAGGGGAGGCTCCTGCTTCTCAGGTGTCAGAGGCCGTCCGGCCCCTCCTGGAGCTTCTGGATCGGCATCAGACGAAGGCATCCTTCTTTATCGTGGGAGAGTTAGCAGACCAGCATCCGGGTCTGGTCCGTCTGATTCATCAGAAAGGCCACGAGATCGGCTGCCACGGTTTTTCCCACAGCCCTCTTTGGGAACTGAATGAGGCTCTCTTCAAGAAAGAGCTGGAAGATTTCCAGGGGGTGATGGGAAGGGTTCTGGGAGAGGTAAAGGTGAAGGGATTTCGGGCGCCGACCTTTTCCCTCGATGAGCGAACCCAATGGGCCCTGAAGATCCTCATCGACTTTGGGTATCAATATGATGCGAGCATCTTCCCCGTCAAATTAAATCGACTTTATGGAGTTCGGGGAGCGCCGCCCCGACCCTACCGGATCTCACTGGAGAATGTGAGAAACGAGGACCCCCGAAGCCTTCTGATAGAATTTCCCTTGCCTCTGCTATCCCTGGGGCGGCTGAGGATTCCCATCTCGGGTGGATTCTATCTCAGGGTTCTCCCCCTCCCTCTTCTTTACTGGGGATTGAAGAGAATGAATCGAATACATCCCTTTTTGCTCTACTTCCATCCATGGGAGGGGTATCCGGGAACCCCAAGGCTTAAGCTTCCGCTTTACAATCGCTTCATTTCATACTATGGTATTGATTCTGCGATGAAGAAGCTTCGATTCATTCTTCAACACTTCAAGTTTTCGAGGATCGATGACATCCTCGGAGTTGGGGAGCAAGGAACCTAAGCTCACCAGAAAGATTCGGAGTGGCCCTTTCATGCGGACCATGGGCGAGTGTCATTCTAAAGGCACGAGGGAGGGAGTGCCCTCACGAGACCGGAGGCTTCTCATCATCCCGGCCCATAACGAAGAGACGCGAATTGTTGGCGTCATCGAGGGGATCTTCCGGCATCTTCCCGGTGCGGATGTTCTCGTTATCGATGACGGCTCGACGGACCGGACACGGGAAGTTGCTCTGAGAGCCGGAGCAAGAGTGGTCTCCCATCCCTTCAATCTCGGCTATGGAGCAGCCCTTCAGACAGGCTATCGATATGCGCTGGCAAAGGGATATGGAGAGCTGGTCCAGATGGACGGGGACGGCCAGCACGACCCGGCCTTCGTTCCCCATCTCCTAGCGGCCATTGAGAAAGGGGATACGGATGTGGCCATCGGTTCTCGCTTCCTTTCTCCCGGGGGAGTGGTTTCGGACTATGCTCCGTACCAGGCGCCCCTGATGCGAAGACTGGGGATGAGATTCTTCGGAACGGTCGCGTCTCTGATCATCGGGCAGAAGGTGAGCGATCCCACGTCCGGGTATCAGGCGATGAATAGCCGGGTCCTCGAATGGGTTTCCGGCGATCGATTCCCCTTCGACTACCCGGATGCGGATGTGATCATCATGCTCCATCGGGCTGGCTTTCGAATCCGGGAGGTGCCCGTCAGGATGTTGGAATGCCGGAATAAGAAGTCCATGCACAGCGGATGGGAGCCCCTCTACTATGTCTTCAAGATGTTGCTATCCATTTTTGTCACCTTGTTGAGAAAGTAATGTCCCATGCCCGGAGGGCACCCTCGAACCATGGGAACCATTGCAGGTTACGGTTAGGGTTAGGAAGCCGGGTTAGGTTAGGTCTTGGGGTCAAGGCTAATTCTCTTAGGACCAGCAACTTAACCCATTGACCAAACTGGCATCCTTACCCTAACCCTGACCCAGGCGGTGCTATTTCCTAAATAAATTCGTTCATTACGTTTATGTTTGTTTAAATCCGCAGCCCCTTCTAAGATGGGGAGGCTCAGAGGAAAGGAGGCCAGGATGCCCATCCGGGTGAAGATGGTCGCATTCGTTATCAGCGTCGGGATGATGTTACTCATTATCGAACTGGTGAGGAGAAGGAAACTTCGAGAGGAATACTCCTGGTTATGGCTCCTCACCGGCACGGTCATTATTCTACTCATGATGTGGTTCAATCTTTTGAAATGGATCACTCACCTGATCGGAGCCATTGTCCCCTCTTCAACGATCTTCTTTTTCGCTTTCCTGTTTCTGATATTGATCAGCCTTCATTTCTCTGTGGTGATTTCGAAACTGACGGATCGAAACAGGGAGTTGGCCCAGCGATACGCCCTTCTGGAGATGGAGGTCGGTGAACTGAAGAAACGCGTGTTACCTTCTCCGCATTCGGAGCCCGGGAAGGATTCTACGGAGGGGGAGGATGGCCGCAAGGCGAGAGGACAGGACTTTCAATTCCAACCGAAGTCGATGCCCAGGTAGTTATATAACTCCTCATTGTGCTCCCTGATATAATCGATTAGGCGTCTTTTGGTCAACGGGTTATCCATCTGGTAGGTGATGGAATTATATCTTTCGTCTGGATTTATTGGGATGACCATAATTATTTTTGATCCCTATATCGGAATTCCAGTTATATTAAACTTTTATTGACTTTTGACAATTTCATCATGTATAAGATGACTTGGAAAAATGGTTGGCGAATATCCAGGCTAACTCGTAGGAACGGCTTTGGTTAAACGGTAGAATGTATGGTACGGATTTTCGTGGAGATCATCAGTGGGGCTACTTGCTGCGGAAAATCGGGTTATATCGAAAAAATGGCCTGCCAGTATGACGGTATTCTGTTTCCCAGGCAATTCAGTTTCGATTCGCTCCGGCACGGGGGAAGCTACATGCTCCATTACAACCTTCTTCGGCCTTTCGATAGGCCCCGTCTGACTTCTTTTTCCATTTCCTCAGGTTGGAAGAGGGCCCGTTCTTTTCTGAAGCGCCTTCCGTCGGCTTTTTCCAATGTGTATGAATCTGAAATCCTCCTCAGAAGTCTTCTCAGAAAGCCCTATATTTTTCATGCCACCGTTCTCGCAGCCCCCCTTCCCATCCTTCTTGAACGGGCCAGCGGACGTCAGGTCCTGGAACCTTTGAACGAAATGAAGGTGGAAATCTATCCCGCAGATAGATGGATCAGGCTCTACCAGTCCGTGGACCTCCCCCGCATTTATGGTCAATGGCTCTCTTTTCTGAGGAAAAAAGGGATCCCTTATGCCCTTCTCGACTCGACAAACGAACCGTACAAGCCTTTATCCGATGAAACGGCGCTAATCCGCTTGCTGAAAGGAAAAGATCGGGATGGCGTTTGATTTCTCACCAACCATTACTCCTGAAGTACTTCAAGCGATTCTGGCGGGCGAAAAGTTCGTCTATCAGCGGATGCCGCTCCCCTTTGGTCTCGCCACGCAGGGCGAAGATCGCGCTGAAACGGCCAACCTGATCTTTGAAGAAGACCTCGGAGGCGCTTCGGTCCTCGACATCGGCTGCTGCTATGGTTACTTCTGCTATGAAGCGAAGCGTCGGAACGCTGGGCGCGTTGTAGGTCTCGAAGTTGACGCGGACCGTTTTCGCCAGGCCCGGAAGCTTCAAGAAGTCTATCGCCACCGGATCGAACTGCAAAACGACAGCTTCACCTCGATCTTGGCGGAGGAATCTTTCGACTACGTCCTTCTGCTGAATGTCATCCATCATCTCAAGAATCCGGCGTCAACCCTCCGCACCATCGCCCCGTCAGTCCGAAGGCGGTTCATTGTTGAGTTCCCCACCTTTCTGGACAGGCGATTCCGAAAGTCCCTACCTCGACTGCTTCCCCGCCTTCTCAACCGGCTTCCCCTGATAGGGGTCGCCTCCCTCGAGAAGACAGACCAGACCTACGTCTTTTCGAAGGAAGCCATCCGGCGGATCCTGATGGACCATGACCGTCTCTACGCCTCCGTCCGTTTTATCCAATCTCCCATTGAAGGACGCCTGATTGCCGTCTGCAGCAAGTAAACCCGAAACACATTTACCAGACTGTCATTGGGAGCACCTAAAAGGTGTGTGCGTGCACGCCGGAGTGATTTTTCAGCTTTGACGATGGTATTATGTTTTGGCACGCAGGCGTGGCAATCTCACCGAAAGAGACGAGATTGCGTCGATTGGCTCGCAGAGACAGTTTCCTAAAGCTGGATTCGAGATGAGAGAAAGGGGAGTTCTCTTGATAAAATGGGTGGCTTTTGTTAAATAAGGGAAACATTGGTCCCTGGGCCGCTTTCTCATGATAGGCTGACCGGGAAGTGCGCGGTAAATTGGACGATATCTGCAGGAGTCAAATTTCGTCATCGTCCATCGTCTTTTTGTTTGCGGCTATGCCGCGCTGTGTTCTCGGCCTCCGGTGAAGATCGTCTTTGAACAAGACTGATGGAGCATAGCGATGCAAAGAGTTCTGGTGACAGGTGGGGCAGGATTTATTGGTTCGAATCTGACCGAAGCTCTGCTCAAAAGAGGCGATTCGGTCCGGGTACTCGATAATTTCTCAACCGGAAAGAGAGAAAATCTTTTTTTCGGGAAGGCCTATCCCTTCCCGGAGATTATCGAGGGCGATATCCGTGACCTCTCCATTTGCCGGGCGGCAGTAAGAGGGGTTGAATATCTTTTTCACGAGGCGGCCCTCCCTTCGGTTCAACAGTCTGTTGAAGACCCTCTGACATCCAATTCGGTGAACGTGGAGGGGACGTTAAATGTACTCCTCGCGGCCAGAGATGCGAGAGTGAAGCGGGTAATCTATGCATCGTCTTGCGCAATCTACGGTGATGATCCCACGTTACCCAAGAGAGAGGATATGGCTCCGATGCCCCTTTCACCCTATGCCTTACAGAAGCACATCGGAGAGCAATACTGTCGGCTCTTTTTCCAACTCTATCGCCTTGAAACGGTTTCCCTGAGATATTTCAATATTTTCGGCCCCAAACAGGATCCGACTTCCGTCTACTCAGCGGTGATTCCAAAATTCATCGTTTCGCTTCTTCAGGGGCGCTCGCCCATTGTCTTTGGCGATGGAGAACAATCCCGGGATTTTACATATATTGATAACGTGATTCAGGCGAATCTTCTTGCCATGTCAGCCGATCATCTTCAGGGAGAAGTCGTGAACGTTGCCTGCGGGGAAAAGATGTCCCTCAATCAATTGCTGGAGGTTCTGAAGGAGATTGTCGGGTCCGAAATCCCCGCCGTTTATAAACCTCCGCGGGAGGGAGATGTCAGACATTCCTTTGCAGATGTCCGTAAGGCGAAGGAAGTTCTGGATTACTTTCCCCGGGTGGATCGAGCGGAAGGCTTAAGGAGGACGGTCGAGTATTTTCGGAAGCATCGGAACAATGGGGTATTGGAATGATGGGATATTGGAATATTGATGAAATCGTAAAAAGTCGAAAAGCAGAGAAAATGTCATGCTGAACTTGGTTCAGCATCTAACAAAATCAGGGACTTACGAGACCCTGAAACAAGTTCAGGGTGACAAATCAGGACTTTTTACGAGACCATCAATATTGGGAACCCCCCAGAAAACCCGGATGGGAGAAATGGAGATGGAGAGATATTTTACCCCGTTCCCCATTAGAAAATCGCAGGGTGGACAAAGCAAGGCGTGTCCACCGTCCCTTTCAAAAAGAGGACCCAAAAGAGGACAACATGAGGCAACAGGTGAAATTTGAGAGGATCTTGGACCGTTTTGAGAAAGCAAACGTCCTGGTAGTAGGGGATATCATGATGGACCGCTTCATCTGGGGAAAGGTGTCGAGGATTTCTCCGGAAGCGCCGGTGCCTGTGGTTCTGGTGGAAAAAGAGACTTTTCTTCTGGGGGGGGCTGCCAATGTGGTGCACAACATTCATTCCTTGGGAGGAAAGGTACTGCCCTGCGGTGTGGTGGGGGACGATGAGATGGGGCAGAAGGTGATCAGTGAGCTGACGAGGATAGGAGTCGAGACCCGTGGGATCTTTGTGGAAGAGGGCAGACAGACGACGGTGAAAACCCGTATCATTGCCCACCAGCAGCAGGTGGTACGAATCGACCGGGAGACGGCCGATTCGGTAAAACCTTCGACACTTCGAAATCTTTCAGAATTCCTGAGAGAGTGCATGAAGGACGTTCATGGGATCATTCTGTCCGATTACGGTAAAGGGTTCCTGACAAAGGAGTTGATCCGACCGGCCATTCGCAGGGCAAGAGAAGCGAAGAAGTTTGTCCTGGTCGATCCAAAGCTGAAGAATTTCTTCCACTATAAAGGGGCGACGGTTGTCACTCCCAATACGGCAGAGGCGAGCGCGGCAGCCGGGGTTGGGATCACGGACTTCACGTCGTTAAAAAAAGTCGGGAAGATACTGCTGAGACGACTCCGGTGTGATTTCCTGGTGATCACACGGGGAGAAGAGGGGATGGCGATCTTTGAGCCTCATCAGGAGCCCTTTCTGGTTCCGACCGTGGCGAGAGAGGTTTATGATGTGACGGGAGCGGGAGATACCGTAATCGGGACGATGGCCCTTGCACTCGCCGGAGGAGCCGGAGCAAAGGATGCGGCGAGTCTGGCGAACTATGCTGCCGGCATTGTCGTCGGGAAGGTGGGAACGGCCACCGTGACGCGGGAGGAGCTGATTGAAGCCATCCAGGAGAGGCAATAACTCCAGATGCCGATGGGTTTGCGAAAAATGTGGGGCCCGCTCCCAGAACGGGCCTGGGGCCCCCTTGTAAGAAAGAACAAAAAGGCCCTATCTCAGAGCGATTCAGACCTGTTCAAAGCTCAGGATAGGGCCTTTATTCCCGATTCATCATGTTTCGAGGACGAAGATCACTTCCATCCTCACCCGGTACTCGATAATCTTTGAATTCTCAACGTGGACCCGGAATTCAACGACTCGTAGTCCGGTGATGCCTCTCAGCGTCTTGCTAGCCCGTGAAAAGCCAATCTTAACCGCGTCTTCAAACCCCTTAGGAGAACCTGCAATGATTTCTGTTACCCTTGCGACTCTCGGCTCAGCCATCCTGATCACCTCCTTCTTTCATCAGTGAGTCCACTGGAATCAAGTTTATACATAAATCAAAGAGGTTGTCAAGGAGATTCATCCCGGTCGGGTATCCTTCACTTGCATGTAGGAGTAGAGGCTTTAGCCGGTCTAAAGAGGGCGGGCAGGGGCACATTGCCACGTGCCCCTGCTTTCTCCCTCCACGGGAGAGCGAGGGAGTATGGCAAGACGTCTTCCTCTATTGACAAAGAAGATTTTGTGTGATAGCTTTTAATATAATAATTTCAGTTACTTATTATGGGCTAACGTTTCTTTTCATGTCTACAGGTCTAAGAAAAGGAGCAAATAATGATTCTGGCCCAAAAATTGCTCACTCACTCACTCACTCACTCACTCACTCACTCACTCACTCACTCACTCACTCACTCACTCACTCACTCACTCACTCACTCACTCACTTTCTGTTTAGAAAGAAGCCATATCTTTTTCATTTCATACTTCCTACCCGGTAGAAGAGAAGGAATGGGTAGATATAAAAGGCAGGACGAAAGGGTTGAGGAAGCTTCAAGTAAGCAGGCTTGTCCCCGGAGGAGCGTGGGTTAGAGGCAAATTATCAGTCCTATGTTGAGAGATTAAGCTTCACTAAACTTCTAAAGGAGTTTAAGCGATGTCACGTAGTTCAACTCTCAGGTTTAGTTTAATCATTATTGTTCTGATTGCCATCATTCCAGCCCTTTTAATCACATTCTACTGGGGCATAAAGCACAGGGACGATAGCCGAAATCGTACATACCAAGATGCTCTAATGATGGCTGAGAATGTAGCAGATATTCAAAATAGCCTTATTTATAAGGGGAGAGATATCCTTTTTACTCTATCCCAGATACCTTATTTCAAAGAATACGATTCAAAGTGGTGCTCAAAAATATTGATAAACCTTATTGAAAAGTCAAAGGGTTTTACTGGTTTTGCAGCCTATCGACCTGATGGGAGGATTTTTGCAAGCTCTGATCCTTTACTTCCACCCATAGATATCTCAGATCGTGCTTATTACAAACAACTTCTTAAAACCCGAAGATTAACAGTAAGTGAATTTCTCATTGGCCGTTTGACTGAAAAGCCTGTCATCCTTCTTGCTTTGCCAATTCTGGATAAAGACCAGATAAGCGCAATCCTGGTTACAGGGCTCGATCTTAACTGGGTCAATCAATTCATCGAGAGGATGGGAATTCCTTACGAGACAAACCTTAGTATTATTGATACGGATGGTGTTGTCTTATTCCGTCATCCAGAAGGTGAAAAATTTGTTGGGAAAAGTTTTATTGAGAGAGGTATCGTAAAAATAATTTTGTCAAAGGGTAAAGGAACGGTTGAAGCTAAAGGATTGGATGGAATAAAAAGGCTTTTTGGATTTACCTCCTTCGGTTACGAATCGGTTGCAGGATATGTCATGGTCGGGATCCCGTCAAAGATTGCCTTTGCAGACACTAACAGAATGCTTGTCTATAATATTTTATGGTTATGCCTGATCGGAGGAATTGCGATTCTTGCCATTTGGTTTGGTGGGAACCTTCTGATTCGAAATCCTGTAAATCGATTACTTAAAGGAACGAAAGAGATATCTCAAGGCAATTTAACCGTAAGAACAGGGGTAAATTATAGGTCAGGAGAGATAGGTGAGCTTGCTCAGGCATTTGACCAGATGGCTGAATCTCTTTTAAAGCGAGATGAAGAGGCGAGAAAGAGAGAGGAGATGATCCGCCGCCAGCGAGATGAACTTTTTTCCAGGGGTGAAATTCTCGCCTCAACCCTAAGCATCAAAGATCTGGATGAACTTCTTCAGGCCATCCTAAGTGAAATTGTGGCATTTCTGAAGGTTGACTTCGCAAGCATCCATCTTGCCATGGGGAATCAGGTTGTGCTTCGTGCCCGTCAGGGTTTTTCAGCATCGTTTAAGGCCAATGCTCTTTCTTTTCCCGTAAGTAGTCCACCTGAGTGGATGAGCGAATTTCGAGTCGTTCATGAGAGTCTTGATGAGGTCAATCTAACTCCAGAATTTTTCAAGGCCGAGGGCATCCAGGTCTGGGCATCCATTCCTCTTAGCTTAGCGGCGGAGGTTGGTAGAGAGGGCAGATGGCTTGGAACTCTTATTATAGGTAGCAAGCGTCTCGAAGCACTTGATGAAACTGAGGAAAGTGCGTTAAAGGGAATAGGGGAACAGTTAGCCCTGGGCATTGAACATATCCGGACCCTGAGAGATGCTATGGAGAGATTGGCCCGTCTTCAAACTTTGCGTGAAATCGACAGGGCCATCATCCAGCGTCTCGACCTCAGGGAAGTTTTGAAGGTCGTGGTCGAAAGGGTGCCCAGGGAGCTCGGGGCTGATGCGGCTGCCATAAGTCTCTTTGAGGAAGAGTTTCGCACAAAGGTCTTTATAATGCGTTTGAACAATGGAAGGTATATTGAGGAGGAAGGCTTCAATCTTTCAGAAAGTCTGATTCACTGGTTCGTGGAGCGTCAGGAGCCGGTAATCATCCATGACTTATCTCAGGATCCCCGCGTGCAGATGCATCGTGATCGAATCAGAAATGGCAGGCTTTCTTCCTACCTCGGTGTACCCCTTGTGGCACGTGATAAAACAATTGGTATCCTCCATATCATGACCATGGAGCCGAAAGTTTTTGCGGACGAAGACGTGGAGTTTTTTCGAACCCTTGCCGGGCAGGCGGCAATCGCCATTGAAAACGCCCGACTCTTTGAAGCATTAAAAAACGAGCTGGGAATCCGAACCGAAGCCGAAGAGGCCCTCGGGGAAACAACTGCCCGTTTAAACCACCTGCTTGCTATAAGCCCCACTGTCATTTACTCCCTTAAGATAGAGGGGAACTCATTTTTTCTGACCTGGATGAGTTCAAACATCACCTCTATCATTGGCTATTCTCAGGAAGAGGCTCTTCAACCTAAATGGTGGCCTGATCACCTCTATCCTGAAGACCGAGATCAAGCAATGGCCACCTCAGCCGATTTACTTAACCGAAATTATTTATCTCATGAATATCGCATCTTTCACAAAAATGGGGACCCGGTTTGGCTTCATGATGAACTCCGCCTTATTCGGGACAGTCATGGCAATCCAATGGAGGTTGTGGGAAGCTGGACCGATATTACAGAGCTTAAGCGGGCAGAGGAGGAAAGAAAGTCTCTGGAAGAACAACTTCGTCAGTCTCAAAAGCTGGAGGCGATTGGGAAGCTTGCAGGGGGTGTGGCCCATGACTTTAATAATCTTCTAACAATCATCAAAGGCTACAGTCAACTCTCACTCGCCGAAATTAAAGAGGATGATCCCCTGAGGGGGAGTTTGAAGGAGATTAATGAGGCGGCAGATAGGGCAGCAGGTCTTACACGTCAGCTTCTTGCCTTCAGCCGTCGTCAGGTAATGGAGATAAAGGTCCTTGACCTTAATACCATTATAAAGAACCTCGAAAAGATGCTTCGCCGGATGATTGCCGAGGACATTGAACTCAGGACATTACTCTCCGAGGATCTTGGAAGAGTGCAAGCCGACCCCGGGCAGATTGAACAAGTGATCGTCAACCTTGCAGTCAATGCGAGAGATGCGATGCCTGACGGAGGGAAGCTCACCATCGAAACAGCCAATGTGAAACTGGACGAGGAGTATGCCCGTAATCATGTGGCTGTGAAGACGGGTCGTTATGTGATGCTTTCGGTGAGCGATACAGGAGTGGGAATGACACCGGAGGTCAAAGAAAGAGTTTTTGAACCTTTCTTTACTACGAAGGAGATGGGCAAAGGGACGGGGTTAGGGTTATCCACAGTTTATGGGATTGTGAAGCAGAGTGGGGGCAACATCTGGGTTTACAGCGAACCCGGACAGGGGACGACGTTTAAGATTTATTTACCTCGAGTGGATGAGCCTTTGGATGAGCGGAAGGAAGAGGTGATAAAGGAGATTCCTCATGGGAGTGAGACGATTTTGGTTGTTGAGGATGAGGAGACGGTTCGGAAGCTTGCGGTCAGGGCATTGAAGGGGCAGGGGTATAAGATCTTGGAGGCGCCAGATGGGAGTAAGGCTTTTATGCTCTGTGAAGGATTCAAAGAACCGATTCATCTGATTTTGACCGATGTGGTGATGCCCGGGATGAGCGGGAGCAAGTTAGTGGGGCGTCTTAAAGAGATTCATCCTGAGATGAAGG
>Ga0315282_10011897_pt1 | contig 13396 bp, 12 predicted proteins | sample YL17G07_20_MG_FD_203693 | JGI IMG/M metagenome (GOLD analysis project Ga0315282, IMG submission 203693) | Sediment microbial communities from Yellowstone Lake, YNP, Wyoming, USA - YL17G07_20 | ecosystem: Environmental > Aquatic > Freshwater > Lake > Sediment | place: USA: Wyoming | collected...
TCGCCGACCGCTTCTTCCGCTTTCCAGTGGTTTATGTGGAGTACAGCGGCACCTATGGCGACCCTTCGCTTGTCAGGGCCGTAAGGGAGAAGCTGCATGGCTCGGTCCTTTATTACGGGGGCGGCATCGACAGCCGGGAGAAGGCCGAGGCCATGGCGAAGTATGCGAACACTATTGTGGTGGGCAATGCGGTCTATAAAAAAGGCGGTATCGAGGCGCTCAAAGAGACCATCGTGAAGTAAAACGGCTAGAAGTAAAACGGCTAGAAGTAAAACGGCTAGAAGTAAAACGGCTAGAAGTAAAAGGGCTATTTTTTCTTTCTCCTCGCGGGTCGACGCCCGGCTAATGCCGGGCTACTCGGCGTTTTGGGTGCTCCGATGTCCGGGTCGGGCTTGCACCCCGGCGCCGTGGCTCGCTTCGCTCGCAGGCGGCCTCCGCAAGCCCTAACGGCGTTTTTACATGAAAAAACGCCTTTTACCCGGCCATCTCCGCATCCGCTGATGCGGACTGATGCCCAAAACGCCTCGCCGACCGCCGATCCTTACACCCTGTTTAGGTTTGGGTCGCATCGCCCATGGTTCGCTGTTTTATTCGTTTGCCATCAGGCAATCAAAGAATCGGGGGTCCACGAGGGGGCGAAGCGAAGCGCAGTCCCCCTTCAGTCTTAGTAAAAGAAGCCGTGGTGCCTAACCATCCATGTTATTCTGGAACGAAGCGCAGTCCCCCTTCAGTCCCAGCAAAAAAAGCCGTGGTGCCTAACCATCCATGTTCCTCTAGTAACTATACTTTTTCTTCTTGTAGCCATCGTTTTTCTGATAGAACACATAACCATAAACTTTATTTACATGAATGCAGCTATTGAAGTTACATTTGCCGGGATAGGGTAGTTGGCAATCCTATGGGACTGTGGATCCTTTGAGCCGGGTTCGAATCCCGGTCCCGGCCCTAACTTCTAACATGCCGTTTTTAACGCTCGTTAAAGGTGCCAGATGACGCTCGAAGAAGAGATAAAAACCATCCAGGAAGAGATGGACAAGACCCAAAAAAATAAGGCGACAGAGCATCACTTAGGCCGGCTCAAGGCCAAGATGGCCAGGCTCAAGGACGAGCTCATCAAGCGCGCCATAAGCTCAAAAGGGGGCACGGAGGGCTACAGCGTCAAGAAGAGCGGGGACGCCACCGTAACGCTGGTAGGCCTGCCCTCGGTGGGCAAGTCCACGCTCATAAACAAGCTCACCGACGCCAACTCCGAGGTCGGCGCCTACGATTTCACCACGCTAGACGTCATCCCCGGCATAATGGAGTACCGCCAGGCCAAGATCCAGATCCTGGACCTGCCCGGCCTCGTCAAGGGCGCCTCCGCGGGCCGGGGAAGGGGCCGCGAGGTGATCTCAGTGATCCGGAGCTGCGATCTCATCATAATGATCATAGACGCCTTTAACCCCCGGCAGCTAAAAGTCCTGGAGGACGAGCTGTACGATGCGGGCATCCGCGTCAACCAGCGCCCGCCCGACGTCACCATCACGAAGCTCGTAAAGGGCGGGGTCACCGTTACTTCGACGGTCGAGCTGAGCCTGGACCACGAGACCATAAAGACCATCCTGGGCGAGTACAAGATGCACAACGCTCTTGTGAATATCCGCGAGGACGTCACGGCGGACCAGATCATCGACGTGGTCCGGGGCAACCGGATGTACATTCCGGCCATTACCGTCGTAAACAAGATCGACCTCGTGGACAGGGAGCACATGAAGAAGTCTCCCGCGGACGCCATCAAGATCTCGGCGGACATGGAGCTAAACCTGGACGCGCTGAGGGACGAGATCTACGACAGGCTTGGTTTCATTAATATTTATTTGAAGCCGCAGGGCGGGCCGGCGGACATGGACGAGCCCCTCATCATGCGGGAGGGCTGCACGGTGGGCGACGTGTGCGACAGGCTCCACAAGGACTTCCGGCGTAAGTTCAGGTACGCCCGGGTATGGGGCGATTCCGCAAAGCACGCCGGCCAGCGCATAGGCCTGGACCACCTTTTACTGGATGGCGACGTCCTCACCATCATCATACAAAAATGAGTATGCCCGATTTTTTGCGAGATGCGGGTCACGGCATAGCCAAAGGCATTAATTTTAAGATTTATTTTATAGCGCCGACCAATTCCTTCATCTTGTCGTTAAAGTCGGCTGCCACGTTGACTACTTCATTTGCCGTATTTTCATCATATTTTAAGCCATAATCGGCGTCCCATCGGAAATCTAAGGCACCCTTATACCCGATAGCATATCTTGCCTCGAGCTCCCCGTTCCTGGCGCATTTCTCCAAATACAGGTATGTACATTTATGATGGGTTATAATGAGCCCTTTATATCTTACATAAGCTTTTGCGGCATGAAGCATGGAATAATATGCTTTAACTATAGCCCATTTATAGTCCTTATAACTTAAATCGCGCCTCGCGCTGTCCAAATCATAATCCGAGGCAGTGATCTCATTTTGTATGATCTCAGGATTCTTGGACTTGTCGAATGAGGAGGTAATATCCTTCTTTAGCCTTTCTCTTTCACAATCAAACAGGTCCCTTATATCCATTAAAGCACCTTTATCTTATACCGTTCAATCGATTCATAAAAGGCCTTTTCGGTATTATATAAGTTGGCGTATCCTATCGGCGTATATACTACGGGATTAACTTCTCGCCCCATATTATTTTTTAGCTGGTCAATAAGCTCATTCAATACCTTTTTGTCTACATCGGCTATTATCAAAAGGTCGATGTCGCTATTTTCAGTATCTTCGCCCTTGGCGGCTGAACCGAAGAGATATACTTCTATGTTTTTGCCAGAAAAATCCCGCGTTAATTCATAAAGCTTTGACAAAACAATCAATACCTTTAATTGTTTTAATACCGGGTTCTCCTGTGCCGCCGTATAAAATTTGCTGCCCGCTTTGACCTTTTCATTTATAAGCCCATAGCTCGATAAGAGGTTAAGCAGCCTTATGGCTCTCGTTTTTGGTATGCCGGTCACTTTTATTACTTCGGATTGGTACATCTCAATTCCCGGCTTGTATAAAAACGGCTGGAGCAGTTGGACACAACCATTTGAGGCTATTAAATCGATCAGGTTAATATTGTGATTGACCATACTAACAAACCAATTAATCTTTTTCTATATAAATTATTTGCTAAATTTTAGCAAATACGTGTTAAAATTAAGTCAATAAATTCTAAATTTTAGGAAATAGATGCTAATCTTTAGCAAATTGGCAAATTAATGTCGCCGAATTCGCCTGAAGCCCCAGGGCAGGCATACGGAAGCCTCTCCGTTATGTTTTTTCTACCACACCCGGTAATTATCCTAAAGTATGGTTAAAAAGCCAATATTATTAGCGTTTGTGCACCAATTAATTTTTATCCGAAGGAAGCCCTTTTATACTTAAAAAATAAAGTTCATAATTGCTTATCGGGTCGAGGATGAGAGCTATGGGTCTGAAAACGTTAGGCGACGACGGCGGTCAATCTAACATAGACTTTATGTTCGGCGTCGGCGTATTCCTTGTAACGTTCCTATACGTTGCGACTTTCATACCTGGCATATTCATCCCTTATCAGCCGGGCGCCATCGACCTCAGCTCCGTGGTGTACCGTACCAGCGCGATACTGGCCGAGGATCCCGGGTGGTTCAGCCATGACAATGTCAACGGTACGGCATGGGAGGAGAACATTAATGACCTGTCCCGGGTCGGGCTGGCCGATGATAAGGACCATCCGGATGTACTGTCGATGGATAAGATAAACGCCCTCAACGGAATCCTCGCGAACAAATCGAATTATGCGAGCGTCAGGGACAACATGGGACTCTATGGCACCGTCGAGTACGATGTCGATGTATCGGTGAAATTAACGGATACGGGTAATGAGCTGATAAATACATCGACCTGGCCGTCGGCGAGCGACTATAACGTCGAGTCTATAGAGAGGATCGTGATGGTGGATAAGGGAAAACAGATGTTCGTGGATTGCAATAAAGACCCGAACCCTTCAAATAAAAGCGCGTATTTTATTGCTAATTTCAACAATGCATCAACCGTCCCCTTCACTAAAAACATAACCATAAGGATATTCAATACCACGGGCGTGAACACCATTAACCCGGGCGCGACCGACCATGTCCGCTGGTCGAGGGATGGCCTGACTTACATTGATCTGGGAACATATGGAGTAGATTACTTCTTCTATAAGAACGGGATTTATTCCCTGACAGAACAGATTACGATAAATAGCACCGATATCGTTGAACTGGTGATCGTTCCTTCTGCCATACAATATGATGGTATGGGTAATTTACTTACTAAATACATAATGGTCATAGGGTCGGGCAATATGTTCCCTTCCAGCGCCCTTGGCGGCAAGTCCTATAATTACTTCAATGACCCCGTGTGCCCGCAAAAAAGTGTCTACTACCCGGGAATAATGAGGCTGGAGGTGTGGTCGGATGCGCTTGCTTGAGGACCACCGGGGCCAGATCTACACGATGGAGGGCATCGTGGCATCCCTGATACTCCTCAGCGTCCTGTTGTTCATATTACAGTCGAACTCCATCATCGTTCCCCAGACCGAGCGCTCAATCGATATGAAGCTGTACGAAAAGGCCAGCGACGCGCTCATCTGCCTGGACTGGAACAGTAATGAAAGCTGGAGCCCGATGCCCTCGCTGGCGACGTATGTCGCCGCATGGGACGGCGCGTACATCACCACCGGCACCGGCGTCCGGCCCGGCATGGCGACGCTGGATAACAATATAGCGACGATGTTACCCGACCATGTCCAGTACAACCTGAACTTCACCTATTTTAATGCCGCGGGCAAGCATGATGGCCAGGTCATCGTCCATGGCGTGCCAGGGGACAACTCCGTCGTGTCGACGCGCCTTGTCACGTTGAACCAAAACGATACGGTGTCGTCCTACTGGACCACAAATAACCGTTTTCCCCAGGTGGTCGAGGTAAAACTCACTTGCTGGTATCTCTAGGCTTAGTCTATTGAGACGCCAACCGTATGCTCACTGATGACTAGCTTCGATATCGTCTGGAACTTAACCTTAACGTGGTCGCTGGTGATTTCCAGCGGCGGGTAATTAGCACCGTTCTCTTGGAAGAATCGTGCCCACGCATCGGGATAATCCGTGTAGAAGGTTACTTCCACATCTTTTCCCGTAGGATCATCGTAAGTTAGTACATTCGTGCCTTTATCCATAAGCTTGATGTCCATCGTCGTAGAGCCGCCGATGGCCGATGGGGGATTGGCATCGAGCTTAATAACGTTCAGCACCAGCGTTTGGGCGTTCGTGTCAGGGTCGATGATCATGTAAAAACGGGGCTTTAACACGACGATGTTACCGCTATTCACGCCCTGCCTGTCCCATACGCCGCCGTTCTCTAGGGAGACTATGCTCGAGTCGGTATCCGACATGAACCTAATGTTACCCATATCCTCGTCATATACCTCGGTCTCGTCGAAGCTAATGGTCATCTCATTCGTGTCCGCCTTCGCAGAGATCGAGCCGCCCTCCATGTGTATCCTGGTCGTCTTTACGGGCGTCCCCTCCAGGGCCACCTGCTTCAGGTCGCTGCTTACCACGGTAAGTCCCTGTTCCATGCTTTTAAAATTGTTCTGGGACTTAGTGGCATCGAGTACCCCGTTACCCGCTAACAGGATAAACGCAATACAGCTAAGCACTATCATGAATATGAGTATATATCCTAACGTCTCTGAGACCGCATCATCGTCACTACAAACCGCCCATCCCATTGGTATCATCCGTCCTAGGTCTTTGAATAGTATATTCTATGCGTGGCCGTCAGGCTCGAAGTGCTGCCATTGACCGGTATCGTAGAATTAATGCCGTTCAGCGTCGTATAGACCGATATCCCGTTATAGGGTGAATATACCTTTACCTCCATATCGTTCCCATTCGTGCTACTTTCTTTGACGATAGCCATATAGTCTTTACTGGCCACAGTCAGGGGCATGTCGAACGTCGTGTAGATCGAGACGTTACTCGACTCGTGGACGATCAGGTACGTATCCACGACCTTGGCCGTGAGGTCGTTGCCTATGTCGGTGAATTGCACCCGGGACACGATTTTCTGGGGGCCGTCGATGAACACGCTGTTAGCCATGACCAGCACGATCAAAAATAATATGGACGCTATCATGAAAGTCAGGATATACTCAATCACGGCACTTACGCCCTGCTCGTCGCGTATTAAACCCGCCTTCATGTCAGACACCTAACTAATACTTACCACGAAGTCCTCAGAATACATGGTCTCGCCATTGTTATAGTATATGCTGACCGTGGCATTACAAATTTTTTGGTCATTGAGCCCGGGCGCGCTTTTTAAGTTTACTACGGTCCCTTTTTCAGCCATAAGGCTCGTAAGGTTATCCGCATACCATTTAAACGATTGGTTATACATGGCCTGCCTGTGGGATCCCCTCGTTGAATTATCGTAATCCATATCATATGGGTTGAGGTTCTCGCTTGCGGCTATCAATTGAGCCTCGCTGATCGTCTCAGCCCTGATATCCCTGATGTCGTTCTTGGGGAAGCTCAGGATGGAATCTGAGGACGAACGCCCACCCATAGACGACTGGTTAACGAATATCAGGAGAATGACCATACCGATAGATATAATGATGCCCATCAGTAACAAAAATTGTCCGGAGTCGTCCCTCGACATTTGCCTCATCTGAATTACCCCTGGTATTTCGAAGTCTTGATGATGTTACCGCTCGCGGCATCTATGCGATATGTACAATATTGCCCGCCTGCTTGGTAGCTCAAGTCCCACATGGAATCGCCCGCGGCCGAGAACGTAAGCCGGGCGGATGCCTCTCCCATGGTGCCGATACCTTCATTATCCAGTGCTTTTAACGCTATATCGCACGCCCTGTCGCTATCTATGATGCTGCCCATGGGCACGTTATTACGCGGATACAGCCTTTCCGGCCGATTCATCGCGGTAAAGCCACTTACTTTTGAGTTTGCTATTTGCACTATAGCCTCTCCGGTGTCCGATGCATAAGTGAGGGACCACTCGTTCGACAATCCGTGGTCACAAAACTCCGATGATATCTGTGCGATCGATACGTTTTTATTTGCGGCCTTCCAGCCTTTGACGTTAGGGTCATTATCGGTGATGGAGAATGCCTGTAATGCCGTGATCATGCCGCTCGATGTGTTTAGATTATTATTTGACACATTAGAGGCCGAGATCGTGTCGATGCTAGGACGATAAAACACAGCTACTCCAATCATAGTCATAGCTAATACTACGGCGGCTCCCATTATTATATATGCCATTTTTGCCATGATGATACCGTATTTATTCTAATGTTATCTGGCCGCTATTATAGGCGACCCGTAAGAGTATCGTATCAAAGGCTTCGTCGCCAATACCGTCATCTTGCAATTTTTCCTGGGCTTTAACCTTGAGTAGATAATCACCAGTCGGCAGACTGCCGTAATTCCAGGTATACTCGTTCACAGAAGGCGGTAGGTTATTTACGAGGGGTGGCAGATCGTTGCCCATATCGTCGACCAGGCAGATCGATTGCACATACGTATAATTACCCGTATAGTTCACTTTCCACTTGATGACCTGTTTCGACGTATTTACGGGGTACGGAATGCTGCCATGGGAGTCGTTCAGAGGATTTGTGATGTTGACTCTGAGCTTCGGACTATACGCCGTCAGGTTATTATCCGACGTATCATTCACGTAAAGAAAACTACCCAATAACGGTGTTATATTTAGAGTGCCTAGGTCAGTGCTATTAATCTTCCAAATACAACTAATGTAGCTCATGCTGGAGATGGGGTCAATCAAGCCGGACGCATTAATGTGTAATTTATAATCTACGCTCCATTGCTCGTTGAGGCGAATATCGCCTATATCCCAGCTCAGATTGTAGGTGCCATTGATATTGTCCTGGTTTATGACCGGATTTGCCGGATATTTAGACGTACCGTTCGGATAGTGGACAGTGGCAGAATCATCTACATATACCGTATTCGGGTAATATGTGCCGTTGGCCATCGTGCAATTTGATATTATGTGTATTTGCGTATTATCGGCAATTTTTTTATTTTCAGTCAGCTTTCCCTCAATATTCTCATAAACGTGCTGTAAGTCCACATCCGTCATGACCCGGTAATATTTGCCTCCGGTGATGTCGGCAATTTCTTTAAGGTTGTCTTCATCCGCCATGCCCATTCCAATGGTATAGACGGTGATGTTATTACCCTTTGCTACATTTGCCCATGTGATATCATCGTCAGGATGTTGTGAATAGCCATCCGATAATAATATTGCCACCTTTTTATTGGTCGAGTTGTTATATGCGGGGTCCATGAGCGCGCCATAGCCATAAGAATTAAAGTCGGGATCATTTTTACCACGTACCGCAGCCGCTATGCCCTTACCTATGTCGGTACCACCACTTGCCTCAAGGCTATTTATCGAATTGTTAATAATCGATCTATTTATCGAGTTGACGGTTTTTAATGGTTGGTTGATATAGCCACGAGTATAAAACGATACGATACTGATCTGATTGCCGGTTATACTATCATTACCGACGAAGCTTCTCGCCGCACTTTTTGCCGCACTGCCATCTTCGTGATCATTTCCGAGCCTCTTTGGGACAGACAAAACCATCATATTATAAGGGGCTGGTCCCTTAGCTAAATTATACCTGTATGCCCCATATACAGTGTATGTCGTTCCGTGTGTCGGGTTTGTTATCGTTACATAATTCTCATTTGATGCATGCCCATAATCTGCCCCAGGAAGTTCATAGCTGCTTCCTCCAGTATAGCCTATTATTGACGAATAGTCTCTTCGCTTATAATACTCGTATGTGGAATAGCTATTATCATTCGAATTGTTAACGACTTTTAAGAAATAACACGTACCATCAGAGTCCGGTATATCATAACTCGGAGTATAATTTTTATATGAGGAAGAGAGCATAAATTGAATTGGCAATCCGCTCTCGCCATCATATGTATACGTAGCAATAGGACACCAATACCTGCTATCTAGATCGTAGCAATCATATGTGTATGTCGACTTTCCAATTTTGACTGTGAATGTCCTGGTAATGACGTCAGGATAAGTTGTATTTATCGCATCCATATACCCGCTTAATGGCGTATATTTCATCGTACCATCATCTTGTGGTACGCCGTGTGGATATATGGTATTAGCATACCAATCCATACTACCAGACTTATCGAAGATGAGCGCGATATCGTAGCTCTCTCCCACCACCTTAGTAGTCCAGTTATATCCGATACCCCTTATCGTTATATTAACGTTGATGTCATCGCCTACCGATAGATTAGTCTTAGGGCTGATCGTCGTTTTTACGCTAAGGATGGATTCGCTCGTATATTTAACATAACAAATGCCCGGCGGCAGCGTATCGCTGTTAGCGCGCACCAATGCGCCTACAATCGTATCATTAATCATTAGACTATTATTTAATGTAAATTGAGTAACGAACTCACCACTATCCGTCGTCGTGCCAATCGTGCCTCCGGTAATATTACCTATTGCGGTATTACCTGAAGTTACACTCACCGGCGCTCCACTAATTGGATGGCTCCATTGATCGGTCACTTTGACGATGATATCCGTGGTATGAGGATCGCTTGACATCGTGGCAGGGTCATATTTGACCATGCCATTAGCGACTATATCCGGGTTTGCCATGACGCTCACGACCGCCGCCGGCCCGGCCTTATACCTCAACGTGATCGAGTCACTGACATTTGTCCACATGTCGGTGCCCGGGTCGTAATTCGAGGCAGTGACGGTGTATACGTCATCGCATACGAACTTTGACGGAGGCACCTTCACGGCGGCATAGCCATAAATTGAAGTCGTGACGTCGGTGGTAAAGTTCCTATCGTCGTTCTTCACGATGGACAGTTCAACGTTACTCACCGGGTTACCGCCCGAGTCGACCGCCCTCATGCTCAGCGTATAGCCCGAGGTGCCGTCGGCATACACATCCATAGCCGGGTCTGACCAAAGGATAATCCTACTCACGTTGCCTCCGACGCCGGAGATGATCGCTTTCCCGATGTTGCCTCCCAGTTCGTCATTACTGACGTAAATGGTATTATTTCCGGCTGTGGGGCTTATGGTGAAGAAGAACTTGACCGTACCGTTAGCGTCTGTAACGCCAGAATACGTGACCAATACGTTGAAATATGGATCGTATGCCATGAAGTTCAAAGGCACACCCGCGGCCGGCACGGTATCGTAGATTTCCCATAAGACTGCATCGACCTCTGCGTTCGAACTTATGGGCAGCGTCGCGCTCGGTAACCTGTATAATATCAGGTTATTCCTGTCAAGGAAACGCACGGTGGTCGACAGGTTATACGAGTAGGCGCTTGCAGTCACATTGGCCGTGTGCGGAATGGAATACGGTCCGACGCTTACGGTTGCGGCCCCATTCGTGGTCATCACTGAACTCATCGTCCCGTCGACGTTAAAGTTCACCAGGATGTTATTAATACTGTTACCATACTGGTCTAAGATCCGGGCGCTCACGATCGCCTGGCTCATGCCGTTGGCGAGCCTGAACTCGTGGTCCCTCGTCAGGCTGAGCGAGCTTGGCGGGCCAGGATTCACGTACACGGGTATGATATAATTAACACCAAGATAGGTTGCCGTTATGTTATTATAGCCGGCCACTGTGCTAGTATGGAAGGTCGCCGTTGCCGTTCCAGTCGTATTATCCGTCCAAACGGATGTCGGCGTTATGGAGCTACCGGGGGATGCTACCGACAGCGTGATTAGTTTATGGAATGAACCATTGTTGGGATCGTTTAAAATAACTTGAATAGTATAAGAAGTATCAACTGTCACATTCGTAGACATCGCAATGCTTATGGCGGGCTGGGCGGCCTGTACAGGCGATGCCAGCCCTATCAATAATAATATAGCTCCGCATACCGCAATTAATAGTACGGGTAGCTTTATGAGAATGGTTCTAGCGGCCATACTAACATCCCTAATAACTTAAACGATAAAGACTTATTAATACTTTTTGTCATGGCACTAAAATTTTCCTTATTTCGCCAAATAGGAATAAATTTGAGCGATTTATTGTGTATAAAGATTGTTTTTTCAAGCCATATTTCTAATAAATGTATTCAATTTGAAAAAAATGAAATTTTTTCCATGACAGCATAAAAATAAATAATGTTGTTTTATAATGGTTTAGTGGCTAAAAATCAATGGTATAACAGGATCGACTTCATAAATGTTTTATATCAACCCCTCCTATATTCTCACCGAAAATTTCGTTAGCAAGTGATACAAATGAATCTTAACCCGATGCAGGTGAAGGAAAAGTACGGGCCGATGTTCTCCCAGCGTTTCCTGACCATGGTCGATGCCTCGAAAAACATAGCCGAGATCATCGAGACGTGTGCCGTACGGGGGACGATCGAGTGGGACGCCGTGAATAGGTGCCGGGCCGGAGGCCTGATAGAGTGGTGCGATGTCGAGGGCACGACGATGTGCATGAGGGCCCGGCTGGGCGAGACCCCGATCAAGTTCGGCCCCCACGGACGTGGAGTACGGCGGCCAGGGCCTGGAGGCGGTCATCGTCGACGGAGATAAGGTCCGCACGAAGTGGGCGGGGTGCGGGGGGCCGGCCTGGACGTGGCCGCCTGCCTGACGCAGGCCCCGGGCGTGCTTCACGCCGTATACCCGGGGGAGGATGACCTGAAGGTGGGAGGCGCCCGGACGAACCGCGTGGAGCTGGCGACGCCGTTGTACGAGAAGGTCACGTTCGGCATCGACGACACGGATAACAAGGAGGGAGGCGCCACGTGGGTGCTGGCGCTGAAGGCAAGCAAGATCGCCGGCGCCATCGAAGGCGTACAGCCGCTCAACTTACGCCTGATCCAGCTGTTCCCTAAATCCCCACATAAGACGACGAACTGCGTGTCGTCGGCCATCACCTTCGCGGCGAGGCCCGACGCCGTTGACCACCTCGCGAAGAGCGTCGTGGCCACGGTCACCGCGGAGACCAGGTCGAATAAGACCGGCATAGCGGTCTACAGGGGCATCGGCGTCCCGCCCGCTCTGAACGCTTTCGGGTGGGAGATCAAAAAGCGGCTGGTATCCCTGGAGTCCGCCGATGAGCACGCGAAGGGCGTCGAGTTCATCGACCTGTTCGATAACCACGAGGGGCGCATCGGGGCGCTCGCCGCCGTCGCCCTATCCGAGGAGAGGACGGAGGCGGCGGCGTTGTACAACGACTCGGCACTTCACCTTATAAAGAAGTGAGTTGAAATGATCTGGGATTCCATCGTGGAAAAGGCGGTGGCCAACCACGCTCGCATCGCCATGGGCGTCGGCCTGCAGTACGCGGGGAAGACGATCGAAGGGGCGGAGGAGGCCGTGTCGAAGGGCTACGCCCGGGTCACGCTCGTGGGCTCCGCGCCCATGGACACCGCCCTGGAAACTGTGGTCTCCGACGCGCCCGAAGTGGCGTTGATAGAGCTGCTTAAGAACGGCAGGGTGGACGGCGTCGTCCGAGGCTCCCTCGGCGCCAATTCCACCCTGAGGTCCCTCAAGCGTGTCATGGGCCTCGAGAAGATACGGCGGGTATCGCTGCTGAAGACGCCCGCCGGCAGGTTCTTCTTCTTCGCCCCGGTGGGCGTGGACGAGGGGTGGACGGTCGCCGATAAGGTGGAGCTGGGAGAGGCGGGGGTGGCGCTTATCCGGAAGTTCGGCATCGAGCCGAAGGTGGGAGTGCTCTCGGGCGGCCGGCTGGAGGACCGGGGCAGGTCGCCCCTCGTGGACGAGACGATGGACGATGCGGAGGCCGTGGCCAGGGCGTTAATGGAGAAGGGCATAGAGGCGAAACATGCCGCCATCCTTTTCGAGGATGCTGTGAACGGATACGAGTATATCCTGGCGCCTGACGGCGTCTGCGGCAACCTCATGTTCAGGGCATTGTGCCTGGTAGGCTGCGGCGAAGGCTATGGGGCGCCTCTCGTCGGCACCGACATAGTATACGTCGATACGTCCCGGGCCGGCAGCGGCTACGCTAATGCCATCTGCCTGGCCAGCGCCCTCGCACCACGGCGACACTGAGGCACCACAGAGGCCACGGAGGCTTATTCACCACGGAGGGCACGGAGGACTTTGTTTTCACCACAAAGGTCCACGGTGGTCACAGTCAGTAGTTCCGATGTGGTGTTTGTCCTTTTTTTGTGTCGTTATCGGGTGGTCGTGTGGTGGTGGAAAGTGTTGGTTGTTTGGGTTTAAATGACTGTAAAAAAGGGTGTTTTTTCTG
>Ga0315282_10011898_pt1 | contig 13396 bp, 9 predicted proteins | sample YL17G07_20_MG_FD_203693 | JGI IMG/M metagenome (GOLD analysis project Ga0315282, IMG submission 203693) | Sediment microbial communities from Yellowstone Lake, YNP, Wyoming, USA - YL17G07_20 | ecosystem: Environmental > Aquatic > Freshwater > Lake > Sediment | place: USA: Wyoming | collected...
CTCTGATGTCCGTCATCCAGGTCCAGCATCTATCGAAGAAGTATGCAATCTACGAGAGGCGCTGGGACAAGCTGCGCGAAGCGCTTCACCTGGGACGCGGAGTTCGACACAGCGAGTTCTGGGCTCTGAAAGATATCTCCTTCACGGTAGAGAAAAGCCAGACGCTCGGGATCATCGGCCAGAACGGCTCCGGCAAGAGCACGCTATTGCAGATCCTGGCGGGAATCATGCGCCAGAGCAGCGGCGATTGCCACGTCACCGGAAAGGTCTCTGCCCTTCTCGAGCTGGGCTCCGGATTCAATCCGGAGTTTACGGGCCGCGAAAACGTCTTCATGAACGGCGCGATCCTGGGCATGGACAAGCGCGAGATGCAGCAGCGCTTCGATGCCATCGCGCGATTCGCCGAGATCGGCGGCTTCATGGATCAACCCGTCAAGACGTATTCGAACGGGATGTTCATGAGGCTCGCCTTTGCCGTGGCCGTCAACGTCGATCCGGACATTCTGCTCGTGGACGAGGCCCTCGCCGTCGGCGACCTTATCTTTCAGCATCGCTGCATGCATCGGATGAATCTGTTGCGCGCGAGCGGCAAGACGACGGTCTTGGTGACGCATGACTTGACGGCGGTGACGAAGTTCTGCGACCGCGCGCTGCTGCTGGACGGCGGGCGTTTGCTGGAGGATGGACCCGCCGACATGGTCGTGAATCGGTATCGGGCGCTCGTGTTCGAGCGGGAGCGCCGGTATGGCCACTTCGAAGGCGACGAACAGGAACCGGCGGAGGGAGAGGTTGTCGTCCCGAGCAGAGAGATTCCCGTCGTGCGCTCCATTCCTAACATCGACCACCGCTTTGGAAACGGGTCGGCCAGGATTCTGGGCGTGGAGCTGCTCGATGAGAAGGAGACTCCCACCAGAGACGTTCTGGGCGGCCGGAGCGTTGTGCTCCGCATTTCGGCCGAGTTTTTGAAGGACGTCGCGCGGCCGATCCTGGGTTACACGCTGCGCGACCGCCTCGGTGTCGACATCTCCGCTTGCAATACCAACTACGCAGGCGCCGTCCTGCCTGCTGCGCGCAAAGGCCAGATCTACACCAGCGATTTTCGGATCCGCATGCCGCGCATGGGGGCCGGCAGTTACTCGTTTGCTCCTGCCGTCGCCGACGGGGACCTTCTGAGGCACGACATGTGCGACTGGATCGACAACGCTCTCGTCTTCTACCTCGGCGCCGACGAACTGGTCTACGGGACGCTCAAGATGGAGGTCGAGGTGCGCACCTATGCCTCAGAGGGCGAGGCATGAAAGAACGGCCGCGAAATACGCACGACACAGGGAAGGTCCCCGGCGCATCTCCCGGTTTTTTCCGGCGGCTGATTCTCTCGGGCCTGACCCTGCTCCTGATGCCTTTTATCGCGCTGCTGGCAGCAGGTGTGATCCTGCTCAATCTCATCGACCGCCTCGCGCGCAGCGGCAGGAAGCCCGCGCCCATCGATCAAGCCCGGCCCTCCGGGATTGCGTCGGTCGTCATCCTGAACTGGAACGGGAGGGAACTTCTGGCGGAAGGACTGCCTTCGGTTGTCGAAGCCGTACGGCGGGACGGGCGGCCGCACGAAATCCTGGTTGTCGACAACGGCAGCAGCGATGGGTCTGTGGAGTATATGCGCCAGGCTTTCCCGCAAGTGCGCGTCTTGGAACTCCCGGAAAACCTGGGTTTCGCGCGCGGAAACAATGCCGGAGTGCGGGCGGCGCGGCACGATGTCGTCGTGTTGCTCAACAGCGACATGATCGTCGAGCCGGGATTTCTCCGCCCCTTGCTCGACAGCTTTGGGCCGAATACCTTCGCAGTCGCGAGCCAGATACGCCACCAGGATCCCGGTGCAATACGCGAAGAGACCGGCAGGACCGCCGCCACTTTTCGCCGTGGACTCATTGACTATACTCACCGCATGGTCGGTGATGAGCAACTCCCCCGTTCCTGCTATCCGGTTTTTTGGGCCGGTGGCGGATCTTCCGCCTTCCACCGCGAGCGATTCCTGATGCTGGGCGGATTTCAGGAGATCTTCTCACCCGCCTATGTCGAGGACACCGATCTTTCCTTCCAGGCTTGGAGGGCGGGATGGGATGTGCTGTTCGCGCCCGGCTCGATCGTGTATCACAAGCATCGTGCCACCAGCGGCCGGCGCTTCACACCAAGAGAGCTGCAGACTTTGATCCAGCGCAACCAGTTCCTCTTTGTGTGGAAGAACATCCGAAGCTGGTCATTCGTGCTGGCACACTGCGTCTTTCTTCCCTGGAACTGTTATCGCCTCGCACGCGATTTCGGCTTGGGAATCTGGCGCAGCCTGTTTCAGGCTGCAATCCGGCTTCCCTCACTGCTGGCTGCGAGGCTGTGCGCGCCCTTCAGCGAGGCGCGCACAGACGCCGAGATTTTCCGGCTCCTTGCCGCGCCGGCGGCCTTTTTCGCCCGCTCGCGCATCGGTTCGACTGCTTGCCCGGCCGAGGCTCGCGCGCCCCACCGGGTCCTGTGGCTGACTCCGTACCTGCCACATCTCGGAAAGCATGGCGGCGCCGGGCGCATGTACCACCTGCTGAAGCGGATTGCGAAGGACTATCGCGTCACGCTGCTCACCTTCATCGAGGACGAAGAGGAGAAGCAGTTTCTTCCCGAGCTCGAGTCGATGTGCGAAAAGGTCATCGCGATGCCCCGCATCCCACCCTGGCGCTGGCAGTTGTTCGCGTACGAGCCTTTCTCCGAATTCTTCACGCCCGCAATGGAGCAGGCGCTGGAGGATTGCCTCGTGGAGCGGGATTTCGACCTGATTCAGCTCGAATACACCCAGATGGCTTGTTATGCGCGCAAGGCGTTTGGGACACCCACGCTAGTGACCCTGTGCGAGGTTGATTCTGCGGCTTGCGCCCGGCGCGCCCGCTTTGAATCGAACCCCGTGCTCAAAATGCGCTGGTTTTACAACCACCTGCAGGTCCTCGACCGCGAATCCAGGCTGCTCGGCCGCGTCGACGCCGCGATCTGCGTGACTGACGCCGACATGAGGGATCTGCGGAAGTTCTGCGCTTCCGTGCCGATTCACGTGATCAACAGCGGAGTCGACTTGGAGTACTTTCGGCCTCCGGAAAGGCCGGCCATCGGCCGCCGGCTGGTGTTTGTCGGCGCCTTCCGCCATGAGCCCAATGTCGATGCCATGACGTACTTTTGCAAAAAGGTGCTGCCCCTCGTGCAAGCCCAGGTTCCGGGAACGGAACTGTACGTCGTTGGCAGCGAGCCACCGCCGGTGATTGTCTCGCTTGGAAGCATCCGGGGCGTTCACGTGACCGGATTCGTTCCGGACATCAGGCCGTTCATGGCAGCCGCCTCGGTCTATGTGGCGCCGCTACGCCTTGGCGCCGGCATCCGTGGCAAGATCCTGGAAGCCTGGGGTATGGCGATGCCTGTGGTTGCGACGACTGTAGCCTGCGCCGGCCTGCGCTATCGGGACGGCGAGACCCTCCTGGTCGCGGACTCCGCGGAGGACTTCGCCGCGCGCATTGTCTCGCTGTTGAACGATCCCTCGCACAGGGAGAAGATCGGACGGGAGGGCCGTAGGGCTGCAGAGCAGGGCTACGCTTGGGACGCCGTCGCGTCCCAGCTCGACGCCCTTTATCGAACTTACATCGGCAAGCAGCGGCCTTCTTAGTCCGGGTTATTCATGAAGCTTCATGGCGAAGCGCGCACCGGCGTTCAGAGCCGCGGCCGCCAGAGGCTGTGAAAAATTCAGAGTCGGCCCTGACAGGGGCCTTGAGAGATTAACCCGGGATTCGCTTCGCTCATCCCGGGCGGAAGGCAACGGAGCCATCGAGTCCTGGCAAGGGCGACAGAAATGCATGTATCCAATGATCTTCTGTCGCCCCCATCGGGGCTCTCGATGAGAATGACCTCCAACCCCGGGCTGCGCTTCGCTGGCCCGGGGCTAAGGCGCCGCTCCGCGGCGCGTTTAGTGATTTTTTCACAGCTTCCCAGGGAGCGGGGGGTGGCACGAGAATGGCACAGAATCAAAGAATGGATAAGCCACCCGCTCGCTCAGGCTCGCGCCTCTGTACGCCTAAGTCAGCGATGAGGCGTAGCGTTTTCATGAATCATTCGGGTTGGTGGCTTGTAACAATTGAACGGATGGTGAGATGCTTTAAGACAGAAGGTATCGAGAGCCCGAAAAGGCGATGCAGGAGAGCCCGGGGTGGAGAATCCCGCGACAGCGGGATTCGAAACCCTGGGTACAAGAGAGTTCCACACAAGCCCTGGGCTTTCCTGTCCAGCGCTTTCGGCCCTCCGGAAGCTGTAGCTGGTCCGCGGTCAAATCAACTATTACAGCCCACTGGCAGCCGTGAGCGATGAAGACGACAACTGCCTCAAAATCTAGCGCGGGGCTCGAGAATCACCGGACGCGCGCGCTCGTCTGCCGGCTCATCAAGCTTCTGGTACTTCCCTTTCGCTTCGCATGGCTGTTGATCGTCTGGCTCCGGCTCCGCAGACGAGCCCGGAACGCTCCATACCAGTCATGAATGCTTCTTCATCGCCACAGATGATTCCCGAACCTTCTGGTCCCCAGTTTTTCACTCGTCATTCGTCACTCGTCACTCGTCACTTGCTTTATAATCCGGGAATGAACTCGCAGCCGGACGCGCCATCGATCTCAATTGTGATCCCGAACTACAATGGCGTTGCCTGCCTCGAGGCCTGCCTTCGGTCTCTAATGCGGCAGACTCATCAGCCGTCGGAAATCCTGGTAGTGGACAATGCGTCGCAAGATCAGTCCGTCGAGATGGTGCGCCGCGTTGCGCCGCAAGCCAGAATCCTTGTGCAGCAGTGCAACTCAGGCTTCGCGGCCGCGGCCAATCGCGGCGCCCATGAGGCGCGCGGAGAGTGGATTGCAGTCCTGAACAACGACACCGAAGCGGAGGCGGATTGGCTGGCTGAGTGTTCCGCCGCCATCGGGCGGCATCCGGATGCCTCCTTCCTGGCTTGCCGCATTCTGGACCACAAGCGGCGCGACCGGATTTACAGCGCTGGCGATTGCTTCCTGCGCGCCGGCGTCGGCTACCGCCGCGGGCAGGAACGGCTCGACTGCGACGAATATCGCCGCGAGGTTCCGATCTTCTCAGCTTGCGGCTGTGCGGCATTCTATCGCAGAGCGGCGCTGGAGGAAGCCCAGGGCTATGACGAACACTTCTTCGCCTACCTGGAAGACGTGGAACTCGGCCTGCGTCTTCAGGCCATGGGCGCGCGCGGCTATTATGTGCCCGCGGCCAAGGTCTATCACCTGGGAGGCGCGACCAGCGGCGGTGAATTCACGCCTCTGGGGGTACGCCTGCGCACGCGCAACGCGATCCTGCTGTTGCTCAAGAGCCTTCCCGGCAGCGTCCTGGGACGCTGCTGGCCCATGATCCTTGCCGGCCAGGTTTCGTGGCTGGGCCGCGTCACGGTTCACGCCAGGCTGCTGAGTTACCTGCGAGGCCTCGCGGGCGTGATTCCGCTGGCCCCGGCGATGCTCCGGCAACGGCGGATGATGCGCCAGCTATGGAAGAACTCAGGCGAACGGCTCTGGCACGAGATTCTGGAATCGGAGAGGCTGGCGCGCCTTGATTTTTCCGCTCCGGGATTGAAAACGTCGCACTTTCTGGCGTGGTACTTCAGGCTGTTTTGAGGTGAGCGGTCGCGTGGTTTCCGTCGTCATCGTCAATTGGAACTCAGGACCTTTACTTGGGCGATGTGTCGGTTCGCTTCGTGAGCACGCAGCCGGTTGCGAGATCGTGATCGTCGACAACGCTTCCGAAGACGCGAGTCTCGACTTCGCCCAGCGGTCCGGCGTTTCGCTGGTGCTGCGGAATGATCGGAACGTCGGTTTTGCAGCCGCCAACAATCAAGGCTGGCGCGCGAGCCGGGGGGAGCTGATCCTGTTTCTGAACCCCGATGCCGAGAGCTTGCCCGCCGGGGTCGACCGCCTCGCCGAGCGGCTCGAGAAGGACGCGGCGGTCTGGGCCGCCGGCGGACAGCTGATCGACCAGACCGGAAATGTTCAGGCCGGCTTCAATGTTCGCGCCTTCCCGAGCATTGGCGCGGTCGCAGCCGAGATGCTGCTGCTCGACGAGATCTGGCCGCGCAATCCATGGACTCGGCGCTATCTTATGTCCGACTGGGACCACAGCTCCGCACGCGATGTGGACCAGCCCGCCGCAGCCTGCCTGATGGTTCGGCGCGCGGGGCTCGAATCCCTGGGAGGTTTTGACGACGCGTTCCGGCCGGCCTGGTTCGAAGATGTCGATTTGTGCAAGCGCATCCGCGGCGCGGGAGGCCGGATTGTCTACGAGCCTGGCGCCCGCTTCCTTCACCATGGCGCCGTGAGCTTGCGCAGCCTGAAGGCAGAAACATTCCTGCAAAGCTATCACGAAAACCTGGTCCGATACTTTCGAAAGCACCATGGCAGCGCGGCCGCGGCACAGGCGCGCCGCCTGGTCATCGCAGGCCTCTGCCTTCGCGGCCTGCTGGCGGCGCTTCCCACTCGCGCCGGGATTTCGTCTCCGCGCGCCTATTGGAGGGCCGCGCGCCTCTTGGCCCGCACCGGGAAGGCCGGCTCATGACCCCGCGCGTGCTGGTCAGCATCGTCACCTACAACTCGGCACGCTATCTCAAGCACTGCCTCGAAAGCCTGCGGGCGCAGACCTGGCGGGACCCCGTCGTGTGCCTTTGGGACAACGCTTCCACCGATCAATCGACGGCGATTGCATCGGAGTTCAGCGGCTTATGGAGCACGCTCCATACCTCGGACCGGAATGTCGGATTTTGCGCGGCTCAAAACCGCATCATCTCCTCGACCCCGTCGGATTACGTTCTCGTGCTCAATCCGGACGTGGTGCTCGAACCCTCCTTTCTGTCGATCCTCGTGCGGGCGTTGGATGAGGACGAAACCGCGGGATCCGCAACGGGAAAGCTCTGGCGCTGGCAGGAAGACGCGGGAACGGAAGCCGTTGCATCGCCGCCGCAAGCAGGGCGGATTCTGGATACGACGGGAATGTACCTGACTCCCAATCAACGCCATCTTGACCGCGGCTCGGGCGAGCCCGACCGGGGCCAGTATGAGGCGCGCGCATACGTGTTCGGGGCGTCCGGCGCCGCTGCGCTTTATCGCCGGGCTATGCTCGAGGAGGTCAAGATCGGCGGGGAGTACTTCGACGAGGCATTCTTTGCTTTCCGCGAAGATGCGGACCTGGCTTGGCGCGCACAGTGGCTGGGCTGGCGCTGCCTGTACGTGCCGGAGGCGCGCGGCTGTCACGCACGCAGGGTGCTGCCGGAGCGGCGCGCCGCGCTGCCCGCCGAAATCAACATGCACTCCTTCAAGAACCGGTTTCTCCTGCGCATCAAGAACATGGATGCCGCCACCTACGCGCGCTTCCTGCTGCCGATCACTGCAAGGGACCTCGCCGCCCTCGGGTACGTCCTCGCGCGCGAGCCCTCTTCGCTCCGGGCGTTGCCCCTGCTCTGCAAAGCCCTTCCCCGCGCCTGGCGGTCGCGCAAGGAGCTCGAGCGCCGGCGGCGCATCACGCCGCTGCAAATGCGCTCCTGGTTCTCGAACCCATCCGTCGCGAAGGAAGCCGCCAAGTATAAGGAAGAGTGAGGGGCTGCAGGATTCTCCAAGAGAGCAGCGGATCGGCGAAAGGGCTGAGCCTCGCGATCTTCGCCAGGGGGAAAAGGCAGCAGAGCAGGAGACTAGTGTGCCAAAGGCCTCAATGTCTTACAGATTTAGCCATTGACTTACTCATAGGCTATGTGTAAGATATTTTGCCATGAAGACAACGATGAAGACGGATACGATCGTTTTCACCGTGAAGGGTCAGGTCGTGATCCCACGGTGGCTGCGCAAGGAGTTTGAAATCGATGAAGGTACGCGGGCGCAGGTGTATGCCGAAGGCGACCATATTGTTCTCAAGCCGATCACGCCGAAGTATCTCAAGAGTCTGCGCGGCTCGCTCAAGGGCACCGGCGTGCTGAAGGCCTTAATGGATGACCGCAAGCGGGAACGGGAGCTCTAGTCATGGCCGTCAAGGTTCTGGATAGCTGGGCGCTGTTGGCGTTTTTCGAGGACGAACCGGCGGCCGAGGAGGTTGAAAAGTTGCTGGCCAAGGCCGATCAAGGCACGCACAGACTGCTACTGAGCGTGGTGAACTGGGGCGAGGTGTACCACACCACGATGCGCAAGGCATCGCAAGAGGCGGCAGAACGGAAAGCCAGGGAGATGGCCATCCTGCCCATCGAGCTGGTCCCGGTCGAGGCAGATCTGCATCTGGTCCGTCAGGCTGCGATCTACAAGGCGGGCGGCAAGCTCGCATACGCCGACGCCTTTGCTGCCGCGCTGGCAAAGCTCAGCCACGCCGAACTGGTCACCGGCGACCACGACTTCGAGGCGGTCGAAGACGAGATCAAGATCGGATGGTTGAAGTGAGCGGAGCATCAGCTGAGACAGGCGGGTGATCGGCAAACGAAAGCATCGCGCCGCCCAAGGTGGCAGGTTCTTCGCAGATGAACATTACGGCGATTGACCTCGCGCGCCAGGGGCCGCGCCAGGCTGCCGGAGAGCCCCGCAATTCCTCGAGTCACGGAGCCTTCGTCGCCTTGGAAGGGTCCGGTAAACGCGATTGCCGCCTGGCTCTGCTGTTCGATTCCCTTTTTCACTACCTTCTCGACGACGCCCTTCGGCGGATAGATCCCCTCGTCTTTCCATGTTTCCTTTCGATGCAAGGCGGGCAGTGACGCGAGGTATCGCTCGACGAACGGCTTCATGGTCGGGAGATCGAGAGTCCCCACGAACACGAACGTGAAATCGCTGGCATCGGCGAAGCGATCCTTGTAAGACGCGAGCGGCTTCTCGAGGTTCATCTGGCCGATCATGTCGACGGCCATCATGCGCGCACGCGGATGGTTCTGCGTTAGCGCCGGCTGCAGGGCTTCGCTAAAAGCAGATGAGGGAGTCGCTCGTTGGTTTGCCGGGACTGCCCTTCCTTGGGCCAGGTTGGCGGCAAACGCTTCCGGGTCTGCGCGCGGCGCCGTAAATCTCAACCGGATGAGCTGAAACAGCGTCTCCAGGCCCTTCGGGGAGGCGCTGCCGCCCAGCCCTCCCTCCACGTCACTAACAGAGGAAATCCGTTCCTGGGCTCGATCAAGAATAGCATGGGTTGGCCCGGCCAGTCGGCTGAAATATCGCGGCGGCCCGGCTCGAAGGACGGGTAAGAAGCATTGGGGCGCGCGGTTGATCCAGGGACAGTCAGCATCAGCTGATGCCCATGAAAATCATCAATACCCTCTGCGCCAAGTTGTGCTATGGTGGTTGAAATTAATCAGTCGATGCTAGTATGGATCGACCGCAGTACAAATAAGGGTGCCTGAATGCCTTCGGAAAGGAGTTCATATGTGTTCCAAATGGAAATGGAGCTTTGCATTGGCGGCAGGCCTGATCGTATTGCTTGCCGCAAGCGCAGTGTCACAAACCGGAACTTCGAGTGTGCTGGGTACGGCCGTGGATCAGCGGGGAGGCGTGATTGCCGGCGCAAAAGTCACGCTGACTAACCTGGAAACCAAACAGGAGCGCACCCAGATCACGAGCGCAAAGGGTGCCTTTACCTTTGATCTGATTCCACCCGGCGACTACCAACTCGAAGTGGAAGCGCTCCACTTCAAGAAGCTGAGCCTTACGGTACACGCGCTCGTAGCGCGTCCAGTCGAGCTTAATTTGAAGTTGGAGGTTGGCGGCATAACGGAAACCGTAACCGTCGTCGCCCAGAACACGGCCGTGGCGGTGAACACGGTGGATGCCGCTTTGGGCAATGACTTTGTATCCAAGCAAATTACGCAGTTGCCGATGGAGGCTCGCAACGTGGTCAGCCTGCTCAGCCTTCAACCCGGCGTCACCAGCGCGCCCGACTACGAGGGATACGTTGCCGGCGCGCGCAGCGACCAGTCCAACGTCACGCTGGACGGCGTGAACATCAACGACGCGCAGAGCAACTCCGTCACCGGCCCGGTGCTGCGCTTAAACTCGGAGGCCATCGAAGAATTCCGCGTCTCCACCACGACCGCCAGCGCGGCCGTCGGCCGATCATCAGGCGCGCAGATCGAACTGGTGACCAAGAGCGGCAGCAACAGATTTAGAGGTTCGCTCTTCGAGTACCACCGCGAAAGGTACTTCAATTCCAACGACTGGTTCAACAACATGGACGGCATAGAACGCCCCCAGTTGATCCGCAACACCTTCGGCGGCGCTCTGGGCGGACCAATCAAGAAGGACAAGGTTTTCTTCTTTTACAGCTACGAGGGACGGCGCGACGCCAGGCAGCAGACCGGCAGCCCGCAATACGTCCCAACCCAAAGCCTGGGGCAGGGGCTGGTGAAATTTCCCAACAGCGCTGGAGGAATCACGACCTTGACTCCCGCCGACATCGCGGCCATCTTCCCCGACACGGGCGGCGAGAATCCCATTGCGGTCAAAGCACTGGCAAATGCCGCCGCCAAGTATTCCATCAATGACTATACGATCGGCGACAGCTCCCCGGGACAGCTGCTCAACGTAGGGGGCTTCCGATTCAATTCCAGGATGCCGTTGGGGTGGAATTCGCACGTCGCCAAGTTCGATTTCAACCTGCCCCGCGGCCAGACTGCATTCGTGCGTATCAACGCGATACATGACCATCAGGCCTCTGCTGCCCCCCAGTTCCCGGACACAAACCAGCCGCAGTTATGGAATCATCCGTTGGGCCTGGCAGCCTCGCACACATGGGCAATCCACAATAATCTGGTGAACAGCTTTCGTTACGGATTGACCCGCCAGGCCTTCAGTAACACCGGCGACCTGTCGGGCAACGATCTGTGGTTCCGCCTGGTGTTTTATCCGGTCGCGGGTACCCGCACGACGAGCCGGGTTACGCCGGTGCACAACTTCGTGGACGACCTCTCCTGGATTCGCGGCAAGCACATATTCGGTTTCGGTGGATCCGTAACGCTGGTGAACAACCAGCGCGTCTCGTATGCCACAGCTTGGGATACCGGCACGACGAATCCCTCGGGCTACTTGCCCAACATGATCTTCGGCGCGGTGAACGCATACCTGAAAGAAAAATACGGTTACCAAATCGCATCAGGCTATACCTCGCCGACAGAGAACGCGATCACTGCCGTGATCGGCCGCCTTAACCAGTACACGGCCAATTTCAACTACAAGGTCGACGGCTCGCTGATGAACCAGGGCGTGCCGACCACGCGCGAGTTCGCTACTTCGGGATGGGAGTTTTATGGCCAGGATACCTGGAAGATCAAGCCAAACCTGACTCTGACCTACGGTCTGCGCTACAGCTTGTGGAAACCGGTCTGGGAAAAGCAGGGCTATGAAGTGCAGCCGACCATCCCCCTCGGTGTTTACTTCGAAAACCGCGTGAAGGGCATGTTGAGCGGCAATCCCTACACGGAACTCATCACCATTAACAAGTCGGGTCCGGTCAACGGCGGCGCCCCGATGTACGACTGGGACAAGACGGTATTCCTGCCGCGAGCGGCCCTGGCTTGGTCACCCGGTTTCGACAATGGCTTGCTGAAGAGTGTCTTTGGCGGACCGGGGAAGTCCGTGCTCCGAGGCGGATTCGCCATCACGAACGATTACATCGGCCAATCGATAGCGACCTTCTTCGACGCGCGAAACACCCTCGGTTTCTCCTCGGCAACCGCCGTTCCCGTTAATACCTTCAACGTGGGGTGCGGGAAGTACGTCCAGGCTTCCGGGGTTCCCATCTGCGACCCGACCAGCCCTGACTACGCGGGAGCTGTTTTGGGACCCCTGTTCACAGGTTATGGCATGGACATTCGCTCCCTGCCGAACGTTCCAACTCCGGGCAATCTGACGTTCCCGATGTCGAAGTCCACGCAGAAGTATCCCACGCGCATCGAGTCTTCGCTCGATTCCAACTTACAGACGCCCAGGGAGTACGTTTTCAGCTTGACCTACGAGCGGCAACTGCCGCACGGCGGCGTATTCCAGGCATCCTACCTGGGCCGCTTGGGCCGGCACCTGCTGGCGGAGCGCGATATCGTTACCCCCAACAACCTCGTGGATCCAAAGAGCGGAATGGACTGGTATACGGCCGCCACCATCCTGGAAAAAGCAAGGCAGAAGGGCACACCGTGGCAGCAGATCCAGACTATACCGTACTTTGAGAACATCTTTCCGTCGTTGGCTTCCAGGTGGGGCTACCCAACGTCCACCCAGGCGGTCTACGACTATGAGGCGAACTATTGGGGAAACGACTGGACCGACACCCAACTCGACATCGATCGACTTTCCGCGGTCGGCACGCCCGTTGGCGGTTACACGCACGCGTTCTTCCAGCCGCAATACGGCGCGCTTGACGTTTGGAGCACCGTTGCCAACAGCAATTACCACGCTATGGCCATATCCTACCGCCAGCGCCTGCGCAACCTGAGTATGGACTTCAACTACACTTACTCACACTCGCTGGATGATGCCTCCGGGTTGCAGAGTGAGGGCGCCTGGAGCAGCGCCGCCCTGATCCTGAATCCGCTGCGGCAGCGCGACAATTACGCCAGTTCGGACTTCGACATGCGCCACACGATCAACGTCAACTCCATGTAGCAGTTGCCCTTCGGGCGCGGCCAGGCATTTCTGGCCAATGCCGGCGGGGCCTTGGACGCGATCATCGGCGGCTGGCAGCTTTCAGGCATCTTCCGCTGGAATACCGGGTACCCGTACCTTACTCCTTACGACGATGCCCGATGGGCAACCAACTGGGAGGTGCAAAGCGCTGTAACCCCGATCATACCGATGTCCATGAATGGTTGCCCGACCAAGACGCCCACGCCGAACTACTTCGCCGGCTGCAATCTGACCGCAATCTACCAGGGCTTCCGCAACGCCTACCCCGGGGAAACCGGCCCGCGGAATATCTTCCGGATGCCCGGCTATGTAAACCTGGACATGGGACTCGGAAAGACCTGGAAGATGCCTTACAAGGAGGGCCACGAGCTGCAGTTCCGCTGGGAAGTCTTCAACGTCACCAACACCCAGCGGTTCAACAACGTAAACACTGCCCGCGATGGCTGGGGCATTGTTCTCGATCCGAAGCTGAACAACTCGTCGCCGCCGCCGACCTGGGCGAACTTTACAAGTGTCCAGGGCCGGAACGGAGAGGCATTCCGCGTCATGCAGTTTGGCCTGCGGTACACCTTCTAGCCGAAACTCGGGCTGGGCCGGCTCGCCGGCCCAGCCTTTCCCAACTCACGCACACTGAGCTCCGTTGATTTTGTGCCTTTGCGTGGGTCTGGGCTTCAGCCCGGGCCAGAAACGAGCGGCTGA
>Ga0315282_10011899_pt1 | contig 13395 bp, 11 predicted proteins | sample YL17G07_20_MG_FD_203693 | JGI IMG/M metagenome (GOLD analysis project Ga0315282, IMG submission 203693) | Sediment microbial communities from Yellowstone Lake, YNP, Wyoming, USA - YL17G07_20 | ecosystem: Environmental > Aquatic > Freshwater > Lake > Sediment | place: USA: Wyoming | collected...
GGCGGTGATGGCCCCCGAGGCCGACGCCAGCATGGTGTTGGTGGCGACCACGCCGATCCGGAGGTCCGTCCCCGCCAGCGTGCTGCCGGCGTTGAATCCGAACCAGCCGAAGGCCAGGATGAAGACCCCCGTGAGGGCCATGGGGATGTTGTGGGCCGGAAGGGCGTTCGGCGATCCGTCCCGGTTGAACTTCCCAAGGCGCGCGCCAAGAACGAGGGCGCCCGCGAGCGCCGTGACGCCGCCGGTCATGTGGACGACCGACGAGCCGGCGAAGTCAAGATACCCATGCCCCAGGCCGAAGTTCTTGCCGAGCTGGGAGAGCCAGCCGCCCCCCCAGACCCAGTTGCCGAACAGCGGGTAGGTGACCATGGAGATGAAGAAGGCGAAGACGCAGAAGGAGGAGAACTTCCACCGCTCGGCCATCGCGCCGGTGGGAATCGTCGCCGCCGTGTCCATGAACACCATCTGGAAGAGGAACAGGGCGAAGATGGCCGCATCGTAGGCCACCCCCGTGAGGAAGAATCCGGTGCTGCCGAAGAGCCCGAATTCTTTCCCGAAGAGCGTCAGAGTGAACTCGTTGCTCAGGTTCGCCGTGCCCCCGGCCAGGGAGCCGACCCCCCCGACGCCGCCCATCTGCAGGGCGAAGCCGACGATCCAGTAGCCCGTCATTCCCAGGGCGTACACCATGAAATTCATCATCATCGTGTGGGAGGCGTTCTTGGCGCGGGTGAGCCCCGTCTCTGCCAAGGCGAATCCGGCCTGCATGAACATCACCAGGAACCCGGCGACCAGGGTCCACACGATGTTGATGGCGATCTTGTTGTGGCCGACGGTGTCGGCGATCTCGTCGAGGGTCGGCTTCCCGGCGGTCTTGGCGGGGATGTCCCCGACCCCGCCCGTGGCGGCCGCGCCCGGGTCCGGCTTGGGAGGAGCGGGCGTTGCCGCGGCAGCGGCCTCCGCGGGGGCCGGCGGCGCCATGACGCCGGGCGCCGCGTCCTTGGCGGGCTCCTCGGCCGCCAGGGCTACCCCGGTCAGTCCCAGGAGCCCCAACGTCAATCCCAGGACGATGAGCATTCGAAATCCTTGCTTCCAGTGACCCATGATCTCTTCTCCTCTGCCTGCGTTGGCTAGATAGCTGCCTCGCCCATCTCGCCCGTCCGAATGCGCAACACCTCGTGGACGTCGGTCACCATGATCTTCCCGTCCCCGATCCGACCGGTCCGGGCCGCGTCGCTGGCAGCCTTCATGGTCCGCTCCAGCATCGCGTCGGGGATGAGAACCTCCAGCCGGACCTTGGGCAGGAAGCTGGTGCTGTATTCACTCCCCCGGTACAGCTCGGTCTTGCCCTTCTGCCGGCCGAATCCCTTGACTTCCGTGACTGTCATGCCCTGGACGCCGACCGCGGTCAGGGCCTCCTTCACCCCGTCCAGCTTGTGGGGCCGAATGATGAGATCCAGCTTCTTCATGACCGCTCCTCTTTTCGTGAAACCCTCACCCACAGTGTCGCCCGCGGTTTCCACCGCCCGTCCTTCTCTCCTGAGGGCAAGCGCCGTGCCGGGGTGCGAAAGCCTCCCTCCCGTCCGCCATAACTCCTTGAGACCATTTGAAGATCTGGCGCCGATTGAACGTGTGGGATTCCCGGAAGCGATCTGCGCAGTCCGCACAAATTTGTTGGGAACGACGGAAGTGTCGCTTTCGACCATGCAGGGTGAGATGGAAGGTGGAGGGGACTACGCTTGAGCCGCCAGGGCGGGCGCCTCGTTGGCCAGCCGAAACGCCCGGACGATCCCGTACTTCCGCAGCCGGTAGACAAGCTGGCGGGGCGTAATCCCGAGGAGGGCTGCGGCCCTCGCCTGGACGCCGTTGGCCCGGGCCAGCGCCTGGATGACCTGCTGTCGCTCCAGGTCCCGGAGGTTGGAAAAGCCGGCCGCCGCCGGTCCGTTGGCGGGGGCGCGCCCGCGGGCCGGGGCCGGCCGTCGTTGCGCTTCCTCCGGCTCGTTGGAAGCCGTCTCGACGGGGAGGGGCAGATCCTCGGGAAGCACCAATCGTCGGCGCGTCATGATGACCATGCGCTCGACGCAATTCTCCAGCTCGCGGACGTTTCCCGGCCAGTCATAGTCCAGCATGGTCTGCAGGACCCGGCCGGTGATCCGCACCTTGCGGTTGTTCTCCCGGTTGTACTTGGCCAGGAAGTGCTCGATCAAGAGCGGGATGTCCTCCCTCCGCTCGCGGAGTGGCGGGAGCAGGATGGGGACCACGTTCAGCCGGTAGTAGAGATCCTCGCGGAATTCGCCGCGGGTGATGGCCGCCTCCAGGTCCTTGTGGGTCGCAGCGATGATCCTCACGTCCACCGTGATGGTTCGGGTGCCGCCGACGCGCTCGAAACAGCGCTCCTGCAAGACCCGCAGGAGCTTCACCTGGACGGGCATGGGCATGTCCCCGATCTCGTCCAGAAACAGGCTCCCCCCGTCGGCGAGCTCGAAGCGTCCCTTCTTGGCGGCGATGGCCCCGATGAATGCCCCCTTCTCGTGACCGAACAGCTCGCTCTCCAGCGGGCTCTGGGGCAGGGCGGCGCAATTGAGTCTCACGAAAACGCCGGCGGCGCGGGGCGAATTGAAGTGGATGGCGCGGGCGATCAGCTCCTTGCCGGTGCCGCTTTCCCCCCGGATGAGGACGGTGGCCCGCGTCTGGGACACCTGCTCCACCGCCTCGTAGATCTCGCGCATCCACTTGCTTTGCCCCACGATGTTGTCCAACCGATAGCGCGTGCGCAAGGCCTGCTGGAGGCTCCGGGTTTGCTCGAGAAGACCCTCGCGCTCGCGCATCACATGCTGCTGGAGGTTGACGGCCTGCCCGATCAGGGAGGCCACAATGGTCAGGACGCGGACGTCCTCCTCGAATGAGACCTCTTCCGCGAACAGGCGATCCACGCTCAGGACGCCCAGGGTCTCCCCGCCGACCTTGATGGGGACGGCGATGAAACCGACGGGCTGGGTGAGATCTCCGCGCGACCGGGTTCGATCCACGAACTCGGGCTCCTGCCCGATGTCGGGGATCACCATGGGCAGGCCGTGCTGCATGACCTTGCCCAGGATCCCCTCGCCCACCTGGTATTTCCCCCGGGCCATCTCCTCGGGGGTCATGCCGAGGGCGAGGCGGATGGACAGCTCTTTGGTCCGGGCGTCGTAGAGGAGGATCGTGCCCTTCCGCATCCCCATGAATGAATTCAGGATCCGCAGGATGCCGGTCAGGCTCCGCTCCAGGTCCAGGGAGGATCCCAGGATCTTGCTGATTTCGTAGAGAGTGGACAGCTCGAGGACGCGGCGGTTTGGCAGCTGGCGTTCGCTCCCGCTCGACACGGCTCTGGCGTCCGGTGCGCCGGGGGATGCGGGATCAGGGGCGGCTGTCGAGACCATCCTGCACCACAGACCGAAACGGAAATGAGGGCGCCAGGCCCTCCCCGAGAAAACACATCCTGGGAATGCGCATTAAGGAGAAAGCAGCTTCTGTGCCATGGCGGTATCATCGGTTCCGGGCGCCCCGGGCGCAAGCATCATCGGGGGTTACCGCATCCGCTGGTCCGAGGCTCGGAGGACGCGGGCGAGAGCGTGCCCACGCAATGGGCGCGCCCGGCAGTCTTTGCTCACTTTTTCACCCCGGGTCGAGTCGTCCTTTGGGCAAAGGTATTGACACTCGGAGGCAGGCGGGGATAGAGTTCCGGCGAGATTGGGTGGGCAAGGAGTGTCCTGTCACCGCGGTGTCGTCACCGCGTCACAAACACGTGAAAGAGTAATCCTCGCGGCGAATGTCCCCGCCGTCCGCGGGTTGACGACCGGCCTGGCAGGGGAGGGGCCTGGACCGAATGCCGACCAACAGGGACATAGGAGGGAGCGCACCCATGAGATCCAAGCGAGCAAGCCTGAAATCGTGGATGATTCTAGTGGGAGGGGTTTTGGCGATCCTGGCGTGGGCTCTGGCCGGCCCTGCGTCGGCGGGCGAGAAGATCGTTCTGAACGTCGTCACGGCCGGCGACACCAACATGCACGAGCTGCAAAAGAACGTCTTCGGCCCGGCGTTTGTGCAGAAGTTTCCGAACGTGGAGATCAACGCGGTCGGCAGCGGCCCGGGCGATCCTGGCAGCCGGGTCATCTTCCAGAAACTGAAGAGCCAGAAGGATGCCAACGTCGCCAAGTATGACATCGACGTGGCCATCGTCCACCAGAGCATCATGCCGGAAATGATCCAGAACGACCTCCTGGCCAAGTACGCCCCGGAGATCGCCACCTACAAGATGATGACGGCGGCGAACGGCCGGAACTCCTTGGGCTTCAACGTGGAAGGGTACGTCATGCCCATGTTCCAGAGCCAGGTGGTCCTGGCCTACAATCCGGAGATGGTGAAGAATCCACCCAACACCTACGAGGAGCTGGTGGCCTGGATCAAGGCGAATCCGAGGAAGTTCGGCTACAACGGCGTCAAGGGCGGCATGAGTGGCACGGCCTTCGTCACCGGCTGGGCCTACTGGAAGACGCGGCTCTACGACCAGTACGCCAAGGGAGCCTACGAGAAAAGTGCGGAGGCGGGCTGGCCCGCGGCGATCAAGGAGTTGAAGAGCCTGCCTGTCACCATGACCACGGGGAATAACGACACCCTGGACAAGTTGAACCGGGGCGAGATCGCCATGGGGCCCGTCTGGGTGGACATGCTGATCAACATGAAGAACGAAGGCCGCATGGATCCCAAGATCAGGATGAAGCTGATCGCGCCCGGCCTCCCCGGACAGCCGATGTACCTGGTCGTTTCGAAAAAGGCGGCGAACTACGAGATGGCCACGAAGTACGTGGAGTTCATCACCTCGCCGGAGCAGCAGGCCCGGGTCATCGTGGAGCGGAACGGCTGGCTGCCCGGGATTGATGCCAAGCACGTGCTGCCGGTGGTATCGGCCAAGGCCAAGGATATGCTGTTCGGAGACGTCCCGCCGGACGCGCTGGAAAAGTACGGTCTGGTCTTCCCCCAGCAGCAGTATTTCAAAGACCTGCTGACGGCCTACGAAGAGAACTAGACACCAGCCAAGGGCAGGGGCGGAGGGAGGAGGCCATACTCGGGCATCCTCCTTCCGCTTGGTGCCCATTTTCTATGAGAGCCTCGGCTAAGGTTGCCTGTCTCATCATCGCCCTGCCGCCCCTGGCCATTGTCGTCTGGTTGTTTTTCGTCCCGTTCCTGTCCTCGGCGCACCTGAGCCTGCTACGCGAGGATCAGTGGACCCTCCGGAACTATTACCTGGTCTGGCGCCTCTACCGCTACGACATCCTCTACACCCTCTGGATCGCGTTGTTCAGCCTGATGGCGGTCCTGGGCGTCGCCGTGTTCCTCTGCGGCTACCTGCGGGTTCATATCAACCGACCGGTCGAATTCCTGTTCAAGATTCCGCTGTTCATTCCCTTCGTGGTCGTCGGCCACGCCATGCGAGTCCTGCTGGCGCCGAAGGGGACGCTGAATGCCGTCCTCAGCCAGATCGGCCTGATCAACATGAACGATCCGCCGTCCATCGCCTTTGGTTGGATGGGCATCGCGGTCTCCTTGATCTGGAAGAACCTGGCCCTGGCGGTTCTCCTCGTCCTGGGGGCCTACCGGTCGGTGGACGAGACCTATCTCGAGGCGGCACGGAACTTCGGCGCGTCCACCTTCCGGCAGATCCGGGATATCCTCCTGCCCATGTCCGCAGCCTCGTTGGCCGTGGCCGGCGCTTTCATGTTCACCTCCATGCTGGCCTCTTTTTCCGTCCCCCTGATGATCGGCAGCGGCGAGCCGCCGCAGATGGTGATGATCGACGTGTACTACCGCATCAACTATCAGGGAGACTACGGGACGGCCAACGCGCTGGGGGTGGTGTCGTATCTGATGGCGATGGCCGTGGCCGGCTACTACCTGCGGACCATCACGCAGAAGGAAACCTGACGGTGAATGCGGAGTGCGGAATGTGGAATGCGGAATGCCGGATACGGAGTGCGGAACTGCAATCCGCAATCCGCAATCCGCAATCCGCAATGGGGTCGTGATGGGTCGGGGGACGCTTCGGATGGCGGGGACCGTGTTGGCGGCGGTCATCATCTTCGGGCCGCTCTCCAGCCTGGTCATCTGGTCCTTTGCGGAGAAGTGGTACTGGCCTCACCTGTTCCCGCAGCAGATCGGCCTGTTCTACTGGTCCAAGGTCCTCCAGGGAGACATGCTGCGGGCGCTGCAGGACGGCTTCCTGATCGCAGTGGTGGTGACGGTCCTGACGCTCGTGATCACGGTGCCCCTGGCGTACCTTTTGGCCCGCACCCCGATTCCCTTCAAGCCGGTGATCCTCATGATCTTCCTGCTGCCCCAGGCCTTTCCCCAGTTGCCCGTGTTCGTGAATTCCACGACCCTGCTGTACCGGGTCAACCAGGGAGGGAAGTTCTGGGGGGTCGTCCTGATCCACATGGTGGGGGCGCTGGTCTTCGCCGTCTGGACCATGACGGCGGTCTTCAAGTCGGTCCCGGAGACGCTGGAAGAGGCGGCCATCAACCTGGGGGCGTCGCGGCTCAAGAGCTTCTTCTCCGTGGCGCTCCCCCTGGCCACCCCCGGCATCTTCGCCAGCACGCTCCTGGTATTCCTGTACTCGCTGGACGAGTTCACCGGGACGCTCCTCGTCGGCAGCCCGTTCATCCTGACCTTGCCGGTCTTCATGTACCGGACCTCGGTGGGATACGAGCTGCAGGTGGCCTCCATCAGCGCGCTGGTGCTTATGGTGCCCGGGATCTTGCTGCTGGTCCTGCTGGAGCGCTACATGAAGTCGGAATATCTGTCGATGTTCGGGCGCATCTGACACGATGGCTCATGGCCCATCGCTCATGGCAGGTAGCAGGAACCATGAGCCATCAGCCACGAGCCATGAGCTAGGCGAGGTGCCATGGTCGAAGTCCAGGTCGAAAACGTCCGCAAGACGTACGGGAAGGTCGAGGCCCTGAAGAGGGTCTCCCTCAACTTCAAAAGCGGCGCCCTGACCGCCATCCTGGGCCCCAGCGGGTGCGGCAAGACCACGCTCCTCAGAAGCATCGCCGGCTTCATCGAGGTGGACGCCGGCCGCATCTTCTTCGACGCCGAAGAGGTGACGGGCCTGCCCCCGCAGCGGCGGGGGACCGCCATGGTCTTCCAGAACTACGCCCTCTGGCCCCACATGACTATCTTCGAGAACGTGGCCTACGGCCTGCGCCTGCAGAAGGTGCCGGCGGACGAGATCCGGCGGCGGGTGCTGAAGGTCCTGGCGCTGGTCGAGATCGGGAACCTGACCGACGTGGAGTCGCGCAAGCCCTCTGCGTTGAGCGGCGGGCAGCAGCAGCGGGTGGCCCTGGCGCGCGCCCTGGTCGTGGAGCCCAAGGTGCTCCTCATGGACGAGCCCCTCTCGAACCTGGATGCCAAGGTGCGCCAGCGGCTCCGCGCGGAGCTGCGGCGGCTCCAGAGGCAGGTGGGGATCACCGCCATCTACGTGACCCACGACCAGGAAGAGGCCCTGGCCCTGGCGGACACGGTGGTCCTGATGGACCAGGGGACGATCGTCCAGACGGGCACGCCCCAGGAGATCTACCTGAAGCCCACGACCGCCTTCGTTGCGGAGTTCCTCGGAGTCAGCAACCAACTGGAGGGCGAGGCCGCCGACGGAAAGCTCGTCGTGGCGGGTCAAGCCATCCCGTACGCCGGGCCCGTCCGGGGGAGGGCCACGGTCATCTTCCGCGCCTCGGACATCCAGATGGAAGAATCATCGGCCCCGCCCCGCGCGGGCACGGTGGCCCTGAACGGGGTCCTGGAAGAGAGCCTGTTCCTCGGCGCCCATTACCGGCACTACATCCGGCTGGGTGATGTGGTGGTGATGGCCGACAGCCCGGAGCAGCGGCCGGCCGGCCCGGTCCGGCTGGTGCTGCCCGCCGAGAAGGTCCAGGTGTACGGCTGAGAATGTGGCACGGGTCGCGCCGACGGCGTGAAATCCTCGGCGGTGGCGCCCCGTGGCGTGATTGTCCAAGGAGGTGCGTCATGAGGTTGAAGTCGTGGGTGGGCGGCTCGGTTCTGCTCGTGGCAATGGCCCTCTCCGCGTCGGCGTGGGCGGGGGAGCGGGTCACCCTCAACGTGGCCATCGGGGCCGACGTCAACGTGGTGGACGTGCACAAGAACCTGCTGGGGCCGGGGTTCAAAGAGAAGAACCCGAACGTGGATTTCAACGTGGTCGGGACGGGCACCGGCGAGGCGGCCAGCCGGGCGATCTACACCAAGATCAAGGCCCAGCAGGACGCCGGGCGGAAGAACTGGGACATCGACGTGTCCCTGGTCAGCATGATCATGGCGTCCCAGATGGTCAACGAAGGCCTCCTGTACAAGTACGTCCCGGGCATCCAGGCGGCCAGGCTCATCACGGGCCCCGAGACCAAGCGAGCCTTCGGCGTCGAGGTGGACGGCTACGTCGTGCCCATGTTCCACAACCAGATCGCCGTCGCGTACAACCCCAAGTATGTCAGCAAGCCTCCCAAGAGCTTCGAAGAGCTCGTATCCTGGGTGAGCGCCAACCCGAAGAAGTTCGGCTACAACGGGATCAAGGGCGGGGTGAGCGGCCAGGGGTTCACCGTGGGCTGGGTCTACTGGAAGACCGGGCAGTACCAGGCCTTCACCCAGGGCCCGTTCGACAAGGGCAAGGAGCCTTTGTGGCGGAAGGCGCTGGAGGAGCTGCGGGACTTCAATAAGAACGTACTCATCACGTCGGGCAACGCCGGCACGCTGGACGCCCTGAACCGCGGCGAGATCTGGATGGGCGCCGTCTGGATCGACCAGCTCGTGGCCTGGAAGAACGACGGGCGGATGGATCTCGCCATCACGCCGGTGATGATCAGCCCGGGGCTGCCCATCTACCCGATCTACATGGTCGTTCCCCGCGAGGCGGCGAACCGGGACTGGGCGGCGCGATACATCGACTATGTCTCCCAGCCCGAGGTGCAGGCCAGGGTGGTCGTGGAGCGATTCGGGTGGTACCCGGGGGTGGACCCCGCCCGGGTCCTGCCGCTCTTATCGGCCAAGGCCAAGGATCTGCTGTTCAAGGACGTGACGCCCGACGATCTGGCGAAGTACTCGCGGCAGATGCCGATCGGCGACTACTTCAACGCCATCCTGCTGGCCTATGAAGAGATCGTGCGGTAGGGGAGGGACCCATCGCACCCCGATCCGCCGGAAGAGAAGAGGGATGCGGTGGGATGGGGCCCCGTTCGGGAGAAGCCAGCGCGCGCGGTTTCCAATGAAGTAGCGACGACTGACAACCGGCCGTCTTTCGACATGAGTTGGCCGGTTGTCGGTTGTCAAATGGCCCCGCTCTCTCCACGATGAGCGGGGCGACTTTTCACAGCTCGCGTACAAGAGGTTGACCGGCGAATGGCATCCAGGGCCGGGGCCCACGGCCTCGGGGGTTGGGAGCGCCTGCTGTGGGTCCTGCTGTGCGCGCCCGCCCTCGCGGTTTTGGGCTTTGCTTTTCTGTATCCATTCGGCGCCTCGGTGGGAACGAGCTTCGTCCGCGAGGGTGTCGCGTCTCTGGCGAATTACGCGCTGGTGTACCGCCTCTACCGCCAGGATGTCGCCTTCACGCTGGGGGTGGCGCTGGCGGGCCTCGGATTCACCCTGGCGGTGGGGGTGCCGGTGTGCGGGTATCTCAGGGTTCGGGCCTTCGCGCCGGTGGAGTTCCTGCTGAAGGTTCCGCTCTTCGTCCCGTTCGTGGTCGTCGGCCACGCCATGCGGGTGTTCCTGGCGCCCCACGGGACGCTGAACGGGCTTCTCCTCCCCCTCGGGATCCTCAACCCGGATCAGCCGCCGTCCCTGTCGTCTTCCTGGGCGGGGTTAGCCCTGGCCCTCGCCTGGAAGCACCTGGCCCTGGCGGCCCTGCTGTTCCTCGGGGCGTTCCGGGCCGTGGACGAGACCTACCTGGAGGCGGCCCGGAACTTCGGGGCCGGCATCCTGCGCCAGACGAAGGACATCCTGGTTCCCATGGCCGCCCCCTCCATTGCGGTGGCCTGCATCCTGGTCTTCGCCTCGATGCTGGCGTCCTTTTCCATCCCGCTGATGATGGGGCGGGGGAGCGGGCCGCAGATGTTGATGATCGACGTGTACTACCGGTTCGGCCAGCACGGCGACTACGGCACGGCCAGCGCCTTGGGCGTCGTGTCGTACCTGCTGGCCTCGGGGGCGGCGCTGGTCTATATGCGAAACCTCACCCGCTAGGAAACACAATGACGATTGCGGAACACCCAGGGGGTACCCGAATGCGGACTGCGAGATACGGAGTACGAATTTGAAATTCGAAATCCGCAATCCGAAATCCGAAATGGTGCAGTGATGGGCCGGCGAAGCCTCGCAAGTCTGGCGGCGCGGGCCGTGGCGCTGGCCGCCGCGTTTTTCGTGATCCTGGGGCCGCTGTCCAGCCTGGTCATCTGGTCGCTGGCGGAGCGCTGGAACTGGCCCAGCAGCCTGCCGCAGGTGGCGGGACTCAAGTACTGGTCCCGGATGCTCACCGGCGACTTCCTGGTTCCTCTCCAGCGAGGTGTCCTCATCGCCGTGATCGTGACGGTCCTGGCCCTCCTGTTCTCGGTACCGCTGGGGTATGCCCTGGCCCGGCTCCGCTTCCCGGGGCGCACCCTGGTCCTGCTCGCGTTTCTCCTCCCCCAGGCCTTTCCCCAACTCCCCGTGTTCGCGACTGCCACGCGGGAGTTTTACCGCTTCGGGCTGGCCGGGACGATGCCGGGCGTGGTGATGATCCACCTGGTGGGCGCGCTGGTGTTCGCCGTGTGGACCATGACGGCCGTCTTCCGCTCCATCCCCGGCCACCTGGAAGAGGCGGCCATGAACCTGGGGGCGTCCCTCACGCGGACGTTCGTCAGCATCAGCCTTCCCCTGGCGGTGCCCGGGGTCTTTGCCAGCGCGCTGCTGGTATTCCTGTATTCCTTGGACGAGTTCACGGGCACGCTGCTGGTCGGGTCCCCCTTCATCACGACGCTCCCGGTGTACATGTACACGGCCAGCATCGGCTACGAGCTCCAGATCGCCTCGGTGACGGCCCTGGTTCTCATGGTGCCGGGCGCGATCCTGCTCCTCCTCTTGGAGCGCGTCCTCAAGGCCGAGTACCTCGCCTTCTTCGGCCAGCTCTGATCCTGATCCGTGCACGCCCCGGCCGGCGCGGGAAGCGGTTCCCCCCGGATTTCATGTTTGCGCTGAGCCGTGAGGAGATCCCGGACACATCACAATTGTGATCTCTTCAACGATCAAGCACGTCCGCAACGTCAATGCCTTTACCGAGCAGGGCGTCGCCGTGCTGTTGCGGTGACCGGATGACCGCGGCCGTGCGATGGGACCACCGGAGGAGCAGCCACGGAGGGGGGCCAGGCGAAAGGAGGTGAGGCGGGTTGGTGCGAGAGACTCAGGATGCCTCTTTCACGAGGCGATGGATCGTCCGCACAAACTCCGTGGCCTTCGTCAGTAGATTCCGGGCCTCGGTCTCGGCGATCCGGCCGGCCATCGCGTACATGGCCTGGTTCCGTTTGTTGCGCATCCGATCGAAGTAGCTCACGAGGTCCGTGTGTTCTTTTCCCAGTGCCGTCCCCAGGAACGCGAAAGGGTTCTTGTGGCCCTCGGCGCTGGCGGGGCGATAACCTCGGGCGAACATGAAGGCTCGAGCAGCTTGCAGGACCGCATTGTAGGCGACGGCGAAACCCCAGTCGGGCTCTTCGGCCATGAGTTTCCGGGCGACCCGCAGGTCCCGGTCGGCCAGGCGCAGGGCCTGCCGGATCTCGGCAGCGGACACCGCCTCGCGGCGGATACGCCCGGACCGGAGGAGATCGTCAATCGCCATCCGGGCTCCCCACGAGTAGGATCTTGGATCCCCTGAGAACCCGGGCGACGAACCCGCCACGCTCCCGGCGCCGGCGTACGAACTCTCGCGGACTGAAAAGCGTATAGTTCACCGTTCGACCGAGTTGGCCCTCCGCCTGCACAGTTGCCTTGTGGAGGGCCATCTCGTCAACGATGCCGACCACCAGGAGGTCCACGTCGCTCGTCTGCGTGGCGGTTCCGGCGGCTTGGCTCCCGTAGATGAAAGCCGTGGCGATCTTGTCTCGGAGCGGCATCAAAGCGGCACGGAGGACATCCGCAAGTCCGGCGGTCTTTACGACAAGGCGATGCAATTCCGGAAAGATGGGACACTTGCGGTTGGCCTGGTAATGGACCTGACGGCCGCGCGCGTCCCGCGAGAGAATTCCGGCCTGTGCCAGTCGCTGGAGTTCGCGCTGCACGGCCCCCTGGCCGGCCCGCACTTCACGAGCCACTTGGCGGAGGTAGAACGCCTCCTCCGGACGGGAGTAGAGCAGCGCCAGCACGGCACGACGCGTCCTGCCGAACAGGACCCCCGCCAGATCCTGCGAAGCAACCCGTGTACCCATATTGGGTGCGATCGTACCCAAATCGGGTGCGTCACGTCAAGCTAAACCTGCGGGCACGCCCTGGGCGGAAAGCGGCTCCCCCCGGATTTCATGTTTCAGTTTCCGGCCGATGAGGCCGTAGCTTCAAGGTTCCGAGATCCGACCTAAGTAAGATTGGCCGCAGAGAAGGCGCCGGTTGCGGTGGCCGGTTCGCCTCCCAGCGTCCCAGCCTCCGAGCCTGCTACCATCCGTGATTCCGCATTCCCCAGTCCTTTCAATTGGAAATCGGCAATCCGAAATTCGAAATCGGTACCCCCAGCCTCCCTGCTCCCGCGCGCCCTTGCCTCCCCGCTCAATGGCGGCTCTCGGCTCGGCTTTTATTGCTCACCTGGAGGGGGTTTCCCGCAACCGCAGTCGAATCCTCCCGCTCCCCCCGCATGGGGCTTGCGCCGGGCGGCGGCGTTTGATATAGGAGGAGCATAGGTCGAGCCCAATGTAACCGGTGGCGACAACGTGGTGTCAGGGTTCCGGGGGGGATGCCTTGCACGTACCTAGCGCCGACTCTCGTTCGAGGATCGGCGTTTGTGTTTGACAGGGGAACGACGCAGACTCGCTCGGCGGCCGGTTCCTGGCTCAACGCCAGGATTGGACGAGATTAAGCAAGTTGTTTTGGAACCGACGTCCCCCACATTGCACCGGATCATCTCTGTCCCTCCCTCCCTGCCCGCGCATCGAGACGGGACGAGGCGGGAGGCGGGATTCTTCCTCACCACCGGAGTAGGGAGAATGGTCGGGGTTCCGTTCCCACGACCACTGGTAATCGGTCGGTTCCCACGGTGGATGAATCCGTTCGTGGCACTGGCGAAGGTGAAGCGCTGGCGGCGGCCCGCCGCGAAATCCTCCGCCGCCTCCTGTGCGTATAGAAGGGGAC
>Ga0315282_10011900_pt1 | contig 13395 bp, 5 predicted proteins | sample YL17G07_20_MG_FD_203693 | JGI IMG/M metagenome (GOLD analysis project Ga0315282, IMG submission 203693) | Sediment microbial communities from Yellowstone Lake, YNP, Wyoming, USA - YL17G07_20 | ecosystem: Environmental > Aquatic > Freshwater > Lake > Sediment | place: USA: Wyoming | collected...
CCGGCCCTCTTTCCTTTCCACTCGCCACCATGTTTGTGGGCGCAGTCCTCGATGACTCTGAGATCATGCTTGCGGGCGATGCTTTTGATCGCGTCCATATCCGCGAAGCTGCCGTAGAGGTGGACGGGGATAATCGCCTTGGTTCGCGGCGTGATCGCCTCTTCGACCTGAGCCGGGTCGATGCACCACGTGTCCTCGGTGACGTCCACGAGCACCGGGACGGCATTGATATCGAGAGCCGCCGCCGCGGTCGCCTGCCAGGTCAGGCCAGGAACGATGACTTCGTCGCCGTAACCGATGCCGCACGCCTCCAGAGCCAGTTGGAGCGTCACGGTCCCGTTCGCGACAGCCAGGGCATATTTCGACCCCGTGAATTTGGCGAACGCCTCATTGAACCGTCTCTCTTTCGGCCCGTTGTAGGACCAGACGCCGCTGCGTAACACGTCCAGCAGGGCCTTCTCCTCATGCTGGTCCCACACGGGCCATTGGGGCCAGGGATTCTTCTTGACGTTCCGCACGGGCGTCCCGCCCTGGAGGGCCAATCGACTCATGATTCTGCTCCTTTCACCGGTCATTGGTGGATCGGTAGGATAGGCTTCAGCCCATGCAGCTCTTATCCACCTACACAAGCTCCCGCATGGGCTAAAGCCCATCCCACGTGTGTACATGGTCGTCACGTTACCGCATTCGCGTACATCTTTCAACCCGCTCCATGTCGGCATTGCCTGTTTGCGGAGAATCCTATAGCATCAACGACATGGAAATGCATGATTCTGAGCATCGGCGGAGTCTTTCGCAAGGGTGGTTGATTCAAGCTTCGGCCGAGGTTGGCTCTCATGGAGAGGATGTCTCCCGGCCCGGCTTCGATACGAGCGGCTGGAGCGCCGCCTCGGTGCCGTCGACTGTGCTGGCGACCTTGGTGGAGAGCAGAGAATACCCGGACCCCTACACGGGGATGAATCTCAAGACCGTCTCCCGAGAACCTTTCACGTCCCCGTGGTGGTACCGGACGGAATTTGAGCTCGCGCCGGCCGAGGCGGAGAGAACTGTCCTCCTGGAGTTCGACGGGATCAATTACGCGGCTGCCATCTGGCTCAACGGCCGGTCGATCGCTACCGCGGACCAGGCGAAGGGCGCGTTTCGACGATTTCAATACGATGTCTCGCAGGCGGTCGTGCCGGGCGTGAACGTGCTCGCGGTGGAAGTCGTGCCGCCGAAGCCGGGCGACTTCCCAATTGGCTTTGTGGACTGGAACCCGCCGGCTCCCGATCGCAACCTGGGGCTGTTCCGGCCGGTGCGGCTGCGCCTCTGTGACGGCGTCTCCCTTGAGAATCCGTTCGTACGCACGGATTTGAATCTCGACACGCTGAGAGAGGCCCGGTTGACGGTCAGCGTGGAGGTAGTGAATCACGGTGACAAGATGGTCCGGGGTGTTCTGGAGGGCAGCGCCGAGGGGATTCGCTTCAGCCGGGACGTCCATCTGCAATCTCACGAGACGCGGACAGTGGTCTTCTCGTCCGACGAGTACCCGCAGCTTCACGTCACCGACCCGCGCGTCTGGTGGCCGCACGATCTGGGCCAGCCGGAACTGTACGCACTGGACCTCCGGTTTGGTGTGGACTCGCAGGTTTCCGACGCGCGCACGGTGCGGTTTGGCATCCGCGACGTCGCAGACTACCGGACGCCGGAGGGGTACCGGGGGTTCAAGATCAATGGCAGGCCGGTACTGATTAAAGGCGCCGGCTGGACCGATGATCTGCTGCTGGCAGACACGTCCCAGACTATCAAGGCCGAGTTGCAGTACGTCCGGCACATGAACCTCAACTGCATTCGTTGCGAGGGGATTTGGGGCAAGGATTCGACGCTTTACGACCTGTGCGACGAATACGGGATTCTCATGATGGTCGGCTGGAGTTGTCACTGGGAACACGAGCAGTACCTCGGCAAGCCCGTCGATGAACGCTACGGCGGCGTGACCTCGGCGGAAGATATCGAGCTGGTCAGCCGGTCCTGGCGGGATCAGCTTCTGTGGCTGCGAAACCATCCGAGCATCTTCGTGTGGGCCGTGGCGAGCGACAAGCTGCCGGCCCCCGAATTGGAGCGAAAGTACATCGACATTTTCCACACGTACGATCCCACGCGTCCCTATCTCGCCTCCACCGGCGGGGTCGGCAGTGAGCAGCGGATCGTCTGCCGCGAGGAGCTTACCAGTGAGGTCAGCGGCGGCTCCGGCGTCAAGATGCTCGGACCGTACGAGTATACGCCGCCGGTCTACTGGTACACGGACACGCGGCGGGGCGGCGCTTATGGCTTCAATACGGAGACATCACCCGGCGCCGTGGTCCCCACGCTCGAGAGCATCAAGAAAATGATTCCGCCCGACCATCTTTGGCCGATTAACGAGTACTGGCACTTTCATTGCGGCCTCAACGAATTCAACACGCTCGACAAATGCCGTGGGGCCATGGCCAGGCGGTACGGTGCGGCGGAGACGGTCGAGGAATTCGCCCGCCAGGCGCAGACGCTGAATTATGAGTTGACGCGGCCGATGTTCGAGGCCTTTCGCGTCAACCAGGGCCGGGCCACGGGTGTCATCCAGTGGATGCTCAACGCCGCCTGGCCGAAGATGTATTGGCAGCTCTACGATTGGTACCTGATGCCCACCGGCGCCTTCTATGGCGCCAAGAAAGCCTGTGAGCCGCAGCAACTGATCTACCATTACGGTGACCACAGCGTCTGCCTGGTGAACGACGCGCCCGTAGGGTGGGCTGTGCCCGCCATCGGACCTCCGTGCGCTAAGGAGTCGGTGGGCACAGCGCAGGGTTCCCAAACGCAGACTTCCGCGTTTGGGGGCCCCCACCCTACGAGTCTCGCACGCACCCTCAGGGCCGACATCCGCGTCTACGATATCGAGTCTAAGCTTCTCCTTGCGGCTCACTTACCCCTGGAGGCAGGATGTGGGACATCGAAGATCTTCAAGCTTCCCCGATTTGATCGCATCAGCACCACCTACTTCCTCAGCCTCCGGCTGCTGGATCCGAACAACGCGGAACTCGCACGCAACTTCTATTGGCTGTCCACGAAGCCGGACGTGTTGGATTACCAGGCCAAAGTCGAACCTTGGGAATACTACACGCCCAGCAAGGAGTACGCCGACCTGACCATGCTCGACCGTTTGCCGGCGGCACAGGTCGATGTCGGATACGACTTTGGGGCAAACGCCGCCGAGGTCCGGGTCGAACTGACGAATCGCAGCGACCGGATCGCCTTTTTCCTCGAGTTGTTACTGACGGAGCCGGATAGTGGCGAGCCCATCGTGCCTGTCTTCTGGCAGGACAACTACGTGAGCCTTCTGCCGAATGAGACACGGGTTGTTTCCGCCACGTTCCCAGCGGCGAAGCAGAAGCCTGTTCTGCAGGTCCGTGGATGGAATCTGGAGCAGGTGCGCCGTACATCGGCGTAGGGCGAGCGTCCCCGCTCGCCTGAAGACGTCGTGCGGGGACGCACGACCTACGAAGAAACGCCGCACGGCGTCACTGGGCCCCCAAACGCGATTCAGCGCGTTTGGGAACCCGCTACGAACGAATGAGGCCGAGATAGCGGCCCAGCCAATAGGGCAGGAGATAGATGTCGCCGCTGAATTCTTCGCGGCCGCCGTCGCCGCCGTCCAGCCGGAAAGCGTTGCCGTTGTACTTGCTCATCGGCCGCTCATCGGGCGGCAGGACTGTCTTCGTGCTTTGGTGCCGGAAGCCGGGCGCGAGGAACTCCAAGTCCTGGCGCTGGTTGTTGCGAATCGTCCAACTGATCGTATCGAGCGGGAATTCCTTCAGGCTCCAGATCGACTCCGTCAGGTCGAAGCCTTCGGCTCCCGTGGCGGCGTAGATGAAGTTCCAGAGCGGATTCTTCTCCGGCCGCTCGATCTCCCAATGGTCCCGGATCGCCCGGCGGTACTGCTCGCGCAGCTCCGGCGTGAAGGCGTAGCGGTACAGATTCCAGTAGCTCAGGAAGGCCAGCTCATCGTCGGAATGGTTCCACTCTGTCGTCAGGTTGATGCCGGGGACGTGACCTACCTGTGTCATCGGGATCAGGATGTTGTCCAGATAGCCATGGTCGTTGAGCAACTCGAATGCCTTTTGCTTGTAGAGGTCCTTGCCCGTGAAGTGGTAGGCCGTCTGGAGAAAGGCGATGATCTCGATGGAATTGAGCCGCCGGTCGCCGACCCGGCGCGGGAACCGGTTGACGTACTCCGGGTGCCAGCGGCCCCATTGGGTGGGCTTGCCGTCGTAATCGATCAAATACCAGTTGTTGCGGACGATGTGGTCCATGATGCCGTCGATCAGGGCGATCGCTCGTCGTCGCCACGCCTCGTCGGGCACGACCTCGGCGAAGATCGCATAGGCGAAGAAGTGACCGACGATCTCATCGCTGCTGGTGGTTCCCTTCCAGGTCCAGCGTCCATCGTTGGTGACATGCCAGCGGGATTTGTCCGCGACCTCATAGCCGGCCCGTTCGAAAGATCGAGCGGGAAAGCCCTGGATCGACGTGATCTGGCTCAGCCGCTCCATCGCCTCGAAGGATTCGTAGCAATTCCGCAGAGCCTCATCGGACTTGGTGACGGCGTATCGGAATAGCTCGCCGGCCAAGTACATCGCGGTCCAGAGGCCGTCATTGTCCGAGTCGATCAAGGTTCCGGTGGACAGGTCCCCGGGCACGCTCATCGCCAGGGAACTGCTGAAACCGTATCGAATGTGCCTTTGCCGTGTGAGCTTATCGAAATGTTCCGCCTTGTTCGCCAGCGTCATCTCCCGGAAGTGGATGACGCTCAAGCCGGTCTCGGACAGAACGAGAACGGAGCGGTCCGGCCCAGGCCAGATATCAACGACCATATCGTCCACGAGCCATCGTTTTGAGGCGTAATAATCAATGTGCCCGTCAGGGCCCAGAGCCATCGCTCCTTTAGGCGTGCCGAACCAAGTACTCTCGCCCATGGCCCGAATGCACCGGACATCGGTGCAGGGTAGCCGCTTTTCTGTTCTGCCCCGCTCGAACGAATTCGGGTCCGTCCGAAAGTACTCATCGGAATGTTCCCCCAGGATCTGTCCAGCCCGTGCATTACTCAGGACGTGGCGGTCCGTGAGGTACACGAACTCGCCGCCAGACACCTCAATGTCCTTGATAGGCGCATCCGCAAGGGGGCGGTACCGGCGGTCCGGCTTGAGCATGCCGGCATCGACTTGCAGAAGGCCCTGGTTGGACAGAACCGTGACGTTGCCGTTTCGATCAGCGCGCACCTTCAGCAGCTTCACGTCGGCGGTCTGTGACGCCAGCGGAATCTTCTCGCTATAGTCTTGGACGAAGGGTTGGTCGATGTAGACCGGCGGAGTCCCTTCCGCGAACTCGCTCAACGCCAGGATGATTGTGACGCCAAGAACCAACGGCTTCATACAGATGCCTCCCTTATTCGTACGCCCGGCGGTCTGCCGGTAGGCCAGCGCGAATATACTACGGCCGCCGTGTGAGCACAACCGTGCAATGCAAGTCGATGTCTCATGCACACCAAGCGGTCCTATCGCCAACGCGAAGTCGCCTGACGAATCTCATTCATGTCATTGCGAGGAGCGCCGCGACGAAGCAATCTCAGTCCTCAGGATGGGAGATTGCTTCGCTGCGCTCGCAATGACATGCGGGCGGCCTCATCGGGCGACTTCACGTGCGCCCTGGCGGAGCACTATCCCCCGGCCGATTGACATCATCCGCTGGTGTTGTACAATCCGCGGCATGGACTCGTCCGAAACCAAACCTTCATCTATTCTGGCGGCCTACCTATGAATGCAAATGCTTTGAAGCTGGCGACGTGTCTGCTGCTGGTGCTGTCCTGGCGCGGCCAGGCGACTCCGAACAATCCCAACACCGATTGGCTCAAGGACGCGAAGTATGGCGTCTTCATGCATTTCCTGCCCGGGGACGCCCAGACCCTGGCCCTCGTCAACGAGTTCGACGTGGAGGGTCTGGCCCGGCAGTTGGAGACGCTGGGGGCGAAGTACTTCGTGATCACGTTGGGTCAGAATTCGGGCTTCTTCAACGCGCCCAACGCCACGTATGACCGATACACCGGCCACATGTCGGGCGAGCGCTGCGCGACCCGGGATTTGCCGCTCGATCTCTATCGCGCCCTGCAACCCAGGGGCATCAAGCTGATGCTCTACCTGCCTTGCCAGACCCCGAACCAGGACGCTCGCGCGCAACGAGCTTTCGGATTGGCGGAGGGAAAACGGGATCAGCCGATCGACTTGGAGTTCGCCCGGAAGTGGGCCCAGGTGATTCAGGAATGGTCCGGCCGCTATGGGGACAAGGTGGCCGGCTGGTGGTTCGACGGCGGCTACAACAGCATCCGCTTCAATGAGGAGATCGCCCAAGTCTATGCCCAGGCGGTCAAGCACGGCAATCCGAACGCCATCGCGACCTTCAATCCCGGCGTCAGGCTGATTCGTCACACCCAGGCCGAGGACTACACAGCAGGGGAGCTGAACGAACCCTTCAATGTGTTGCCCGCCTCGCGCTGGGTCGAAGGCTCCCAGTGGCACGCCCTGACGTATCTGGGCTCGCACTGGTCTGCCCGAGACACGCGGTATCCCGCCGAGAAGTGGGCCAAGTGGGTCAGCACGGCAGCGTCCCAGGGCGGGGCCGTCACGCTGGACATGGGACCCAACTGGAACCCGCAAGCCGGACCCATCGGCTCGCTCGCGGAAGCGCAGATGGCGCAGGTTCAGGCCGTGCGGGATGCGGTGAAAGCGGGTAGGGGCGAAAAATCTTTCGCCCCTACTGATGATCGCGAGCATCCGTCCCGTTCGGCGGTGGAGTTGCGGGCCCGCGATGGTCTGCCGAACTTCTTTGCCAAGGCGCGGGCCGGCGGGCAACTGACCGTGGCTTATTTCGGCGGGAGCATCACGGCGGCCAACGGTTGGCGGCCCCAGACGACCGCCTGGCTGCAGCAGCACTATCCGCAGGCGAAGGTCACGGAGGTCAACGCCGCTATCGGCGGCACCGGCTCGGACCTCGGCGTCTTCCGCCTCGGGCACGATGTGCTGGAACACCGGCCGGACCTGGTGTTTGTGGAGTTTGCCGTGAACGACGCCGGTGCGTCACCGGAGCAGATTTACCGCTGCATGGAGGGTATCGTGCGGCAGATTCGCCGGGCCGATCCGGCCACCGACATCTGCTTCGTCTATACCATGCACAGCGGCATGCTGCGCGATCTCGCGGAGGGCCGGCTGCCACGCTCAGCCTCGGCCATGGAGTTCATCGCGGACCATTATGGCATTCCGTCCATCCACCTCGCCCAGGAGCCGGCGCGGCGGATCAACGCTGGCGAATGGGTCTTCACGGCGCCGAAGCCGGAAGTCCCCGCCGACCCCGCCAAGGGTCTTGGGGCTCGGACCGCATTCGCGCCGGACAGTTGTCACCCGTTCGCCGAGACCGGTCACCGGCTCTACACGGAGGCGATCCGCCGCTCCTTCGAGGCGATGGAGAATCTCGCACGTAGCACGGGCATCTTGCCCGTGAGTAGCATGGGCGTCCCGCCCATGAAGATCAAAGACATCGACGGGCAAGATGCCCGTGGCCCTCACGGCCGGGACGGCCGTGCTACTCATGGGCGGGACGTCCATGCTACTGGCGCGTCGTTCACGGCGGAGAACCACGAGAATGCCAAGCTCGTTCCGCTGACGGCTACGATGCTGGGTGACGGCTGGCAGTCGCTCGATCTCCAGAGCGATCCGATTGCGAAGCGTTTCGCGAACCGGCTGCCGGTCCTGTGGCGGGCGGACAAGCCCGGCGCGAGCTTGACCTTCACCTTCCGCGGCCGCTCGGCGGCGATCTACGATCTACTTGGCCCCGACGGCGGCGAACTGGAGGTGGTCGTGGACGGGCGGCCCGCCAAGCCGGTGCGGCGGTTCGATGCGTACTGCACTTATCACCGGCTGGGCACGACGGCCCTCGTGTCCGAAACACAAGTCGGCGACCACACGGTGACGGTCCGGCTGACCGGTAACACCTTCGATAAGGCCCAAATCCTCAGCCGCAACCAGAACACGATCGACGACCCCGCCCGCTACGCACCGTTGCGCTGGTACGCCGGGGCGCTGCTGATCGATGGGGAATTGAAATCGCCGCAACTGACGAATCAGTCGGCCGCAGTGGCCAAACGTCTCAAGCGGTCGGAGAGTTTCCTCGGCATCCACTTCGATTTTCACGCCGGACCGGACTGCACGGAGATCGGTAAAAACACGACCCGCGACATGATCGAGAACGTCATCAACCAGGTCCACCCGGACTACATCCAGATCGACTGCAAGGGACATCCGGGCCTTTCCAGCTACCCAACCAGAGTGGGCAATCAAGCGCCGGGCTTTGTCGGCGATCCGCTGCGGCTCTGGCGGCAGGTGACCGCCGAGCATGGCGTCGCTCTCTACATGCACTATTCCGGCGTGTGGGACGCCGAGGCCGTGCGCCGCCACCCCGGCTGGGGCATCATCAACGCGGACGGAAAGACCAACGACAAGGCCACGTCGCGCTTCAGCCCCTACGCCGACAAGCTCCTGATCCCCCAACTGCGCGAGCTGGCCGGCGACTACGGCGTGGATGGCGTCTGGGTCGATGGTGACTGCTGGGCCTCGGTACCCGACTACAGCGAGCCAGCCTTGAAAGCCTTCCGCCAAGCCACCGGCATCGAGGACGTGCCGCGCACACCCGGCGCGCCGCACTGGTTCGAGTTCCTCCAATTCCACCGCGAGGCGTTCCGCCAGTACCTGCGTCACTACATCACGGAGCTGAAGAAGACGAACCCCGCGTTTCAACTGTGCAGCAACTGGGCCTTCACCGACCATATGCCGGAGCCGGTCAGTGCGCCGGTGGATTTCCTCTCCGGCGACTATTCGCCCGATGACAGCGTCAACTCCGCCCGCCTGTCCGGGCGGTACCTGACGCGCCAGGGCACGCCGTGGGACCTGATGGCCTGGAGCTTCTCCCGTGCCAAGAGCAAGGACGGCCGTAACCAGAAGACGGCCGTCCAGTTGCAGCGCGAGGCCGCCGTGGTCCTGGCGCTGGGAGGGGGCTTCCAAGCCTACTTCAAACAGAAGCGGGACGGCTCGATTTATGACGAGCGGGTGCCCGTGATGGCCGAAGTGGCGAAATTCTGCCGGGCTCGGCAGGCGATTTGCCACCATGCGGTCCAGGTGCCGCAAGTGGCGCTGCTGTTCTCCACGGCGGCCCACTACCGCAAGAGCAACGGGCTCTTTGCGCGGGACCTGGCGCGGATCAACGGCGCGTTGCAGGCCCTGCTGGAAAGCCAACAGTCGGTCGAGGTTCTGGGCGAGCACCATCTCACCGGCCGCATGGCGGAGTATCCGCTGATCGTGGTGCCCGAGTGGGAATACCTGGAGCCGAAGTTCAAGGATGAGCTGGTCGCCTATGTCAAAGGCGGCGGTAATCTGCTGCTCATCGGCCCCAAGACGGCCGCCCTGTTCCAGACGGAACTTGATACCGTTCGTAGTGACGCCGTCAGGCGTTCCGTTCCAGCCCCCGAGGGACAACCCGCAGCCTCCATTGCGGAGTTCGGGCGAGGCAAGATCGCGGCGGTGCCCTTCGCGTTCGGCCAGCGCTACGTGACCACACCCAGCGAGTCGTCACGTCAATTCCTCAATGACGTCGTGCGGCAGCTTTTCCCCAAGCCGATGGTGGAGGTGAAAGGCTCGTCGGACGTGGACGTGGTGGTCAATCGCCTGGGTGGCAAGCTGGCGGTGAATCTCGTCAACACCGCCGGGCCCCACCGGCAGGAGCCGATCCTGGATTCCATCCCGCCCATCGGCCCGCTCGACGTGACGATCCGCCAGTCGGCCAAGCCGACCAAAGTCACCCTGGAGCCTGCGGGCACTTCGCTGTCTTTCGAGCACCGCGACGGCGAAATCCACCTCACCGTGCCGCGCGTGGACATTCACGAGGTCATCATCGTCGAAGCACCAAACATGGCCGATGCGTCACCAGGAAAGTGAACTGTTGTGACAGGCCGCCGTATACCTACTAACAGTAGTGTTATACGAAAAGAGGTGCACGGATGGCCAATGGTAGAAAGCAATCAGCAATGCAGTGCAATGGCCTGCACGAAGAGCATTTGTGCTATATGGTGTCACAGGGATTCTATTTGGCGGAGGATCGAGAGTATCGAGCCCTGACGGATCATCCGAGGTTCCGGTGCGACCATTGCGGCCGCCAAGCACATAGCGATACGAATCTCTGTGTCCCCGTCCGAATGGCCCATAGCGGATCGTAAGAGCCTCTAACAGAATCTTGTCACCCCTGCGAGGTACAGTTGGACGGGCTCCAAGGCATTCGGAAGATCAGCGATAGCGTCGTGTTGCCGCCCATCCCAGCAGGGCGACTCCGGCCAGTACCAGTCCCACCCGGCTGATGATGAAGTTCGTGGGCAGGTAGTAGACCATCTCGCCTGTCCCCAGCGTTCGCATCAGGATCTTCGGGTACATCAGCATGAAGTTGTTGCCACAGAAGTCCAGCCAGAGGGGCAGACCCAGGTTGGCCACGCCGGTGCAGAAGATCAGCGGGATAAGGCCATACGGCAGACGCGGGTGGAGTTGGCCTGCCGCCAGAGACAATCCCACGATGAAGATCGCCGGTGGGAGCAGAAACACCGCCAAGGGATTGAGGAATTCGTGAAAGGCGAAGAAGCCAAACTGCCGGCCGTAGAACACGAAACTGCCGGCCACCATGAGCCCCGCTGTGAGCACGAAGGCCGCCGCGATGGCCGCGGTCTTGAGGGCTAAGTAGCCGGCATTGGTGATCGGGGCCGAGAGCACGATCCGCCGCACGGCCCGCTCCTTCTCGGAAAACACGGCCCCGCACCAGAGCATTAGCACAATCAACAGCGGCAGGGTCAGCATCACCAGGAACTGGGCGTAGCTCAGCCGCGAGTACGGAGCGGCCCCATAGGTCCCATCGATGATGATCCGCCCGAGCGTGTTCTGGCTGAACAGCAGGATCAGCAGCAGTGAATAGAGGTACGTCCGGCTGAGGAGGATGCGGCGGAGTTCCCAGCCGATGGCTGCTATCGTGTTCATGGTTGCTCCTTTTCCAGATCGATCACGCCGGGACCTATCGCAGCGGCGAAGTCTTGCCGGTCGAGCGTTTTGCCCCGGTGCTGACGGAAAACCTCGGCCAGCCGGTCCCGCACCACCTCTTTGCCCACGCGCTCCTCGGCCTTCAGCAGGCGGACCGGCAGCACGCTGTAAGCATCGCCCTTGGCCTGTCCTGTCAGCAGCTTCTCCCGCAGCGCCGGCTTCATGCGGGCGAGCGCTTCCGGGTCCTTCCGGTAGTAGGCGTACTTGCGCTGGGCGATCGAGCCCTGCCAGCCGCGTGGGATCGCGTCGGCGATCGCCAGGGGATATCTTGATGCCAGGTATCTGTAGGTCACGTACTCGGCCAGACCCTCCGAGGACCAGGCGCCCGATTCGTCGATGGCCACGCCGGAACCCCACCACTCGTGCGCCAGCTCGTGGGCGAGGATCTTCAGATCGCGGAGGATGAACCCCGGATGGGTGTTCGGATCGGGGACTTCCTTGCGGTTCAGCAGATACTCGGCCAGGGTCACGACGTTCAACGAGGCATGGCCGCCCGGCTTATAGACGGAGGTCTCGACGATCTTCAGCGGCATGTCATCGAAGGGGAAGGAGCCGATAAACTGCCGGTAGAAACCAAGCATGTCGCGGATGTGGTTCGTGATCTTCGCCGCGCGAATGTAGCTCTCGTGGCGCGGGCTGAAGAAGAACTCGACGGTGGCCGGTCCCACTTTCAGAGTCTCCCGCGCGTACTCGGCGGCAAACAGCCCGAGGGCCAGTTGCGGGCACGTGGCCGCAAAACGCCAGGTTCGCGTCTGTCCGTCTTGCGTCACGGATTCCAGCCGGCCAGGTGTGACTACCGTCAGATGGGCCGGCGCGGTGACAGAGCCGGATACTTGGATCGGTCCCCGTGCCTGGACCAGCGGCTCAAAGAGCCAATGGGAGTTCTCCAGGAGGTACACGCTGCGGTCGGTGATGTATCCGGGAAAACCCCCGGGGGCCGGATACAGGATGTGGCCTTGATATCTGCATTCCACCTCGGCGCGATTTCCCGGGGGCAGGCTGATCGTGACTCGGTCGGTATGCGGCACATAGCTCCACGCGGCGTCAGCTCCATTGATCTTCAGAGTATCGATCCGCAGTCCGGCGTTCGTGATGAACTCGACCTGGGCCGGGACCTTGTCCTTGCCGAACGTGTAATGGGCATCAACGGCGAGTGTCTTCGCCTCCGGCCGAAGCCGGGCATGACATTCCACTGTCTCCAGCCACGCCTGCTGCGTGCGGGGAAGGTTCCGTTGAAAGGCGCTGTCGGCGGGAAACAGGTAGGGCTCGTGTCTGTAGACCCAAGCCGCCATTGCGAGCAGGAGCAGGGCAGCTATGGGCACAAGGCCTCGGCCTGCATTTCGCGCCAGCGAGGCTGGAAGGGTGAAACCCGGACGCCGCCGGCACCAGAACCCGATCAGCACGGCCCCGGCCACTAGGCACAACCAGAACAGCCGGTTATATATGACCAGACGGCCCATCGGTTCGATGCCGCCGAAGTCCGAGGATACCGAGGCCCCGGTCTGCACCCAGCGCAGGAGGTAATTGGGCGTCGTAAAGCCGAGGAAGTACATGGTGCCGAACGAGAGAAAGCTGATATCGAGATTCTCGAACACCAAGTCCAGTGTGGCGGCCAGGAGCGTGGCGAACCAGAGCGCCGGCAACAGGATCCACCCCAAACTGAACAGATACGGCAGGACTTCGCAGGAGGCGGTCGTCTGTACATGATGTGCGACGAGTGCGGCCACCAGGCATACCAGCGTGGTCACCAGACCCAGCACCAAAAGAGCGCCAGCGCGTGCGGCCGTCACCGGGCCGTGCCCGGTGGCTGCTTCGATAATCGCCCCGCTCTGCTGACGGCGGTCCCGGCTCAGGACCAGCAAGGTAAGCATGGCGAACAGCGCTGCTCCGGCCATGGCGCCATATTGTGCCGCCCCGAGCGACATCGTTAGCGAGGTTCGGCCCATCCCGTGGAACTGGAGATCGTTGGAGTACTCCACCGCCCGCGTGCCCAGGACGGCAAAGCCGGCGGTCAGGACCACCACGAGGCGGGCAAAGGCCGAGCGCGACAGTAGCCGGAACTCGTTGCTCAAGAGACGGATGCCGTTCATGATGCGACTCCGTTGCTCATGCAATAGATGTAAGCGTCTTCGAGCGTGGGGCTGACGGGGCGACAATCCGCCGGCAAGTCATGCCCGACGATCCGGCAGGATGCCCCTTGCGATGT
>Ga0315282_10011901_pt1 | contig 13394 bp, 11 predicted proteins | sample YL17G07_20_MG_FD_203693 | JGI IMG/M metagenome (GOLD analysis project Ga0315282, IMG submission 203693) | Sediment microbial communities from Yellowstone Lake, YNP, Wyoming, USA - YL17G07_20 | ecosystem: Environmental > Aquatic > Freshwater > Lake > Sediment | place: USA: Wyoming | collected...
ACCTGTAATACATATGAAGCAACGGACTTTGTTGAGAGATGTCCCATGTCCGGGGCTGACCCCATCTCTTGAAACGTCTTCTTAATATGTCCCATGTCCGGGGCTGACCCCCATTCTTGGTTATAATGCCTTGATGGTCTTCACCAGGGTAGCGGTGGGGGCCACGGGACCGATGAGGCGTTCGAAGCGGGCCAGGGCCAGGTCGTGGTCCTCCTGGCAGGAGGTGGCGCAGGCGTCGGAGGCCACGATGGTTAAGAAACCCCGGTCGGAGGCCGAGCGCACCGTACTCTCCACGCAGAAATCGGTGAGGAAACCGCAGGTGATGAGGGTGTCGACGCCCAGGTCGTTCAGGTACCTGGGAAGGGCGGTCCCCTCGAAGGCGCTCCAGCCGGGCTTCTCGATCACCAACTCGTCCTCCCGGATGAGGGGCTTGAGCTCGTTGTAGATCTCCGTATCCCAGGTATCGCCAAGAAAGGCGCCGGGAATCACCCCGTTAATGAGCTCCATCATCTTGGAGTCGAAGGTCCCGGGGAAGATATCCTTACCGGCCGCAAGGCGGTTCTGCTTGATCCAGAAAACGCGGATCCCTTTCTCCCGGCAGACCTCCACCAGGCGTTTCACGTTCTTCACCGCGCCGGTCTCCCGGGCGTGTTTCCAGCAGCCCACGAAATTGAGGTTGCCCTTCTCGTGCAGGTTGTCGTTCTGGGCGTCGATCACCAAGAGGGCGGACCTCCCCGGCTCGAGATAGGTGGTCCACTCCACGATGTCGTTTAAAGAGACCCCCCTGGCCATGCTCCCCCCCACCTGCTGGAGGTCGAAGCTGCGGGCCTCGGCGGGGAGGGGCGGGACCTCGTACTGCTCGAGGAGCTTCAGCAAATCGTCCGTTCCCGCCACCGGGCCGATGAGCCGCTCCAGCCTCTTCAAGGCCTTGTCGTGGAGCTCCCGGCTCTCGGTGGCGCAGGCGTCGGACACGGTCACGGCGAGAAACCCTTTGTCGCAGGCCGAACGCACGGTTGCCTCCACGCAGAAATCGGTGAGCACCCCGGTGATTATCAGCGCCCGGGTGCCCAGGTTTTTCAGGAGCTTCTCCAGGGCGGTCCCCTCGAACATACAGGAGCCGTGCTTGCCCAGGACGATGTCCTTCTCATCCATGGAGTCGAGGAGCTCGTCGAAGATCTCCGTCTCCCAGGTATCCTGCATGAATATGTTGGGGATGATGGTGCGTATGAGGGAGAGGAGATCGCCGTCGAAGGTGCCGGGGAAGACATCCCTTCCCCCCGCCAGGCGGTACTGCCTGGCCCAGATAACCGGTATGCCCTTCGACCGGCAGGCGGTGATGACCCTCTTCATGTTCTCCACGGCGTTATTCTCCCGGGCGTGCTTCCAGACATTCCAGAAGGAGAGGGTGCCCCTCTCGTCCAGGACGTCGTTCTGGGGATCAATCACCAAGAGCACGGCCGGGGACCGCTTGAAGTAGTCCTTCCACCCGGCCAGTTCGTACAAGGAAAACTTTTCCAATAACTCTCCCGGACCGATCTTATCCATCTCCCATCCCCCCTAGGAAAGGCTCACGGCCAAGTCCCAGTTTTCCTACTCCTCGTAAGTCCTCTCGAAGTACTCGATCTTGTATTCCGAGCGCGGCAGGGTGCCCGGCGGTATCATCTCGATCACCGGGGTGAAGACCAGCTTCTCCTTGATGGTACCCTTGATCCGCTCCGCCAGCCCCTCCAGGCTTTCCTCCGGATATTCCTCGCCGTGCTCTACCCTCAACTCCAGGTTGGTGTCGATGTAGGGCCCGGGCCGGCGCAGGACAATGCGGAACTCCCCGGTGGTCTCGGGGGTGAAGGAACAGATGACGTCCTTCACCGCGGAGGGGAAGACGTTAACCCCCCTTACCTTGAGCATGTCGTCGGTGCGGCCCAGCACGCTGAAGCGGAAGGAGGTCCGGCCGCAGGAGCAGGGCGATGTATATGCCCTCACCATATCCCGGCAGCGGTAGCGGATGACCGGCGTAGCCTCGCGATCAATGTGGGTGTAGACGATCTCCCCCTCCGCCCCGTTGGTCATCTCCAGGGGCTCCAGGCTGGCGGGGTCCACGAGCTCGGCCATCACCAGGCCCTGGCCGCAGAAGTGCATTCCCTCGGCCTCGCCGCACTCGCTGGCCAGGTCGGCGGCCACGTCCGCCATGCCGTAGAAACTACGGGCCACGATTCCCCATTCCTGTTCTATGCGGTTTCGATCCTCCTCGGCCATGGCCTCACCGGCCATGAAACCTTTCTTGAAACCCAGGTCGCGGGGTTCCATGTTCATCTCGCTTCTCACATACTCGGCGAGGAAGACGGTGGCGGAGGGGGTGGCGAAGAGGACGGTGGGTTTGAGGTCGAGTACCAGCTGCATCATCTTCTCGACACCGGTGGTCGCCAGGGGGGCCGGGATGACGCAGATGCCCATGGCCTCGGCGGATACCGCCTCGGAAAGGCCGCCCACGAAGAGGGTGAAGTTGGCCGGGTTGATGAAGGAGTCCCCGGGCCGGAGGCCTCCCGTCCAGGCATGTCGGGCGAATAGCTCTTTCCAGTTATGCGCATCGCGGGCGGTGAGACCCACGTAGATGGGCTTACCGGTGGTGCCGCTGGTCCCCTGTACGCGCACGATGGAGGTGAAGGGGACGCACTGGTGGCCCCCCAATCCGCCCTCCCCGGCCTGGGTTTCACGAATGTCGTCCTTGGTGGTGAAGGGCAGCTTGTGGATGTCGTCCCTGGTTTTAACGTCCGCGGGGCTCACGCCGGACTCGTCGAACCTGCGGCGGTAGAACGGGGATGTCCTGTAAATATATTCCACCTGCTCCCGGAGCTTCCCCGATTCCAGCTTGAAGAGCCTGCCCGGAGACATAGTCTCTATCTTCTCGTTCCAGTACTTCTTCTCCATCCCCCATCCCCCCTGGATTAGCACTCTAAGCCTTAAAAGATCAGAGGCGCAGGAGCCTCCTTGCGTTCTCCCCCAGCCACTTGGCCTTTACCTCCTCCTTCAAGGGAAGGTTCTTCACGTCCTCTACCGCCTGTTCCAGGGGGAGCAGCGGCCAGGCGGTGGCGAAGAGGATCTTGTCCTGCAGCACGCTGTTCCCGTAATGGATAAGCGGTTCCCACCCGGTGTTCTCCATACCCATATATAGCTGGCGTATGCCTGATATTTCCAGATAGACGTGAGGGTGTCTCCAGGCCACCGCCACCATCTCCGTCACCCAGGGCCAGCCCGCGTGGCCCGCCATTATCTTCAACTCGGGGAACCCGACGGCCACCCGGTCCAGGTGGAGGGGGTGGCCGTAATCCATGGGTATCTGGCGCGAGAAGTTGACCGATGTGTGCACCCAGATGGGGATATCCAGCTCCACGCACTTCTCGTAGATGGGGTGGTATCTCTCGTCGTCCGAGTAGATCAGGTGTTCCCAGGGTGATATCATGGCCCCACGCAATCCCAGCTCCCGCACGGCGTACTCCAGGCCTTCGACGGCCCGCTCCCCCTTATGGGGGTCCACGCCGGCAAACCCCAGGAACCGATCGGGGTGCTCCTTGACCAACTCCGCCACCAGCTCGTTGGGAATTATTTTATTGAAGGTGGTTTCCTGGTCCTCGCCGTGCAGAACGGCGACGTCGATACCCGCCCGGTCCATCATGGCCAGGAAATCGTCCACCTTGAAATTGGAGAGGTACTCCTCGGCCTCGGATCCAATGGAATAGACCTCGTAATACCCGGCGAGATGGGGGGAGGGTTTGAGCAGGCCCAATAAAACGTCCTTGTGTGGTGGCGTGACGCATACGTCGATTACCATGTACCCTCCCCGACCCATCTGCCCGCGCCGGATGACACCCGCCGGATGGATCCGGCCTGGATGGCTCCGCCCCTGAGCCCGGAAAGCAACCATGATTGTGACGCCTAAACACTGGGTGACCGGTCACCCACAATAATATACCGAAAGCCTCGTTTTGGCAATATTAGATAACTGGATATTAGGCTCATCTACAACAAATGTGGATAATCGGCGGAAGATAAGCAAGCCCGTAGCGGGCAAGCCGCCCCTTAACGCCATTATATTTATCGAGCTTGCGTTGACGCTTCATCGTTACCCACACTTTTAGGGAGAAGAACCAGCTAATAAGGTGCGGGTCAGCCCTTCTTCAGCAGGCCGTCGAATACCATTTTCTGCAGGGAATCGCACACCGGTTCCACCTCTCCCATCTCCCGCAAGAGGGGCCCGTAGAAGGCTATGGTGATCTCGTTGAGGCCCAGGAGCATGTAGGTGGCCAGGCGCGGATCGACCTTCCTGAAAAGCCCTCTTTTTATGCAGTCTTTCACCAGGCTCTCCACCAGGCCGGCGTATTCCTCCAGGACCTCCGCAGCCGTTCCCGCGAACTGCCGGTTGTCCCCGAAAAAGGATGATATCCACAACTGGGCCAACTCCTGGTGCTCCACGCCCAGGAGCACGTCAACCTTGAGCAACTCCCTGAGGGACTGGAGGGGGTCGCCCTTTCCTTGGGCCATCTCCCCGGCCTTCTGCATCCAGAGCTTGTTGCTCTCCTTGAGTGCCTCTGCGAAGAGCTCCGCCTTGCTCTGGAAGTAGAGATAGAGAGTCCCTTTGCCGATGCCGCTTTTTTCGGCGATGACGTTGACGTTGGCGCCCCCATATCCCTTGGTGACGAACTCGCGCGCCGCCTCCTTCAGGATCCTCTGGCGCTTGTCCTTCTGGCTGTTCCTCGTCTTCCCGTTCACTTCGCCCCCGGTTTACCTCGTCTTCCCGTTCACTTCGCCCCCGGTTTACCTTGTCTCCCGATTCGCCTTGTCTTCCCGCTTATCGAGCGGCCTGCTCGTCCCTTTCCAGCGCGCCTTTTCCGTTTCCAGCACGATTTTACCCTATGGCGGGCCAGGTTTCATGTATTCCGGGGCGTGACCATGCCCATCGACAGGTTTGTCACGTAATAAAGCCGCCAGGATGATCGGAAGGGGTATGGGCCTGTTGCCAGTGTATATTGAGCGCCAATCGACCAATGGGGTCAGCCCCGGACATGGGACATCCCCCTGCAAACGTTCAGCTCATCCTCGAATTGCTCGAGGGGAATGTCCCATGTCCGGGGCTGACCCCATTGTTTATCTATGCTAAGTTTATGTCCCATGTCCGGGGGTGACCCCATCGGAATTGCAGCACGTTTGGGACTTTGGCAACAGGCCCATATGTGTGCACTAGGTTGATGTCTTAAGATCGACTGTTTGAGATCGCCTCGCTGCTTCGCTCCCCGCGATGACCTGTTTAAACGGCTGGCCGCAACGGGGAGGGGGTTGAACGGAGCCGGTTCAACCGTCTATGATTTATCCCCGGAATAACCGATATATAAATCGGCAACAGCATGGCTCGAAGCTATAGGCGGGTTTCGTTGAAACCGGCGAAAGAGGTCGGGAATGGACCAGTCGGAGTCGTGTCCCGAGTGCGGGGTACCCAAGTATATAAATAACGAGCACCTCTGGCTGAATAACGGGGACTTGGTTCAGAGAAGAGAGGCGAGGCACCGGCTGATTTTCATCGAGAGCGAGAACCTGGACCCCCTTTTCCGCAATATCGAACAGATCATCGGCGTGCCCGTTGAGCACATCGTCATTGCCTCCGTCCGTAGAGTGGTTCGCTTGTACCTGTCACCCTCTATCCCCAAAGGGGCCAAGGAATTGATACTGAAGAAAGAGATAGAATACACGGTCGTGAGTAACGTTATCCGAAATATCGGGAGAATAATGGGTTATGGCGGTTTCGAGTTATTGGACATGCGCTACGAGCAGGACGAAGATGATTATTGCATCGATAGAATCACCGACCCCTTTTCCCTGCTTTTCGCCTGTGCCTCCCAAGCCGCCACCATCGAGACCCTGACCGATTGCGACCAGGGCGTCACGTATGAAAAGGTATCTCCAGGCATCTACAATATTACCGCTTTTCCATCTCCGCACCCTGAGGAATTGAAGAAAAGAATGTGGTTGGATTATTACTATCATCAAGATGGGGATATGGAGCTGGAGAGGTGCGCCACCTGCGGAGGCCCCAAAGCGCTATCCGCGTACCAGTGGCACCCGGACAGGGGAGTTATAGCGAACAGATCGACCAAGAGGCGTATGGTCATCATCGGCCCGCAGATGCTGGACCCTGTGTTCAGCGAGCTGGAGGCGGAATTAGGCGATACCATCCCCAGGGTGGTGGTCGAAGCGCAACGGCGTTTCACCAAGACCGGTTTCTACACCATGGAGGATGTAAGCGACGAATGGGACTTCCGAACCCAGCTCGCCTTGAGGGGGCTGGGTAACCTGCATGAGCTGAAAATCCGCAGGCGGGGTCTGCGCATGCGCCTGGATAACGCGGTCCTTCCCCTGATGATCGTGGGTATGATGCAGGGCATCTTCGATGCGGCCTTCGACCTTGATTCAACCGTGGATTGGGAGCTCTCGGAAGAGGGAAGCCTGGAGATAGAGATAACCCCCCGGGGTTGAGTACGAACTTCCGGCACCCCGCTGCTTATGCTCTCCCCGTTGTTGCGTGTAGCTCTCTCCTGCCCGTCCGTGGTCTGCACGTACCCCCGGTTTACGTTGCCTTGGGAAGAGTCGGCAGGTAAAATCGGCTTGAGCAAGGAGGTTGATCGCATGGAGGAAACCACGGGGAAGATGGATAACCAGGGCTTAAAGGGGCGGGCCCTCGAGGCGGCCGGGCTGGTGGATTACCAGGACGGGGCGGTGGTGAGCCGCGAGATCGTGCGAGGCGAGAAGGGCACGGTGACCATCTTTTCCTTCGACGAGGGACAGGGGTTGAGCGAGCATACCGCTCCCTTCGACGCCCTGGTCCATATCCTGGAAGGGGAGGCGGAGGTGATCATCTCCGGGGAACCTTTGCACCTGGTCCCGGGCGAGATGGTGATCATGCCCGCCAACAAGCCCCACGCGTTGAATGCTGTAAGGCGTTTCAAGATGGTCTTGACGTTGATAAGGGCGTAGGAGCTTTTCGCCTGGTCCTGCAGCCGTCCAGGAAATCCGTTAATTTCTCGTTCTGGTTGGCTTCCACATCGCGATGACGTGAAGAGAGAGCGTGCCGCGATTATGGTTAAGGGTTCTCGCGTTTTCTCAGGGGCTGACTTTCCTTAAGCCCCTACGGGTTGGGATCTTACGCCCTAAGCCCCTACGAACTTATGCTCTTTTGCTTCCCTAGGTGTTCCCTAGGTGAGGAGGGTTTCGACGAAGTCGCGGATGCGGTTCTCCACCTCGGCCCGGTTGTACCAGCGGGAGTCGGTGTGGTCGGCCTCGATGATCAGCGTGGGCAGACCGGTGCGCCGGGTGAACTCCTTCGCCAGGTCGTATTGCCCCAGGGAATAAGGCTTGCAGCTCCGGTTGGAGTGCATGACCATGCCGTCCACGCCGAAGCGCTCGGCCAGGGAGACCTGCTTGTCCGTCATCCGCTCCAGGTTGATGTTCAAATAAACCTCGGCGTAGGCCTCGGCCATGCTGGCCATGGGCCGGTTCACGTCCACCCCTTCGAAGGTCCAGGCGCTGGTGTAGGTGTCGGCCACCAGGCAGGTTTCCAGCTCCATGAACAGGCGTCCCAGGTTGCGCATCTCGTACCAGACGGGGATGTTGTCCCAGAGCAGGCGGTATTTCTCGGAGGGAAGGATGCCGATGCCCTCCTCGATGCGGGCCTTCATCTCGTCCAGCAAGCCATGGTAGAAATCCACCACCTCCTGGGTCCCCCGCAGGGTGACGATGGGGGCCATGAGGATAAAGGCATCGAAGCAGGTCATGGGGGCGGGGCGGGGCTCGTTGCAGGCCAGCACCTCGCTCCACAAGCTGATGGCTGTGAAGGACTTGGCGGCCACGTCGATGTAACGGTCCTCGTCAAACCGCTTCTTGGTAATATTTTCCACAAAGGCGACGTACTCCTCCATCTGGCGCAGGGAGTAATCGGCGATGTGCTTCGGGAGCTTCCCGCGCACGAAGGGGGTGTCGTAGATGAACAGGGGCACGTTGAAGAATCGCGCCAGCTCCTCGTACCACTTGAAGACGGTGTTGCAGATGTTGTTGCAGGCGACCAGGAAAGTGGGGCGGGGCAGGCCGCCGATGGGTCCTCCCTTGGTGATGGCGCTGCCGATGTCGCCGCGGGCGTAGGAGCAGAGGTCGCGGGAGAACCCCCGGGACTCGGCCACCTCGCAGAGCTCCACGTTCATGTGGGACGCCCCGCACATGGCCCCGTGGTTCTCCGGGTAGACGGGGATGACGTCGAAGGCGATGAGGGGTTCCACCGGGCCCCCGCTGGTGATCCAGGCGATGGGCTTGTCCGTCCCCTCGGCCGCCTTGGCCTCCATGTAATATTTGGTCATCAGCTCGCGCATGGGCTCGACCGACTTTATCCTTCTCCTCTCCTTGCCCGCCTTGACCTGGTCCGTCTTGTTATTGCCGTTATCGCTCATGGATATATCCTCCCTCTTCAAGATGGGGGGTCAGGTCTTCGATTTACGGTATATTGTCATATTTTACTAAATAATCGAAAATCGAAGACCTGACCCCCCATTTTTATACTCCGCGTATGGTCTCGATGAAGGCCTGCAGCCGGGTACGCAGTTGTCCCCGGGAGAAGGACTGGAGCTCGCTCTCCAGCAACAGCGAGGGAATTCCCAGCTCCTCCTGCAACCGGTTCTTCAGGTAGGGTATATCGAAGAAGTGGGGCTCGCAGAAGGACTGCAGGTAGAATATCACGCCCTTAGCGCCGCTACACTCCACCTGCTTCATGAGACGGGACGCCCGGTCCTCCCGGCACTGGTGCTTGGCCGGGCAGTTGACCCGCTCCCACATGCGCCTGGCCAGGGCCTCCTCCGGTGGCATATTTACCTCGACAAGGCCGTCGAAATAGCGGTGGCCGCTGCAGAGGTCATCGTCCACTACTTCCGCCCCCAGCTCCTTAAGAAGCTCGAAGAGATCCGGCGTTGCGCAAATGCTTCCGCTCACCAGAAGCGGGGTCTTACCGTCGCTGCACGGGTTCGCCCCCTCCAGGCTCTCTAAAAGGTTGTGGAGAAGCTGGTTGTGATCCCCCCTCTTCATCCAGAAGCCCGCCACCACGCAGGCGGTGGCGGACAGCCCGTCTATTAAGCCCGGCTCCTCGGCGCGCAGCTTATACAGCCGTTCCACCAGGTAACGGTTGCGGTTGTAGGCGTGGATGCTCTCCTGGAGCGCGTCATCCCATATGGGTTCGCCAAGGTAATCCTCCACGCTCTGGCGGAAGCGGCGCACCTCCTCCTCCAGTAAGGGAAGGGAGGTTTCCTCGCCCATGCGGATGGGGAGCACCAGGTCCCCATGAAAGGCGTAGCCGGTATTGCGGCGCCAGATATCCGAGAGGCGCTGCATGGTGTCGCAGGTCTGGACAAAGACCGCGCCCTCCAGGAAATCCAGTTCACCGGCCAGGGCCATGTCCAGGTCGGTGCGGGCCAGGGAACAGCAGTAGGCCTGGAGGTGGGCGTCGGCGTGGGTTATGGTGCGCGCCGCCCCTATAAGGCGCACCGGGACCAGCCTCGCCGCGTGCAGTATCTCCTCCGGGGTGTAGGAACAGAAAACGGCCACGGGCTTTTCCCCTTCCTCCCTTAACCGGGCCACGCGGGGATAGGGGTTCCTCCACAGTTCCAGGCAATCCTCCACGATGCTCTGGGCGTCCATAGCGCTCCTTTCCTCAAAGCCGCGCTCCGGGCTTTTCCACGGTCATATCTATTTTAACAGCAACTAAAACAACGGGGTCAGCGCCTCCACGTAGAATTGTGGGGTTAGCCCCTCCATGCCACGGGGCGTGGCATCATCGGAGGATGAAAACGCGCCGACACTGGGACAGGAGGCCAAGCGACCATGAATCCGGGAAGATATGGCAGGGATGAAGGATTCAGCAAGCTATTTTCGGGATAGCGCCTCCACGTAGAATCGTGGGGTTAGCGCCTCCACATTCTATATATGGGCCTGACCCCCATACTTGGGCCGCCCCGAGGCGGACAAGGCTCATAAAGGTGACTGGTTGAAAAGACCTCTTGCGGCGAACCAGAGGTTTGAAAGGTCCGCGTGATCTAAGGCAGTAAGGGGTTCTACTCCACGGAGAAAGATCGATGCGATTACCGGAGGTGTCCTCCCAAGCCAATAGGAAAGCGAGCAACCCCTCTCGGGAGGGATCAGGGGAGGTTTACCCTTAACTTGGGTCTTTAAAGGTGACCCCATTGGTTAGCAAGGCTAAGTAAATGTTGAATGTTCCGGGCTGAGCCCATTATTTCATTTAAGGCTGGCCGCCGAAGGGATAGGTTGATTCTGCGTTTGCTGTGTTGTGCCACTTCCCTGGCCTTTGCCGCCGCCACCTCCATCCTGGGAGGGCGCGGTGCCGAGGGCGTAAACCAGGACAGCCGGGTCGGGGTTGGTGACGCAGGTGCTCTGGCAGGCGCCGCATCCCACGCACTTGTCCGCCATCACCCGGGGCCTCCCCCGGGAGTCGGATTCGATTGCCTGGTAGGCGCAGCGCTCAAGGCAGACCAGGCAGGTCTTACCCTGCGACCAGGCGATGCACTTCGACCGGTTCACCGTGGCGGTGCCTATGCGCACCTGGTCATCGGGCGGCCGCTGGATGGCGCCCACCGGGCAGGCGCGGGCACAGGCCCGGCCGCACAGCGCGAACTCGCACTTGGCCAGGGCGGGATCGAAGCGGGGCGTCCATAGCTTGCTGGTCCCGAACTCCTTCCCCGCCGGCTCCAGGCATCCGGTCATGCAGGAGCGCACGCACTCCTGGCAACGCAGGCAGCGGGCGATGAATTCATCCTCGTCCTGGGCACCGGGAGGGCGCAGCAGCGGGGCGGCGCTTTTATACCGGATCAGGCCGGTGGCGAAGAGAGCCGCCACCCCGGTAATTCCCAGGGCCAGGAAATCCCGCCGGGCGATCTTTAATTCTCGCATGCCACCGCCTCCTCCAGGGCACCGGCGCCCCCCCGCCCTCTCCCCGAACCCACTACCCTGGCCCCCATCACCTGGAGGGAAAGGGCGCCGGATTCGGGGCAGGCGGCCACGCACTCCCCGCAGAGGGCGCAGTCGGCGAGGGCCAGCCTTCCCGCCTTCTCGCTGTCCGCCACCTCCACGATGCCGAAGGGGCAGGCGCGGGCACAGGCACCGCAATGGGTGCAGGCCCCGTGATCCTTAACCAGGGATAGGGGGCTCGCCCGGGCGGGAAGGCGGGACCCGGTCATGCTCGCAAGGGACAGGCACGCTCCCAGGGGGCACATTTCCTGGCACCAGAAGCGCGGCCCCACCACCACCGCCAGGATAACCAGGGCGATGAAGAGGAGGGGCACGTTTCCCAGGAGCACGAATGCCACCGCGCGGTTGGCGATAACCAGCGGGTCGAAGATCCAAATCGCGTTTGTCCCCACCACGAAAAGCAGCAATAGTACTGCCAGAAAAAGGTATTTTAGGCGCAGGCGGAAGTCCCCTCTCCGGATGGTCCGCCCGAGGAGGTCCTTCGGCCTCAGGCGGGAAAGCTTCCTCTTGCGCCTGTTGTCCAGGGAGGGAATTATTTCCAGTACAGAACCAAGGGGGCAGATCCAGCCACAGAAAAAGCGGCTGCTCACCAGGGTGAGTCCCAGGAGAATCCAGGCGGGCAGGAGGTAGAGCCAGAGGTTGCTCCACCGCGCCGCTGACAGCGCTGCCAGGGGATCCACCCGCAGGAATAGGTTCTCGTTAAGGGAACCGGAGGGCGGGTAAGCCACGGCCCAGGCCATCACCACGAAAAGAGTGAGGAAGGCGGCCTGCACGCCCCGGCGCACCCAGTGAACCGCCCGGCGCTTGCGCGACCTCACGCGCTCACCTCCTTGACCCCCAGGGAGTTGAAGTTCGTTGTACCCACCCCCAACTGCTCGCCGTAGACGATGTAGTTGATGCCGGATGGCGCCACCCCGAAAAAGCCGCAGGAGTAGGAGTCCACGGCCACCGGGTCCCTCCCGATGATCACCTGGTTGGGATTGGTCACCGTGCCGGGACCGCCCGGCCCGTGGTCCAGGAGGACGTTGGTGGCGTCCGTGATTACCAGGGCGGGCTTGATCACCGTGCCAAGTTCGGCTATGGCGCGGTGAACGTCTATATTATGCATCTGGCCCATGTTCTGGGTGCAACCGATGAAATTCTTCATGGACAGGGAGAGGCGGGCGCCGCCGTGGTGCTTGGCCTTGGGCATGTTGATGACCATATCGGCCTGGAAGATCTCCTCCAGGATGCCCACGGAGGGAAGGGCGGTGGCGCCGGGTATCTGCACCACCCGTGCCGCCCCCGGCTTCTTCACCGCGTAGACCACGACCTCCGCCCCCGCCGCCTTGGCCGCCGGGCCGATGCCGTTGGCCTGCATGGTCTGGTCTGCCAGGTCCTGGAGGATGTGGTCGAAGATGGTGACCCTGGACGCTCCCGCCTCCAGGCACTGCCGCACCGCCTCCGCCACCAGGTCGGGGTTGGTGGTGGCGGCGTCCTCGGGGGGCCGGGCGAAGGCGGCGTTGACCTTGATGAGGACCTTTTTGCCGGCCATGCTCAGTGCCTGCATGCCTCCCCATGCCTCGAGGCCGGCGCGAAGCATTTTCGTCGCATCGGTGCCCTCCACCACCACCAGGCCGGCGGGGGGAGGGGTGGTTTCCCGGGGAACGGGTATATCCTCGGGGGTGGCCGCGGGACCCTGGTCGGTGGGGGCCGTGCCGCCGCCCTTACTCCCGCAGCCGGGGATGGTGGCCGCGACGTACAGGGCTCCCAGGCCCGCGGCTATGCGGCCTGCTTTTCCCATGAATTTCCTTCGGTCCAGTTCCTGCAACGGGCCCTCTCCTCCGTCTCGTAACCTCTTGACCAGATTATCCCACTCCGGGATATTGGTTGTCCTTGACCTGCATCATCCCTTTTTATTACCTACCCAAAATCCCTTATAACCAATAGGCATCAAGAACGGGATTTAGTTTGAGACGCCCTGTGGAGATGATTTGCCGGCTACGGCTCCTCGTGATAACGGTTGAGCGAAAAGAACAGGGTCGAGCGCAAGAACAGGGCTTGACCCCACTTATCCCGGCTTCAGGTCGAGGACGGTAGCCAGGGGGTCCAGATCCTACTCCGGCACCTGGGTGGCATTGTACTTGGCCACACCCCCCAGGACGTAATCGGCGAAATAGATACCCGAGGGCGTCGGCCTGCCCTTGAGCATGGAGGCCAGCCCCAGCCCGACCCGGATATGTACCTGCGGGTGGTGGACAGAAACAGCGACGGCATCGTCTTGCGGGAGGCCAAGCTGCACCAGACCGGCGCGGCCTTCTCCCACGAGAAGCCGGTCCTCCCCTGCACCA
>Ga0315282_10011902_pt1 | contig 13393 bp, 9 predicted proteins | sample YL17G07_20_MG_FD_203693 | JGI IMG/M metagenome (GOLD analysis project Ga0315282, IMG submission 203693) | Sediment microbial communities from Yellowstone Lake, YNP, Wyoming, USA - YL17G07_20 | ecosystem: Environmental > Aquatic > Freshwater > Lake > Sediment | place: USA: Wyoming | collected...
CAAGGTCATCAGTGTTCCCGTCATGAAGACACATTGCCTGGCTGGATTTACAGGTGCCATGAAGAATGTGGGAATTGGCACCCCCTCGGGCCAGGTGTATGGGTCCATACGATATGGGCTCCCGCACGAAAAGCTCGCCAGGGTTATTGTAGACGTTTGCTCCATCGTTAAGATCCACTACAATGTGGTGAGCGCCATCTGGGCCGCGGATGGAAACGGCCCGCTGGCAGGAGATCCGGTGCCTATGGACCTGGTTATTGCCGGTGCTGACCCTGTAGCCGTCGATACCATCATGCTGGATACCATGGGGCAGAAACCCCAGACGTACGGGCAAATCCGGCTTGCGGAGCAGGTCGGGCTGGGAACATCCAAAGGGATCACGGTAACGGGGCGGCAAGTCCATGAAGTGGAGAGGCAGTTTACCGGTGTTCCCCCGAACCTAAGAGCGTCTGCGTCCTGGGGAGAAATCATCGGATGGCCAGGAAAAGGCGTCACCCTCACCGGAACCTACGGCCCAAAGCAATAAAATTCACTAACTCACTCAAGGGAGGCGGGTTGGTTGGGCCGCCTCCCTCTTTAAACTTTCCCCTCCGATAATCCTACTCGACTCCCTACTTTTTCAACCAAATCACTCAGAAGACCTTTCGGGATATAGGGGAAGGAAGAGCGGAGCGAGTCCTCAAGCTGTTTCCAACGTTAATCCAATCGATATCCCTGTAGTTGCTCCTGAGTTCCAAGGGCCGAAACCCTCAAGTTTTTTTGCTGGGCCCCGGCTTCTCTCGTAAGGCCAGCAGAATCTTTTCGGGGGTAAAGGGAAGTTCTTTCAAACGGACTCCAATGGCATCATAGATGGCGTTGGCGATAGCCGGAGCGACCCCGGCCAGGATAATCTCCCCTAAGCTCTTTGCTCCGAAGGGGCCAAAGGGGTCCGGAGACTCAATGAATACGCTGGAAATCCGGGGTACATCACAAATCGTTGGCATGCGGTACTCTGTGAAATTATCATTCACCACCTTACCTGCCCGGCGAACAATTTCTTCATAAAGGGTGTAGCCGATCCCTTGAACGGCTCCCCCTTCGACCTGGCCTTCTGAAAGCATAGGATTGATAATGGTTCCCGAATCATGGACAGAAAGAAAATTCAGGACCTCTACCTTCCCCGTCTTCCTGTCCACGCTTACTTCGGCTACCTGGACGCCGAAGGGATAGGCAACGGAAATATTGCCGTACTTTGATTGATCCTGGACGACCACAGTGGGAGGCACCACCATGGTTCCCACTCCCATAATGGGTACTCCGCCGCTGGCATGAAGCGCAATCCGGGCAACTTCGGAAATCTTCATTCCCCGGTCAGAAGATCCTTTCACAAAGACCCGCCCCCCCGAACATTCAAGGTCATCCGCCCGAGCCTCCATCTTTTCGGCGGCAACCTGGAGGAGTTTTTTCTTGGCGTCTTCAGCCGCCATTAAAACGGCCTTTCCCCCAAGGGTGGTCACCCGGCTGGCGAATGTGCCCAACCCAAAAGGAGAATGGTCCGTATCGATGGGAAAGGCATGGATGTCTTCAACCGGTACTCCTAACACTTCGGCGACAATCTGGGCAAATACGGTGTTTGAGCCCTGGCCGATTTCGGCTTCCCCGCTGATCAGGTCGACTCCCCCATGGGGCTGGATCCGGACATAGGCCGCAGAACCGTCATAAAAGGGATACACACCCCGGTTGCCTGAAACATGGGTCATCGAGGCCATGCCGATCCCTTTGGCCTCATCCCGCCTTCTGGAGCGCTTCTGCTTCCAGCCTGATTCTTGAGCAGCAGTCTGCAGGCACTCCGTGAGCTGACAACTATTCAAGACCCAGCCGTGCACCGTGGTATCTCCCAGGCGGATGGCGTTGTTTAAGCGCACCTCCAGCGGATCCATCCCGACCGCTTCGGAGGCCATATCGATGATGGATTCCAGGGCAAAGTGTAATTGGGGAGTGCCATACCCGCGATAGGAGCCAATCGGAGTCTGATTGGTATAGACCAGGTCAGCCTCGGATTTGACGTTTTTAAAACGATAAAGGCAGGTTGCCCGGGTAGACGTGGTGGTCACCACAGCGGGACCGGTCCCGGCATAGGCGCCGCAATTGGCCAGAATGCGGATTGCTTGGGCGGTGAAAGTTCCGTCGTTCTTGATCCCTAATTTGATGTTAACTTCTGCGGGCATGCGGGAGCGGGAGGCGGCGAACTCCTCCTCCCATGTGTTCACGATACGAACGGGAGACCGGGCCTTCAAAGCTAATAAGGCGCAGATCGGATAGAGAGAGATCACCTGGCTGGACTTGCCCCCGAATCCACCGCCCACGAATGTCTGGATAAGGCGGATCTTACTGGCCGGCACATTAATAGCCCGCGCAATTAGGTCCCGGTTTCTGGCCGGAGCTTGCAGGGATGCCCATAGGGTGACCCTTCCGCCTCCGTCGACCTGGGCCACGCATACATGGGGTTCGAGATATCCCTGATGGACATTGGAAGTCAGGAAGCTTTCTTCGATGATCTGGTCCGCCTCCCGAAAACCTTCCTCCACGCTGCCCCTCTCGAGCTTGAGATTCGAGACAAGGTTGCGGGTTCCCCCGTGAATTTCCGGCGCCCCGGGCGCCATAGCCTCACGGGGAGAAAAAACCGCGGGCAACTCTTCATACTCCACCCGGATTACCTCCAGGGCCCCCCGGGCGGTTTCTTCATCCACTGCCGCCACGGCAGCCACTTCATCGCCCACATACCGGACTTTATCGACGGCCAAGGGATATTCATCGTCGATCTGGGCGCCATATTTAATCTTGGGAGTATCTTCAGCCGTGATCACGGCCTTAACCCCCACGATCTTTTCCGCTTTCGACGTGTCAATGTGCAGAATTCTGCCGTGGGGGATTGGACTCCGTAATATTTTTCCATGGAGCATTCCCGGAAGCTTCACATCGATGCCATAGACGGCTTTTCCAGTTACTTTTTCCCAGGCATCCACATTGCTAATTCTTTTACCGATTGCGACTCTTTTCTCCACCGCTAAGCACCTCGCTCAATGACCGATTTCATCGCCTGCAAAATCTTCACATAGCCTGTGCATCGACATAGATTCCCAGCCAGCGCCTCTCTAATTTCTTGATCCGAGGGGGCAGGATTTTGATCCAAAAGGGCTTTTAAAGAAATCTTCCGCCCGAATTACTCTTTCCCCGTCCAACACCATCTCGCCTAAAGAGGGAATCCCCTTGATATCAATCATCTGGGATAAAGACTTGGTCCTTTTCAGTAGATCAACGAGCCACCCTGTCCCTCCGGCGAGAGGGGCGGCTTTTTCCCCATGCTTCCCCAAGAGAAAGATGGCTTCTTTTAAACTTTTAGGCCGGTGGGAAGCGAAGCTTCTCATAACATCTCTTCCCCAGCGGTGAAGTTTTGTATCTTCCAAAAAACGAGCAAATTGCCCCGGCAGCTTTGCGTGCCAAAAATATTCTTTCAGCAGCTACTTTATTCTTTCAAAGCTGGGAGATACCCAACTGTCTAATCATCTCGCCGATCCGGGGATACAATTCATGGATCAGTTTCGTGAAGGTCTGGCTGTCCCGAAATCGAGGTTCATTTTCCAGTTGTTCCATGACCTGTTTATTTTCAGGGCTTTCCACCGCCTGCTTAAAGGCATTTTCCAATTTTCGCAACACGTCTGCGGGTAGGCCTTTGGGGCCACAAAAACCCAGAACTTCGTTCACTCTTAGATCAAAGGTGAAGCCTAACTCTTTCAAAGTGGGAACTTGAGGAAAGATAGGGAGACGATTTTCCGCAAGTATCGCCAGGACCCTGAACTTTCCCGCTCTGGCATGCGGCACCAAGGACGAAGCCAGGACGGCCGCCGGGATATGCCCGCCCAAAAGGGCGGTGACGCAGGGGGCATCCCCTTTGAATGGGATGTGCACCCAGTTGAGACCCCGGGATTTCCCTAATACCTCCATGTAGACATGACCGGCACTGCCCAGTCCGGTACTCCCGTACTTAATCTTGCCGGGATTGTTTTTCACATAATCAGTAAGCTCTTCCAAGGTTTTCCAGGGGGCATCGCTCCGCACCACGATCCCATAGGGTTGGACTGCCGTCCCGGCAATATAGGTGAAATCCGTCAGAGGATTATATTCTACCTTTTGCATATGAGGGGCAAAGAGGACGGGCGACATGGAGGAAGATGCGATTGTGTACCCATCGGGCTTGGATTTCGCAATCAAGGCCAGGGATAAGGCCGCTGAGGCTCCTGGCTTATTGACGACCACACAGGGTTGCCCGAGAACCTCTCCCAATTTGGGGGCCAAGGCCCGGGCTCGCATATCTTCTGCGGCGCCGGCGGTCCACCCTACGATGATCTGAATCGGTTTGTTGGGGTAATCACTATTTGCCTGGACGGCCATTGGAAGCAGAACCGGCAAAAAAACCGCCGGCAGGATTACCCACAGGGTCAGCGCAATGCGGCTATTCTTCATCGATTTGCCTCCTCAAAAACGGAATTTTATCCTCGCGGGGAAAGAAGCCTGGCCAGCTTGCTCATGGAATCGAGTTTCTCCAGCTCTTTGACTACTTTGATGATCTCTTCCACTCTGGATTTTGGTAGAACTTTCAAGGATAGGGAGCGAAACTTTTCCATCAGCTCTTCTTCCGTAAAAGGGTTTTGGCGGTATCCTTTATGGAAATCCACTTTCTGGTAGAATTCCAGGCCATCCCTAATTTTAATGGTGACCTTGGCACTATGATACAGGTTCCCGCTCCCGGCGTAACCCAGGGCAGCGAATTCAGGGTCTACAGAGCCCCTTACCTTTTTGGCTAATGCCAGGACCTCTGGGTCCTTTAACCGTTTTGCCGTGACCTGATCTATGCTGACCTGGCCATCGATGGCTGCCACGGCCAAAGCAAAGGGAAGGCTGAACTGGGCATCTGATAATGTGCGGGGTTCCTGGACGTGGCCGCAGAGATCCATCGTGATGGGGAAAGTCCGGGCATCAATCAAATCGATGTCTTGGGCCCGGATCCCATGGGTCTTGGTGAGCTCAATAACCGCGTCGATCGTTGCATGCATCGCTCCGCAGGTTACATAGCGCACAAACCTCTGATCCCGGATGAGATAGGTTTCGCCGAGGCCGGCGGTAAGTTTTGATAAATCAAAAAGATTGGCCATCGCTTGGCAAAATCCCCCTTCCCCTTCGAAGATGTCTTCTGCCCCGGTGAAGCCTTTCTTCGCCAGCATGGCCGCCAGTGCACCATTGTAAGCCGCTTTCCCAGCGTGAAGAATCCGAGAGGGAGTTTCCAGAGAGACTGTTAGACCTGCTGCCTGCGTGCCGGCGATTCCCAGGGCATGGACCATCTGGTCTTCTTTTAACGTCAACAGTTTCCCCGCAGCTGCCGCCGCGCCAAAAGTCCCGCAGGTACCCACGGTATGAAAACCCCGTTCCCCCATATGGGAAGGGTTCACGGCCATGGCCGTCCGGACACCCACTTCAAACCCTAAAAGGACGGCGATAATAAAATCTTTCCCCCTCCGTTCTCCCCGTTCGGCAATCGCAAAGGCAGCCGGAATCATGGGGGATTGAGGATGGGTCATCGAACCATAGGGCGAAGACTGATCGAGTTTGAGGATGTAGGAAAGAGCGCCGTTAATGAAGGCGGCATTCAAGCAGGAAGTCTTCATGCCGAGGCCGATGATCGTGCACTCTCCTTTTCCGCCGCCGGTTCTGAGCACTTCCATAAGCATCCGGACCGGTTTCTGCCTGGACCCCGGGAGCGCGGCCCCAATCCAGTCGAGGATACACAGCTTCGTTTGATCGACGATCTCTGGGGGCAAATCGGCGAATTTTAATTGCCCGATATAATGAGCCAATTCCTTAGCGACCGTCATCATCTTCTCTATACTCCTTAGCAGGTTGCTGAAAAAGTCCTTTGGGGCCTTAGGTTGTCATTCCTGCGGAAGCAGGGCCTGCCCCGCACTTGATGTGGGGAATCCAGTCTATTCAAGGGATTCTGGACTCCTGCTCCCCGCCTTCGCGAGGACAAGCTTCGCGGGAGTGACCGCGAATTGGGGTTTTTCCGCATCCTGTTAGAATCAACGTCGTTTCATTAGTCTTACGTTCTCATTTTCTTCAGAGGTTGGACTCCTGTTTTCCAAAGATTGAAGGTTTATCGGCCGGAGCGATATATACTCCATAAGGCCGGAGGAACGATATGCCGGGTGAAGGAGGTGGCCAGGAATTTCTCCACTCTCCCCTTATGACGATTCCTTAAGAAGGATACCATCCCTCCCTTTACAGTGAGAGCATTTCAATTTGAACAGAGGAAACACGCCGCCTATTATTTTGCCAGGCCTATTTCTTTTACGATTTTTTCAATGGTGTCATAATCTTGTATCGTCATCAGGGTATAAGATTTAGCATCCTTATATGCATGGGCTTCCTGCATGCTGTCAATCAACTCTATGTAGGAAGCATCGTCAAAGGCTTTCTTGAAAGCGTCATGTAATTTCTCGGTAATTTGAGCATCCATACCTTTGGGAGCGACAATCCCGAAGGCACACCCGAAGGGAATGCCTTGTTTATATCCGAGTTCATAGAAGGTAGGAATATTGGGAAAATTCTTGTTTCTCTCTACTCCTGCAATGGCAAGTGCACGAAGGTTTCCAGTTTTTATTTGAACTCCTAAACCCGCTCCTATTCCTCCATCCACATGGCCGCCCAATAACTGCCGGATAACCTCCGCCACTCCTTCCCCGGGTACATGATTCAGTCTCACTTTTTCTACTGAGAACACATATTCCATCTGAATGTGTCCGGCACTCTTTGCCCCCTGGGACTGATAATTTAGCTTACCCGGGTTTTTCCGGGCCTCCTCTATGAAATCCTTAAACGTTTTAAACTTCGAATCCGCACGAACTGCGAAAGGAAAAGAAAAATCGGCAATCTGTATAATATAGGTAAAATCCTTTTTTATATCATAGGGAACTGCACGCTGTAGAGGAACGTAATTCATGGGACTGCAACTGGTCAAAAGAAGGGTATAGCCGTCGGGAGGAGATTTGGCAACGGCGGTCGTTCCGATAACCCCGGCCCCCCCAGCTTTCACTTCAACGAGGATAGGTTGATTCAAAGTCTTCCCTGCCAATTCAGCTAATTTTCTTGCAATCAGGTCCGACGCTCCCCCAGCTCCATAAGGGACGATCATCTTAATCGGCTTGGATGGGAATTTGGCTGGATCTTCAGCTCCAAAGCATAATTGAATAGGTATTACGAGCGCGATGACAGTATAGAAAAAAACCTTCCAGGGAATTATTGATTTCCTTTTCAGCCTGATCATCACACTTTCCCCCTCTCCCTTAGATTTCCTTCCTGAATAACACTTCATGCTCTTTAAAAGGTTGCTGAAAGACTAAAAAAGGAGGCTTTGAGCGCGAATTATATTTTTTTCGGTAACAGCGCTTGGCACTGGCCGTTGCGACGAATAAGGAGCAACGCGTCTGGCCAGGCCTCCGAGATGTGAGGAGGCAAGAAGCGCCCGAAAAATCTGTGATTTTTCAGCGGAGCGAGTCCATAGCGCTGTCGAAAAAAATATCCTGAGCGGCGAAAAGCCGACTTTTTCAGCACCCTGTTGATGTATTCCGGGGCTGAAAAAATTCCGAAACCTCGGCAATTCAATCCGACCGGGTCTATCTGCGGACCCCGGGGATGAATTGTCCCCAACCCTGTTCTCCCCTCACTCTGCCTTGATCCATTACTACACGACCCCGAACGATGGTCATAACCGGCCGGCCGCTAAATTTCCAGCCATTATAGGGCGACCACCCGACTTTAGTATAGACCTCTTTATCCGAAAGTGTCCCAGTTGCCTCGAGGTCAATGATGGTTAGATCCGCATCGGACCCTATCTGGATCACCCCTTTCCGGGGATATATACCAAGCAACTTGGCTGGCATTTCTGAATAGGTCCTTATCAAAGTTTCAAGAGAGGTGCCCCCCTCATGGACCCTGCTCAGCATGACCGTAATAACATGATCCAGCTGGGGGTTTCCAAAAGGAATACTCCATATATCCTTCCATCCAGGCTCCATCTCCTCTTTCGTATGCGGGGCATGGTCACTTGCCAAAACATCAACCTCACCGGCATTCAGACATTGCCATAAGATATTCTGGGCTTTTTCAGACAGTCCATATGGTGTTGACAAAGGACCGAGGCGCTCCATGTCCTTTTCAGTCAGGAGCATATATTTAGGATTTACTTCTATGGAGATCCGCTCCCCCGCTTCCTTGGCCATCTTGGCCATTTTAAACCCCTTTTCAGAGCGTACATGCAGAATATGCGTCGGGGTTTTCGCGGAGCTGGCCAGAATAATAATAGTTGAAATTGCGGTATCGTCCGCAATAAAGTTTTCCCCAAAGTAAGGCGCAAGAAAGTCCTTGGGACGTGTTGTGCCCGCGGCCCAGCATTTTTTTGATTCATGGACAAAAATCTCCTGATTGCCGGGATGAATGGCGCAAAAACTTCCTTCGGCTTTTACCCGCTTGAGGGTGTCATAGAGGACCCCATCGTCACCCGTGAAAAGCTCGGGGTCATGGGGATAACCTGCTTTGGGGTCGGTGACCATAAATAATTTTATTCCAGTGGCACCCGCATCAAGGATCGCTGGAATTTCATCCATCTTGGTTCCCGCCCCGTATAAAGCAAAATCCACAAGGGATTTGTTCCGAACGACTTCCAATTTTTTTATAAAGCTCTCTGCCGTATTCACCGGGGGCTTCGTGTTTGGCATATCCACTACAAAAGTGATTCCGCCAGCTGCGGCTGCCATGCTGCCTGTTGCGAAATCTTCTTTATAGGTAACTCCTGGATCTCTGAAATGAACGTGAGTATCGATAAAGCCCGGGACAACTATTTTCCCTTCGATTTCGATTGTCTTTTTGGCTTTTGGAGCCCAGCCGTTGGAAATGAAAGCAATCTTCCCTTCTTCAACGCCAATAGCTCCTTGAAATTTGCCACCCGGCGTCATGATTTCTCCGCCTTGAATCACTAAATCAACACCACTCATTTTCCCTCCTGCTTTGAAGTTGGTAGATGCTATCCAAAATTTGTGTACCTGTCAAGATCGGTCAGAGTCTTGCCCGCCCCCAGTTCTTGTCTTTGCCCATGAATCGTGGCCCGGGGGTATGGGCGACGAACGAAGGGATATGAAAAATCAGAAATTTCCCTGAAGAATTGCCAAGCACGTTAGGAAGGAACCCCGTTTCCTTATACACACCTACGCCAGTCATTTGGCCATGAGGGGGATTGCATATCCGGGCGTTACAGGAACTGCCGGGCCACAAGACTTTGGCAATGAGCCAGCGTTATTCTCACCTTACGCCGGAACAGCTGCAGAATACGGTTAAACTGTACTTTTTGCCCAGATAGCCACACCCAACATATAGGCCGCCACGAAGATGCAAGATGTCAACGGGTGAAAGTTCCGCCAGAGAAGGTGTCGATTCATCCCGGTAGCTATCTGACAGTAATTCGCGACAAAACCCCCAACTTAGGACCGCTTGGGGAGGGGTTAAAATTTCCCTTGACAACTTACTTATTGGTAAATAAAATTACCTTAAGGTGAAAAATGGGCCCGGGAAAAGATACAAAAGCCGAAATACTTGAGCTTGCCGAGAACCTATTGCTGGACCGCGGGTTTAACGGCTTCAGCTATGCGAATATTTCTCCGGTCCTGAAAATAAAAAACGCGGCCATCCATTATTACTTCCCCGCCAAAGCTGATTTGGGCGTAGCCATTATTCAGCGGGCAAGAGAGCGGTTTGCCAAATGGACTCAGGATCAGCGGATGGTTGCCAAGCCACCGGCAGAAAAGCTTGAGGCTTTTTTCCGGTCGTATCTGAGGTTCCTGGAGGCAGGACAGCAGGTTTGCCTTGGGGGGGCTCTTGAAACAGACTTCAAGACTTTGCCATCCAAGATGCAGGTTGAGACGCAGAAATTTGCCTTGGGTATTTTGGTTTGGATGGAGGGAGTTCTTGAAGACGGACGGGAGAAACACATCTTTTCCTTTCCCGGAGAGGCAAAGGATCAAGCTATCTTAATCCTCTCCAGCTTACAGGGGGCTTTGCAGATGACGAGAGCGGTAGGACCTTCCTGCCTCCATTTGGCAATGGCGCAGATTAGGCGTTTGGTGAGTAGGGAGTAATTTTTTTTGCACACACTATTTACTTAGTAATAGGTAAATAAATATCCTTTCATAGTCCTTTGATTCGGAAGCGAGGCAATATGGCTGAATGGAAGAAGACCTCTTGTGTGCTATGTGGCCTTAATTGCGGCCTGGAAGTGATTACGGAAAGAAGCAGGATTATCAAGGTCAGGGGCGACCGGGAAAGCCCCCGATCACAAGGATATCTATGCCGGAAGGGCGCAAACGTGGCCTATTTCCAGAATAACCCGGAGCGGCTGAAGTATCCCCTCAAACGGGTCGGGGATCACTTCGAACGCATCTCCTGGAGTGCTGCCCTGGACGAAATTGCAGCCAAGATCAAGGCGACTCTCCAGACCTATGGCCCCCGGTCTTTCGCTTACATGGGGGGAGGCGGCCAGGGTTGTCATTTTCAATCCACCTTCGGCGTTCCTTTTCTCCATGGCTTGGGGTCGAAGAACTATTACAACGCGCTGGCCCAAGAACTCACCGGCCTTTACTGGGTGGATGGGAAAGCTTACGGCCGCCAAAGTCTCCACACCACCCCGGACATCGCCAATTCGGATTTCCTTGTTTTCTGGGGGATCAACCCTATGATGAGTCACAGGTTTCCCCGGGCCCCGCTTGTGATCCGGGAAAAGAAAAAAGAGCCGGGCTTTTTGTTGGTAGTAGTGGACCCGCGGGACACGGAAACGGCGAAATTGGCCGATATCCATCTCAAACTCAGGCCCGGGACAGACGCCCTGCTTTTCAAAGCTATGATCAAGGTCTTGCTGACTGAGGGGCTTGTGTCGAAGGAGTACGTCGCCAAACGCGTCCATGGCTTCGAGGCTATCCGGTCATGGTTTGACGACGTAACCATAAAAGAGAACTGCCGGGTTTGCAAGCTGGATCCCGAGGAGGTCCGCAGATTCACGCGCCTCTTAGCCACCCGCAAAACCGCCCTGCGCAGCGACCTGGGCATCCAGATGGGGCGTCACTCCACACTGAACTCTTATCTGGAACGGGTCCTTCTTGCCCTGACCGGCCGAATCGGGGTAAGCGGCGGCAGTATCTTCCCGGGGAGTTTGGCGACCAGGGGGGCACACACTCCGGAGGAGGACCCGGCCACCTGGAGGACCGTGGTTACAAACATTCCTCAAATCATGGGTATTTTTCCTCCGAACGTCCTCCCGGAGGAGATCGATAACGAACACCCTAAGCGCATCCGCGCGGTGATGCTTGGCAACTGCAATCCCCTGCGGTCTTATGCCGACACGGCTGCTTATGAGCGCGCCTTTGCCAAACTGGACCTTCTGGTGACCGTGGAAATCGCCATGACCGAGACCGCAGTCCTTTCGCATTATGTATTGCCCGCTAAATCGCCATTCGAAAAATGGGACAGCACCTTTTTCCCACGGGAATATCCGGAATATTACTTCCATATGCGCCCCCCCGTGACGGAGGCCGAAGGCGAAGCGGTCGAGGAGTCCGGTATTTATGTGGGATTGGCCGAAAGGCTGGGCCTGATTCCCGAGTATCCGGCAAAGCTGGGAGATCTGGCCCGGGACCGGACCGGTTACGGAGCTGCCCTCAAAGAATATTTGAGCGCCAACCCGAAAGCAGCGCCTTGGGCGCCCTACATTCTGGCGCAAACCCTGGGGAAAGAGCTGGGATCGAATAATCTCGCCGTCCTCTGGATGCTCGTGCATCAGTTCGTCCAGAGCCACCCGGAGGATGTCGCCCGTGCCGGATACCGGGTAGGGCCCACGACGGGTGAAGAAATTTTCCGAAAGATTCTGGACACGCCTGGCGGAGTGAAGATCGGCGTTGTGGATACGGAAAATAATCTCTCCCGCTTGGAGACCCCCGACAAAAAGATCCATATCCATTTTCCAGAGATGGAATCGTGGGTGAAAGAGGTCCGGCCCGCGGCCGAGGAGGCCCTACTGATCAACAAGGAATACCCGATGATTCTCATGGCCGGCAACCACATGGACATGGTGGCCAACTCGAACATGCGCGATCCTGCCTGGAACGAAGGAAGACGAGCTTGCACGATGCGGATCCATCCCGCCGATGCTGCGGAACTCGGAATGAAGGATGGAGAGACAGCGTTCATTGAGACGGAGGCGGGATCGGACAAGGTGGAAGCCGAAGTAACAGAGAGCTCTCATCGCGGCCAGGTAGTCATTCCCCACGGGTTTGGCCTCGTCCATGTGGAAAAGGTTTACGGAATCAATATAAACCGGCTGGCCGCGGCCAAGCACCGGGACCGCATTGCAGCAACGCCGCTGCATCGGTATATTCCTTGCCGGGTGCGCAGGGCTGAATAGCCATAGAGAGGGCGATAATCGAAGTTGAGTCCCACGGAGCAGCAAATCTTTTAGGAGGGAAGAATGGGTGATTTGAATGGGAAAAGAGATATGAGACAGTTTTCGGCGGCAGACCTAAGAAAGATCTGCCTGGAAGCAGGTGCGGATGATGCTGGCTTTGTAAATATCGACCGTGAGGCGCTGCAGAAAGAACGGGAGGGCATTCTCAGGGTTTATCCCCTTACCCGGAGCATGATCTCCATCATCAAAGTTATGAATCGTGAAAATATTCAAAGTCCCGCCCGTTACGTTGCCAATGATGAATACCATAGTGTAGGCGATGAATTTGCAGCGATCTGTCGGGGAATCCTCCGCCGTTTTAATAAGATAGGCATTCGAGGGGTCGTTCCAACTAAGTCCTGGCCCATGGACCTAAATCGCTGGCCGGGCAAGATCTGGGATATCAGCCACAAAATTTTAGCGACCGAGGCCGGCCTTGGCCAAATGGGAATTAACCGGATTGTCCTCCATCCTAAATATGGCGCCTTCATTCAGCTAAATTCTATATTAATCGACGCTTAGCTGGATGAATATAGTCAGCCCCTAACGGAAAACCCCTGTATAAAATGTCATCTTTGCGCCGAGGTGTGCCCCACCGGAGCCATTAGCAAAGATGAACCATTTGACTTTTTCGCATGCAGTACGCATTGCTATCGCGATAATATGATCGGCTTTCAAAAATGGGTCGAAACAATAATTTCCTCCAAAGATTTGGCCGAGTACCGCTCCCGATTTAATGATAGTGAGACGGCGTTCCTATGGCAGTCGCTCATGTTTCGGATCAGCTATAGATGCGGATATTGTGTGGGGGTCTGTCCT
>Ga0315282_10011904_pt1 | contig 13392 bp, 28 predicted proteins | sample YL17G07_20_MG_FD_203693 | JGI IMG/M metagenome (GOLD analysis project Ga0315282, IMG submission 203693) | Sediment microbial communities from Yellowstone Lake, YNP, Wyoming, USA - YL17G07_20 | ecosystem: Environmental > Aquatic > Freshwater > Lake > Sediment | place: USA: Wyoming | collected...
CAAGAGAGAGAACCAAAGAATAAAGCGCCTCCCCCTCCCCACAGCAGGGATCAAGTAAATTTATCCCGCACTTTGGATAAGTGCGTGGATGAATCTCCTCTCTCCCAGCCTCCAAAAACCGAGAAATATGATCCAGGGTTCTAGAAGGCGTAGGATAATACCCCATCTTCGCATCCGAAGCTAACCTCGCCATAAAATCCTCCTTTCTTAGGAACTCCTACACCTTACAGGCTAAACGAATGCCGTTGGCTTCCATAAGAAGCAGTTCGTAGGCAATCATCCGACGCCTTACTTCCTCGGCTCCTTTTCGATAAACCGTCACACAAACAAGGTTCTCGCCATCATAGACAGCGAAGTTTCGGTCGTTCCATTTGTCAACATTAAATCTCTCCAACAATCCGTCCATAACTATCTCCTCCTTTCTCCAATACTTTTCCTTCGACAAGCTCAGGATGCTGTCCTTTGTCGATAAATGGAGCGCCATGAAATAGTGCTCCATAAAATCTCGACCAGGCCAGGGAAAAGAAAACCCCGATGACAAAACTTATCCACGCACTTATCCAAAGTGCGGGACTCATCACCGGGGCCTCCCTTTCTATCCTCTGTCTGAAATTTCAGCCTTAATGGAGCACAAAAAATTGTGCTCCATCAATTCGAAATGTGCTTTTTGTACTCCTCTTCAATCTCCTCCTTTGCAACAGGACCAGTTCTCCTTAAGCTCCATCCTCCACAAGAACACTCCGCCACTGAATCGTAGAGGCTTTTCACGACCAAACTGTAACCATCGTCCCTCTTAAGCCTCATAATCGTTTTACGCAAGGCCGCAGGATTACCGAGAAGAGAAAACTTGAAGTAGTTATTCGGACCCCCCGTAAAGTCCCTCATGTGCTGGATGTGACGATAAAGAACATCACCCCAGGGCTTGCCAGGGAAATCCTTATTCATCGTGATATAAACGCCATTGCCCTCAGACCACATCCCCATCAGCCGGAGATCACCGCTTACAGCGATGCCCCCAGGGTTAAAATTGATGTCAAACTCCTTAAGCTCAAGAAGCCGGACAAGCTCCTCCATGGCCTTCTTTCCAACGCTTCGAAACCTCTCCTTGAAATCATCGTTGTATCTTCCGTCTTCCCCGTTTGTCATAAGTTTTGCAAGCTGCCTGAGATACCTCATCTCTTACCTCCTTTTCCCTTACATCCAGAAGTTTTTAATGAACCTGCGCCCCCTCCATTCCCGCAGAACTACATAGTTCAAGCACCGGCATAAACTACCTCCCCTCAGAACTCCTCTGAGTCAAAAGTGAAATGATAGGCTTGACCCCGTGGAGTAAGAAGTTTTTCTACTCCACAGGGTGAACCTTGTGCATATTCCCTGCAAAGTGCATCAAACCTCGCTATAAACCTCTCCTCCTCACCATCCCGAACAAGAATCGTAAATACCTTAAATCGAATGACTGTCATACCACCTCCTCCCTGCCTGCGGTAGGCAGGCTTTCAATTTAGTCTGGTAAACCCCGTTAGAAAGTCTTCGACTTCATCCCCTGGCTGCAAGCAGCGGGGCTTTCTAACGGGGTAAAAGAAAACCCCGATGATTCTTTTCCAATCACCGGGGTTCCCCGTTTACCCCCCACAACTAACCATGCCCAAAACAGCCAAACCTGCTACTGAACCCATACAACCCTAAAGCCATATTTTTTAGCATATCTTTCGATCTGGGGTAACACCATATACCCAAGTGATACACGATCACCATCGGAGTACGTCCAGACTTCGTAATCTCCTAACCATCTCCTCTCCGCATATATCCTGTCCATCTTAAACCTCCCTTTTCTCTTCTTCACCCACCTTCACCAACTTACCTACCCAACCGCACATATGCTCCCAAACAATCAATCACCTCCCTTCCGTCCAGGAATAAAAAAAGACCACAAAGTCAGTAGCAAGAATCCTCTATTGAACAATGTGGTCTGTTTCGGAAAATGACTCCTACCAAAAATACTCTTACCTATGTATTACTTCTAAGAGGCAGAAGTCGGACTACGAAAAGCTTGAATCCCGCACTTATTCAAAGTGCGTGGATGAATATCAATTCCTGAAATAAATTCAGGACAAGGCTATGATAAGGTCTATATCCCCGGCACGACCCGATGAAGTGGAGCAACTAAGGATCCGTACTATCCAAGCCTACATTTCAAGCGTGTTCACTCCTCTCAGCCTATATTCTCAGTGCGAATAACCAGAGACTACCGCTCTGTTGGCGTACTGCAAAGAGATGAAATAACTTGGTTCTGGATCGGGTCGCACTCTGATTACGAGAAGTTATTGAGAAACACATAACGAATCACTCCAGCGGATAGCTGATAGCCGCCGCTGATTTTGGTCGTTAGGCTGCTTGTAATTCGTAACGATATAGGTTACATCAATTAATGATTACAGACTTTAAGCATAAAGGCTTAGAGAAGTTCTTTACCAAAGGCATAAAATCGGGTATTCAAGCTAAGCATGCTGAACGCTTACGACTTATTTTGGGTCGGTTAAGTGCCTCGACGTCCCCAAGAGATATGAATCTGCCTGGCTTGAACCTCGATGAACTGAGCGGTGATTGGAAAGGGATTTGGTCCGTCAAGGTGAGTGGTAACTGGCGCGTCACGTTCAGATTTGTCGGCGAAGATGTCACCAATGTCAATTATGAGGATTACCATTGAGGTGAATACTATGCGTATGCACAATCCGCCACATCCGGGAGAAATTCTTAGGAAACTATGTCTTGAGCCTTTAGGGTTAAATGTCACTGAGGTGGCCAAAGCTCTAGGTGTCAGTCGCAAGACGCTGTCTAGCATTTTGAATGGCGGTGCAGGAATTAGTCCAGAGATGGCAATGCGGTTGGCGATTGCTTTTAATACAACCGCTGAAAGTTGGTTGAATCAGCAAGCCCAGTACGACCTCTGGCAGGCCGAACAACATCGTGACCGACTAAAGGTCACCCGTTTGACCATCCCTAAACGCATAAGCGCTTTACAATCAACAACAGCGGACCGCCGATAGCGTCCCCTGAGCCTTAGCGTTATCCACTCTTTCGAATAGTAATCTTCAACTTACCTTGCCATATTGAGGTGAACATTAGCAGGTGAAATAGTGAGCCAAGAGTTAACCTGACACTGTCTGAAGGCTCAAATCTTAATCCTCACACCTAAGCTGATCCTGGTATGACCTTTATGGTAGCACTATGAAATAGTGCTCCATTAACTAGCCGCTTCATTTCAAGCCTCACTCCATCCCACAAAAGCACGCCTTGAGACACCGATCTATAAATAGGAGGGAAGGACTCTCAAGGGGGTGATCAAAAAAGGCGAGATGGAGGCTCCCAGCGAGGCGGCCAGCGGACGGTAACTGGTTGAGAGTATAAATTAAGGGAGGTGTTTGTTGGATAAAAAGGGGGATACCAACCATATTAGGCCAGTACCCCCCCTACTCTCATTTTGGATGTCTCTAATTTCCGCCTCCAGTCTCTTCGGCCTCTTGTTCTGGATTCTCGCCCCCTCTTATTTCATAGCATTCATTTAATCTTTTCTTATAAGGGCAGATATAACAACAAGCCATCTGTCCTATGGCCTTGAGACCGTTCAGACGAATGAGTGCACTAATACCTGTTCTTCATATCTACAAGCCATTCCGTTTCTCCATCCCGGTGTTGTGCTGGAGGTCTAAAATTTCTTCCTGGTCCTCGGCGTCGTCACTCGCCCCCTTTTCCATCTCTTTAAAGAAATGCTCCACAGCAACGGGATCAACAAAAGCATCCCAGGGCATAGTATCGAACGATTCGAATGTCTCCTCAGACGGAGCGCCTTCTCTAAAATTCCAGTCTCTTATTCTCTTCAAACGATCAAACCCTTCCGTGTCGCAATCCAAAATCAAGACCCTTGCCGGCACATTTGAAAAAATGTCCTGAATCAAGCCGCCGGATACAGTCACGACAAGCTTCACTTCAGCCATCCAAATCACCTCCTCCCTCCTCGCATTCCTCGTCAGTTAAATCCCCCTGCCTGTAATCCAACGTAGCGCTTTTGATCGCTGACCAAAGGTCAAGAATTATCGATCCCCAAAACGATGTTGGTACGAGCTCGGGATCCGAAAGGTTTTTATCAAGGTGTTTGTATTTTTCGAAGGCTTCTTGTGCTGTCATACTCTCACCTCCTTTCTTCAAATTCATCATCATTTTCAAAAATGAAAAAAAACCACCCAGGAGTTGAAATTAAACATCCCTGGAAGGGTTAGTCCTTTGATGGCATCTCCTTAGCCCATCAACTACCAGATTTCCCCACGCTCAAGTAGGCCTAAACGCTCCTCGTACTCATCCTCGGTTAAGTTCCCCTGTCTGTAATCCAACTCGACCCAAAACCTCCTGGCAATAAACTCCACTTCATCACCATCAAGAGGCTCACCATCTCTGGCAGTATCCTCAGTGATCTCCTCTGCCAACTTAACTATCTTCCTCTCCCAATCTTCCTCAATACCATCAACCAACTGACCTGATCTTGTACTCTTACTCACGCAAATCACCCCTCTCTTCGAGAATCTTCTCCATTTGTTCCGTATGCTTGCACTTTCTTCCATAACGGTTGAATATCCAGGCTTTGCAGGAACACGAAAGGATCCACTCTCCGTTATACTTCTTCACCGTCACTTCGTGGTCATTGCCGTCGATCAAAATGCAGAATGGAAATTTATGAAGGAACGCCAACTTCAAATCCCGAACTGTCAGCTCCTGGTCCACTTTCCCAAAAAGCGACGAGGCATACCTTCGAAGCTCCCCTATATGCATTCCTTTCCGCATCCTTGTCTCATAGAACAGATCGGGCTCCGTGTAATACGGCAAATCGCAAACCTCCTGACACTTAAACTCCATCTCTATTACCTCCTCTTCTTTCTTTAGAAAGCCCCAGGGAGATATGATAGGATTGTCCATCTACCTACCCACCCCTGGGGCACGTTTTTTTGCTCCTATTTCTAACTCCTGTTTGGTAATGCTGAGATCAGCAAACAAGGCCAACAGCCTGATCGAAAGCTCTCTGTTTGAACCGCTGCGCAGAACCAAACCAGATCGAGTCAAGCTTTTTGAAAAGCTGACCCGCAGACCAAACCTCGCCTTTTGGCTTGCCCGTGACCGGTTGCCAGTGATCAGCAAACTCACAGGCTGCATTGAAGGCACCATAGGCTGTTCCCTTCACGCCAGGGATATCGCTTCCCTTCCCATACTCATGGAGCTCCATCATCTTCTCGATATACTTCTTTATCCGTGGTCCAAACTCCACGTTTAGCGTGTCCCCAAAACCAGACAGCGTTTCATTCGTTTCCACCTTTAATGGAAAGAGACTGTGAATATAACTCTTGATCTCCTGGTCGCTCATCGAGTAACTTCGAAGCAGTTTCAACACTCCATCCATCTCCTTGAAGTAATCCGTCACCACCCCGAGGGCCTCACGGGCATCAATAACCCTGTCCATAATCCCGGACGTATGCCTCATCTCGAACTTAACCTTCACACCCCTGACAGCTGCGTTCAGGGTATTGAGACATACAACCCGGACAGGAGTAGCCATCAGGCTAACCTGCCGACCCCCGTCATGGGCGTTTGATAAAACAAGCCACTGCTCGATCGGATCGTCAGCCCATCCAATATGACCGGGCAACCTGCTCATAATCCAGATAATCTTCCCGCCCCTTAACGAACCGGCAGTTTCGTAGATCGCTTCCTTTGACCCAATCAGCTCATCGAAAAAGGCAAAAGCGGATTTGTTCTGCAACGGAACATACCTCCCCCCAACTACCCCAAGCGGTTTATTGTCCGTTGTCCTAACAACGGCAAAGTAACCAGGAGCTTTCGTTCCATCATCCAAGAAGATTTCCCTCTTCTCAACCCCCCAGTCGAGTCCTGCTTTGACTATGGCCTCTTCGGATGTTTGAGCTTGAAGGACCTCAACTCCGAGGCCATGCCAGGGGCGATCCCCACACCACATAATGCTTTCAATTTCGTGTACCATCTCAATTCCTCCTTTCTTCATCCGATAGGGTTCATATCAGCCTTCCTTGTTTGATTGGAATAGAAGGTTTAACCCAATCCTGGCAACCAGGATCCCAAATATAACCTTCCTCTATCAGCTTCTTTGTGCAGTCTGGACAGTGATCTCCCTTCCGCAGTTTAAAGCCATATTCCTTAGGACACCTCTCACATATCCAACAGACCTTCACTTCATCTTTGTGAATCTCAGGATGATTCAACCATCCCGGACATGTCACAACCCCCATCTACCTCACCTCCCTTTCTCAATTGTTGTTCCTCTTCCCGTCACATTCACAACTTGCCGACTCCTCACCTCCTCTCCTTCTGAGGATAAAAAAAGACCACAAAGGACGATTAACCGCCTCAATGTGGCCTGCTTCAGAGAAATTTCCCCTACCAAAAATACTCTTACCTATATATTACTTCCAAAATAAAAAAGGGGATACCGACCCTCAGGTCGGTATCCCCCCTCCTCATTTTAGGGAGCACTATAAGATAGCGCTTTCATTAATGGTAGCGCTATTTCATAGCGCTCCATTAATCGTCGCTCGTCTTCCCGTCACATTCACAACATACAAAATCACCCTCTGGGAAAGGGCGACCCATCTCCATCCTTTCTACCACAGAGTTACACTCTGGAACCCTGTTTGCAAATAACTCTGACCCGGGTTTCACACTCCGACCACACTCGCAGCAGAATTCATTCAACCACGGGGTCCCAAAAGTGATCATCGTTTCCTTTGCCATTGTTTTTATCCCCTTTCTATATGATCTCCCTGAACCCGATCATATCCACTTCGAAATACTTGTCTGCCTCTACGTCGTAAACCACGTCGCCAACAGACATCGACGTATGGCGAAGTCCCTTACTCAAGATTAATTCCCTTGCCTCTCCATTTGGACTCCACACCTCCCCCTGCATTTTTTTGAACACATCCTCCAGATTTTCTGCCTCCAAATCCATGAGCCACACGTGCGTTTCTCCGAGATTCGATCTTTTAAGGCCTGGATATGGCAGAAACACAGGGTCCTTTGTGTAATAGATACGGTACTGCCTTGCCCCCTCTTTGCTGACGTGATTGAAAACCCTTCTTATCCTTCTTGCCTCCACTCTCTTCACCTCCTTCTTTTCCAACCGCTTCACTACATTCCTGTTCGTTTGGTTTCCTCTTAAAGAAAATCCAGCCCACTCTGCATAATCTTCAAAAATCCTGCTCCTGACATCGGTGGCAAGTTCCATATCTCCAGATTGTTCCATCTGGAGCCATTTCCTCCCTATATCCCTCGGCCTCGTAATGGGCCAATGTTTCAGGGTCAAAACATCTGTCACAACGGTCAGGTATCAATGGAGCTTGACACCATCTGCCGATCTTAGCCTTATCATCGGAGTCATAAATTGCTAACTTTCCCTTTCCCATAGACTTAATGATAATTGACATCTCTTAACCCTCCTTATTTGCGAAGTAATAGAAAAGCCACAGGACCGAAACAATAAATGGAGCACAATTTTTTGTGCTCCATAAATCCCGTGGCTCTCCAATGCCAACAGAACTTTCAGCCTCTACCGTTCTGTCCATTCAATTATCGACACCCGCAAAATGACCTCCGCCATCTCTTCGTCCTTAAGACTATAATCCCCTGCTATTGGCCACCACGTCTGGCCATCACGCCACAGATGGACCACATCTCCACCAATTCCCCTCAGGTCTGCCGAACAGAGATATTGAGGATACTCAGAATTGCCTACGTGGTTCTTTTTCTGCCAAACCTGGAAATGCTCCCCGAAATACTTTTTCAGGTTCTTCGTCAGCAGTTCGATAAAACGCTCATCATCCCTGGGATAGATCCACGCAGCCTCCTGAATCCACTGCCTTGCTCTTTGTTCTTTCTCATCATTCTCCACCGGAGTCTCAACCTTTGGATCTTCTCCTTCTTTGATCACCGCAAACCTTGAATATACTTCTACTCCCATGACTATCTCCTTCCCCGGCCCTATGGCCGGCTTTCCAATGTTCCGTGACCTTTAGGCTGGCTGTGGGTTCTATACCCACTCGAATATTGGAGTTTTCACGTCGCACCTTATTTTCCAACTCCTTCGTCATTAGCTTCATTATCACCGCTCCTTTCAAGAACACAGAGTGGAGAATACTCTGCGTTTAACTCGCCTGGATCATCCACACCTTCGAACTCAAGATACCTCTTCTGTGCATCCGGGTTCAGATCATCGAAATAAATTCCAAATAAACTCATCATCTCACCTCCGTTTCTGATAAAAAGGGGAGCGGACCTTTTATGATCACTCCCCCCTTGAGCGATGGTTGTTTCGCCCGAATTTCAGTAACAGTAATACAGGACATACCAGTCGCCTCGTTCATCAGCAAACCTTATGTCCTCCATGATTGCCTTTCTCGTGTCTTCTTTGATCTCTTCGCCAATCTCCGACAGCATTGCTTTCAGATCATCGATTTCAACCTCCGTCAGCCCACACCAGTCTAAGTTCAATGGTTCAAAAAAAGATGTTTTTCGCCTGAACCAATCCACTACCTTTTCATCGTGCCAGAGATTGAATGATTCTCCATTCGTCTTAATCTCTTCTACTCGATGTGCTCTTATAGACATATCAAACCTCCTTTCTGTAATTTTTTAATCCAGGGAAAATACCAGCCTGTAAAAGCAAGTATTCTCCCCGATCGAGCCCAGGACTCCGTATTTAAATCCTTTCCTACCAGATCATCTCCCTATAAGAGTCTCCTTCCTCATCTACCTTAAGGAGAGCTTCCTCAATTCCACCAATCTCGTAATCCCTGACCACCACATCCACCCATGACGGAGCCTGAACATCTATAACAACCCCGTCTTTGATCGAAACAAATACCTTTCCGTTCATTGAAAATCACTCCCTTTCCTCCCTTTAGGGAGCACTTAATGAAAGTGCTTCCCTGAAGCGCTCCCTTTAGAAGGGATAAAATCAAGTTCTTTAAGGGAGCACTTTTAAAAAGTGTTGCCCTTAAAACTCCCGAACAGGTTGTTTTACCCTCTTAACTACTCGTTGTTGGGCGAGGTCGATTGCGTCGGCCAACCCAAGGCCATCGAGCAGTGCGTAAAGAACAATTCTTAGCTGCTCTTCCACCATATCCGTGACGATTGGTTTATAGATGTCCTTAAGCTTCTGCCTAATAGGATCCGATGCAGTGATAAAATCGTGCATACTCTTGCACCTCCTTTCTGGTAATTTTCTCCTTCCTTTACCCCGTTAGAAATAATGCCCCGCTGCTCTGCAGGGGTCTAATGCCCCGCCCGTCGAGAGCCTCTGGGTCGAACAACTGGAATTTCTAACGGGGTGAACGGTAATGGGTAAAAGGATAAAAAAAGACCACAAAACCAGTAGCAAGAACCTGCTATTGAGTAATGTGGTCCGCTTCGGAAAATAATTCCTACAAAAAATACTCTTAACTATGTATTACTTCCAAAATAAAAAGAGGATACCAACCCTCAGGCCAGCATCCCCCCTCCTCATTTCAGGTATGAACCTTACATGGTTCGTACCTCATTTCAGGGAGTGCTCTCAACACTTGCTAAACCCGCAGGAGTGGCATTTAAGACAACCTTCCTCCGGAACTAACTCCCTGCCACAGTCCGGACACTTCAATCCCCCGTTGATACCAAGAAACCGAAAAGCCCGAACAAGCGCATAAGGCACACTCACCACAGACCCATACTTGGCATTCGCCTTCTCAAGCTGAGAGGTTAGCTTAGAGATAGGAACCCCATTTCTTAATGCCACCGAGAAAACTCTGGCAAAGGATTCATAGACCTCAGCGAACTTTGACTCTGCTGGAGCCGTAATAAATACCTCCACCGGCTTCTCATCCAGAAAACTGATGTTGAAGTAGACTTTCCCTTCAGGCGTCTCAATCGAGACCCGCTTGCCTTCAAGAACAGAAGGAAGCTTGCTTCTCCCCGATTCGCTTCCTACAGAGGAGATTACCTGCACGCTCCGAGACCCATCCCTGTAAACCGTAACTCCCTTGCAACCAAGCTCATAAGCAAGAAGAAATGCCTTTGCTACGTCATCTTTTGCGGCACTGTCTGGCAGGTTTATGGTTTTTGAGACAGCATTGTGAACATACTTCTGGAATACTGCCTGCATTTTGATATGCCACTCAATAGGTATTTCCTTTGCTGTTACAAAGTAAGCTGGTAGAGGCTTACCTTTATTGAGGGATGTCCACTCTTCATACAGCGGATGAACCACCTGATGCTCGCCAATTGGACGCCTCTGTTCCGTCACAAAGTCAAAGACAGGCTCTATCCCCGAAGAACAGCCTGCAATGATAGAGATGCTTCCTGTAGGAGCTATGGTTGTGGTGGTAGCATTCCTTATCCTGATTCCCCTTTCCTGCCATATAGAGCCTTCCCAGTTAGGAAAGACTCCTCTTTCTTCCGCAAGCTTCGCTGACTCTTTTACACTCGTATCAGTTATGAAGCTCATTACCTTCTCTGCAATCTTTACTGCTTCATCTGAATTGTATGGAATCCCAAGCTTGATAAGCATATCTGCCCATCCCATCACTCCAAGACCAATCTTGCGATTGCCCCTGTGCATCTCCCCAATCTGAGGAAGTGGATAGGACTGAACGTCTATCACATTGTCGAGAAAACGAACCGCTGTCTCGGCCGTTCTCTGTAGGAGATCACAATCGAGATCGTTCCCTTTTACCATCTTCATCAGATTCACTGAACCAAGGACACAAGCCTCATAGGGAAGCAAGGGATTTTCTCCGCAAGGATTGACCCCCTCTATATCGCCAATGTGCGGGGTGGGGTTTTCCCTGTTAATTCTGTCGAGAAATATTACCCCAGGCTCACCAATGCTCCATGCACCCTCTACTATGGCATCCCAGATGTCTTTTGCCTTGACGGCCTTTCTTACCTTGCTATTAATGACAAGGGGGAAGTCTCTGCCACTTTTGAGGGCATCAATAAAGGCATCCGTTACACCTACAGAAAGGTTGAAGTTTGAAAGCTTCCCTTCTTCCCTCTTAAGCTCAATGAACTCCATTATGTCAGGATGATCCACCCGAAGAAGACCCAGGTTCGCTCCCCTTCTCGTTCCACCCTGCTTTGTCACATCCGTTGCAGTGTCAAATACTCTGATGAAACTGCAGGGGCCACTGGCCACTCCCTTTGTTGAACCAACCATGTCTCCAGCAGGTCTCAGCCTCGAAAAGCTAAAACCGGTACCGCCACCAGATTTGTGTATCAGGGCTGCCTGCTTGACCGCCTCAAATATTCCCTCCATAGAGTCTTCAATGGGAATTACAAAACAGGCGGAAAGGGACATCTCCTTTTTCCCGGCATTCACCAGGGCAGGCGTGTTGGGAAGAAAAAGGCCGTTAAAGAGAACTTCAAAAAACTCCTTCTCCTCCTCGGGACTTGTGGCAACAGCTCTGGCCACTCGCCGACAAAGACCTTCCCAGCCCTCAAGCGGAGTCCCATCTTCACCCTTTAAAAAGTATCTGCTTTTCAGTAAATCCTCCCTTAACATTGGCTATCACTCCTTTCATCCATGGAGCACTATTTCATGGCGCTCCATCAAGCTAAAAAAAGAGGCCATGAATGAGTTATAAACTCAATTCACAGCCCCTTCGGTTTACCCTGTGGAGTAAGAAGTTTTTCTACTCCACAGGGTTCACCCCGTGGAGTAAGTCTTTCTACTACTCCACAGGGTAAACCCTACCAAATTTACTCTCTATAGGAATCATTTTAGGAAAGCACTTAAGGAAAGCGCTTCCTCTAGAAAAGCGCTCCCCTTATAGGCCTCAAATCTTCAGAATTCGCCTCGGCCTCCTCATGCCAATCCACCCGTGATCCTCTGATAAAGATACCTCTTTTCTTCGTCATCAAGCGCCCTTCTTTGCCATAACTTCCTTACCATACACAGAAGATCGTTCTTGTCGTAATTCTCCCTTACCTGAAAAAACTTCCTTTTCATGTCCCTGTAGTGGTAAAGGTCATTGAGGTAAATAGAAACCGCTTGTCTTTCCTGTCTAAACATATCTTTTTCTCCTTTCTCTCCAAGCTGGAGTAATAAAAAAGGCCGCAAGCATTCGCTCCGGCCCACCCCATTCAGGTCAATCTTTTCTGCCTCCTTTTCAGGCAAAATTGATTGATCAATGGTAGCACTTCTTTGAAGTGCTCCATCAATAGTTAACAACCCTCTCAAAAACATTTGCTCTCTCGGTTAAGAGAGCCTTCGTGCCTTGAAGAGCTACCTTCCCCGCATAAAGACAGAGAAAGAGATAGACCAACAGGGCAATCACCAAAAACCATAGCTTCATACTGTTCTCTCCTTTCCCCCCACATCACCTGCCTACCCTGTCTGCCCTGCCTACCTTGCCTACTGGCAGGCAGGCGACAGGCAGGGGGGTAATTAAATCCGCTAAAGAGCGATAAAAAAGGGGAATGCCAGCTCAAAGTCAGCATCCCCCCACCTCAGGGTAAAAACTTACCCAAGAACCAAAAAAACAATCTCCCAACAAAAGGGTCAAAAAACAAAAAAAGACCATAGGGCATTAACCATGCCTCAATCCTGAATCAAGTTCAGGACAAGTATGGTCAGTTTCGGAGAAACTCCTACCAAAAAATACTTATATCTATGTATTACTGTTTTTGAGGGATGTTTTCCTAAAAAAGGGGAGGGGTTAGATCAGGAAACAGTAATACTAATATGACATTCAGAAGGAACATACGATGGACAAAGGGCAATTTGATGGCAGTATTTCACCCGCCAAAGACGGCAGAAGAAACGCTAACGGTGGGGTTCCGGCATTCCGTGATAAGAGCGAACACAAGCAAGCAGAGGAAGAGACAGGGACCTTTCAGGACCAGTTGCATCAGTCCCAGGAAATGGAGGCCATCGGTCAATTGACTGGAGGCGTCGCCCATGACTTCAATAACTCACTGACGGTCATTAAAGGATACTGTCAACTCTCTCTCTTAGAAATTAAAGAAGGCGAGCCATTGAAGGCAAACATCGAAGAAATTCAGAGGGCTGCTCATCGGGCCGCCAATTTGACACGCCAGCTTCTGGCTTTCAGCCGACGGCAGATTTTGGAAATAAAAATTCTTGATCTGAACGCCATTTTACGAAATCTGGAAAAGACGTTACGTCGGATCATTGGCGAGGACATTGAACTGATCACTGTATTGACCGATGATCTGTGCAGGATTAAAACGGATGAAGGGCAAATCGAGCAGGTAATAATGAATATCGCCGTCAATGCAAGAGATGCGATGCCGAAAGGGAGGAAGCTTATTATCGAGACG
>Ga0315282_10011905_pt1 | contig 13392 bp, 23 predicted proteins | sample YL17G07_20_MG_FD_203693 | JGI IMG/M metagenome (GOLD analysis project Ga0315282, IMG submission 203693) | Sediment microbial communities from Yellowstone Lake, YNP, Wyoming, USA - YL17G07_20 | ecosystem: Environmental > Aquatic > Freshwater > Lake > Sediment | place: USA: Wyoming | collected...
CTCTAGAAGCTCAAACGATTTTGAAATTCGCGCCAAATGGAGCTGCTCGTCCAATTTTGAAAGTTTTAAATACCGCCATGGCGAATGCTGAAGAGAATTATGGGATTAGTCGGGATGATTTGTACGTCTATCGTATTTTCGCAGATGAAGCGCCGACCCGAAAATGGCGTCGTTTCGGAGCTCGGGGCCGTTTCAAACCGTGGTTAAGGCGCGCTTCTCATCTAACGATCATCTTGCGAGAAACAGAATAGCCCCTTAAGGAGAGAGTAATGGGTCGTAAAGTACATCCAATTGGTTTTCGATTGAAAATAAACAAGACCTGGGAAGGTCGTTGGTACGCGGAAAGTAAGGAGTATGTCGATCAATTACACCAAGATTTCGCTATCCGCGAAATGGTTGTTGACGAAGCTCCCAAGGCAGGAGTATCGCGGGTAGAAATCGAGCGTTTTCCTGGGAAGGTCAAAATATTGGTGAATACTGCCAAACCTGGGATTTTGATTGGTCGGAAAGGTGAAAGTGTGAAAAAGATCCGCACCAACCTTGAAGGACTTGTAAAGAAAAAGATCGATCTAGAAATCAAGGAAATCAAATACCCCGATCTGGATGCTTTTCTAGTGGCTAACAATATCGCAGAGCAGCTTGAGCGACGCATTTCATACCAGCGCGCCATGAAAAGAGCTATCCAGCAAGCTATGCGCCAGGGAGCTCACGGCATTCGAGTTGAGGTCGGTGGGCGACTTAGTGGAGCAGAGATGGCACGCTCCGTGAATATGCGCGAGGGACAGGTGCCTCGCCAGACCCTTCGAGCTGATATTGACTTTGCCAAAGCCGTTGCCCTTACAACCTATGGAATCATCGGGGTAAAGGTGTGGATTTATAAGGGTGAAGCCGTTCCTGAAGCGGAAGAGATCATTGATACCACCGAAGGGGTGTACGTTAGCGAGTAAATAACCTTGTTGAGCAGGTGCGGATCGAGGCAGGTGATCGATCCCGAAACCCCAACGGACGAGTAATTATTTTTTTTAATGAAGGTGCTAAGATGTTGATGCCAAAGCGTGTTAAGTGGCGCAAACAGATGCGCGGTCGAATGAAAGGGAAAGCCCAGCGCGGTGCTGAGGTGACGTTTGGCGAATTCGGTTTGCAGGCTTTAGAACCGGGTTGGGTTACAGCCCGCCAAATCGAAGCTGCCCGGCGGGCGATAGTACGCGCCTTGCGCCGGCGTGGAAAAATATGGATTCGGATTTTTCCCGACAAACCCGTGACCCAAAAACCGGCTGAAACCCGCATGGGCAAGGGGAAAGGAAATGTTGAATTTTGGGTAGCAGTGGTTAAACCCGGCCGGATCATGTTCGAAATAGGTGGAGGATTACCTGCGGATGTTGCCATAGACGCTTTGCGATTGGCTCAATATAAATTCTCCATCAAGACGAAAATAATCGGACGCTATGACCAGGTAGGAGGGGAGGCATGAAACCATCCGAAATCCGACAAATGAGCACCTCGGAGCTCCAGTCGAAATTGAGCGAAACCCGCGAGGAATTAATGAATCTACGTTTCCAAATGGCAACCGGGAGCTTAAAGGATTTCACCCGTTTGAACCAGACGCGACAGGATATTGCCCGAATGCTGACCATACTGGCTGAAAGAGAAACGGAAGGAGAAAAAGCATCATGAACACACGTCGGCGTATTGCAGGTGTCGTGACGAGTAATAAAATGCAGAAAACCGTTGTGGTCGAAATAACCCGAACATATCGTCACCGCCTATATAAGAAAGTGGTTACCAGCACCCGAAGGGTAATGGCTCATGATGAATTAGGTTGTCAGATTGGGGATCGGGTTCGCATCGTTGAAAGCCAACCCATTTCACGTCACAAGCGATGGGTAGTTGAAGAAATCTTGCGGCGTCAGGTGGGAGCAGGCGACTCAGGATTGGTTGAAGAGGAGGTATTGGCATGATTCAACAGGAAAGTCGCTTAAAAGTAGCTGATAATACTGGCGCTCGCGAGCTCCTGGTCATTCATGTCATGGGAGGTTCCACCCGTCACTATGGCGCAGTTGGCGATGTAGTGGTTGCAGCAGTAAAATCGGCCACCCCGCATGGGGCGGTGAAGAAAAGCGATGTTGTCCGAGCAGTGGTGGTGCGTTGCGCAAAGGAATGGCGCCGAGATGACGGATCTTATATTCGCTTTGATGATAATGCAGCCGTTATCCTGGAGACAGATGGGCATAATCCAAAGGGCACCCGAATATTTGGACCTGTCGCTCGCGAGTTGCGCGAAAAAGGGTTTATGAAGATCGTATCGCTGGCTCCTGAAGTTCTTTAAGCCAGGTTATGAAGGAGCAGAATCTGTGAACGCAAAAATACGTAAAGGTGATATTGTTGAAATAATCTCGGGTCGTAGCGCTGAGCGCGGCAAACGAGGTGAAGTAATTCGAGTTATACCTGAGAGAAGCCGGGTAGTGGTTCAAGGAATCAATCTGCATCGTAAACACCAGCGCCAGGTTCAGACCCAAGGTCGGACGATAAACCCGGGTATTATCGAATTTGAAGGCCCGATTCACATATCGAATGTTATGCTGGTTTGCCCTAAGTGTGATGAACCGACCAGGGTTCAGATACAACGTGAAGATGGAAAACCTCACCGGGTTTGTAAGCACTGTCAGGCTTTGATCGACTAGCGATTGGCTGGAGCGAGAACATGAATCAAGTAATGAAGGACCGTTATTATCAAGAGGTTATACCAACATTGCAGAAATCTCTGAATTTAAAGAACATCATGCAGGTTCCAAAAATCAAGAAAGTGGTGGTCAATGTCGGGGTTGGCGAAGCATTAGATAACGCTAAAGCTTTGGATGCAGCGGTGAGCGATATTACCCTGATCACCGGACAAAAACCGGTAATAACCAAAGCACGTAAGAGTATCGCCAACTTTAAATTGCGGGAAGGTCGGGCAATTGGCGTCAAAGTGACCTTGCGCGGGGAGAGGATGTGGTCCTTTTTGGATCGCTTGATGAATATTGCCTTACCGCGCGTCCGGGATTTCCGGGGGATCTCAGCCGATGCTTTTGATGGTCGTGGAAATTACACGTTGGGCATTCGTGAACAGCTTGTATTTCCGGAGATCGAATACGATAAGATTGAAAAACTGCGCGGTTTAGAGGTAAGCATTATCACAACCGCTCGGACGGATGAAGAAGGCAGACAGTTACTGCAATTAATGGGAATGCCCTTCAAGAAGGAAGGCTAATCGATGGCTAAGATAAGTATGGTTATACGTGAACAACGCCGGAAATACCCTACCCGGGTACGGAATCGCTGCAAGATTTGTGGGAGGCCGCGTGGGTATATTCGGCGATTTGGATTATGTAGGATCTGTTTTCGTGAGTTAGCTCTCCAGGGCAAAATTCCTGGGGTGGTTAAATCTTCCTGGTAATCGGATGGAGGCAAAGATATGAGTATTAATGATCCAATTGCTGATATGTTGACTCGCATCCGAAATGGGATTATGGCGGGACACCCGATGGTTGCTCTACCTAGCTCCAAGATGAAGGTGGCAATCGCTAAAATCCTCAAAGACGAAGGTTATATCAGCGCTTATGAGGTTGTGGATGGCACAACCGAGGCTTATAAAATTTTACGGATACGCCTGAAATACGTTGGAGAACGGCGGGATAAAAAACCGGTCATCACCGGTCTGGAGCGAATTAGTCGCCCTGGTCGACGGGTTTACACCCATAAACAAAATATTCCATGGGTGTTATCTGGAATCGGGATTGCCATTCTATCGACCCCCAAGGGTGTCATGACGGGAAAGCGTGCTCGCCAACTAGGCGTAGGCGGCGAAATTTTATGTAAGGTTTGGTGATTCGAAATGCAGAGTTATGAATGTTTTCTAATTGCAGCGATTTCGTCTCTGCTAGGAGGTTATGAACAGTGTCAAGAGTAGGTCGTATGCCTGTTGAAATACCGAAAGGTGTGGATGTTGAGGTGAAAGGCTCCTCGGTGCGTGTCAAAGGGTCTAAAGGAGAATTGCGGCGCACCTTTTCAGCTAACATCTCGATTGTGATTGAGGATGGCAAAATTATCGTACAACGTCCATCCGATGAGGCGCAAGATCGAGCCATGCATGGTTTAACCCGTTCCTTGATCAATAATATGATTGTTGGGGTGAGTCAAGGTTTTGAAAAAGTGCTAGAAGTAAACGGTGTGGGTTATCGAGCTGACCTGGATGGCAAGAAACTGGTTTTATATCTTGGTTTTTCCCATCCGGTCGTATTTGAACCACCTGAAGGTATCTCATTTGAAGTGGATACCCGGACACGACTGATAAAAGTAAGCGGATATGACAAGCAAGTTGTTGGCCAGGTAGCTGCAGATATCCGCAAAATCCGGCCTCCGGAACCTTATAAAGGTAAAGGCATTCGTTATATTGATGAAACCATCCGCCGCAAGGCTGGTAAAGCAGGTAAGGTGTAATCTATGGGAAAGAATAAATCTCGTTCAGAAGCTCGGGTCAGGCGGCACGTTCATGTGCGGATACGCGTCTCTGGCACCCCCGAAAAGCCGCGATTAAATGTCTACCGCAGCCTAGCAGAAATCTATGTCCAATTAATTGACGATAAAGCTGGTCATACGATTACAGCCGCTTCGAGCATTGACCACGAGTTGAAGGAAAAAATGACCGGATTGAAAAAATCTGAACAAGCCCGGCTGGTGGGATTAGCAATTGCTGAGCGCGCCAAGGCTAAAGGAATAAGCCAGGTAGTTTTCGACCGGGGTGGTTACAAGTACATCGGTCGGGTTAAAGCCCTGGCTGATGGAGCCCGCGAAGGTGGTTTGGAATTTTAAAAAGTTTTCCGAGACCAATCAGGAGTAAGTTATGACGGATTTCGTTGATTACGAACAAGAATTTGATGAACGAGTAGTTGAAATCGCGCGGGTGGCAAAAGTTGTCAAAGGAGGCCGCCGGTTTTCTTTCCGTGTCTCGGTTGTGGTTGGAGATAACCGGGGTAAGGTTGGCATTGGCATTGGAAAGGCGAACGCAGTGCCAGATGCTATGCGAAAAGCGGTCGAACGGGGCCGTAAAGATATGCACCAGGTTGCCCTGGCAGATACCACCATCCCTCATGAAGTTATCGGCAGGGTAGGTGGAGCTAAAGTATTATTGAAACCCGCTTCTAAAGGCACTGGGGTTATTGCAGGAGGCGGTGTGCGGGCAGTTTTGGAAGCAGCCGGGATTTCGAACATATTAACCAAATCGTTGGGCAGCAACAATTTGCTCAATGTGGTCAAAGCGACCATGGCTGCTTTAGACCAACTTAAAGATCCGCAGGCTGAAGCTGCGCGACGGGGTAAAAACGTAAATGATGTTACCCCCTTCTGGGAGTTGCGAAATGCCTAAAAAAACCCAAAAGAAAGAAAAAAAGATCCGGATTACTATGATAAAAAGCCCGATTGGGTATTCACAGCGTCAGAAGGATACCATTAAAGCGCTTGGGCTGAAGAAAATGCACCAGACGGTTGAACATATCGATTCCCCCGCAATCCGGGGGATGATAGCAAAAGTCATTCATCTGGTTCAAGTAGAAGAGTAAATGAGAACAATGAAACTACATGATTTGAAACCTCAAAAAGGCGCGAAAAAGGATCGCAAACGAGTCGGACGAGGCATATCGGCTGGTCAGGGAAAAACAGCCGGGCGCGGCACCAAAGGCCAGGGAGCTCGTTCTGGAGGCGGGACACGGTTATACCACCAGGGTGGTAATTTACCATTCTTCCGACGTTTACCCTTCGTTAGAGGTAAAGGATTTACCCCATTAAATCGGGTGGAGTATAACGAAGTCAATCTCGATCAAATCGCGGATTTACCGGCTGGGAGTGCGGTCGATCCCGAAACTCTGGCAAAAGCCCGCTTGTTGCGAGACACCCGGAAACCAGTGGTCATTCTCGGTAGAGGTGATATCAACATCGCGTTAAGTGTAAAAGCCCACCGGGTCACTAAATCGGCTAAAGCAAAAATTGAGGCAGCCGGTGGAACGGTAGAAATATTGGATGTTTGATAGCAACCTGTATCTCAATAGCTGGCTTAAACAGAATGATCAGGACAAAATATAAGGAGTTCATAAGATGAAGCGATCTGCGTGGCGCTATCTGTGGTCGGCACCAGACATTCGGAGAAAGTTACTCTTTACTCTGGCAATGCTAGCGATTTTTAGATTGACCTCGCATGTACCTGTACCCGGGGTTAACCGCCAGGCTCTGGCTAGTATCCTGGCGGGAGGTGGCGCGGGCGGCACCCTGGTAAATCTGTTAGATTTACTCTCCGGCGGAACGGTATCCAATTTCTCTGTGCTGGCTATGGGAGTTTATCCATATATTACCGCCCAAATTATCCTTCAGCTTTTAACTCCCATCGTCCCGGCGTTGCAAAGACGAATGGAAGACGACCCGCGCGAAGGTCAAAAATGGATGGAAAAGTGGACTTACATCCTCTCTGTGCCTATGGCAGCCTTGCAGGCGGTGGGTCAAATTAATATATTTTCTTCGTTTGCGGGGGTTAAGATTTTGCCAAATTTCGGATTTCGAGGGGAGGCTCTTTTACCATCTCTGGCGATCATCATTAGCATGACGGCAGGCACCATGTTCGCTATCTGGTTAGGCGAACTCATCTCTGAATATGGAATCCGTAACCAGGGTTTATCGCTAATTATTTTTGCCGGCATTGTGGCGCGGATCCCAGCTAATTTTGGTCGCTTGATGTCTGATCAACAGAATCGCTGGTTTATCTTAATATTCCTGATTGTCATTACTACCTTGATTATCTTTGCAATCGTGTTCGTCCAACAAGGTCGGCGTAATGTACCGGTGATGTACCCAGGAAGACGGGTTGGGAATCGAATGTCCATGCCAGTAAAAGGAACGCTGCCATTAATGGTTAATATGGCTGGTATGATTCCGCTTATTTTTGCCCAGTCATTGCTTACCTTCCCGGCCATCATTGCCGGATTCTTCGCTAATTCTAAGGTAAGTTGGGTAGCCAAAATAGCCACCACAACCCAGCAGTTATTTGGCGGATCGAGCTCTTTCTATTGGATCATGTACTTCCTTATGGTGGTTGGGTTTACGTTCTTCTATACGGACGTATTGTTTTCGCAGCAGAATTATGGTGAGAACTTGAAAAAAGTCGGCGCCCAGATACCAGGGGTTAGCCGGGGGGCACCAACCCAAAAGTATCTGACGCGCGTCCTGAGACGGATTACCTTCCCAGGGGCTTTATTCCTGGGTATTGTGGCAATCCTTCCCTGGCTAATTGGTATTCTTGTACCGTTTGGCAGGAATACCGGGTTGCTCCTGGTTTCTTCAGCCGGCTTGTTGATCGTGGTTGGCGTGGTACGAGACATCTTTTTCAACATCGAAGCTGAGCTGAAACTGCACGGTTATGAGGACGCTTTGTTAGTACGATAACCAGGATAGGAAAATGACTTTCTACATCGTATTACTTGGTCCACCTGGAGCCGGAAAGGGCACCCAAGCCGAAAAGATTTCTGCAAGATTGAAATTACCCCATATCTCCTCTGGAGATATCTTTAGGGAGAACTTTAAAAAACAAACCGAACTTGGCAAACTTGCTGACCGGTATATATCCCGAGGCGAACTTGTCCCGGATGATATCACCATCGCGATGATACGTGAGCGGTTGAGACAACCAGATTGCTTACCAGGCGCAGTGTTGGATGGTTTTCCCCGCACGATACCCCAAGCAGAAGCTCTCGATGAGATGTTAGTTGAATTTAGCGGAAAAGTAAATCTCGTTCCATTTATCAACCTGCCTGAAGAGGTATTGGTGGAGAGACTATCCCTGCGCTTGACGTGTCGAGCTATGGGGCATGTTTTTCACTTAAAATATAACCCACCCAGGATGGCGGGCATTTGTGATTTTGATGGTTCCGAACTTTTTCAACGCGAAGACGACAAAGAAGAAACTGTTAAAAATCGATATGCAGTTTTTATAGCAAATACCCTCCCTTTGATCGAATACTATCGGGCAAAGGGCATCTTGAAGGAAATAGATGGGAACCAATCCATCGATCAGGTAACAGAAGATATATTAGCGGTAGTCGAGAAAAAATAGATGTCTTGGGAACGATCAATCATCATTAAAAGTTCTGCCGAGCTTGAGATTATGCGTGAAGCCGGAAGGATAAATGCGTTAGCGTTAGAAGCAGCCCGCAAGCTTATCCGACCAGGCGTTACAACCAAAGAATTGGATCAAGCGGCAACCGAGGTCATCCGTGAGAATCATGCCCAACCAGCCTTTATAGGAGTGCCAGGTGCTTATCCTTATCCTGCCACAACGACGATCAGTATCAACGATGAGTTGGTGCATGGGATACCCAGTAAAAGAAAGCTAGTGGAAGGCGATATTGTATCGGTAGATTGTGGCACGATTTATAAAGGATTCGTTGGAGATTCAGCTTTTACGGCTGGAGTCGGTGAAATATCAAACGAAGCTAAAGAATTGATACAAGTCACCGAAAAAGCTTTGTACATAGGAATCGGCCAATTACACCCGGGTAATCGGGTGGGTGATGTTGGTGCAGCTATTCAGCAGTTTGTGGAAAGCAAAGGATATCATCTGACGCGAGAATATACTGGTCATGGAGTTGGGAGAGCAATGTGGGAAGGGCCTCAAGTGCCAAATTACGGTATTGCTGGCAAGGGTGTCTTATTACGCGAAGGAATGGTGATTGCATTAGAACCGATGGTTTTGATTGGGACAGAGCAGACCAAAATACTCGAGGATCAATGGACGGTGGCGTCTAAGGATGGCAGTCTAACAGCTCATTTTGAACATACCGTTGCGATTACCAATAATGGTACGATGATTTTGACAGAACTATAAAAAATGAAAATTAGTACTCAGGAAAATATTAAGGTATAATAGATATTTTGGCAACAGGATTGTAGGATTGAATAAGAGGAGTATCGAGTATGAAAGTGACAGCATCGATAAAGAAACGTTGCGCGAAATGTAAGATCGTAAAGCGTAAAGGCATTTTGTATGTGATATGCGAAAATCCTAAACATAAACAACGACAGGGATGATGAAATATGGCACGGATTGAAGGCGTAGATCTACCGCGTAACAAGCGGGTTGAAATTGGCTTAACTTATATTTATGGGGTTGGGAAACCTCGCGCTCAGCAGATTCTCTCCGCTACTCAGGTGAATCCAGATACGCGGGTTAAAGACCTGACCGACGCTGAAGTTAACCTGTTACGAGATTACATCTCGCAAAACTTCAAAGTGGAAGGTGACTTGCGGCGTGAGGTTCAATTAAATATCAAGCGATTGATTGAAATTGGAAGTTACCGCGGTTTGCGCCATCGCCGAAACTTACCGGTTCGCGGTCAAAGGACGCGCACAAATTCCCGGACACGCAAAGGACCGAAGAAAACGGTTGCCGGTCGTGGTCGCCGCCGCGGAGCTAAAAAGAAATAATCTATCGGCTCTCTCGGCTAGCAATTGGGTATCCTTCCACCCAACGGCTACTGACCCGCCCGGGGATGAGAAATATATTAGGACAAATATATCAATTCGTAAAGTAAGAGAGGTATTATGGCACAAAGTGTGCGCAGCTCAAGGCGTAAAAGCGCTCGTAAAACAAAACGATCGATAGCAACCGGACAGGTTCATGTCCTGGCAACCTTCAATAATACGATTGTTACGGTTACAGACACCGAAGGGAATACTGTTACCTGGGGTAGCGCAGGTTCGGCTGGATTTAAAGGGTCTCGTAAAAGTACTCCCTTTGCAGCTCGACTTGCAACCGAACAAGCGATTAAAGCGGCTGTAGCATTAGGTCTACAAGAAGTACAGTTATTCGTGAAAGGACCAGGACCGGGACGTGAATCAGCGATTCGAGCGGTCCAATCTATGGGGTTGAAGATTATTTCGATAGCGGATGTAACCCCGGTTCCACATAACGGCTGCCGACCACCGAAGAAGCGTCGTGTGTAAATTATTTTATTAAGAATCAAGTAATGGAAGGAAAAGGGACGATCTTATATGGCAAAATATCGTGAGCCAGTATGTAAACTATGCCGGAGAGAAGGCGAAAAATTATTTTTAAAAGGCGAACGATGCTTGACATCTAAATGCGCCTTCGATAGACGGGGATACGCCCCAGGTCAACATGGTAAGAGCTCACAGTTCCGCCGGAAACGCGAGTCTGACTATAACCGGCAACTGCGCGCCAAACAAAAAGCCCGCCGGGTGTATGGTATATTGGAACGCCAGTTCCGCAGATATCATGCTGTTTCTTTAAAAAGACGGGGCTTGACGGGCTTAAACCTGTTACAGATTTTGGAATCACGGCTTGATAATGTAATCTACCGCTTAGGTTTTGCGGATAGCCGGGCAGAAGCCCGCCTTTTGGTTACCCATGGTCATTTCACAGTGAACGGAAGGCGAACTGATATTCCATCAATGCTAATGACGCCAGGTGATGTTATTGCGGTCAGGGATGGTTCCATTCAACGCACTTACTTTAAGGATTTATCGGCGGTGGTAGAAAATAAGAATGTACTTCCGTGGCTTGAAAGGGACGCAAAAAACCTTTCGGGTAAAATCGTGCGTTTGCCTGAACGTTCTGAAATCGACAGTAATTTACACGAACAACTAATTGTTGAATATTATTCACGGTAAATGAGACCAAGTTGGATATTGCTTTTCGATTTAACTATTTTGGAATTTTTCAGGGGATGAGGTGAACCGTGATTGGCTTAAGTAATATGGTAACACCGAAGATCGAGCGTGAAGCAGAAGCTCGTAATTATGGGAAATTTATAATAAGCCCACTTGAACGCGGTTATGGCGTCACGTTGGGGAATGCTTTAAGGAGGGTTTTGCTATCATCACTCGATGGAACTGCGGTAAGCTCTATCCGAATAGCAGATGTACAACACGAATTTTCGGATATCCCTGGTGTTCGCGAAGATGTCATTCGGCTGATGTTACAAGTCAAGCAATTACGGATGATCATGAGGGATGTTGATACTGCCCGGTTACATTTGGAAGTCCATGGTGCTGGTGCAGTTACAGCCGCGGATATCATAGCTCCCCCAGAAGTCGAGATCGTGAATCCCGATTTATATCTTTTTACGGTCGATGATAACGATGCAGATTTAGAGATCGAGCTAACCGTTGAAAAAGGGCGAGGTTATTCGCCCGCGGATGACCGGATTGGCAAATTGCCGATCGGCGAACTACCCGTGGATGCAATTTATGGTCCGGTACGAAGGGTCAATTGGAAAGTTGGCTATGCTCGGGTCGGTCAAAGCACGAATTATGATAGCTTAACCTTAGAAATCTGGACCGATGGGACAATCAATCCAGAGGCTGCGCTTAGCACCAGTGCGAAGATCCTGATTGATCATTTACGTCACCTGGCTGGAATTAGTGAAGAAACTCTGGCTACCATCACCGAAGTTGAAGAAGAAGGCAGCCGCTTGACCAGTGAGATTATTGAGACGCCAATTGAGAATCTGGATCTTTCAGTGAGGGTATTTAATTCATTGAAAAGGACGGGTATAACCACGGTTGGCGAGGTGCTTGAACTACTCGAAAAAGGCGATGAAGCAGTAATGTCTATTCGGAATTTTGGAGAAAAGAGCCTGGACGAATTGCGTCAAAAGATGCGCGAAAAAGGTTATCTCCAAGAAGATATGGAAGAAACTGAAGTGGAGTAATTTGAAATGCGACATGGGATTGCTGGACGAAAACTAAGCCGCAGTAAAGGTCAACGAACAGCGTTACGCAAGATCTTGATTAAGCAACTCTTCCAAGAGGAGCGCATCCGGACAACTAGAGCCAAGGCTGAGGCTGTCCGAGGTCAAGCCGAACGCTTAATCACCCTGGCAAAACGTGGCAACCTGGCGGGCGAGTTGAAAATGGTTCATGCTCGTCGGTTGGCGATGGCTCGCTTGAGCGATGGCGTTATTGTTAAGAAATTATTTGATGATATTGCGCCGCGTTATGAAAATAGAGCCGGCGGGTACACACGCCTGGTAAAGCTTGGTCCACGAATGGGTGATGCGGCTGAGATGGTTTTATTGGAGTTGGTTGAAGAATAGCGACCTTTGGTTGTGATGTCAAAAAGACTGGGCCTTATTTATGAGGCGAAATTTAAATGGAATATCACTACCATTGGAAATGGAACGTTACCAGGTAATTCTTGCATATGATGGTACCCGATATAAGGGTTTTCAGCGCCAATCTGGCGCTGAAGATAAGCAAACCATTCAGGGTGTTGTCGAAACCACCTTACGCAGGTTGGGCTGGCAGGGCGACCGAATTCTCGCTTCAGGGCGTACCGATAGCGGTGTTCATGCTGCCGGCCAGGTAATTGCCTTTGACTTGGAGTGGAAGCGCTCGCCTGAAGAACTACAAGCTGCATTGAATGCTCTGTTCCCAAAGGATATTGCCGCATTAACGTTAAAGCTGGCACCCAGCAGTTTCCATCCGCGTTACGATGCAAACTCCCGCACTTACCGGTACCGACTTTATTGCCATCCTATCCGCCATCCGCTTATTGAGAGATACGCCTGGCGGGTTTGGCCGGAGCTGGACGATGAACTTTTACTTGCTTCAGCAACATTACTGGTTGGTAAGCATGACTTCTCTGGATTTGGGACTAACTCAAAGAGTGGTAGTAGCGCAATTCGAGAGGTGTTGGCGGCCAAGTGGGTGCTTAAATCGCTCGACTACGAGATGGATGGTTGGGAGTTTATTGTAACGGCAAATGGTTTTCTTTACCGGATGGTGCGGCGATTGGTAAATTTTCAAGTTCTGATTGCCCAAGGTCAACGATCGCTAACCGATCTTCAGATGTTGATCGATAATCCACCAAATCATCCGGTACCGGGATTGGCTCCAGCTCAGGGTCTGATATTGCAAGAGGTTTGTTATTCGTAAGTTTTTATTAAAAATAATCGTTGATATTTGAACGAGTTAACTGTCATTAAACTGTTCTGCAAGTGGAGAGGAACAACGTGGAAAAGACATATTATCCAAAAGCAGGTGAAATGAACGAGGAGTGGCTCTTGGTAGACGCCAACGATGAATATTTGGGTAGATTAGCCACAAAAATCGCCAGTGCCTTACTTGGGAAGCATAACCCAGCTTTCACACCTGGGGTTGACATGGGGAATTATGTGATTGTAGTAAATGCCGAGCGGATTCGGGTAACAGGTAATAAATTGGAAGATAAATTTTATTATCATCACTCGAATTATCCGGGTGGCTTGAAATCTATCAGTCTACGCCAACAACTGGCGAAAAATCCTGACCGGGTCATCAAGAGTGCGGTATGGGGGATGCTGCCTCATA
>Ga0315282_10011906_pt1 | contig 13392 bp, 8 predicted proteins | sample YL17G07_20_MG_FD_203693 | JGI IMG/M metagenome (GOLD analysis project Ga0315282, IMG submission 203693) | Sediment microbial communities from Yellowstone Lake, YNP, Wyoming, USA - YL17G07_20 | ecosystem: Environmental > Aquatic > Freshwater > Lake > Sediment | place: USA: Wyoming | collected...
GCTACGTTCAGGATGCCAAGTTCCAGCACCACCATGAACAATGATTACTGGTTTTTGTGCATCTGTCAAATACGGCTTCCCCTCATTAAAGCGAATTAGTAAACTCGTGCAGCTTAAATTTAAGTTAGGCAACTTTTAAGGTCAGTCTGCGATTTAAGGTTTTATGCACGCTCAACCGCTATGCCGTTTGCCGTCCTCGTTATTTTGACTTTAATGTCCACGCCTTTCTGCCAGCCAAGTGCTTCGTATAACGCTTTTTCAATATGCATGAAACCATACTTATTGATTTTGCCCTCAAAGGTTGTTTGTTCGGTTTCCCTTGCCTTACGCTCAACGATTTCGTCAGCTTTTTCGTCAGCCGTTTTGCCTTCAGCCTTAGCCTTTTTTTCAAGAGCTGTATACATTTTCTCTGGCAACGGAATTTTTCTATTTGCCTTTGCCGTATTCTCGTTGTGCGCCTTACCTTCTTTTTGGACTGAACTTTGCATTTTTTCTCAACCTCCTTTTAACCCGCTTATCGGTTTATGCCGACAAGCAATGAGAAAAAGGATGGGTTTTCGCCCGATAATAAGGAAAATTGGCATTTCGGTTTGCCACTAACCTACTTTGCACGCCTATGGGTTTGCTTACGGGTTAAGTTTGAAGTTATCCCGTTTACCTATTTTCGGGTCGCCGTCCGAAACCTATACGCCGCCTAAATCGTTATAATCGATGCGTCTCCACTCCGATGCGTTCGGTCAAAGCGGGTCTGCGTTTATCGATTATTCGTTATTTGGCTACTGCCTATTGTGCCTTTACGCTTGCCCATTGCCCGAACCCGTTCCAGATTCGGGTTGGTGAGCGCGGCTTATGTCGGCTTTGGTTTAACGCCTCTTCGTTTATTTCGCTTAAACCCGCACTGGCTCAGGCTTAGGTTACGTTTGCGTTTGTGGCGCTGATTTCGTTTTTGCCTTTGCGTGTCGCTTTGCGACAAATAGACGTAGGCTCAGGTCTATTTAAAAAATTGGTCTGAATTACTGAGATATGCCTATTCAGGGCATAAAAATTGACTCTTTTCTGAAAATACGCCTACCCTATACGTTTTCGGATTACTCTCAGGTTATCTTTCAGAATTATGTAGCGACTTGATAAAACAACTTAATAGTATTTCAAACTTGCTTGCGACTTGACAATAGGATTAGATAACTCGATTGTTTTTCTTGGATCACAGGTGAAACCCTGAACGCTAACAATAAATTGTTCTTTCGATTATTATGAATGCATGAAACAAAAGAGCAAATTATTCCTCTATTTCACATATGACACAGAAGATGTTAAATTCGTGAATCTAGTTGTGGATGTTCTAAATTCCTTGGGAGTATTTGATGTTTTTTTGTCGCCTCCCGATGCACAAGGAGTTATACCAAAATTAGATTCTGCCAAAGAGGCTCAAATAGAAAAATGCGATCTTCTAATTGCATTGTTCACCAGAATGAGTTTACGGTCAATGTTGGTTAAACAGGAGATTGATTTGGCAGAAAAAAAGAAAAAGATGGTAATTCCATTGATGGATACTTCTGTTCGACTCCGACATATTAGTGCATTGACTGGGCAATACCAGAGAATTCCATTTTCCAAAAGGGATGCCTCAGCAGTTGCGAAATCTATTTTGGAACGCATAAGATATATACAATCAATTATTGGGATTTCTGAGGAATTGATCGAGAAAGCATTTTTTGATCTAAAGGAATATCCTTTGTCGAGAAAAACATTGCTGATAAGACGCGCCGGAAACCTATGTCGTATGATTGCTTTTCGAAGAATTGTTGCTGAGACTTTCGAGGAACTTGGTTATTCTGTCGAAGAAAAAGAAAGTCTCGGATATGCTGGCCAAATATTTGATATGAAGATTGTTGGGAAAGGGCAGGAAATGTGGATAAAATGCCTAATGGGTTCAGTGGCCACCAAGCGCATTTCGAAAATACTAAAAGGAACTTCTGAAAAGGACGAAATTTGGTTTGTCTGTCTAGGCATTGGCCCAAAAGGCCACGTTATGTTAGCAGAAGCAGTGGCAGAGTACGGAAATATACACATTATCTCTGCTCGTGCATTGCTTAATGAGCTTGGTGGTACAGTTAAAAAACAGCTAGTTGAAAAGCTCGAGCTGTTACTTTTAAATGTACTTCTCGAAGTAAAGCCATCAGAGGCTAAGCTGCTAGAACTGATAAAAATGCCTGAAGGGCAACACTTAGAGTTTAAATCAACTTTGCGATTCCACATTCAAAGAAAAACAGTGGACATTAGTCTTGAGAAAGCTTGTTTGAAAACTATTTGTGCGTTCCTAAACGCGGAAGGAGGCATTCTAATGATAGGTATTGGTGACGATGGGCAACTGATTGGCCTTTTCTATGATTACCAAACTTTTGAAAAGCAAAACAGGGACGGTTTTGAAAATCATCTTGTCAATATAATATCATCAAGAATTGGCAACGAATTCCTTAGTTTTGTCAAAATCTCATTTATCGAGTCCCAAAATAGAGAGGTTTGCGAGGTGAAAGTCTCGGCGTCGAACATCCCAACTTTTCTAAAAGAGGGTAATGCTGAAGAATTTTATGTGAGAACTGGAAATAATTCTCGCCCTTTCTCAATTTCCGAAGCTATAGAATACATAAAGCAACATTGGAAACAGCATATTTCTTAGTCAAACATCGACTTTTTCGATTATGTTTATCCAATCAGGCAGGGTTTTTGGCAAACGGCCTTGCTCGCATCTGTGGGAGTTCTGCGCGCGCTAGATTTTGAGTTTTCCGAGTTCTGGCTCGTGCACAAGACAATGAGATTTTCTCTATAGGGTTTGCAAGACGTATATTATAGACATTGCAAGACCGACGAATATAGCAGGGATTCCAACTGATGCTAGTATTTTCTTTGTTGCGGAATCCAATTCATCCGTCACGATGGAAAAAACGGCCCAGGACATTACAAATCCAACGAGCGTGGAGATGTTTGCAGAGTTTGCCACAAATCCCTCAAGAAACATGAGAGCAGTAAGAACTCCCAATGTCGAACCCAACGCCACTGTTGTCGCTTTGATGGCATTTTTGATATCATTGATTAGGTCTTCAAACATTGTAGTTCAGTCAAGGGCAGAATTGCAGATTGCCTATTAAGCATTTTGTTTATGGTCCACAACTAAATGCCATTTCATTGAGTTTCTCTTCTTTCTTTTCTTCAGCCCACTTTCGGAATAGAATTCACTTTTCTGGTTCATAGACTATCTCTAAATCGCTGTGAGGGAATGTGAACTGAAAGGTCGTTTTCAAGAAATCTTTGCATTCATCAAAAACTATATACATTAACGGAAAGATGGATAGGTCGAGAGTTTTAGCTCTTAATCAGTACAGGGCGAATGCTATATTTAGCACAGACGTTTCGAACCTCTGGTGGTATGGTTTTCGCAACAAGCACCGCCTCAACACTCGCAGAATTGATGTTTTCGTTCGTTTCAGCACATTGCAATACCCTATACTTTAAGGCTTGATAACATCCAGGCAAGGGATAGTCCGTTTCTATTTCCACAACCACATAGCGGTCGCGATGAACCTCGAAAAGAACATCCGCAGAGTCGCCTGAGATGAAAGGATGCTCAATATCTACGTTCTGCACGTTGGTTAGGCCTAACAACTCTGGGTGACTGGCCACTCGCTCCTTCAACATCTTATGCTCTGATCCCTCTCCATGAGAACCGTATTTCCTGGTCATTATCTGATCTCTCGAAGGGGCTGATCGCTTTGTAACTCGTCCACTTTCAACATTAGCATGGAGCGCATTTTCTATTAGTCTAGAATCGTGCGGATCTAGCCTTCTTATGTAGTTCTTACCACGAATAGCCATTCGATAGTCTTTCTCAGGGTTTTTCAAGTGTCTAAACAAGTTCAATTTCGGGATCAACGCGCTAAGAGCGACTCCAACATCAGGTTCGAGAATTGGTTGGATAACAAACTGGATCCGTCCGTGTTTCCATTCTTTGACACGCCGGAAATCATTCTTATCTAGTCTATCGCTTGCAATTTCAAAAATGCCTTTTATCATATGATCTCCAGTCGTGTAATAGACCACTTGATCGCCTTGTTCAATTTCGTTGGTTTTGTAAGAAACGGGGATAAAATCTCCATGCTCATCCTTAAGTGGCATACCAGTCTTATCAACCCTGACAAGTAGGCCCAGAACATTTGGATGTTTTTCGAGATCTTCCTGACCATGTACAACGAGGTATGTTTTTTGAACCATTATTATACCCTCAGCGTTCTAATTCTGGCATTGCTGTATAAAAAACTGAACCTCTACAAAAAATTCTGTAGGTCTATCACCGTTTGGGGAGGATAGAGAAGGCGTTCAGTAAATCAAGCTAGTAGCATACCGATATCAAAAAAGAGACAGTAAACCCTTAACTTTTATCTCTCTATCTATCCCGTTCTGTGATAGACCCTTGGGTGTAGTGGGACATCTTCTTTTTGAGCCTTCAGAATAAGGAGGCGCTGGAACGAATCTGCCGAAAGCTGGAGCAGAGCGAAAGCGAAACGCTACGCGTAGCTTTTCTTGAATATGCAAAGTCAATAAGTCTGATAACAGAAAAAGCGCACGGAAAAATTTAGTGTTTTCTTTTTGCTTTTCGTCTTATTGTTGTAAAGATTGCTGTCAGGATTGCTATCAGGGCGATGTAGGGTGTAATCGGCTCTGCTTTTGTGTGAACCTGTATTGGGAATGAGTAGCCTCCAATGGGGACTGTTGCAACTGTTATGCGGGCAGCGTCGGATTGTGAAGTGTTGGCTTTAGCGTCTGTGACTTTGAGGTATACGTAGTATATGCCGCTTATGGTTGGCGTAAACGTCCATGAAGCTGAGGTTGCGCCTGAAACTGGACCGCCGTTGAGGTACCATTGATAGCTGTAAGGTGGTATGCCTCCAGTGACTGTTGATGTAAAGGTTAAGGATTGGCCCACGTTTACTGTTGCCGAGAGTGGGGTTATCGACACAGAAGTCAAAGGCGTTTCAACTTCTACATAGGCCAAGTTACAATTGGTTATAAAAGCAAGTTTGTTGTCAACGGGAGACCATCTGGGTAATTCGACAGCATTTGAATCGTGGCTGTTCGGGACATTGATTTGAGTGAGATGTTTTCCTTCCTTGGTCATGACCCACAAGGAGCGAATATAAGTGGTATATGGATATTGAGTAAAAGCAACGTATTCTCCATCATATGAATATGGATTTCCTAGAAGTTGATCACTTATGGAAGTAGCCAAATAGCGTTCATTGCTACCATCAGAATTCATGGTCCAAATCTCAAACACAACAGGCTCCCCCGGTTTCCCGAAATCGAAAATTACTTTATTATAGATAATTGTTTTCCCATCTGGGCTAAAGGATGGCGAATATCTTAAGCAACCGAAAGTTAGTTGGACCATACTACTTCCATCAGCATTCATTAACCAGATGTCTCCAAATAGTGTAGCAAATGTTTCATTTCTAAATGGTTTTATGTATACTATCTTGGAGCCGTCTGGCGACCATTTTGGTTCAATTCCATCTGTTGCCAGAACTTTTGTCTGCTTAGTCCTAACGTCCACCGTCATTACATAAAAATCAGTCTCGTTTTGGAAGGTGAATAGAAGCTTCGAACTGTCAGGTGACCATACTGGCACGTAAGGGTAATTGCCTACATCCAAACTCGATTGGTCGCTGCCATCCGGATTCATGATCCAGTATAATCCTCCACTTCTAGATGAAAAGAATGCAATCTTTTTGCCATTTGGAGACCATTCGGGAACATCGTCGGTGCTTGGGTCAGTAGTTAATCTTTTGTAATTTGTCCCGTCAATATTAATTCGGTGTATGTCGTCGCATGCATGCAATACGATTTTTTCGCCATCAGGAGCCCAACTGAACCAATATGCGGTGATGTTTAGATATCGGACGGGCGCATAAATTATGTCTTCAGATTCTATCGCTTCAACTTGTCGAATGTTAAATGCCAATGTTAGCATGCTAAGCATAAGCAGGGTCAGCATTATTCCAGAAACGGTTTTCCGCATCAATTCAATCCTTTCTCCTAACCCCACATAGTTCAATTGAAGAAATAACATTTACGGATAAATCTTCTATTGCCGCTCTGATGCACTAAACTTATAACAGAGAGCCTTCCCATCCCCTCGCACACGAAGGAGTGCAAATGCAAAATGAACAACAAAAGAAACATAGTATTGCATTTGGACAAAGAACTAGTCGAAAAAACGCGCAACCTTGGCTTCAATCTCTCAAAAACAGTTGAAAACCACTTAAAACAACTATTAACCCAATTCTCAAATATCAATACTCAAAACAACAGTGAATCTAGTGTTTTTGTTGGTAGCCCGGAAGAGATTCGAACTCTCGTCAGCGGGCTTGGCCTGAAACTTGCGAGACGTCACTGTTAATGGTTTAAAAAAGGGGGAAGGTTGTGTTTTTACCATGGTCCAGACGGTACGTTTCCTACGCATATGACTAGGTCTGATACGTCGCATACGCCGTCACTGTTTATATCCGCATTTGGATTCCAGTTTGGCCATCCGGGGGCTGAGGGAATGGTGCCAACTGTTATTACGAGGTCTGAAATGTCGACTAGGCGGTCGCCGTTGACGTCGCCTGGAATTGTGACTATTACCCAGCCGTCTGTAAGGGTGTTGTCTGCAGTGTATGTTTCGCCTGCAACAGGCCAAGCATAAGCCCATATGGTGTAATAGCCCTTAACAAAGCCAGTAGTGTTCCATAGGAGAGTTATGGTTGAGGAGTTCCCGCTTGTTAGGGTGAGTGTTTGTGTTGCAATGGAAGTTATGTTGGCGTAGACGGTAACGTTGAAGGTTTCTGTGTAGTCGCCTTTGTTTTCAACGATCACTTTTATGGAGGTGGAGTAGGCTTGACCGACTATGGTTTTGGACACTGTAATATTTGCTACTGCAATGTCATGTTCTCCTATTGTGAAGTAAACTATTTGAGAACAACCCATGTTTCCAAATGAATCGTTGGCATAAACAACTATTCGGTGCGTTCCATCTTCGACGGTTAGGGTAGTGTTGCCAGTTATTGTTGTGTTCGGTTGGTTGTCTAAAGAGTAGCCAATCCAAGAAATAGACGAATAATCATAGACAGTAAAAGTCAATGGAACGGAGCCGTTAGTATACGTCAGGTTTTGAGGAGAGAGAACCTGTATGGTCGGAGGAGTTATTTCGTAGTTTGCTCGTATAGTAGCACTGCCATCACCATTACCATCCACATGTAAATACGTATGAGGCCCAAATTGAGAACCTGAAAACAAAGCCTTAACAGAATAGTCGCCTTCACTTAAATCATGATTACAATTTGTCATTTCACCATCCTCACCAGTAATGCCAAGATAATAACTAGGGGTAACTATAGCAACATCAGCTCCAGATCTTGGACTTCCATCCAGATATTGGACCCTTATGGTTACGCAGCCACCTTGAACAGTAAAGTAGACCTTGCCTGAAGAACCCATGTTGCCATAAGTGTCGTTTGAATATACGACTATGCTGTAGCTTCCCTTGGAAAGGTTGAGAGTTGTATTCCCATATAGAGTCGTGTTTGCTTGACCATTAAGACTGTATCCTGTCCAAGAGATCGATGAATAATCATAGATAGAATAGGTCAATGGAACATTCCTGCCTGGATAGGTCTGGTTTTGAGGGGAAAGAATCGTTATGGCTGGGGGGGTAATTTCGTAGTTTGCCCATATAGTAGCTTGTCCATTTCCAGAACTGTCTACATACAATTCAGTACTAGATCCAAATTGTGTAAAAGCATCAGGCCAATAAGCCTTAACCGTATAAGATTGAGGGCCACTTAAAACATTGCAACTCGTGACTAAACCACTTTCATTAGTAGTACCAAGTTCCGTATGCGGTAATGGATATGTTTTTCTAACTTCAGCGTTACTCCTAGGACAACCATCTAGATATTGAACTCTTATAACAACGCAGCCTCCGAGTGAGCTGAAGTAGACTACGTTTGAGGAGCCCATGTTGCCGTACGTGTCATTGGCATAGACAACCACACTATGCGATCCTGCACCGACATTCAGTGTAATGTTGCCAGTTACGGTAGCATTCGCTTGCCCGTCCAAAGAGTAACCCATCCATGAAATGGGGGAATAGTCATTAACTGTGAAGTTTAATGGAACAATTCTGCCTGAATACGTCGAGTTCTCTGGAGAAAGCACTGTGATTGTTGGTGGAGTGATTTCAAGGTTCCAATTGGTGATCGTAGCACTTCCATCACCAGCTCCATTTACCTCTAAACCAGTATTAGGTCCAAATTGAGAACCGCTATACCAAGCCTGAATTAAATGGTCTCCAGGACCCAACACCCCACAACTTACTACATAACCACTCTCATTACTTGTACCAAGGGATACTGTGGGAGGTGGATCGATTCTATCAACATCAGCTCCAGATCGGGGAAAGCTATCTAGATATTGAACTCTTATCACTACGCAACCACTTGCAGTTACAGTCCCATCAATCTCACTGTGTTCTACTAGCTGTTTAGCAGAGTTCACCAGCTTAGTATCATACAGGTCCAGACTACAAGAACCAAGCGTCTTCGCACGAAACTCGACAGTGGCAAGTGTTCCATTCCCATTTACGCCAGCTACATTTCTCAACGATGTGCAACCTGCAAGTATGTAGCCATCAGTGCTCATAACCTTTGGAACAAAGTAAGTGTCCTTACTACCATTGAGAAAACTTCCTTCAACAGTGTTAACCATTTCTAGAAGACTGGTGTTATAGCCTAGCTTGAACTCCCAGCCATAAAGGTCAGAAACACCAGAAACATTGATTGTTACTTCAAAGGTCTGATTGACTCGCACATTGACACTTGAAGGAGAAACGAAAACAGTTGCTTCCGAAACGCTGTTCTGTTTGACTAGTGTAAAAGCTGACATAGACAAAACAGAGATTAGTACTAGAAGCTGGAGAATGAACAGGAAAGCCCTTCGGTTTACTGTCTTCATATTCACGACTAACCTTCCAGTCACCAGTATCTGTAGATGGTGGTGAAAACATAGGCACCGCCATATTCGTCAGTATGATAAGTGCAATTCCCAATAAACCTGTAATCAGAAGTGATGAACGTCACAGCGACGTTGGTATTCGGACGTGAGGTGGGCATATATGACATCGGGTAGTCTACCGCAGTGATTCCAGTTGAACTGTACATTACAAAAGCATCTGGACCATACCAAGTCAATTCAGGATTGGCGTATCTTTCCAGAGAAAAGCAATGACCAATCACGTCGAATCCTTCATAGTTGTATGGCTCTCCCGTGTTGTTGTCAAAAACCGTCAAGACAAGCCATCCCTTGGGGATACTGCGTATTGGAGAGGACTCCGGATGATAACTTAGCCACACAATCACTGATGCTTCGCCCAGAGTATCTGTTGTGAAGTTGGCATAGTTATAGTTCGATCTATCACTATCCCAAGCTACTGCAATGTAGCTATTGCTTGCCCTCAGTTCAAAAGCAACTATCCCAGACGAACTTGTGTGGTTCCACTGTCCCCTCATCATGGTTCCTTGAGGAAAAACTGCAACGAGGGCGTTCTCTACGAATGAGAAGTTGTTGTTTTCAAAGGAGAGTACTGTTATTATAGTCTTGTTGGCTTGATGCATCAACGTATAGTTTGAACCATATGCCTGCCCAACTTCAACCAAGTCAAGTATGTCCACTTTCCCATCCATGTTCACATCAGTTATTGGGCTGTATGGTCCTATGCTGTCTTCAGCTACTACAAGTGTCATGGCAAGAAACAAACCTACTAAACCTAAAGCTACAAGTTTCCTTAACATTCTCTTTTCTCCTAATCTTAGCATAGTTGAACCTAACAAATAGCATTTACGGATAAATCTTCTATCCATAACAATGCTTACGCCAAACTTATGAAAAAGGATATACCATCATCCCACATGTCAACAAATGGAAACGTAAAATGAGCAACAGCTAAAAGCAATAAGAGAAGTTGGAAACTTATAACACCTAGATTTGAACATATATGCCCAAGCAAAGATGCAATGCCATTTTGGAAGTGAAAACGAGATGAAGACTTCAGACGACAAAGCAATAATGACTTTTCATGAAAAGTTTAGGCAGGTTCAACCAAGCTACAGTGTTAATAATATCTCAGAAAAATGGGCGGTTGTCTTTTTTACCATGGTCCGGATGGTATGTTTCCTACGCATATGACTAGGTCGGAGATGTCACATACACCATCACTGTTTATATCCGTATTTGGGTTCCAATTTTCTGGGTTTATGGTTGGAGATGAAGGGATAGCGCCAACTGTTATTACCAAGTCTGAAATGTCCACTAGATGATCACCATTCACATCTCCTGCAATTGAGACCAGAACCGTACCACCTATTAGGGTGTTATCTTCTTCATCTGTTTCGTTTTGGACTGGCCAAGCATAAGCCCATATGGTGTAGTTGCCATAAGCAAAGCCTGTAGTGTTCCAAGTGAAGGTTAAAGTCTTGTTTTCTCCAAAAGTCAAGGTTACTTGTAGTTCATCAATCACTGTTGTGTTGGCGTAGGCAGTGAGGTTAAAGGTTTCTTCGAAGTCCCCTTGATTTTCAACCGTTACACAGATGGATAAGTTGTAGTTTTGTCCGACAGTGGGCATTGGCAAGCAACCCGTTTTGGAGTGTACAAGATTTATCACAGCGACATCGTCAACTGTTGGCATTACGACTGCTCTAATCGCATAGTTACAAGTACCGAGTACCCAACCAGATTGCCCAGAAAGCCTATAGAAAGAGCGATTACTTATTGGGGAACTTGTGTCCTCTCCGACATAAGGAGGTACATAGTGTTCTACTATATTTTCCTTAGCTATCATGAAATTCTGTGGCACTATAACATGAAGTCCTGAAAGATCGACATCATACCACCCGTTAGACGGTGACGGGACATCTATCGGCGGAATTAGATCAGTAATTCCAGCCTCGTCATAGATATGGAGTCTGAAGATCATCGCATCGTCTAGGCAGAACCTAGCTGTAATCAACCTTGCATTAGACCATCCAATAGGAAGAGAGAAGTTCACGGCGAATTTAGCCAGTTCTGCGCTTACAAACCATTCAAATCCTCCATCATCATAGGAAAGTTCTATACTTGATTCAGTTTTGACAAATTTGACCAATGTTGATGTCAACATGCCTATTAACAGCAGTGTCAGCATTATTCCAGAAACAGTTTTCCTCAACAATTCAATCCTTTCTCCTAATTCTATAACAGTTTAATCACTAGATAATGTTTTTGAATAAAACTTCTATTGCACCCTAGTATGCATCAAACTTATAACAAAGAACCTTCCCATCCCCGCGCATACAAAGGAGCGCAAATGCAAAATGTCTCAGAAAAGAAATGTTGTGTTGTATCTCGACGAGGAATTAGTCAAAAATGCTCGTGAATTAGGCTTCAATCTCTCTAAGATAGTAGAAAACCACTTAAAACAATTGATAAATAGTTTTTCAAATGTTAATTCATTAAATAAAGGTAATTCTATTTGTTTTGTTCGTAGCTCGGGAGAGATTCGAACTCCTGTCAGCGGTTTCAGCCTGAAACTTACGACACGGCACTGTTGATGTTTAAAAAAAAGAAGGTTGTGTTTTACCATGATGATGGTATGTTTCCTATGCATATGACTAGGTCTGAGATGTCGCATACGCCGTCGCCGTTTATGTCCGCGTTTGAATTCCAATTTAGCCATCCTGGAGCAGAGGGAATGGCGCCAACTGTTATTACCAGGTCTGAAATGTCGACTAGGCGGTCGCCGTTGACATCTCCTGGAATTGTGACTATTACCCAGCCATCTGGAAGGGTGTTATCTTCTGTGTATGTTTCGCCTGGAACTGGCCATACGTAGGCGCTTATGGTGTAGTTGCCCTTAGCAAAGCCAGTAGTGTTCCAAGTGAAAGTGATTGTTGTGGAGTTTCGGCTTGTTAGGGTGATTGTTTGTGTTGCAATGGAAGTTGCGTTGGCATAGACTGTTACGTTGAAGGTTACTTCAAAGGCTCCTTGATTTTCAACCGTAACATTGATTGACATGGAGTATCCTTGTCCGACGATGGTTTTGGCGGGAGCAACATTTGTCACGGCTATGTCATTTGCTATGGTGAAGTAGATTTTGTCTGAGGAGCCCATGTTACCATACGTATCGTTGGCATAGACGTTTATGCTGTGTTGTCCTATTGTTAGGTTGGTTAAGGTTGTGTTTCCAGTAATTGTGACGTTGGCTTGACCGTCTAAGCTGTAGCCTATCCAAGAAATCACTGAAAAATCATAAACAGTAAAAGTCAAGGGAACAGAACCGTCTGTATAAGTCACGTTTTGAGGAGAAAGAATCTCGATAACTGGAGGCGTAATTTCATAGTGCGCGTGTATTTGAGCATATCCATTGCCATATTCATCTGTCATGAAGGGTGTGGTACCTCCAAACTGACTGCCGCCCCAATATGCCTTGACTTGATAAACTGTTTCAGGGTCCAGATAATCGTATCTTGTCGTCAAACCACTTTCATTAGTTATACCAAATGGTTTGAATTCTGGAGCAGTAATAATAACATCAGCGTTGGCTCTAGGAAAACCGTCCAGATATTGAACTCTTATAGTAACACAGCTAGGCTCACGTGTGAAGTAGACTTTTTCAGAAGAACCCATGTTTCCATACGTGTCGTTTGAATAAACTACTATATTATGACTTCCAATAGATAGGTTGGTTAAGGTTGTGTTTCCTGTTATGGTTGTGTTTGCTTGTCCGTCTAGGCTATAGCCAATCCAAGAAATTGACGAATAATCATAAATAGTAAACGTCAGCGGAACAGAACTATTGCAGTAAGTCAAGTTCTTGGGAGAAAGAATCGCTATGGCTGGAGGAGTAATTTCAATGTTTTTCTGAATAGTAGCAGTTCCATCACCATTGCTATCTACATATAATTCATTATTATAAGGCCCGAATAGAGTACCACTAGGATAATAAGCATGAATCCAATAAGTACCCCCACTTAAACCAAGATCACAATTTGTCACTCTACCATCTTCAACAGTAGTACCTATTTCTTTAGCTATTGGTGAATGTATCCAAACATTAGCATCAGACCTAGGACAACCATCTAGATATTGAACTTTTATGACCACACAACCACTTGCAGTTACAGTTCCATCAACCTCACTATGATTCATAAGCTGTTTAGCAGAGTTTACCAGCTTAGTATCATACAAGTCCAGTGTACAAGAACCGAGCGTCTTTGCACGAAACTCAACCGTAGCAAGAGTCCCATTACCGCTAACTCCAGCCAC
>Ga0315282_10011907_pt1 | contig 13392 bp, 10 predicted proteins | sample YL17G07_20_MG_FD_203693 | JGI IMG/M metagenome (GOLD analysis project Ga0315282, IMG submission 203693) | Sediment microbial communities from Yellowstone Lake, YNP, Wyoming, USA - YL17G07_20 | ecosystem: Environmental > Aquatic > Freshwater > Lake > Sediment | place: USA: Wyoming | collected...
GAGTCGGTCTTGAATTCCACCCGCAGGCATCGCCAAGTTTCGAAGGCGTGCCGGAGCATCAGGTTCTTTGCTTCGGTATTGGCGGCGGTGCGCTGCCATTTGAGCCCCAGCCACGTCCAGCCGATTTCGACGTGGCGGTTCGTGCGATCGATATTCCCGAAGCGCGTGCTGCCGATGGCACGGCCAGTCGCCTTCTCGATGGTGGCAAACGGCAAGGCGGTTCCCTCCGCTTGCCACTCGAGCGCCGTCGCGATGTAGGCGCGCATCTCTTCGGGGGTTCGTACCGCCTCTGGAATCCACCGCCAGAGTTCTTCCTCCAGCCCCACCTCGCACAACTGGGCGTGATGCGCCAGAGACAATGGCTCAAGCCGAATGTAGTTTCCGTCGAGGGTGACGGGCGCTATGAGCATTGGTGCAGTCGTTTGAAGTCGGAAGTCAGTTGTCAGTCCTCAGCATTCAGCATTCATAATTCAGCCTTCTGCCTTCTGCCTCCTTCCTTCCCCCCTCTGCCGTGTACCGTCTACCATCTACCGCACCTCACGGCCGCCCCTGTCCCGCGTGGTACTCCCACAGCGCGCGGTAATACTTCATAAAGCGGAGGGGCTCACAGCTCGGTTCGCCGATTTCGGCAAGCGTGTAGCGGTCAAACCCGATGCCGCGCAGCAAGGCGAACAACTCGTGCCAGGGATAACTCTTGTCCTCGAGATTGGTGATATGGCAACTGCGGATCCAGGGTTTCAGCAGCTCAAAGCTCTTCTGAACTGAACCGCCCTCGACATCGGTGGGATTGGAATTCCAGCAGGCGCCCAGCGCGGGGTGATTCGCCACCGTGAGGATGCGTTGGATGTTGGGCGGAAGCTGGGTTCCCTCGCCGTGGACTTCCAGCCAGATCTCGACGCCCGCCTGGCGCGCGGCGTCGCCGCATTTTGCGAGCGCCTGGCCGATCTGCTCGAGCGTCTTCTCCTCCGGGACGCCCTTGGGAAAGCCGTTGGGGCGCACCTTGACGCCCAGGCAGCCGAGGTCCTGAGCGAGTTCGCACCAGCGGCGCGTTTCCTCGATGTTCTTGTCGACGACAGCGGGGTTCGGCGCTTCGTATTCGCACGTCGTGCCCAGGCTCACCAGGCGCACGCGCGAATCCGCAAAGCGTTTCTTCACTTCCGCGCGCCGCGCCTTACTGATCGTGATCTCCACGCCGTGCTTGTGGGTGGTGCGCAGTTCCACGCCTTCAAAGCCCGTCGCCTCACAATTCTTGATGATGGTGTCGATATCCCAATTCCATGCAAGGTTGTAAGTAACCATGCCCAGGTGGAAAGGTGGAGCCGGGTCAGGCGCCGGGGAGATCATGGAGCGGGCGGCCTCGCCCCGCGTGGAGTCCTGGATAGTGCTCAGGACACCACACCCTGCAAGTGAAAGAAACCCTGTCTTGAGAAAAGAGCGCCGGCCAGGTTGATTCATCTTTTTCTCCTCGGAGTCATGCGCATGCGCGCTCTCCTGCTTTTTTGCAGAGATGGGATGAAGTCCAAAGCGCGCCATTTTACCGCCTTTGGCCGGAAAACAGATACTGATATCCGAGCACAGAGGAATGGGTATACTGTTGCGATCTCAAACTCCCCGGAGGCGCACCATGCGACGTCGTCAATTCTTCGGCACCCTCGGCGGTTCGCTCGCCGCACTCGAAGCCACGCGCGCCCTGGCGCGGGATTCGAGCACGACGGCTTCGCCCGCGACAAGCAATTATGCCGAGCTCGCCGCCGTCAATCCCGGTGATCTGGAAGCGTACTTTACCGAGGAAAAGCTGCGCCAGGCCGTGGACACTTCGGTTTCCCTAAAGGGAATCAAGTTCGAGGTCGTGGCCTACAATTTTCCAAGCTGGCACCCCAGCCCGTTCATGGAGGAACACTTCGGCAAGGGCTGGACGGAATTTGAGCCGCTCAAGAACTCCAAGCCCCTCTATCCTGGGCACCTCTTTCCCAAGTATCCGCTCTGGGGCTACTTCAACGAAGCCGACCCGGAGTGGGCGGAACGCGAAGTGGAGACAGCGGCCAACTTCGGAATCGATGTCTGGATGATCGACTGGTACTGGCACAGCGGCACCATGTTTTACCACGAGCAGCTCGAACAAGGTTTCCTCAAGGCGCGGAACCGCTCCAAGCTCAAGTTCGCCGTCATGTGGGCCAACCATCACTGGAAGAATGTTTATCCCGCGCGCTCCCCCAACCAAGCCGCCACCCTCCTGCCTCAACTGCACAACGAAGATGACATGCTGAAGGCCACCGACTACTGCCTCGAGCACTATTTTCACCAGCCCAATTACTGGCGCATCGACGGCCGCCCGGTGTTCGCCATCTTCGACCTGAACCTGCTTCTCGAGACTTTCTCCGCGGACCGGTTGAAGCGCGTTTTTGAGAAAATGCGCGAGCGCGTTTCCAAAGCCGGGCTCGGCGACCTGCACCTTCAGGCCAGCCACGTTTACGGCGGCCACGAAGCTGAGCTGAAAAGCCTGGGCATTGACAGCGCTACGCTCTACCACACGGCCGGCTGGACCTATGGCGGCAAACCTCCGGGTGGTCGGACTCCTTACGGTGAGCTAGCCCTGGTAAGCATCCGCGCGTGGAAGGAGACCGCGGGAAAAGTCAGTGTGCCCTTCTATCCGGATTGCCCCGTGGGTTGGGACGATAGCCCGCGCTTCGGCTCGGGCGCCCACATGGTCACCCAGCGCACGCCCGACCAGTACGAGCGCCTGCTGCGGGCCGCGCAATATCTCTCCGCGGCCAGTTCCGCCAAGCCCAAAATCGTATTCTTATCTGCTTGGAATGAGTGGACTGAAGACCACGTGCTGCTGCCGGATAGCGTCTTCGGTTACAGCTATCTTGAAGCCGTCCGGCGGGTGTTTCGGGGATGAGGTTAACGCGCCGGAGGAACAGTGGCCGCGGCGTGGGTGGGCGGGTTGCCCGTCGCCTTCTTGGGCGGTTTGGCAAAATGCGGAACCACCATCGCGCTCAGGATCATCAGGATCGCCATGATCACCAGGAAATCTTCGATTCCAAAACTGATTCTCTTTCGCCGCATGAGTTCTCCCTCAAAACCTCGCAACTATTGTTGGGGCAAGTTTCTGGCCAAACCGGAGGGCTGCCGAGCTTCTGGTGACCTTTCCAACCTGTTGCAAAATCGAGAGTTGGCCCTCTTCCCTTAAGAAGGTGGTATTTTGGTCGGCACTCTGGCCCTAGGGTGACAAAAAACGTCACCCCGGTATGACGGTTCGTGGCTAAAGGCAGTGGTAAGGGAAAGGTGAGCCATATTCTTCTGCCGTTGGCCTTATAATGCTTTGACAGGGCGACCGGTAGGGCGCAGCCATGATTATGGTTATCGACAACTATGACTCCTTCACATACAACCTGGTTCAATACCTGGGGGAACTGGGTGCCCTGCCCGAGGTTCGCCGGAACGATCAGACAACGGTCGAAGAAATTGAGAGGATGAACCCGGAACGCATTGTGATTTCACCGGGACCGAAGACCCCCACAGAGGCAGGAATTTGCCTTGAGGTCATCGAGAAACTCTCCGGCCGCAAGCCCATCTTGGGAGTGTGTCTCGGTCATCAGGCCATCGGCCAGGCATTCGGTGGCAAGGTCATCCGCGCGCCGGAGATCATGCATGGGAAGACCAGTCTCATTCATCACGACGGCCGGACGGTTTTCTCAGGACTTCCCAACCCCTTTCCCGCCACGCGCTACCACTCCCTGATTGTCGAACGTTCCAGCCTGCCCGCCTGCCTCGAGATTTCCGCCACCTCATCCGATGGGCTTATCATGGGACTCCGCCACAAGGAGATGAAAGTGGAAGGTGTGCAGTTCCACCCCGAGTCTGTGCTCACGGAGGTAGGCAAACAACTCCTGGCCAACTTTCTGGATTTATAGCGCCGTCCCTCCCTGCGGGACTGCGGCTCTTCCGATGTGCCAGCGGCTTAATAACGCTAGGGTTCGTAAGGGGGTTCGCGAACCGCCCCTACCTGCGATGGGCATTCCAAGGCGACTTGATCGAGGTTCCTATGCAAAAGAATCGCTTTCTCCTGGTTTTGCTTTTCAGCCCCCTCTTTACCACTTTCCTCTGCGCCCAGGATACAAAATACCCTCCCCAGGACGAGCAGATCCCTGGGCCGGAGAAACCGTCGGACTTCGTCGCCTGGCTGGCCGACATCCAGCACTGGCGGCACGAGCACCTGATCCGCATGGGGTACGATGGTTCCGAGTATGCGCGGCCAGAGCTCAAGTGGACGCAATCGAGCTTCATCCAGCCGCTGATGATGATCGAGGACCGCTACTTCTACGACCCCGTGGCGGGCAAGTACACCGTCGATCGCTATCTTGATGACCTGGAAGAACGCTACGGCGGTATTGACTCGGTGCTGATCTGGCACACTTACCCCAATATCGGCATCGACAATCGTAACCAGTACGACCTGCTGCGCGACATGCCGGGGGGTGTGGTGGGGTTGAGGCAAATGATCGCCGACTTCCAGCGGCGTGGCGTGAGGGTCCTGTTTCCCGTGATGCTCTGGGACCAGGGAACGCGCGATGTGGGAATCCCCAACTGGGAGGCCACGGCGAAAGCCATGGCGGAAATAGGCGCGGACGGCATCAATGGCGACACCCTGGGCGGGGTCCCGCGGGCTTTTCGGATCGCCTCCGACCAGACCGGTTATCCCCTCGCCCTCGAACCCGAGGGCGCACCGCCGAATGAGGCGCTCGCCTGGAATAATCTGACCTGGGGCTATTGGAAGTATTCCTTCGTCCCCACCCTCAGCAAGTACAAATGGCTCGAAACCCGGCACATGGTCAACATTTGCAATCGTTGGGCTCGCGACAAGGTCGACGACCTCCAGCACGCTTTCTTCAATGGCCTTGGCTATGAAAGCTGGGAAAACGTCTGGGGCATCTGGAACCAGATCAATCCGCGCGATGCGGAAGCGCTGCGCCGCATCTCGAGAATAGAACGCGCCTTCGCTGACCTGCTCATCAGTCCGGCGTGGGAGCCGCACACGCCCACGCTTCGCTGCGGCATCTTTGCCAGCAAGTTTCCGGGCCGCGGTCAAACTCTCTGGACCATCGTCAACCGCAACGAATATGACGTTGCCGGCGCGCCACTACAGGTTCCGCACAAGCCGGGCACGCGCTACTACGATTTGTGGCACGGGGTGGAGCTGAAACCCGAGGTGAGCGGCTCCACCGTCAGGCTCAGCTTTGAGATGGAAGCTCAGGGGTACGGCGCGGTGCTGGCCACAACCGCCGAACCGGGGGACGATCTAAGAAGGCTTCTTGCTCGGATGAATGAGCTGGCGCAAAGGCGGCTCCAGGATTTCTCGCACGAATGGAAGTTCCTTCCGCAGCAATTTGTCGAGATTCCACCCACCAAGCCGGCGAAGGCTGCGCCTCCGGGGATGGTGCAAGTTCCGGCAGCCGATTTTGAGTTTCGAGTATCAGGTATCGAGATTGAGGGAGGTAACGACATCGGGGTGGACCAGCAGTATCCCTGGGAAAACTCGCCTCGCCGCCACCACCTGCACAAGCTGCACGTCAAGTCCTTCTACATCGATAAGTATCCTGTCACCAATGCGGAGTTCAAAAAATTCCTCGAGGCCACGCGCTACCATCCGAAGGACGACCACAATTTCCTGAAGGACTGGAAGAACGGGACGTTTCCGGAAGGCTGGGGTAACAAGCCCGTCACCTGGGTGTCACTGGAAGACGCGCGCGCTTGCGCGGCGTGGGGAGGGAAGCGCCTGCCGCACGAGTGGGAATGGCAGTATGCCGCGCAAGGAACGGATGGGCGACTCTACCCCTGGGGCAATGAGTGGGATGCTGCTGCTGTCCCTGCACCGGACAAGCGCCGCGAGATGCGCGACCCCACCAATGTTGACGCTTATCCCCAGGGCGCCAGCCCCTTCGGCGTGATGGATTTGGTCGGCAACGTCTGGCAATGGACCGACGAGTATGTGGACGAACACACCCGCGCTGCCATCCTGCGCGGCGGCAGTTACTATCAGCCTCAAGGGTCCATGTGGTATTTCCCGCAGGCCTACAAGCTGACCGAACACGGGAAATACCTGCTGATGGCGCCCAGCAAGGACCGCTCCGGCACGCTAGGCTTCCGCTGCGTTGTCGATGCGGAATGACGCAGCGATAGCGGGGCTCTGCCTGCCCTGAGCTGCTGGGGGCGACCGCTGCCGGGTGACATATAAACCGCAGAAATCGCCGAGCGTCCGGCGGCTCCCGAAGGGCCCGCACCAGCTTACTTGCTTGGGATTCTCGGAAACCTTCCTGGCACGATGCCCGTGCCTTCTTTCACCGTGATGATCTGGTTGATGGGGAGGTCCGTGAGTTTTTCCACGGCTCCGCTGGGCCAGGTGATTTCCAGGGACTCGATGGTCTTACGTTGGCCAAGCCCGAAATGGATGCGCGGGTCTTGGGCGGACATGTAACCCATCCCGCCCTTTCTCTGCTGGTACTGCGTGAAGCCTTCGGAGGTCAGTTTGAGTGCGGCGCCGACCCCGTCGCGGTTGGACTTGACACCCACCAGCATCACTTCCAACCAGTTGTTGGCGTTTCCGCCATCGTTGCGCAGGAGTTGGGGGTAACTCCCACTGTTGGAGACCGCGACGTCCAGGTCGCCGTCGTTATCGAAGTCGGCGACGGCGCAGCCGCGTCCCGCTGTGGGCTTCATGAAGTCGGGGCCCAACTGTTCCGAAACCTTCTCGAACTTGCCCTGTCCCAGGTTGCGAAACATGAGCTTGGGCTCCATCCAGGTCACTTCACTGTGGTAGAGGTGGATGTTGTCGAGCATGCTGCCGTTGGACTGGAAGATGTCGACCCAGCCGTCGTTGTCGTAGTCCAGGAACCGCATGCTCACGCCGCTCAGGAAGATGGCCTTGTTGCCGATGCCGGAGCTATAGGTGATGTCGTCAAAAGTCTCGTCGTGGTTGTTGCGGTAGAGGCGGTTCAACTCGAAGTCGAGGTGGGTCACGTAAATGTCGAACCAGCCGTCGCCGTCCACGTCAGCAGAGTCGGTCCCCATGCCCGCCTCATACTTTCCGTCTTCGCTGGCCGCCAGGCCGGAACTGAACGAGACGTCCTGGAAGGTCCCATTCTTCTTGTTGATGAAAAGAAAGTTCGGCCAGGTGTCGTTGGCCACGAAGATGTCCGGCCAGCCGTCATTGTTCAAATCCACCAGTACCACGCCCATCCCTTTGGCTTCCGGGACGCCCACACCCGACTTGTCGCTCACGTCCGTAAAGGTTCCGTCATGATTGTTGTGGTAGAGCTTGAGGCGCAGCCCTCGGTAATTGTCCGGATGGCAATAGGCGCGGTAGCCCGGACGCCGCTCGCCGCACCAGAGGTTGTTTTTGGGCGACCAGGCGATGTAATTGCAGACCAGCAGGTCGAGGTAGCCGTCCTTGTCGTAGTCGAACCAGCCGGCGCTGGTGGACCATTGACCCTCGTCGGCCACCCCGGCCTTGGCCGTCACGTCGGTGAAGGTCCCGTCGCCATTGTTGTGGTAGAGGATGGCGCGGCCGTAGCCGGTCACGTAGAGGTCGGGATAGCCGTCGTTGTCGAAGTCCCCCACGGCCACGCCTTGCCCGTACAAGCCCTCCGCCGCAACGCCGGCTTTCTCCGTAACGTCAGTAAAGGTTCCGTCGCCGTTGTTGTGGTAGAGGGCCGAGCGTAACGGCCGCGGCGGCTTATACCACTCGGCCTCCGCCGTCTGCACTAGGTAGAGGTCCATTAAACCGTCCTGGTCGTAGTCAATCCAGCCCAGGCCGTTGCCCATGGTTTCGATGTACTCTTTTTCCTCGGTGGCGGTCGCGTCATGTTGGAAGGTGATGCCTGCGGCTTCCCGGACGTCCTTGAACTGAACGGGAATGGAGTTGGATGGGGACGGCGGCGCCTCGGCCAGCAAACTGCCCAGTGCCACAACACCCCAGGGTCCGACAAGACAACCCAGAATCAGTAACAACATCCCTGTTAGGCGCGATCGGAGCATGGGTTGGGACTGCGTTTTCAATGGTGACTCTCGGGCCTCCCGCCGAAGTTCCTAATATAGCCTGAATGCGCCCTCTTCCTCAATTGCGTCTTGCCGGGTGGAGTATTAGACTGGCGGCGTTTTTATCCCGCAGGTTAAATTGAAGCTCCGGAGTTTTCACGAAGGGAGGTAACCATGGCATCGCGTCGTAATTTCCTGGTGGCGCTCGGCGCCGGTTTTTCGGCGTTGGCTTCATCGCATGCGCGGGCGTGGGCCGCGTCGAATACGCTGGGCGGACCCGGCCCCCTCGAATCGTTGCAGGGCAAGATCAGAATCACCGATCTCAAAATCACCCCCGTATCTGCCGGGGCGCACACGCCTTATGTCTTCGTGCAAGTCCTGACGGACGCGGCCGTCACGGGCCTGGGAGAGGCCACGCTCGAGTACAAACCGGAAGCGGTGATGGGCGCGCTCAAGGACCTGCGCGACTTCCTGGTGGGCAAAGACCCCACCATGATCGAGCATCTCTGGCAGGCCATCTACCGGCTTTCTTTTTACCGTGGCGGGCCGGTGCTCAACTCCGCCCTGGGTGGTATCGACATCGCCCTGTGGGACATCAAGGGAAAACTTCTGGGTGAGCCCATCTGGAAATTGCTGGGCGGCCCGACCCGGGAAAAGATCCGTGTGTACACGCACTTCGGCGGAGGGACTCCGGCGGAGACGGCCGAGCAGGCGAAGCGGCTGGTGGCCGCGGGCTTCCGCGCGCTCAAGACCGGGCCGGGCGGCGTTTCCGGAGGCGGCGCGTACAACATGGTGGAGGGGCCGCGCGAGATCCACCGCATGGTCGACCATCTCAAAGCCGCGCGGGAAGCCGTGGGCGATGACGTGGATTTGATGTTTGACGCGCACGGCGACCTCTACCCGGCATTGTCGGTACAGGTGGCCCGCGAACTCCAGCCGCTGCACCTGCTGTGGATTGAGGAACCGGCCCTGCCCGAGAATGCCGACGCCATGAAAAAGATTGCCGATGAAACCACCGTCCCCATCGCCACGGGCGAGCGGCTCTTCACCATCTGGGGCTTTCGCGAAGTGCTGGAGAAGGGGATTGCGGACGTCCTCCAGCCGGACATGGTGCACGCCGGAGGCATCTCGCAATTGAAGAAGATTGCCGGTATGGCGGAAGCCTACTACGTCGCCATCGCGCCCCATAACCCGCTGAGCCCGGTTTCCACCACGGCGTGCTTGCACCTTGATGCCGCCATCCCGAACTTCTTGATTCAGGAAATGGTTTACGGGAATCCCGACCGCGCCTCGCTCGTGAAGGAGCCAATCGAAAAGGTCACAGACGGCTACGTCGCGTTACCCAAGAAGCCCGGCCTGGGGGTGGAACTGAATGAAGAGGCGGTGAAGCGCCTCGGCTACAAACGCTCCGGCTTCCCCGAGGAATATCGCAGGGACGGCTCGGTGGGCGAGAATTAGCTTTGGAGTGCGGTGGCTCGCCGCCGCTTTACCAGGTGGCGGCATAAGGTCGCCGTTACCGATTAGAGCCCGCGGGTGGCGCCTACATCGCGCCTTTTGCGATGTGTGCGATGCTAATCAAACCCAGCGGCAGCGCCAAGTCCTCGTTCCTGGCGCTGCGCCAGGGGGCGCGCGATCTGCCAGGTTGGCCGTCTCAAAAGATGGTTTAACGAGTTGTACCGGCACTGTCTCAACGCCGAAGCCATTCAGAATCCGGGAGCGGCGGTGAGGACGCCGCCGCTACAATCAAAGGCCAAAAACCTTTTCGGCGTAAAGCTTGCTCAGACGCAAATCCTCTTCCAGGGAACGAGCGATCTTTGTGTCCTTCTCGTACGCCAGTTCGACAACCAGATAACCATTGAAGTTGATTTGCTTTAAGTAGTCGGCAACCTTCTGATAATCAATATCACCCGGGCCGAAGTCCTCCATCCACACGCCCTGCATATCGTTGCGCAAATGGAGGCTGACGAGTCGGTCGCCGGTTTTACGCAGGAACGCCAGCGCATCCTGTCCCCCGCGGACCGCCCAGTTCACATCCACACAGCAGAAGACTAATTGGGGATCCGTGTGCCCCAGCAGGTGGCGCCATTCGCGCGCGTTATCAACAAGCTCCGGAGTGTGGTGGTGAATCATCAATCCCACTCCCAGTTTGTGCAGCTCGCCGGCTAACTGGTTGAGATAGCGGGCCTGGGTATTGAGCTCTTCGTCTGACTTGCGCGCCTGGCGGGGTTTGGGGCTGGGATTCGTGACGATCCAGCGCGTGCCCGCGCCCTTCAGCACTCGCGCCAATTCCAGGATTTCCGCAATCGCCTTCTCCGCTGCCGGCGCTTCGTGCATTGTCCCGCCGGCGTAAGTGGTGGCGGGTTCGAGTTCATACTTCGCGAGCAGCGCAAGAGTTTTGGCGCGCACGTCCGGCTGGAAGAAATCTGACAGCAGTTCAACCCGCCGATAGCCCGCCTGGTGGATGGCGGCGAGAGCTTCTTCCACGCCTTCGCCGATAGTCTTTTTCTGGGATTGAAACTGTTGGATCCAGATATAAGCCTGCACGGAGAGCTTGGGAGCATAGCGGGATGTGCCCGCCTCCGAGGGACCCCCGAACAATCCGCGGCTGAGCAGCGTGCCACCGGCCAGCTTTGCCATGCCTGCCAGCATTTCCCGTCGCGTCGGACGCCTTAAGAGAATTTCCATGTGAAGCCTCGCCTTCTCTGCTGCCAACGGCTAAAATTCTGCGGCCGGAAATCATCCGGCCGGAGATTTGATTTTGTCGTAATCGGCGGGGGGAATGTATCGCCGCGCGAGGCGTGGGGTCAAGGCCAGGGTTTAGGGCGCCGGAACCCGGACCGCAGAGGGATCGTGTAGCTGGGCGAAAAAGTAGCAAGCAGACTTGTCCCCGGATTGACGCGCGGGGTTATACTTGGCCGCGCTTGCGCTGTGGTGGCCGCGGAGTTTACCCGCCCGGTGCGGGACCGCCGAGTTCTTGTAGCGCAGACCCGTTGTTGGGGTCTGCGGCTTGTCGTGCTACAGGATACAAGGCAAGGTTTTCGCCAAATTTCACGGAATGGTTTGCGGCCAAAGTGGAAGGGAGGACAGGCAATGACCATCGACCTTAATCTCGAGCACCTTGCGCCAGCGCCGAAGAAGAAAGCCTACCGCATCGGAGCGATCGGCGCGGGGTTCATCATGCGCGACTGTCATCTGGTGGCTTACGGCCACGCCGGGTACAACGTCGTCGCGATCACCTCCGCCCAGCCGGACGAGGCGCGCGAAGTGGCCCAGGCGCGCGGTGTGCCCAAGGTGTACAACACCTACCAGGAGTTGCTGGCCGACCCCTCGATCGAGGTTGTGGACATTGCCGTTCCACCCGGCGTTCAGCTGGCGGTGGTGCGCGAGGCGGCGAAGCACGCCAAGCACATCAAGGGTATCCTGGCGCAGAAACCTCTGGCGATGAACTATGCAGAGGCCAGGGAAACCGCGCGCCTGTGCGAGCAGGCCGGCATCACCCTCGCCGTGAATCAGAACATGCGCTACGACCAATCCATCCGGGCCCTCAAGACCCTGCTGAGGCGGGGCTACCTGGGCGAGCCGGTGCTCGCCACCATCGAGATGCGGGCCATCCCCCACTGGCAGCAGTGGCTGCGCGCGTACGACCGCCTGACCTTGCTGAACATGAGCATTCACCACCTTGACAGCTTCCGGTTCCTGTTTGGCGATCCGGCCAGCGTGTTCGTGAGCGCGCGGACCGACCCGCGCACCACCTTTAAGCATCGCGATGGCATCGTACTTTACATTCTGGAGTACGCGAGCGGCCTGCGAGCGAGTTCGTGGGATGATGTGTGGGCCGGCCCGGCGCGGGAAGGCGCAGCGCCCGACACCTACATCAAGTGGCGAGTCGAGGGAACGGAAGGGATGGCGCAGGGCACAATCGGCTGGCCTTCCTATCCCAACGTCACCCCCAGCACCATCGATTTCACCACGAAGCGAGAGCCCGGCTGCTGGTTCGCGCCGCGCTGGAAAGAGGTGTGGTTCCCGGACGCCTTTGAGGGCACGATGGGACAACTCCTGGACAGCCTCACCGACGGCACGGAACCGGCCGTGAGCGGCCGCGACAACCTCCAGACCATGGCGCTGGTCGATGCCTGTTACAAGTCGCTCGACGAGCATCGCCCCGTGAGCCTCAAGGAGATCATGGAAACTTAACGCCTGCGCGGGCGGCCGAAACGCGCCGATTGCCGTAGGATTTCATCCCGCCACTTATTCTTAAGGAGGAACCACCATGAAACTCGGACTCATCAATTCTGCCTGGCTGGGAACACACGTGGGCACCGCGGAAGGCATCCGCAAGACCAAGGAGATCGGTTTCGACACCATCGATATTTTCACCGATCCGCTGGACATCGACATCAAGGAACGCCGGCTGATCAAGGACACCTGCCGTGAGGTCGGCCTACCGATAATTTCCGTCTGCTGTTGCGCGCTCGGCATCGCGGACTTCAATCCCTCGGTGCAGCGCTTCCATGGGGACCGCGGCAAGGCATACCTCGACTTCGTTTATGAACTGGAGGCCAAGAACCTGCTGCTGGTGCTGGGTGAATACACCTGGCAGCAGGAGGTGATTGCCCCCAAGGAGCAATGGAAGTTCGCGGTGGAGAACACCCGCGCGCTGGGCAAATATGCGGCTGACCTCGGGGTGGAGATTGCGATTGAGCTCGAGCCTTTCAAGCTCTCCATCGTCAACCACCTGGATAAGATGGTTCAGTTTCTGGACGACGTGGACCACCCGGCGGTGCGAGCCAATATGGACGTCTCGCACCTCGCACTCTCTCACTCGCCCGCGGAAGCGATTCCGAACCTCAAGGGGCGCATCGCCCACGCGCACTTCTCCGACTGCGACGGCAAAGTGCATGGCGACTTGCCGCCGGGACGCGGGGTGGTGGACTTCATTCCTTATCTGAAGCAGCTCAAGCAGGTCGGCTTCAACGGCACGGTGAGCATCGAGCTGGAATACTCGCCCGAGCCGGCGAAGATTGTGGACTGGGTCGCCGAGGCCTATCGCGAGACCAATCGGCTCATGCAAAGCCTCGGAATTCGCGGGTAGCGACGGGGTGGTCGTTGAATTGAGCTGCTCTCTTGGCTGGTAGGGGAGGGCTTTGCCCTCCCGGTCCTGTTCTCGGCCATGGCTCAGGTGCCGGGCGGGCGGAGCCTGCCTCTACCTGAATTCCTCCGGTCGCTTTATAGGGATATCTGGGTAGATCGTATCCCCCCTGTGAAGTTGTGCGACCGTCTGGACGCTGTGCCTGGAGACGGTAATCCAGGAAGACAGGAGGAAGCAAGCAGACGCGGAGGGGGAGGCGGGGGTCG
>Ga0315282_10011908_pt1 | contig 13391 bp, 9 predicted proteins | sample YL17G07_20_MG_FD_203693 | JGI IMG/M metagenome (GOLD analysis project Ga0315282, IMG submission 203693) | Sediment microbial communities from Yellowstone Lake, YNP, Wyoming, USA - YL17G07_20 | ecosystem: Environmental > Aquatic > Freshwater > Lake > Sediment | place: USA: Wyoming | collected...
CGATCGCTGAGTTCTCGAGGTTATGAGCAAGGTGCCGAGGCATCTTTTCGTCGATCCAGCTTCACGGCTCGAAGCCTACGAAGACTATCCTCTGGCGATCGGGAACGGGCAGACGATTTCCCAGCCCTATATCGTCGCCCTGATGACCCAGTGCCTCGAGCTCAGGGGGGGCGAGAAGGTTCTCGAAGTCGGGACGGGCTCGGGCTATCAGGCCGCGGTTCTGGCAAGCTTATGCCGCCGCGTTTTCTCGATTGAGATTGACAAGGATCTGGCCCGCCGAGCGGAGGGGACTCTCAGGAATCTCGGCTGCGCCAGTGTCGAGGTCCGGTCAGGCGACGGCTTTTTCGGCTGGCCGGAGGAGGCGCCCTTCGATGGGATCATCGTGACCGCGGCGGCGCGGCGCGTCCCCGAGCCCCTGTTCGAGCAGCTCAAGGAGGGCGGGCGCATGATCGTTCCGATCGGCGAGGCGGACGGGGATCAGACGCTGACCCTGGTCCGGAAGATCCGGGGAAAACCCAAGATCCGGCAGGTCATCCCCGTCGTCTTCGTGCCAATGACCGGGGAGATTCTGAAGAAAAAAAAGGGGCAAGGGGCTCGTTGCTTTCCCCCGCCTTTTATGCTAATTTTTGAGAAATGATTCGATTCGGAACCTCGGGCTGGCGGGCGGTAATGGGGGAGGCCTTCACCTTCGAGAACGTCCGCCTCGTCGTCCAGGCCATCGCCAACATCGTCAAACGGAAATTTCCGGGTCAGGACATTTCGATCGTGGTCAACTACGACACGCGCTTTCTCTCCGAGCGCTATGCCTCGGAGGCGGCCCGGATTCTGTCGCACAATCGGATCAACGTTTTGCTCGCCGATCGCGACGCGCCCTCCCAGGCGCAGGCGCTGCAGATCATCAAGCGGGGGGCGCAGGGCGGGATCAATTTCACCGCCTCGTTCAACCCGCCCGAATACAACGGCTTGAAATATAACACCCACCAGGGCGCGCCGGCGATGCCCGAGGAAACGGCGGCCATCGAGGCCGAATTCCGGGCCCTCCGGAAGACCTACTCGTTTTTCCCTGCGTATCCCCGGTCGGAGTTCATTCAGAAAATCGACCTGCAATCCGATTATCTCGCCCGGATCCAGCGGACGATCGATTTCGACCTGATCCGCAAGTCCGGGGTCCGGGTCGGCGTCGACCTCCTCTACGGGACGAGCCGCGAGTACCTCGATGAGGTCCTCGAAGAGAACCGGGTGGCGGTCGAGGAGATCCACGGCTTCATCGATCCTTATTTCGGCGGCATGGCCCCCTCCTGCACGGAAGAGAACCTCCGGGAACTGAAAAAGCTCGTCCGGGACAAGAAGTGCGATCTCGGCATCGCCACCGACGCCGACGGGGACCGGTTCGGCATCGTCGATCACCGGGGCGACTTCATCATTCAGAATCTCATCCTCGCCCTGCTCCTGAATTATCTCGTCGCCAAGAAGGGTTGGCGGGGCGGGGTGGCCCGGTCGGTCGCGACGACGCATCTCATCGACCGCATCGCCCGCAAGTACGATCTTCCCCTGTACAAGACTCCGGTCGGGTTCAAGTTCATCGCCGACCTGTTTCTGAAAAACAAGATCATCTTCGGCGGCGAGGAGAGCGCCGCCCTTGCGGTCAAGGACCACCTTCCGGAGAAGGACGGCATCCTCGCCGGGCTGCTGGTCGTGGAGATGGTCGCCGCTTTCGGGAAGAGTCTGGCCGAGCTGACCACCGGCCTTTTCAAGGAGTTCGGCGAGAGAACGGGCATCCAGAAGAGTGTCGCCCTGACTCCGGAGCGGGCCAGGAGACTCAAGAAGCTCGCCAAGAGCCCGCCGTCCCGTCTGGCCGGACGCCCGATCGCCAACGTCGAATCGATCGACGGCGTGAAGTTCGATTTCTCCGACGATGACTGGCTCCTCCTCCGCCTTTCGGGAACCGAGCCCCTGATCCGCTGCTACGCGGAATCCGGGTCGAAGAAGGACCTCCGAAACCTGATCAAGGCGGGGATGGAAAAGCTCTCGTGATCGAGAAGAAACCCGGGTCGCTCAAAAAGAAAATCGCCGTCTTCGGGTTTGCCTTTCTCCTTCTCGCCCTCGTGGTCACCCTCTTTTTCGGAAGAAAGGGGCTCATCGAGATCTATCACGCCCGGAGGGCGCGGGCCGCCCTTCTCGAGGAAATCGAGCGGCTCAAGCAGGTCAAGAGCCGTCTGGAGAAGGACATCGCCGCGCTCGAAAAGGACCCTCGGGCCGTGGATAAAGAGGCGCGCGAGCAGCTCTGGATGATCAGGCCCGACGAAAAGGTCATCGTCCGCAAGGGCAAGTGAGAGGCCGTCCTCGTCTCACGCCCGGTTTTTCTTCAGCGCCCTGCGGATGACCGCCGAAACGTCGGCCAGGGTAAAGGGTTTCGCTACAAACTCCCGAATGCCGACCTCTTCGGCGCTCTCGCGGTCGACTCCCTCGGAGTATCCGGTGCACAGGACGATCGGGATGTCCCCCCGTATCTTCAGCAGCCTCTCGGCCAACTCGAATCCCGACATCTCCGGCATGGCCTGATCGGTGATGACCAGATCGAAATTCGCCGGATCGCTCCGGAAATGGATGAGGGCTTCCGCAGCGCTCGGACTCGGGATCACCCGATAGCCGAGCCGTATCAGCATCTTGGCCATGCTCCGGAGCTGGATCTCCTCATCTTCGACAAGAAGAATCCGCTCCGTGCCCTTCGAGATGATCCCCGACAGCGTGCTCTGCAGCTCGGGGCCCGTGGCGATGCAGGGGATATAAACGTCAAAAGTGGACCCCCGGCCGACCTCGCTGTCCACGGTGATCGCTCCCCCGTAGGCCTTGACGATGCCGTGGACGACGGCCAGTCCCATCCCCGAGCCCTTGCCCGGTCCCTTGGTCGTGAAAAAGGGATCGAAGATGCGCTCCCTGACCTCGGGCGACATCCCGTGTCCGGTGTCGCTGACCGTCAGGCGGACGTACGGACCGGGCTTGAGATCGGGATGGACGGACGCCGCGGCCGGGTCGACGTTCACGACGGCGAGTTTGACGTTCAGCACGCCGCCCTTGTCCTCCATGGCATGGACCGCATTGCCGCAGAGGTTCATCACGACCTGATGGATTTGCGACGGCTCGCCCATGACGGCGTCGGATTTCGTCGCGATCTCCTCGCGCAACTCGACATTTCCGGGAAGGGTGGGGCGGAAGAGCTTCAGCGTTTCTTTGAGGATGGAATGGACGTTCAGCGGTTTGAGCTCCCGCTCTTTGTGACGGCTGAAAGTGATGATTTGCTCGACCATCTCCCGGCCACGGGCGGCGGCCTGCAGGACGAGGGAAAGGGAATTCCGGGAGCGGCTCTCCTCGTCCAGGTCGAGGAGGGTCATCTCCGTGTTGATGACGATGGTCGAGAGGAGGTTGTTGAAATCGTGGGCGATTCCTCCCGCCAGAGTCCCCAGCGCCTCCATTTTCTGTGCCCGCCGCAGATGTTCCTCTCTCTTCTTGAGCTCTTCTTCCAGCCTCTTGTTCTCGGTGACGTCCCGGATCACCGCGACCGCGCCGGCGATCTTCTTTTTCTTGTCCCGGATGGGGACGACGGACGCCTGGCGATGGTAAACGCCTCCGCTTTTTTTGCTCCGGACGGTCACCGCGGTGTCGCGGATGGTTTCGCCGGACAAAACTCTGACGAGAAATTCGCTGACATCCGTTTTCCTGCCCGGCGCGAACAGCTCGACGACCGAGGCGATCTCGTCCGCAGGACGGCCGAGTTCGACCGGACCCATGCCCAATTCCTCGGCATTTTCGAAGGCCATCCTGTTGGCGAGGACGATATTCCCCTTGCCGTCGACCGCCCAGACCTCCTCGGACATGCTGTCGAGGAGGGTTCGGAGCCTGTCCCTTTCGAGTCTCAGCTCCGCCGTTCGCTCCCGGACCCGTTTCTCGAGCTCGTCGCGGGATCGCCGCACCGCCTCTTCCATTTTTTTGCGCTCGGTGATGTCTCGGGCGACGTGGACCGCGCCGATAATCCGACCGCCTTCATCCCGGAGAGGGGTCGTGCTGACCAGAAAATCGCCGCCGAGTCCTTCCTCCCGGACCTCCGCGATGTGCTCCTTGCCGTCCGCCAGCGTCTGAAGGTGGGGACAGAATCCGGGCGGCCGGTTCGAGCCGTGGACGCACTCGAAGCAGTGCATTCCGACCAGCCGGTCGGACGGGATTCTCATCCTTTGCGACATCGTCCGGTTCGCCCGCACGATCCGGTGTTGATTATCGAGAATGGCGATCAGGTCCGGGACGCTGTCAAACGTCCGCTCCCATTCGTCCTTCGCCTGGAGGAGCGCCTTCTCCGCGGTGATCCGCTGGGTGATGTCCATGATCGCGACCGCGCAGCCGGCGATCTTGCCCCGGCCATCAAAAATGGGCGCGGCGCTGTTGTGAACGAAGGCCCGCTTCCCGTCGAAGCGCTCGATTTCCATCAATTGCCCGACCACGGTTTCGCCCTTCTGCACGGCCAGAGCCGAGGCCCATTCCTCGGGCCTCACGGCCTGACCCGAATCGAGCCACCAGGCCTTGAACGCGGAATAGTCCGCGACTTCGCGAACATCCGGACGAGCGCCGCCCCAGATCTGTTCGAAGGCCAGGTTCGACCGCATGTTTCCGCCCCGAGCGTCGATTATCGCCATCCCGATCGGCAAGGCCTCCATGACCGCCAGGAGGCGGTTCCTCTCGGTTTCGGCTTCCCTTCGAGCCGTCTCGGTGATTTGTTCCCCCCGTTTCCGCTCGATCGCGTATCTCAAGCTCCTCTGGAGGGCCGGGCCGTCGATCTGGCCTTTGACGAGATAGTCCTGGGCCTTCCTGTGAAGCGCCTCGACGCCGACCTCGCGATCGTCAAGGCCGGTGAGCACGATGATCGGGAGGCTCGCTTCCGCTTCCGTGAGCCGTTCGAGACCCGAGAGTCCGCGGCAGTCGGGAAGGTTAAGGTCCAGCAGCACGGCATCGAACCGGGAGGCGAGAATCGCCCCGAGCGCACCCGCCAGGTCTTTCGCCCGAAACGTCTCGAAACTGGGCGCCGGAGAATCCCTGAGCAGCTCGTAGACCAAACGATAGTCCGGATCGCTATCTTCGACGATCAAAATCCTGAGAGGTTGGTTCGGCACGGGATCTCTTATCCCAGGCGGGGCGGCAGCTTGACGATCGTCATCCAGAAGTCCTGGACGCTCTTCACGACCCGGGAAAATTGGCCGAGGTCCAGCGGCTTGGTGATGTAGCAATTCGCGTGAAGGTTATAGGATCGAAGGACATCCTCTTCGGCCTTGGAAACCGTGAGGACGACGACGGGGATGATCCTGAGATTCTCGTCCTCCTTGATTTCCTTGAGAACCTCCCGCCCGTCCTTCTTCGGGAGGTTGAGGTCGAGGAGGATGAGGTCCGGCCGGGCTGCCTGGGCGTAGCGGCCCTGCCGACGCAAATAGGCCATGGCCTCGACGCCGTCCGACACGACGTGGAGGTTGTTGTTCAGCTTTTCTTCTTTCAGGGTCTCCCGCGTGAGCCGCACGTCGGCGGCGTTGTCCTCGACCAGCAGAATCTCGATCGGGATGACCGGGGTTTCGTTACTCATGGGATGATTCTCCTGTCGGGAGGGAAAAATAGAATGTCGAGCCGCGGCCGGGCTTGGATTCGCACCAGATCCGCCCCCCGTGATTTTCGACGATCTTCTTGCATATAGCCAGGCCGATGCCCGTGCCGGGATAGGCGTCCTGGGTGTGGAGGCGTTGGAAAATCATGAAGATACGCTCGCGATACTGGGGTTCGATGCCGATGCCGTTGTCCTGAACGGAAAAAATCCATTCCCGTCCGCGCCTCGCGGCGCCGACTTCGATCCTCGGAGGGTCCTCGCCCCGGAACTTGAGCGCGTTGCCGATGAGGTTCTGGAAGAGCTGCGTCAGGCTTGTTTCGTGAGCCCTTACGACGGGGAGGGGAGCGACGGCGACTTGTCCGCCGCACGACTCGATTCTCGCGGCCAGGCCGTCGATCGCCGACCGGACGACCGCGTCGCAATCGACCTCGGCCAGGGACAAGTCCTTCCGGCCGATTCGCGAATACGCGAGGAGGTCGGATATCAATCTCTGCATCCGCGACGCCGCATCCGTGATGAAGCCGATGAAGTCATCCGCGTCCTGGTCGAGCTTGTCTTTGTACCGCTTGGCGAGGAGTTGTGAATAGCTGGCCAGGATTCTCAAGGGCTCCTGGAGGTCATGGGAGGCGACGTAGGCGTACTGTTCCAGATTCTCGTTGGACCGCTTGAGCTCCTCCTCGGCCCTCTTCCGGTCGGTGATGTCGAAGGCATAGACGCGGGCGACATTGAACTGCGAAATGATATGAATTCTCTCGCCGAAGACCCTCCCTCCGATGCCGACCTCGCGGTAAAATGAGGACTCTTTTTTTCCCTCCAATTCCGCCAATAGATCAGGCATGTCCGGAGGCAGGAACACGCTGATCTCCGCCGCGCCCCGACCGAGGCCCTCGAGAATCTTTGGGGTCGCCGGGTTCGAATACATGACCTCGCCCGAAGGACCGATCTCGATCACCGGGTTGGGATTCATTTCCGGGAATGAGGCGAGGTGCCCGGCGCGTTCCTCGGCGTTCTTTCGCTCGGTGACGTCGCTGTGCATCGCGAGATTGCCGACGTACCGTCCGTCCCCGTCGTAGAGCGGCGAGGCGCTGCAATAGGTCCAAATCGTGGAGCCGTCCTTCCTCCGGAATTTGTATTCCCTGTGGATAATATGTCCTTTCTTGAGCTCTGCCCTCGATTGAAGGACCTTCTCTCTTTCATCTTCGTCCATGAAGTCGAGACCCATCCTGCCCACGACCTCATCCGGTTCGTATCCCAGGAGCTCCGCCATTCTCCGGTTGGCAAAAACAAAGCGTCCTTCGGGGGAGCCGACGGTAATTCCTTCCTGGGCGGTCTCGACGATCCGACGATAATTTTCTTCGCTCTCCCGCAGCGCCGCGGTGCGCTCGGCGACGCGCCGCTCCAGCGTCTCGTTGAGGTCCTTGAGCACCGCCTCGGCTTTCTTTTGCTCGGTGACGTCGATGCCCATCTCCATGATGAGCGGCGAGCCGTCGGAGTCCCTGAAGGGGAAATCGAAGATGTCGTAGTTCCGGCCGTCGGGGCCGAGCCACTCCCAGTGATGGGGGGCGTTGGTTTTCAGGACCTTGTAGGTCTCGCAGTTCGGGCATGGATCGGTGCGTTGAAAAAGATACTCGAAGCACCGGCGGCCGTGAGACTCGCCGAATCGCTCCCGGAAAAACCTGTTGGCGAAAGGAACGCGATAGTCCGGGTCCAGCAGGACCAGGTAAGCCGGCAGAGTTTCCAGGACGCCGGTGAATCGTTGCCGCTCGGCGACCAGGGCGTTCTCAACCTGGACTCGCTCGGCGATCTCGGTCCGAAGCGCGCGGACCGCGCTCTCGAGCTCCGCCGCCTCTGCCTGTTCTCGAACCTCCAGGTCTTTCTTGGCTTCACGAAGGGCTTCTTCCTCTCGCTTCCTCTCGGTGATATCCGAGAAGACCGTGGCGAACCGGAGGGGGGCGGGGCGATACGCATACACCTGGTACCAGCGGTTCAGGGAGGCCGAAAAATTTTCGAAGTGTGCCGCCTCCCCGGTGAGGCCCACCCTGCCGTAGGTTTCAATCCAGAACGGTTCGAGATCGGGCATGACCTCGAGGGCGCGCCGGCCGATGACGTCGGCCCGCTTCAAGCCGGTCTGCCTCTCGAACGCCGGGTTGATGTCGAGGAAGCGATAGTCGCAGGGCTTGCCGCTCTCGTCCGTGATGATCTCGTGGAAAGCAAAACCATCGGTCATGCTTTCGAACAGAGTTCGGTATTCTTCGGCGGGCTTGTCCGGCCGCTTGGTCGATCGCATTCTTGTTCCCGTAGGAGGCATCGCTGTCCGGTTTTTGGACAAACAGAAAGTCTATCATACCGGGCAAAAAAAGCAACGCTTCCCGACAGATAGGCCGGAGGGGATTGATTTCTTCGCCCGGAGGGTTTACACTAACCCGTTGATTATGAAGAAGAATCTGTGGCGAATCGGCCTCATCGCCCTCCTGGCGGTCCGGGGCGGGACTCTGCCCCGGCCGTCCTTTTCGCAAGTCAGCAAGGGCGGCAGTCTCGAGTATCAGGTCTCGGTCACGGCCATCTCCATCGCCGTCGCCGTCCAGGATAAGGGCGGGCGCTACATCGATAACCTGACCCGAAAAGACTTCGCGGTCTTCGAAAATAACGTCCCCCAGACGATCAGCTATTTCCAGCACGATGATGCGGCCCCGGTGAGTCTGACGGTCCTTCTCGACGTCAGCGGAAGCATGGCCCTCGACAACAAGCTCGCGGACAGCAAAATCGCCCTCCGCGAGCTGGTCACGCACATGCTTCGGCCCCAGGACGAAGTCTCCCTGCTCATCTTCGCCGAGGGGGAAGTCGAGGTGGCGGCCCGGTTTTCCAAGGACAAGATGAATTTCCTCGTCGAGCTTGAAAAAGTCGAGCCCTACGGGAAAACCGCCCTCAATGACGCCGTCGCCGTCTCGCCCGAGTTTGCGAACAGGGGAAATAACCAGAAGCGGCTCCTCCTCCTGATCACCGACGGCATCGAGAACGACAGCCAGCTCAAGCTTGACCAGACCCTCGAAATCGCCCGGCGGGTCGATGTTCCCATTCAGGCGGTCGGGTACAAGATTCCGTTGAGCGATCTCTATCTCGAGAAATACAAGCGGGCCGCCGACCTGACGCCCTTCGGGATCACGGAGACCTTGGAGCGATTCTCTGCGGCGACGGGCGGAAAGGCCTTTTTTGTGAACCAACCCGAAGAACTGACGGCTGCGCTCCGCGACATCCACAGGGATCTGAGCCAACAATATATCATCGGCTACACGTCCCATCAGAGGACGAGCGACGAATACCGGAAGATCCTGGTCGTCACGCCCAAGAAGAAATATAGGGTCCGGACCCGCGCAGGGTACTGAACGGGACGGACCGGCCTGCGGGCTGCACTGGAAAAGAGTCGTGCTATAATTAAAGTGCAGTCTGCAAGAGAGAGGAGGTATTAGATTATGCGAGTGCGTACGAAAATCTTGTGTCTGGGGTCGGTCATCCTGCTGGCGGCGCTCTGGAGCGCGGGCTGCGCCACGAAGAAGTACGTTCAGCAGGAAACCGCGGCCGTCGACAAGAAGGTCGAACAGACCCAGACGGAGATCGAGGCGAACCAGAAGCGGCTGAAGGAGCACGACGAGCGCATCGCTACGCTCGGCACCCTCATCACCCAGGCGCAGGGGCAGATCAAGGACACGGACTCCAAGATCGAGCAGGTCAGGAAGGAGGCTCAGGGGACTCTGGTCAGCAAGGCGGTTCTGCAGAGCAACGACGCCACGTTCAAGTTCGACAGCTCCGAGCTGGCTCCGGAAGCGAAGGCCATTCTCGACAAGTTCGTCCAGGATCTCGTCGCCCAGAACCGGGGATTGTATATCGAGATTCAGGGCCACACGGACAGCACCGGCCCGGAGAGCTACAACGAGACGCTGGGCCAGAAGAGGGCGGAAGCGGTGATGCTCTATCTCTACAAGCAGTCCCACATCCCCCTGTACCGGATGCAGGTTATCAGCATGGGCGCGACCACGCCCATCGCCGACAACGCGACGAAAGAGGGCCGGGCCAAGAACAGGCGCGTCGAAATCCTGGTTTACGAGTGAGACCGAGAACCCTCAAGTCCCGCGGCAGATGAAGCTGTAGGGACAGAGGCTGCAGTCCTCGACCGATCCGAGGGCCGGATCGAACGGGGTCGCGGGGTCTGCGATCTCGACGAGCAGCCTCTCGATGAGCGCATCCGTAGTCTGGATTTCTTCCCGGCGGGCGTCCGGATCCTCGTCGTGATAGGGGGAAAATTCTATCCGCGGGCTGAGGCGATTTTTCCCGAGCAGGACGAAAACTCCCCGGACCTGGCCAAGGGGCTTCCGCGCGGCTTGCGCGTAGATCATCCGGTAGAGGGGAATCTGCACGCTCGCGACCGCCCGGCTCCACGTCCGCCGGTCCTCGAGAACCAGCTTCTTGAAGTTGATCCCGAGCGGCTTCTCGGAGCTCGAGGTCTTATAGTCGAGGATATAGAACATCTCCCCCCGCTGTTCGGTCCGGTCGATTCGGGCCGAAAGCTTGAACGACCGACGGCCGATTTTCTTTTCGACCTGGAGACGCTGCTCGACGGAGAGGAGCCTCAGCTCGCCGGCTTCCCTCTCGACGTCCCGGATGACCGGAATCTGATAATCCCTGATGAACTCCCCGAGATGTCGCCGGACCTGGAGCTTCGTCAAATATGCGCTCCCGGCCTCGTCGCCCCCGTACTCGAGCCTGAACTTCCGGTCGACGAGCCCGTCGAGGTCCTTGGGGTCGAGGTTTTCGGCCCGCAGCCGCCGCCCGACGAATTTCCCGAAAAACTCTTCGAGCGCGGCGTGGACGAAGGCGCCGATGTCCTTTCTCTCCAGGCTCTCGGTCATCTCTTCTTTCTCCTCGAGGCGGAGAACGTGGGCGTAATAGAAGCTGAGAGGGCATCTGAGGTATCTGTCGAGTGACGTGGCCGAGTGGCCGAATTCGCGGAGATATTCTCCGACCTCGGCCGACTTTTCTATGGACCGGGGTTTCCTCTCGCTCAGGGCGATTTCGTACCTGACCGTCTTCAGGAACCTGTCGGCCCGGGGCTCTCGCTCCGCCTTTTGTTTTTCCCAGAGCAGCCTCTCGACGAAGCGGCTCTTTTCCTTGTCGTCATTCTCGACGAAAAAGAAATGGACTCTCCCGGCCGCCCGGAGAAGCGTGTCCAGGTAATACTCGGTCCGCGCCTCCCGGTCCCGGTACGTCGGCAGCCCGAGCGCCTGGCGAACCGCGAAGGGCAGGAGGGAATCGCTCCGGCTGTAAGACGGGATCGCGCCTTCGTTCGCGTCCAGGACGTAGACGTCTTCAAATGGAATGCACCGCGCCTCCCAGAAGCCGAGGACCTGCATGCCCTTGAGCGGGGTGCCGTAGAAGGGAACGGTTCCCGCGTCGATGACCTTCCGCAGCAGGTTGAAATAGCTCGGTTTCTCGGCGAAGGCCGTCTCCCGCAGGAGCGACCGGGCGAGCGCCTCGAGCCGGGCGAGGAACGCTTCGGCATACGGATGAAAAAAATAGTGGAGCCGGGCCGTGCTGTTTTCGTAGATGTAGTTCAAGACCAGGGCGAGCTTCTCGGCGAAATCGCCCACGTTACGAACCTCGTCGAAGAGCCGGATCGTCTGCTGATGAATCGAGCGGAGGTGATCGAGGCAGGCCTCGACGACGGGCGCATCCTCCACGGTTCGGATGAGGCTCTGGATGGTTTCCCGGATCTCCGCGTCGCCTTCGAGCTCGTCCAGGGTCCAGAATGAGCGGGTCCGGCGGCGGGTCAGCTCCTCTTCGATGGCGTGGAACAGGATGCGGGTCAAGTCGGACCTCCGGGCCGTTCCGGAGAAATAAATATTTTTCGTGTAGGGATGGAGGACGAAGCGGAGATAGCTCGGGACGTAAATCCGGCCCTCGTCGTCTTTCGTCTGGATGAGCTCGAAGAGGTTGTCGAAGAAGCTCGCGATCGGGGTCCGCGACAGCGGATAGCCCATGGAGATGTTGAAATCGTCCTCTCCCAGCGCGGAGAGGGTCTGCTGATAGAGCGGGAAGAGCGTCTCCGAAGCGGGGAGGACGATCACCTGCTTATCGTTGAGCGTCCGGGGATCGCGCCGCTCGATTCCCAGGGCCTTGTTCAGGGCGAAAATCTGGCCGTGGGTGTCCGCGCTCCGGGTGAACTGAAGAGGCGGGAGAGGACCGGGCTCTTCGGCACCGCCGGGCGATGCATCCTCGTCGAGGCCGAATCTATCGAGCAGGCGTTCGATTCCCCGGCCGCGGAGGAGAATGACCTCGCTCTTGTCCCACGCGCCGGCGGTTTTCAGGAGCTCGGTCTCCATCCTGGTTAGGGTGAAAAAGCCGGCGAAGATCATCACGTCGACATCGGCGAAGAGCTCGGGCGCGGCGCGCTCGACGACCCTGCGAAGACGCGAGGACTGGGTCGAATACCCCATCTCCTCGAGGGTGCAGTAGAATTTCTCGTAGAAATGGGCCAGCGAGGCGAGCTTTACCGCCGTCTCTCGCGGGACGGCTTCGTCCGCCCAGTGATCGACCGAGAGGAGGGCCTCCCCGGTCACGGCGGCGGAATTCAGCTCCTCGAGGTCCGAGAAGAGCTTCGATCCGAGGGGGAAGAACTGGTCGGCGGTAAGGAAATGACTGAGCCCCAGCCGGCCGGGCGAGCTTCGATGAATCTCGAAAAGCAGGGCCACCGCGTCCAGGGGATCGAGCGGATGATCGGCGAATCCCAGGCGTTCTGAGTAGACGCGGTTGACGAACTCGTCAATGGAATTGACTCGGGGAGAAATGAACGCGCTCTTTTCCCGCTGCCCGAGCGCCTTGCGCAGGTAGGTCGACGGCCGCCTCTCCGGAAAGACGACCCAGTTCCGGGAGTAGTCCTTGCCTCGCCCTCGAAGCCGCGAGGCGACCACGGCGATGAGGTCATCGGCCGGCCGAACGAGCGTGACCCTCACTCGATCGTCTCCCGCGTCCGTTTATCGATGTAGGCGAGGATTCCGCTGACGTGCTTGTCCGGATAGATCTCGCTCATGATCCGGACGTACGCTCCGACCTGCTCCCGGTCCTCTCTCTCCCACGGGGCCGCCCTCTCGGGGTTTTTCTCCGCCCCCGTCTTGAAATCGATGATCCTGACCGCATCCCGGTCGATGACGACGCGGTCCATGCGGTAAACGGCCCCGGCCGCGTCGCAGAAGTTGAACTCGCGGAGGATCCGCCGGCCCTCCTTTTCCCGGAAATCATCGTCGAGGGGAGAACCTTCGAAATAACGAACGACGGCCCTTCCGACCTCGTCGAAGAGCTCCGCCTCCGCGCCGAGGGGCTTCATCCTCCGGATGATCCCGCCGATCTCGTCTTCCCAGCCCGATTTCAAAAACTCGAGCTCGGCCATGATCCTGTGGGCGATCTCTCCCCGGCGGATGATCTCTAAGTTCAGAGTCTCCCGGCGGTTGGGGGGGAGCTCGAACGGGCCGCGGAGCCGCGCCGTTTCGGCGAACGTCGAAACCTCGGGCCGCGGCCTGGGGCAGGCCGGCGGTTTGGCGGGGGCCGAGGCAAAGGGCTTGTCGCCGAGAAGGTCGAAGGGATATTTATCGCGCGCGCCCTTGACGCCGAACACGTAGAGCTCGACCGACGCCCGGGTCAGGGCGACGTAGAGACGATTCAGGCGCTCGACGTCGTCTCTCATCCGCACCTCGTCGTAGATGGA
>Ga0315282_10011909_pt1 | contig 13390 bp, 11 predicted proteins | sample YL17G07_20_MG_FD_203693 | JGI IMG/M metagenome (GOLD analysis project Ga0315282, IMG submission 203693) | Sediment microbial communities from Yellowstone Lake, YNP, Wyoming, USA - YL17G07_20 | ecosystem: Environmental > Aquatic > Freshwater > Lake > Sediment | place: USA: Wyoming | collected...
ACCTCATCGGTACCCACGTTTCTTCCAAGCCACTTGCATTCCAGGCCGGCTCTGCATTCATGTTTCTTTGTATTCACATCAAACGAGCTGTTCCTGAAGCCTGTGATTCTCCATCCATGCTGATGGAAGAAGGCGCGCGAGGTCATTGCAGTTTTAGCTTTTGTGTGTATATTTGGTGTGGTAGGGTTGGTGACCTGATTAGGTCTGGTCGACGATGTTTGAGCGCTGCGATGGCGATGACGTATGAGACCATGACGCATAATGTGACGTGGATGGTCGCGTTCTCCAGTCCTCTTGTCTGCAGCGGGTTTAGGCCGTAGAATCCTTTGAGCCAAGCGTTGCTGCGTTCGTCTGCGCTTCGCTTGTGATACAGTTGCACCTGTCTTCTTGGACCGTGGGCACGGAAGAGTTTGTCGACACGCAGCAGTCCCTTCACATGTTTGAACTGGTTCTTCGGGTAAGGTATGATCGCAGTGATCTTGCATAGGCTGCAGAATCTTAGACCTTTCTCAACCCTACAGCATCTGTGAAGATCGCATCCTGATCTTTCCCTGAGGCCACAGTCGCCACATTCGCCGCTAAGGTGTAGGGGACACCATCCGCAGTCCACAGGCTGTGGCCAGTGAATCAGTGCTCATAGCGCTTCCCCCATCATCCCGCTTCAAACTCAATGAGGTACGTCTTTTTCATGCCTTTTGCGACAGATCCGTTCCGCAGTGGTAGCATGTTTTCTTGATTCTGCCAAGAGGTAAGGGCCTTCCGCAGGCTCTGCATCTGTATAACTTCTCACATTCTTTCAGCCACTCTTCTGTCTGGCCGATCCGTATTCTCTCCAGGTTTGCTCTCATGTCTTCCCCCTTTTCGAGATAACCTCCCGCCAGCTTCTCATACTTCTCACAGCTTCTCGCCACGTATTCAGGGCATTCGTAACAGAATTCCAAGCCCTTCTCCTTGAGGCACTGGACGATCTTGCAGCCGCTGCCCCAGCACTCCGGTGTCAGTGCCGTGCATCCTTCACATCTCACTTTTTCGGGAGGGCATTTGCTTTGCTCCGAGACAAGCTTCAGGTACTCACCCTTGTCTTTGTATGCCCTGTAGATCGAGCATGTTCCACAGTAGAGCCCACATCTTCCCACCAGATCTCTGCTAGCCAAATTCAGCTCCTCCTGCCTGCGCCTTTGCCTACCGATTGGCCTGCCCTGCTTTAAGAAAATATGCCCGTCAGATGACGGCAGGGCTGAACCCACAAGGAGGAGAAACCTTTTGCACACACTATGCTATAGGAGCGCGCGCAACGACAGGAAGCCGTCGGATGACAGTTCCGCTCTTTTATGATCCTCATTTTCCTATGGCACATGAGAACGATAGGATTTGTCTAGGGAATTGCCATGGGGGAAAGGCGTCTCTGGCGTTTGCCAGATAGAGATGGTCAAATGGAATCATGTCCTCTCTTGACTGCTGAGACTTGCTTGCTCTCAACGGATAGACTCTAACAGACCATGAGCGGTGAGTGCGCGTATGACCGGCGAGAAGAAGATGAGCCCTGAGGACTTCCATTCAGCCGTTCTTCAGTCTATTGATGAGGGCCTGATGGCTCTAGGAGAAAGCGTCCGACAGGTAGTATACCACTATGTCGAGCGGATGAAGGCGAATCTGATGCTCTGCCAGACTTACTGGGAGTCTGATCTCCTCACTGTCTCTTCAAGGCGTAGAGCAGGAGTTCGCGGGCTATGTTGACCGTTGTTGTCTGCTTCAGGGCTTGCCAACTCGGTGAGGCGTTGACCTCCAAGACACAGTAGTCTTGGCTCGGGATTTCAGCAACATCGACCCCAGAGTACTCAAGGCCCAAAGCCTCAGTGGCTTTGATCGCCAACTCGCTCAGTTCGCTGTTCGGGGTGGTTGGACTAGTCTTTCCACCTTGAGAGACGTTGGACTTCCATTTGCCTGGGGCTGCCTCACGAATCATTGCTGCAGCCACACGTCCTCCGATTACGAGGATTCGGGTGTCTTTGTTGGCTGAGGGAATGTATTTCTGAACCATTATCGGTCTTCCCATCATCTCCAAGCTTTGGAATGCATTGTAGGCCAAATCTGGATCTTCGAATTTCATCGATCCATATCCCATTGAACCGATTATCGGTTTGTACACGACTTGCTTCATCATTCTTGCAGCTTTGTACGCTTGAAGTGCGCTCTCTGTTATGAATGTGGGCGGGACAGAGATTGAGGCTCGCGCGAGGTTAGACATCGTCAGAGACTTGTTTCTTGCGTTGAGGAGAGGCGCAACAGGGTTGATCACTCTGACTCCGGAAAGCTCAAGCTGAGTGAGGACGCCGATTCTTCGGGTTATTTTTTCACATGTTCCCCTTCCAAGTCCTCTTAAGAAGGAAAGATCTTGAGGTGCCAACTCGATTCCTTTCGCATAGAAGGTCGAGCCGTTTTCATCAACATATCCGGAGAGGTCAGCTGCGCTCACAAGGGTAACGTCATGGCCCAGCTCCTTGGCCTCCTTGGCCAGATCCTCTATGTTTCCGTCAATGTCCTTTCCATGGACTATCAAGATGTTCATTCCTATTGTACCCGTCCCTTCACTTTGAGTGTGAAAAGACCTTCAATGAATGGATCTATGGACGAGAGGAAGGAATTAAGCTTGAGCACGGGCACGATCGGCACTTCAAGTATGAATTTCGGGCCAGAATCGAGAAGACTCACAATAGCGGGAACGAAGTAGACAGTGGTGCTCGAGGAAATTCCCAGCCTGGACTTGGATCGTTCGTCTGCCGCTAGGCTTTGGACTCTCTCAATCTGCCGAGTGGCGACGCCCTCACCTACTGCCCCCCGTACACCCCTAGTCCAGTGCTTACAGTCCAAGCAGATGACTAACATGCGTCCAACCCCGATGACATCTATCTCTCGGCGGCGGTTGTCAGCCTTGAACACGAAGTGTTTGACTGCAGAAAACCTGTTTGCTTCAAGAGAGTTGACTGAAATCTCCTCGAATTCCTGCCAACTGAGGAGACGACATACCTTCTCTGGATCAGCGCCTTGAGCCAGAGACTTCAGAGCCATCTGCACTCTCTTCTCAGCATCAACCGAGACCACCCCCTGTCCAAGTGCTAGCATTCCCTCAATGGAAAGCTCCTCTGCCAGTTCACGTACCCTAGATAGAGGCATCTTTGTGAGTGTGCTGAGATCTTCAAGAGAGAATTTGCTAGTTTCCTTTGTGAGGCCCAATATGGAAACAAGAGCGCCGTTTGTCAAGAATCAAATCTCCATGATGACCTTTCACAGGTTAGGCGGGCCGGTAAGCAAAAAAGCTACCGCCAAAGCACATGTCCATGACCATGAGGAATCGCATTATCGACAAGGGAAAAGATCATCTTTGGCTCCATGAGGACTGAAGAAGAGGGACAACGTTGAGCAGATTCCTAATTGGGGGAGGTGGATGGGCGTATTTTCGTGTTCTGGGAAGGAACTCTCTCTTGGAGTATGCGAAAACGTTTGACTTTGTTGAGGTCAATTCAATCTTCTATGAGTATCTCAGCATGCAGACTGTCAGATCATGGAGGAAGAGAGTATCTTCGGATTTCGAGTTCACGGTTCGATGCCATCAGGACATAGCTCACAAGAACAGGCTTGAACCATCCAAGGCGAACGTGGCCTGCTTGGAGAAGATGCTGGATGTGTGTGAAGCTTTGAAAGCCTTAGTTCTCCACATACAGGTTCCAGGAGAAGTTAGGCTTGATAGCAGGAGAATGTTGAGAGCAAGAGATCTCTTCGAATCGGTCTACTCTGACCGGGTAAGAGTCGCTCTTGAGATTGGTCGAGGCAAAACTCACGTACTTGATTCAGACACAGTTGCGATCATGCAGGATCTGAACATCGTCCATTGTGTTGATCTGTCTCACGAGGAACCTGCGTGCAGATCCGATCTCTTGTACGCAAGGTTGTTCGGCCCAACTGGAGACAACATATATCAATTCACGGACGAGGAACTCAGGGACATCAACACAAAGGCCTCGAAACCTGAATTTGAGAAATCCATTCTCGTGTTTCACGGTGTGAAGATGTATAAGGATGCAGCCAGACTGAAGATGTTCAGAAGCATAGGAAGGTTTCCAATGATCACGTCCGGTGTGGGCCCCGAATCTCTTCGCGCGATTCTGTCGGAAGACGCGTCTTTCCCTGCGTCCAAGACGAGCCTGATTGAACAGCAGGGTTGGAAAATCATTGACCTGACCTTAGAGAGACGGGTTCGTGCGGCAAGAACGTTGGTGAACCTGCCGGACCGCGACTATCATTCCATTGAGGATGTGCTAACTGCCCTCAGGAGTTTCAACTCTTCTTCAGGCCAGAATACACGGGCATGACTCAGCACAAGACGGTACTCTGCATTCTTTGCAGACATTCTCAAGGCAAAGGTCTCGATCCACGTTTGTCAAGAGCTGTATCCTTCCAGACAAGTCTGTTCTGGCAGTTCATTGAAATCAGACTCACATGGTGACCTTAATATGTGCACGATTGTTCAGGGAGGATAGGAGTCGGCGTTTGATGTCAAGCAACAGGAAATCGGCGTCTCTGGAGGTGGCCATGTCTGCGACATGTGCCGTTCTGTATGCGATGGGATCGTATTTGACGGCGTACACATCCTCTCCTTGGGGATCAGGTCAGTTTCGGCCAGCGGTCGTCATTCCGTCAGTCTTCTCAGTTCTGTTCGGGCCGATGGTCGGTGGTTTGGGTTCGGCTGTCGGAACATTGATCGTGGATTCAGTCAAACATGGGCAGATCTATGTCCGGAGCTTGGTTTCCTCGGTTCCAGGCAACTTCATTGGATTCTACTTGCTTGGCTGGCTGATGAGAAGAAAGTTCAGTTGGGAGAACTTCATCAAAGCATCGCAGATTAGCCTAATCGTTTCGAACGCGATTGTAGCGTTCCTCTATGTTTACTATCGCGCCTTCGTAGACGCATCCTATCCTGAGGTGTTCAGAGAGGCTTGGGTCTACGTGTCACTGGGACTGGTCGCTTGGTGGTATGTCACAATGCTTCCATTCGTTGTACTCCTGGGCCCGCCTCTGATCCGAGCGATCGCCTCAGCCTTTCCTGGGCAAGTTCCAGAGGACTTGAGGAGTTCAGCTATCAGGAATGAGGTGTCAAGGAAAAGCTTCTCGTTCGCGATGATTCTGCCGGGTCTGATCATGCTATTGGCTGGAGTCGCAATCACACTTACGGATCAAAAGCAGCTTCTTGCTCTGCAGCTCGCGCCATCACCTTTGATACTAGTAGGCATGCAGGTGATGTTTCTGGCAAGCGGAGCGGCCCTCCTAACTCTGGGAACACTGGTTCTCATGGTGAAGCCTACTGGGAGGCACGTGAAATAGGAAACGTTCGAAATCTGAAATAGGCTGCCCGGAAAATGCCTCGCGAGTTGGATAGATCCAAGAGCTTATGCTGTCGCTGAGATCGTCGTGTGAGTAGCACCAGGAATCGCGATTGGTCTAAGGATAGCTGGCCGTGGCCGATACGAATTCAAGCGCACCGGTCAGGCTTTCTCTTTGTGACTGCAGGCCAGTCCAGAACGTGACTTCGACACATTTCGCTGAGGAATCCACTCACTAGCAGACAGCATAAGAATGGAATGCTTATCATAGCTATTCTGGCTGACTCAAATTGGTTAACTTCATAGGGTTTCCGTGGCTGTGCTCACCTGTCTGTCAGTGCATCCAAAAAGGCTGGAATCTTGGCGTTTGGACTGGAAATACCGAGAAAACTGTGTTTTCACATGCACCGGCAACCTGAAACGGGCCCAACCAAAACCGTCACGCTAGTGAGATCGTTCATGAACTTACGTCCGCCAGGATACGTTCCCGCTAAGTAAGAGAGGAGGCAGCATCTTTTGGAACGAGTCCCCACAGGAATCGATGGATTCGATGAACTGGTCGAGAGCGGACTTCCGAAGGGAAGATGCACACTGCTCTGTGGCGGCCCCGGCAGTGGCAAGACGACCTTCGTGATTCAATTTCTGGTAAATGGCATTGAGAAACATGGTGAGAGCGGCGTATTTGTGCCCCTGGCCGACGATCCAGCTCAGACTAAGGACGATATGAAGAGATTCGAATGGGATTTCGAGAAGCTCGAAAAAGAATCGAAGCTGACAGTAGTGGATCTCTCCCCTATGATCTGCTTGACGCGCGAGCAGTTCAAGAAGGCGGTCTTCGGTGTTCAGCCCCCCAAGTTCATTGTCGAAGGAATCTCCGAGTCGGTCAAGAACCAGGTCAAGACACTGAAGGCGAAGAGAGTGGTAGTTGACTCTTTCACATCTTTCATGATTCACGAACCAGACCTAGCTGAGAGAAGACGCGAGATTGCACATCTTGTCAAGGCGCTGACCGAGACAGGGTGCACGTGTCTAGTGACTTCTGAAGTACGAGCTGCAAGTCTGGAACGGGAATTCCAAGTTGAGGAGTATTTGGCACAGGGAGTCATTCTACTGGAGACGATCACAAAGCAAGATACAGTGCTTCGAGCCATTCAAGTTGAGAAAATGAGAGGAACCGCCCACGACACACAACCGCACCCGTATGCAATCACTGAGAGAGGCATCAAGGTGTTTCCGAAAGAGAAGATCCTCTGACCAAGATTAGAGGGAAAATCAGAAAGCGTTCAGCCATTCAGCTGAACGAATTCACGGATCTCGTTTCTCGGAGGGTCATGATGGTATGATAATCTCCGGGCGAAGCATTCTTGTACGTATTTGAGTTGACCCGTCTACGCTTGCCTTTTTGCCTTGACTGGACTTCAAGAGACTGAACACTCGCTCATCCATTGGGTATGCTCCGAATCCTTCAGTGACGATCAACGTGAGACCTATCTTCTCCTTCCCAGTCACGCCGATCCCTATCTCGTATCCAAGAAAATCAGTCAAATCCTTCTGATCCACTCCTCCAACTACTATTCCGTTCACGCCTGTTTTCATGGCCTTGCGGAGTGCATCTATGGTGACAAGTGAGCCTCCGACCACGACCTTCCCCTTATGCTCATCAAGAATGAGCTCAGCGGTGAGAGCTTCATCGGGCTCATTCACGGCCATTGCCAACTCTCCAAGCGTTTCGCCTCCTATACCGAACATCCCTTGTATGAGTGTCGCGCTGCATTCGATTACTGCTCCCTCACTTGGGATTGTTTCCGTGACTTTTCCCGGGATGTGTGCGTTCACCTCGATGGGAATCGGTTTGCCTCTGATGAGTACTCGCCCGGATGACTTTGAGAAGGCCTCGATTGTCCCGTCGATCGGGGACCTACAGACCTTCGTAGATCTGCCGAAGAAGGATCTGCGGATGGCAATGACCTCATCTCTCTTCAACTCATCTCCCTCCTTCTTCAATAGGTACTTCTCCGCTTCCTCCGGGTCGACTTCCAACTGAAGGGAAAGGCTTGTCTCATGAATGTCAGGGCTGACTACTGTGCCTTGGGCCACGATCGTCTCAGGGTTTACATAGTCTCCGGTCTTCACAAGGACATTGCCAGTAACAGGCATTCTTCGGACTTTTCTGACCATCGTATTCTCTTGGAGTACACGTTCTTCCGGCTGAAACATGTCAGGCGACTCCTCCACTTTGTATCCGCGGTCGCGAGTCAGACGCTAACGACTTCATCCACCTCACCAATACATCCTTCTCTGCAGGTATGTCAAGGGGCCTTCCTCGAGCGTCAAGTACAAGCCCGATCTCACTGCCCGTCACCTCCACTTCCAGTCTCTTTCCCCTGCCCATTCCAACATCGAGGCCCCTCTTCGGTGTCACCTCAAGCTTCGCGGTCTCTCCATTGCCCAAAGGAAGAGTCTTCAGTTCTCCGAAGCATACTTCCTCTTCGACTGCGACGCCATCAGATTTGACCATTCGGACTCTCACCGCTGCCTCACTTCGGTTAGACCTTCCCCTAGGCGCCACGCAGGTTGCCAGCCTGAGTAAGCATTCCTTCGAGAACAATTGTGCTGCGGCCTCTGGATTGACCTTTGAGAGCATCCCCAGATGGGGCGTCAGATCCAGTTTGTCAACCATTATCTCGGTAACTCCCTCCGGCTGAAGAGAATCAAGCAGTACAAGCGTCGCCTCTGCGATGGAACTTGGAGCAAATACCTTTCCTCTTCCTATGATGACCTGTGTCTTCATCATGTTGAGGTAAGTTGGTTCCAATGTCTGATTGAAGATGTCTGCCACAGTACGTTTCACTTGCAGTCCTTTGAGTCTGCTCGCGATCCCTTTGTGGTGCTCCACCGCTATCCTCATCGCCTCTCTGGCCGCAGCCTGCTGTACAAGAACCTCATCAGACGTCTGAGATGTAGACGGGTGTATCATCAAGTTACCGATGATGTTGCGGACCTCTCTCTCGCTCATTTCCTTCGGGATCCAGCGCGTTATGTTTTGGACCCCCGTCACTTTCATGACGTTACTTATTCCATATGTCAGCCCGATGTCAGCATTGAGAGATCTGTTAAAGATCCCATTGTAGACAGAGTACACGTCTGTCGTGGCCCCCCCAACGTCCACTGCCAGCAGGTTCACCTGTCTCTTCAGCGCATAGGCGTACAGTATGTTTCCTATGGCGGCCTGGGTCGGGACTAGAGGTTCATCAATCCATCGCACAAGTCTGCTATACCCCGGGGAGTGGACTATCACGTGTTGCATGAAGGAATCGTAGATGGCTTCCTTGGCCGGTCCGAGATTTTCTCTTTCGATGACCGGACGAACGTTCTCCACTGCCTTGGTGGCGTATCTCTTCTCAGATAGAGTGTCGGAGACTTCCTTTCTGGCTTCAACGTTTCCAGCGAATATCACAGGCAGCTTGAATTCTGAGCCGAACCTTGGTTTCACGTCGGCTACACCTATCAGATGCGCCATGTCCAAGACCTGTTTCACTGCGCCTCCATCGGTACCGCCAGCGAGAAGGAACATGTCCGGCTTCATGCTCCGCATCCTCTCTATGATCTCGAAGTCAGGACGCGAATCGGATCTTGAGAACACGTCTACGAGTAGCGCTCCTGCTCCGAGAGCGGCTCGTTGAGCACTTTCAGTCGATATCATGTCTGTGATACCGGCGACCATCATGTATAGGCCTCCGCCCGTGTTGCTGGAGCACAGGAATCTGTGGGTCTTGGAAGGCCCTTCAGCTGCCCACAGTTCCTCGTCCACCTTTCGACTCAGATCCTTCACGACCTTCTCGACTCCAATCGTCACGTCAAGGCTGGGAAGATCCGCAGTCGACATTGCCTGACCTATTCCTTTGATGCAGTAGCCTTCGGCTGTTCTATCGATCAGAACAGCTTTGGTTGAGAAGTCATCAATGTCAAGGATGAGATAGGTTCCGTCATTGAACCCTGAGCTCATGATCATCCCTTGGCCGTAATTAGGTTGACGTTTCATATAATCGTTCCCTTTGCCTAACCAAATAACACTTAAGTAGCCAAAGCAGAGCAAATTCTGTGGGATCGCGACATACGCTTTCAGTAGGAGACTAGCTCTGTGCTTTGAATGCTCTGAGTTTCCTTGTGAAACAACCAAAGAAGGCTCAGTCAGCTACGGGTTCTGTCAATACGTCGCTGGAAGGATAGCTGATAACGTGTCGCTTGTGGAAGTCAGACCTGCGTGTGATTCAGTGTGCATCTGCAGTTGAGTGCTCCTTAGGTTCTTTTCCTGATTGCGGTCCAGCACACTGAGCGTACACCTTAGTGTGTAATGACCTCAGGAAAGATGTGTTCTTGACCGAATTTCTAGAAGACTTCGATCCAGATCCCGTTGGGGTCTTCTATGTAGGCCCATCGGCTACGGTCTGATTTCATTTCCAAGACGACTTTGTATCCTGATGACCTTGCTTCCTGCAAGGCCTTGTCAAGATCATCGACCTTGAAAGCCAGATGGTCAAGTTCTTCTCCGACGACGTATTCGCTGTAATACGGGCTATCCCTGTCATAGTAGTTCAGTTCCAAGATGAAACCACCTTCCTCACTTTCCAAGTTAACGATCGCTCCCTTGGTCTGCTCGATTCTGCTCCTGCCCTTGATCTTCATACCGAGTAGCTTTGTGTAGAATTCCGCAGATTTCTCTAGGTCTTTTACTCGTATTCCAACATATGTGAAATTGGCCTTCATTGTGATCAGCCAGTCAACTAGTGTAGCTCACATATTTCAATTGCATTGCTGAGTACTTCGAATTGCTGCGAGGAAAAGGGCGCCATGCTTCCTCTTCAGAACCTGAAGAGGACTTTCTTGAAGTCGACGATTCTTCCACTCCTGACTTCAACGTTCTCTTTTCTCAGCAGCTGTATCTTCTTTTCCACGGTTTTGCCAGAGGTTTTTCCTCCAAAGCCACCTATGGTCCCGTCAGACCTTACGACCCTATGACATGGAACCACGGGGGCATAGGGATTCCTTCGACAGGCATTGCCAACAGCCCTATACGCCACGGTATTCAGTTTCTCTGCTATCAGGGCGTAGGTTGTAACCTTGCCCTTAGGTATCCTTTTCATCAGTTCCCAGACTCTTTCTTCGAATTTCATCGGCTCAACTCAACTACTTGGGGGATAGGCCGCTCATATTGCGTTGATGCTTTTTACTGTTTGCGGGCCAAAGGAAGGCGAGACTGCCATTCGCAAGTTTGCTCGTTGGTTCCGCGCACTTAGGAACCGGATCGGATCTGCGGCGGGCCTAGGGATTCGCATTTCGTCATCCACAGACGTCTGTTCACATATACTCGGAAATGACATGGTGGATCATGCGGAATTTGAACCCAAGACACTTAACGTTCATGGCGTGTTCTCTTAAGTTGGAGTGAGTCACATCATGCTATCTTGTGTTGTTGGCTGGCAAAACGGAGTTCATTCCTTCTTGAAGACATCCATTATTGGATAAGCGACGTCTCCTCTTCCTTCTTGAAACTGCTGATAGATGTTTGTTCTTCTTGGAGATGCTGGAGTTTCCTAAGACGATTGCCGTTTGATTTTGTTATGGCTTCTTCCCGGATTTCACTTTGGTGAATACAGTGCAGCTAGTGTTCTAGTATTGGGGGAAGCCACTGAAGCACTGTGCAAGATGCCATAGCATGTTTCACAGATGCAGGCGATCGACGAGGCATCTCTTGAGATCTGAGTGTTATCTGATGACGGGCAGCGTGAGATGTGAAAAGACATGTCCTCATGCCGTACGATGGCCTGCATATGGCTAGGGAACGAGCGGCTTTCGACAGTAGATATATAGTGCGGATGGATCTCCCATTTGCGCACCTACACTCATCTGTGCCGCTCAGGAAAGTGACTGAAAATAGATGGCCAATAGAATAAGAGCAGGGATAATTGGTGCTGCGGGGTACACAGGCGCTGCCCTTCTAGAGGTCCTTGTCAGGCATCCGTGCGTGGAGCTGCAGTATGTTACGACGCGTCGGCCGGACTTGGCGGGAGAATATGCCCACAGAGAACACCCGAATCTACTTGGCCTTACCGATCTCCGGTTTGCTCTGTATGAGCCCTCCAGCCAGGCCTTCTCTGAAGCGAATGAGACCATCCTCAAACAAGCTAGAGATAGCGACGTGACATTCATATGCGTCCCGTCTGGAGCCAGCGCCAGCATCACGAAAGACTTGTTCGGATACAACACGAAGATTATCGACACAAGCGCTGACTTCCGACTCAAAGATCCTGCCGTCTACAAAGAGTTCTATGGAACAGAACATCCAAATCCAGCCCTCCTGAAAGAATATGTTTACGGTCTGCCGGAGCTTCACCGAGAGGAACTGAGGCAGGCCAAGTACGTTGCTTGCCCGGGCTGCAACGCCACTGCCATGATTCTGGCCCTTTACCCGCTCACAAAGCTAGACATCTTCCCCAACATGAGAGTCACTTTCGATGTGATGGCGGGCTCCTCTGAAGCAGGCGCAGAACCCACTCGGCCGTCGCATCATCCCGAGAGATCTGGAGTGGCTCGTCCTTATGCTGTAAAGGAACACAGGCACCTGGCGGAAGTCAGGCAGGAGTTAGGTCTTGAGCCTCACCGTGTCGGAGCCACGATGTTCGCCATTCCAATGGTTCGCGGCGTCGAATGCGTAGGCCACGTCTTCCCAGACAGAATGGTTGAAGAGAAGGATCTTTGGAGGGTGTATCGGACTGCGTTCGAAAACGAACCGTTTATCCGGATACGAGCCAAGAAGACTGGTGGTCCTGGCAGTCTGCCAGACGTAAAATATGTTCGAGGCTCCAACTTCTGTGACGTGGGCTTCTTCTTGGACGAGGCACGAGGGAGAATAGGAGTCATCTCAGCTCTGGACAACCTCATCAAGGGCGACGTCGGTAACGCGGTTCAATCCATGAATCTCATGTTTGGACTAGATGAGACAACGAGGCTGGGAGACATGGTTCCAAGTTACCTCTTCGAGTAGTTTTCCCATCTTCTCCCATCATCACACATGACGACTGACTGATCCGGTGGACTGATTGAGCAATAGCGGATTCATTTCCCTGTGAACCTGTGGTGCAGCTCTAATACCTTCAATAAACCTCTCTGCAGAATCCTGATGCTGTCCAAGTACTCCTCAAGGTCCACAGACTCGTTCTCTGTATGATCTAGTTTGGAGTCTCCAGGACCATAGGTGACTGCCGGAACGCCAAACTTGACACCAAATAGGTTCATGTCACCTGTTCCGGTCTTGCGAAGAAGTGTTGCCTGTCTACTCTTAACGTTTCTTACAGCCCAAGCCAATCCCCTCACAAGAAGAGAGTCGCGATCAGCCTCATAGGGTTCACATGAATCCTCCACCTTGACCTCTAGCTCCACGGAAGGACGAGACCTATGATAGATGTCTTTGGCGTTCGATACTTCTTGTAGGAATCTGTCTACTGAGACTGCTGGTGGAAGCCTAAAGTCTGCGTGGAGTTCGCATATGGAAGGCACTGTTGACGCACGACCTCCCCCACGTATCCGAGTTACGGTGGAAGTCAGGGAGTAGAACTTGCTCTCAGTCTTCTCCTCAGGAAAGTGAATTCCTTGGAGCCCTCTACAGAAGTCAAGAACCTCTTCGACTGCACTATGGAAAAGCCAGGACGCAGAGGAGTGACCTGTTTTCGTCCTGCAGATGATTTTCAGCCGGCAGCTTCCTTTGTAAGCGATTGTAATGTTCTCCACTCCGCTGGGCTCGCCGAAGACAGCGTAGTCTGCACGAACGCCCTCCTCTATCAGGTTCTTGATCCCTCGACTCCTTCCTTCCTCGTCCACCGCTCCAACGACTATCAACTTCGATTGAAAACCCTCTTTGATCAAAATGCCTGCGGCAGAGATCATGGCGGCAAGAGCAGATTTTGCGTCCACTGCACCTCTGCCATAGAGCCTTCCTCCATCTATTCTCACAG
>Ga0315282_10011910_pt1 | contig 13390 bp, 9 predicted proteins | sample YL17G07_20_MG_FD_203693 | JGI IMG/M metagenome (GOLD analysis project Ga0315282, IMG submission 203693) | Sediment microbial communities from Yellowstone Lake, YNP, Wyoming, USA - YL17G07_20 | ecosystem: Environmental > Aquatic > Freshwater > Lake > Sediment | place: USA: Wyoming | collected...
CCCGCAGAAAGCGAAGCAGGCGCTCCTTTGTGAAGGGTACATCCACATTCCCAAGATCGCTTCTGGGACTCCCCGACGTTGGCTAGAGCATCCCTTCTCGAAGGCCACGGGAGCAACACGAACGAGCATTATGAGGCGGTGGAAAGCGGGAACCTTGGTGGAGGACAGTTGCCCCGATATGGCTCTGCGCGCGCCTTTTCCGTTCAAGACCGTTTTCGAATGCAAATACTTCCGCCAAGGTGGGCCCGAAGTCGGAAAGTCCGCTCTGGTAGATGGAGTGCACGAGGCTTTCTTCTACCTTGGGCTTGCCCGGCTCCCAGAGAGAGGAAAGCACGCCGCGTGGGACTATGACTTTGCATGCTTCCTTGCCCTCGACGCGTCAAATGGGGGCAGCCTCATAGAGGCTTGGAAGGGCGTTAGCGAAGATGTGAAGTCCAACATCTGGGAATCAGCAAACATCTACGTGATGATCCTGCGAGGAGGCAGGAAGGCCAAATCCGAGCTTGTCCGCCGCGGGGCTGGCTATCAGGTCGGGACACGGAGGGCGAACGGATTGCCCGTCTTGGCCGCGCCCGACGACTTTCCCCTGATCACGAGCGAGCGAGTGCGAGAACTACCGGACGAAGAATGAATCGCCACCTTCCCAAGGAAGATTATCGGGGAGGGTGACCGTTGCCTTCGAGCCCCTGGATGAAGCGGTCCCTGTAGCCCGATGAACCGTTCCCGACAACCTTTTCCTCGATTCAAATCTCGGTGATGCTAAGCGTGTTGCCGTCCGGGTCCTTGAACCACGCTACCTTCGCGCCGCCGGGTGCATGCCATACACCGAGTTCGTCCTGGCCCAGGTCGTCATAGTGCTCGAATTTCACCCCGGCCTCCCGCATTGCCTTTATGGTCGCGGCTATACTCTTGACCTGCCACCCCAAGACGGTGTAGGGCGCTATGACGACCTTGCCGACGTTCGTCACCCGCAATATCACGCCTTCCACATCAAATGCCAGCGCGAAGTGGTCCTCACTGATCAGGTGCAGACCCAACGTGTCGTGGTAAAACTTTTTGGCTTTAGTCTGGTCCTGCGTTCCTACGAACGCCATGATCTTCTCGGAGCCGAGCGGGGATTCTGTGGCCATAAGAATAATCCTCCCGAAGTGAGTCTTAGGTCGTAGCCACCTTTTCGGTGATGTACTGCATCCGGTTCCACTCGCAATCGGCTGTCACCATGTCGCTGACGCCGAGGATGAAATGGCTTTGATGGGCATAGCGTTCCACGGTTTCATCGAGGGAACGGCGGAACTCGTCCTCCGGCGTACTGCTGGCGCACAGCAGGGTGGAGGGAATCCCACCCCAAATCGTGACGTGGTCGCCGAAGTTGACGCGAATCTCTTCCAACCGGCAGCGGGTCATCGGGTAGGGGCACACGGAATCAGCGATATCGAATCCGGCGCGCCGGTACAGGGGGAAAAGCCGTTGGTTCTCGCCGTCGGTGTGGGTCATCAGGTACTTGCCCCGGCGGTGCAGTACTTGGGCGTAATCGCGCAGGGCGGGGAAGATGTACTTCTCGAAGAAAGGCGGGTGGGTGATGGAATCGTCGTAATTGCCGCCGAGCATCAAGACCTCGGCGGGTGACTCTGCGCCGATCTGCTGGATACGCTGGAAAAAGGGCTCGATTTGGTCCGCTAGCCGGTGCACTTTTTCCGGATAGTCATTGAGCGCATAAAAGAACTGTTCCAGCGGCATGAGTTCCTTCATGATGTGCTGGATGGGGCAGGCGGTTCCCTGGAGATAGCCGACCGCGAGGCCCTGCTCGCCCACCTCCTGGCGGCGGGCAAGGTAGCCTTCGAATTGCGGTTCGATTCTCAAGTGCGAAAAAATGTGTCCGACAACGTCGAAGTCCCCCGCCTCGCGAATGGCATGTTCCGTAATCCAGGACATGGACGCGCCCGCATCCAGCATTTCCTCGGTGAAAATCGAAGCCGTGCGAATCGACCCGGCGGGCGTGTGGTATTCCACCACCGTTTCCTGGCCGTGGCGGCTGACGCGGCGATCCACATCTTCGAGGCTTATGCGATAAGGCATGACGGGCAGATGAAAGAGGCCGAGCGTGCGGTCGATCATGGCGGTTTCGTCTGTGACGTCGGTAAAGTCGGGGATGGAAGCGTAACAGCCTACGCCTAGGCGCTCCGTGATTTCGGTGAGGGTGAGGGAACGAAGCTCCGGGGGCAGCGTGCCTTGGCGCAAGCGTGCCCGATGCCAGAATTCCAGGCGTGGAACCCACGGCAGCCGATCAGGGACTTTGCCACGGATGGCGGCCAGCACGCGTTCGCGGTGGGTCATAAAAAGTTCTCCTTAAATGCGCGCGACGTAGTATAAAGCCCTCACCCTATGTCCGACAAACCCGTTTGGCAAAACTCTTTTCCCCGGTTGGTTTTGCTGCTCCTGTTTGCAGGCTCGATGGTCAATTACCTGCACCGCTCGATGCTGGGCGTAGTCATCCCCCAAGTGCGGCGGGACCTTGGTTTGAGCAATGCGAATTACGGCCTGGCTATCCACGCCTTTCTGGTGATGTATGCGATTTTTTACATCCTGGGAGGGCGGATTGCGGATCGCCTGGGATACCGCCGCACGTTTACGCTGACAGTGGTCTTCTGGTCAGTCGCCAGCATGGCCCACACGTTTGTCCAAGGACTCCGCAGCTTGTTTGTTTGCCAAGCGCTGCTGGGAATGGGAGAAGGCAGTTACTATCCCGCCGCCATGCGTGGCGCCGCCGGCTTGTTTCCACCTGCCAGCCGCGCCAAGGCCGTGGGCACAATCCTCTCGGCAATTAGCTTGGGGATGTTGCTTACGCCTCCGCTGGTGGCATGGACCACGCTTCATTACGGATGGCGGGCGACGTTTCGCATCCTTGGCGCCCTGGGCTTGTTACTGCTTCCACCTTGGCTCTGGGTCCATCGGCAAATCCAGCGCCCGGAGGGGCCCCCCGACCTGGCGTCGGTGGAAGAATGCGATCCCGCGGCCGGCGCTCCCACTGAACAAGAGGTGACGCTGGGTGAAGTCCTCAAGACACGGAAGTATTGGTGTGTACTTGCGGCGCGGGCGTGCTCAGACGCAGCCTGGTATTTCTATCTGTTTTGGATTCCCGGCTATTTCCAGGAAGCCCGAGGACTCTCACTCGCCAGGGTGGGCAGACTTCTTTGGGTGCCCTACTTTTGCTCCTTCATCGGAGCCCTTGCCGGAGCGGCCGCGAGCAGCGCCCTGATCCGAAGAGGCTTGGGCCTGCATCGCAGCCGCAAGACCATCCTGCTGGCTTCCGCCTCGCTCTGCGCTTTCAGCGCCTCAGCCGGTTTTGCGCCGGCAACGAACCTGGCATTGGCGCTTGTGAGCCTGGCGCTATTTGCCCATCAATCCTGGTCGACGAATATTCACACCGTCATCACAGAGATTTCTCCCCCCAAGCATGTGGCCATCCTCTATGGAATGACCGGGGCTGCCGGGACTTTCATTGGCGCCGCATCACAACTCGTTATTGGGCCTCTCATCGACCTGCACGGGTACAAACCAGCTTTCGTCTGGGTGGGTGGAATGTATGTGCTGGCGGCGGGCTTGCTCGTCAGCGCGGGGGTGCTTGAACCCATCCGGCGGAGGGTTGGTGGACTTCCGGGGTCGTCTTCGGTTTCTTCACCGAAAGCTTGATTTCGGTAACGGCATCGTTTGTTGTCTGAAGCCGGCAGCCCTGCACGGCCAGACCGCTTGGCGAAATGGTTGGAACGGCACTAGCATCGGGCGCAGGGGAGTCAAGACGCAGAGAGGGTGCGGCCACTGGCAGGCGAGCAAGCAGCCGGGGTGGCTCAGCGCGTGCAATGGGGGGCAATTGGGTGCGGGGGACTGCTTTCGGAGCTGGTGGGGTGCGAACCCAGAAAAACCTTTGCATGGAGTCGATTGGCGACGCTATCGTATTGAAGGTTAAGCAGATAGATTCCACACTCAGGATCACGAAGTCAACCCGGGAATCGCCCACGGCGGGCTTTGGGGGCAGAGCCGCTGCCGTGTCAATCCTCGCACCAATGTGAGGCTATGCCCGACGCTTGTCCGAGGAGGATCAGGAAAATGGCTATCGAGCAACGCGGTCCACGGCTGACCCTGGAGGAATTGAAGCAAGCCGCCGCCGAGATGCGAGCGATTGACCTGATTGACATTTTTGCCGCAGGGTCGGGCCACCCTGGGGGCACGCTTTCCATCATGGACATCGCCGCAGCGCTTTATCTGCGGGTGCTGAATCATGACCCCAAGGACCCCGCTTGGCCGCAGCGCGACCGCGTTTTCTGGTCAGCGGGCCACAAGGCCCCGGCACTCTACGTGGCGTTGGGGAAGGCGGGATATTTCCCCCTGGATGACACCGTGCTGCTGCGGCAGTTCGGCGCGAGGTTTGAGGGGCACCCCAATTGTCTGAAACTGCCGGGCGTGGAAGTCTCAAGCGGTTCCCTGGGCCAGGGGTTGGGAGTGGCGGTGGGCAACGCGCTCGCCGGGAAGCTCGCCGGCCGGCCCTATCGGGTCTACTGCGTCATGGGTGACGGCGAACAGCAGGAAGGAAGCATTTGGGAATCCGCCATGGCGGCGGGGCATTACAAGCTGGATAACCTGTGCGGGATCATCGATAAGAACAATTTGCAGATTGACGGCCGGGTCTGCGACGTGATGAATGTCGATCCCCTCGCCGAGAAATACGCGGCCTTTGGGTGGAACGTTTTGGAGATCAACGGGCACGACATAAGCGACATCTTGTCGGCTTTTGAGCGTGCTGCTGGCACCCCCAGCCGCCCCTCGGTAGTGATTGCCCACACGGTGAAGGGGAAGGGCGTTTCCTTTATGGAAAATCAGGCGGGCTGGCACGGCATCGCGCCTGACCGCGAGAAGTTCGAGAAAGCCATGGTCGATCTTGCCACGCCGGCGGTGCCCACCGAGCGGCAGGCCGCCATGCTGGCGCAGGCCCAAGCGCACGCCCAAAGCGCGGCCGCCAAGGCGCGGGCTGGACTGCCACAGTTCCAGCACGACTACTGGTGGAATGCCGGCGCAACGATGAAGGTGGACATGGACCCCACGCGCATGGGCTTTGGGCGCGGGCTGGAAGCCGCCGGTGCCGATGAGCGCGTGGTGACTGTGCACGCAGACATCTCCGGCTCGATCAAGATTACGGAATTCGAGGCAAAGCATCCCGAGCGCAAGAATCGCGTCTTCAGCGTGGGGATTGCCGAACAGAACATGATGGAAGTCGCTGCGGGTCTGGCGAAAGAAGGATTGATCCCGGTGGCCGGGACCTACGGCGTGTTCGCTTCCGGGCGATGTTGGGACCAGATTCGCACCACCGTCTGTTATTCCAACCTGAATGTCAAGATTGCCGGCGCGCACGCCGGCATCTCCGTGGGCGCGGATGGCGCCACGCACCAGGCGCTGGAAGAGATTTCCTTGATGGCCATCCTTCCCAATATGCACGTGGTGGTGCCGTGCGACTCCGTGGAGACGGAGCGGGCCACGCGCTATAGCCTACTCGATCTGAAGGGGCCGGCTTATGTTCGCTACGCGCGTGAGGCTACGCCCGTCGTGACCACGCACGAGACGCCGTTCCAATACGGTGTGGCCAACATCATCCGCTATCGCGGTGCAAAGCCGCGCTTCCTCGAGGCATTTGAGACCGTGCTCTCCACGGATTACAAGGGCGAAGGTGAAGAAGTCTCCATCATTGCTTGTGGGCCCATGGTGCCGGAAGCGATGCGCGCCGCCTGGCTGCTGAAAGAAGAGCACGGAATGGAGACGCGCATCCTGAACGTGCACACCGTGAAACCGCTGGATGTGGCGGCGCTGGTGCAGGCGGCGGAAGAAACCGGGCTCGTGGTGACCGCCGAGGAACACCAGGTGGGAGGCTTTGGCAACATCGTGGCGGGAGCCATTCTCGAAAACCGGCAAAATTTTCAGTTGCCGCTCCTGCTTGAGAGGGTGGGCGTTCCCGATTGCTTCGGAGTTTCCGGCAAGCCCTGGGAACTGATGCAGCATTTCGGGCTGAGCGCGGAGCACATCGCCGATCGCGTGCTAAAACTCCACGCCAAGCGCGCCAGCGCCAAGCCCCTGGCGGCGTGACAGAGAATGGTCTGTGGCGCCGACCTTCAGGTCGGCAGTTTTTATTTCTTTACAGTGAAAGCAATGTATACGCCACCCGCGGAAGGTGCGATGACTTCCCGAGAGAGAGTGATGACGGCGTTTGAACACCGCCCACCCGATCGCGTCCCGGCGTGGTGCGGGTCGTCGCCGGAGTTCTGGGAAAAGGCGAAGCGGGCCTCAGGATTGGATGACGAAGGGCTGCGCGTGCGAATGGGCGACGACTTTCGCCGGGTCTATGCGGTTTATGCCGGGCCGGAGTTTCCGCTCTCGCCGGGCGCGACTTCTCGCACGATCTTTGGCATCGAGCGTGAAGGGTTGGGGTACGGCCAACCCACCAGTCACCCTCTAGCCAAGGCGACGATCGCGGAAGTCCACGCTTACCCCTGGCCGGACCCATCGTGGATGGACGTCTCGCCCATTCGACAGCACGCGGAAAAGTACGAAGGAGAATATGCCATCCTAGGAGGCGATTGGTCACCCTTCTTCCACGATGCCGTGGACCTGCTGGGCATGGATGTTCTGTTTCTTAAGATGTACGACGAACCCGAGTTGGTGGATGCCGTCTTGCAACACCTCGTGGATTTTTACGCGGACGTAAGCCAGCGCATCTTCGATGCCGCGGCCTCAGCCCTCGACATCTTTTTTATCGGGAATGATTTTGGCACCCAGCGCGGCCCGGTGATGAGTGTCAATCTCTTCCGGCGTTTCATGTTTCCCCACCTCGAGCGGTTGGCCCGATTGGGACACGCTTACGGCCTGAAAGTGATGCTGCACTGTTGCGGTGGATACGCCCCGCTTATTCCGCAAATGATTGAGGCGGGGCTGGATGGCCTGCACGCCGTTCAGCCTTCCTGCGACGGAATGGACCTGGCCACGCTGAAGCGCTCCTTTGGCGACAAAATCTTGTTCAACGGTGCGATTGATTCTCACCATGTACTGATCCGGGGAACACCCGAGTCCGTTCGGGAAGAAACGCGCCGGGTTCTCGGTATCATGAAAACCGGTGGCGGGTATGTGGCCGGCGCCAGCCACGATTATATCCTCGACGAAACGCCCGTAGAGAACGTCTTCGCTATGTTCGACGCCATCGCCGAATTCGGACGGTACAACTAAGAAAGGAGAGTCGAATGCATTCAGGATTCACCAGAAGAGAAATGCTTCGGGCTTCGCTGGCGGCATGGCCGTCATTATCGCTGGTTACTGCTTCATCCTCATTCGCAAGTCCCTTCAGCGCCGCGCCATCCGGTTCAGCGGCCGCGGAACTCTTTCGCGATGATTTTTCCGGATTGCCTGCGGGCTGGCTCTCGGAACCGGTTGACCACTTAAATACGGCCATTCAGGAATTTCATTGGATTCCCAGCCGGGCGCTCCCGCATGGAGCCTGGAGCAACGGCGTGGTGGATCAGGATGCCTGGCTGGTTTCGAGTGAAGACGGCAGGTCTTATATGCAGCAGCAATTGTTTCATCCGCCGGACCACGTGAACGCGGTCTTGATTGCCGGTGATCCGGAATGGAGCGACTACACGGTGGAAGTAAGGGTGAAGCCCCTACTGTTAGAGGGCATGGCGGGGATTGCTTTCCGCTACCAGACGAACCGGCAATATTACGTGTTCGGCCTCGCTGGGGGCAACACGGCTCAGCTTGTGTTGCAGCACCCGATCGCGGAGAAGATCCGTATTCCGCATTGGGAGATGGTGGCGAGCGCGCCTTTTCCTTATACGGCGGAGCAGTACTACGATCTCAGAGTTGAGAACCAGGGGCCGCACATACGCACTTATATAGACGGCCAGCGCATCCTGGAAGCAATGGACGAAAAAATGTCGGGAGGGAAAGTGGGTATCAGCGCCAGCATTCCGGCGCGCTTTCAGGAGTTCCGGGTGGAGGGCTCGGAAGTCACTCGAAGAGCCATCGAAGGGCGAATCCGCCGGCGCGACCAGGAGCTTGCGGCGCTCCAGGAAGAGAACCCAAAGCCGCGGCTATGGAAAAAGTTTGAGACGCCGGGATTTGGTGCCGGCAGTAACGTGCGCTTCGGCGACCTGGACGGCGATGGAGCGCTGGAGATGTTAATCGGTCAGAACATTTCCACGGTCTCGCGCGACGCGTTTGACACCCTCAGTTGCCTGACGGCCGTCAATTTTGACGGGAAAGTGCTCTGGCAATCCGGCCGCCCTGACCCGCGCAATGGTCTGCTGACCAATGACACTCCTTTCCAAATCCACGATATTGACGGCGACGGTCGCAGTGAGGTTGTGGCGGTCAGGGATTTCAAGCTTCAGATCCTGGATGGGCGAACGGGGAAAGTAAGGCACTGGGTATGGATGCCCAAGGCCCCACAACGGAATGAGGATCACTGGACCAGCGGGGATAGGCCCTACGAACTGGTTTTGGGCGATTGCATAGCTTTTCTGAATGTGTCCGGTAATCCCGCCCGGCACGAAATCCTGGTGAAAGACCGCTACGGGCATTTCTGGATTTTCAACAACCACTTGGAGTTGCTGTGGACGGGAGCCGGACAGTTGGGACATTATCCCTTTCCGTTCGCGGTGGGCAGTTATGACCGGCTCATGATCGGCTACTCGATGTGGGACCACACGGGAAAGCAGCTCTGGACACACGATCGAGATTATAAGGATCATGCTGACTCGGTGGCGGTAGGGAATTTCAGCGGGAATCCTGGGGAAGAGCCGCGCGTGTATTCGACGGGAAGCGACGAAGGGTTCCTGATGTTCGATGATCAGGGAAAGGTCTTGAAGCAATTGCTGATCGGGCATGCGCAGTGCGCGAGCGTGGGAAAATACCGGCCGGACTTACCGGGGCTGCAATATATCACGATGACCTTCCACTGGAACCCCGGGGTCACCACGCTTTTCGATTGGGAGGGGAACATTCTGGAGCAGGGGGAACTGATTCATAGTTGCAGCAGGATGTTTCCGGTGAACTGGCGGGGGGACGGGCAGGAATTTGTGCTGCTGTGCGGTGACCCGCATTATGGAGGGATGATTGACGGGCATCTTCGCCGGGCAGTCATGTTTCCCGACGATGGGCATCCCGACTTGTGCGGGTATCCTCTGGATGTAACCGGGGATGGGCGCGACGAAGTGATCTTTTGGGACGAGAAGAGGGTGTGGATCTACACGCAAGACCGCCCGTTTTCGGGCGAGCGCATCTACGCTCCCGTGCGCAATCCGCTTTACAACGAATCGAATTACTCGGCGATCATTTCCCTGCCCGGCTGGCGAGGTGCTGGAGAGAGCACATAGATGGGGCATTCTATTCACCTTGAGGTGCAGGGATGCGTTGCAAAAACACGCGAGCGAGATGTTATGCTTGAGAGGTTTAGGAGATACAACCGGATTGGTGATGCCGAATCGAGAACGAATTTTGGTCAGGGTGGTGGGATTTGTCACCACGGTGGGAATGACTCTGCCGGCAGCCTACGTTTTGTCGATCGGCTTATCGGATATCTCGAATTATCTCGCGCGACTGGACGCGCTGGGTTGGATGCTTGATTACGCCACGGTCTTCAGCGTCCCTTGGGAGGCCGTCGCCACAGTCCTTGTCATCGTGCGCTGGCGGGACCTCCCTCAGCGCTTTTGGATTACCTACTGCGTCAACGGATTCCTGGCGTACATATCGCTGCCCATTTACTTGATGCATTTTGGGCTTTACCGGTAATGACAGCAAGTGTAGCGCAGACCCCCGGTTTTGGGGTCTGCGGTTCTTGCCTAAGTTCACGCGCCCGAACCGGAGGATAGGACCTCGTATTTGGAATTTGCAGTTTTCCCTACGGAAGTGCCGCAGACCTCAACGGCGGAGGTCTGCGCTACGCCCGCTACCCGCAGGTTCACCCCTAAGTGTAGCGCAGCGTCTGGCCGCCACCCGTGAACTAAAGTTCAGCGCTACAACACCCCGTCAACCTCGTTAGAGGCCGCAAGGAAATCTTCACTTATTTGCCAAATCGCCTGATGACCCGATGACCCAATGTTTCACAGGTTCCTCTTCGTCCAAGTCTTTACGCGTTCAAGCGCCTTCTGGATGTTCTCGACGGAATTCGCAAACGAGAAGCGCAGATAACCTTCTCCCCAGTCGCCGAAAGCCGTTCCCCAGAGGCAGGCCACACCGGCTTCGGTCAGCAGCGCGTCAGCCAGCGCGCGCGATGATTTGCCGGTTTTCCTGATGTTCGGGAAAACGTAGAACGCTCCGTGCGGCTGGCGGCAACTGAAGCCGGGAATGTGGTTCAGACCGTCCACGATCACGGCGCGCCGGCGGCGAAACTCCTCGCGCATCTCCTTGACCGAATTCTGCGGGCCGCGCAGCGCCTCAACGCCGGCAATCTGGCTGAAGCTGGCAGTACAGGAGTTGGAGTTGGTCATCAGCAGCGTGACCTGCTTGGCCAGATCGGCGCGCATCACGCCGTAGCCCATGCGCCAACCGGTCATCGCGTAAGTTTTCGAGAAGCCGTTCAGGATGATGGTTTTCTCTTTCATGCCGGGGAACTGCGCGATGCTCGAGTGCTCGCCTTCGTAAATCAGCCGGTCGTAGATTTCATCCGACAGGACAAAGATATCGCGGTCTGCCAGCGCCTTCGCCAAGCGAGCGATTTCGGCGCGGCCCATCACCCCCCCGGTGGGATTGTGCGGGCTGTTCACGATGACCAGCCGCGTGCGGTGCGTAATTTTCTCCAGGATTTCATCCACGTTCACGTCAAAGTCGTGGTCCTCGCGCAGGCCGTAGGGAACTTCCTTGCCGCTTACGAACCGAATCATGGATTCGTAAATCGGGAAGCCAGGATTGGGGTAGAGCACTTCGTCGCCATCCTCAACGAGCGCCAAGATGGCAAAAAACATGATGGGCTTGCCGCCCGGCGTGATGACCACTTCGGACGGGTCCACGCTGATGCCCAGGTGCTGGGCAACGTCAGCAGCCGCAGCTTCCCGCAACTGGGGAAGTCCTGCCGAGGGGCCATAGTGAGTCCATCCCTCGTGCAGAGCGCGGGTCGCCGCCTCCACGATATTGGCAGGGGTGGCGAAGTCCGGTTCGCCGATTTCCAGGTGGACTATCTCTTTCCCCTGTGCTTCGAGCGCCCGAGCGCGCACGAGGACTTCAAAGGCACTCTCCGTGCCCAGACGGTTCATGCGGCTTGCCAAACGTAAACCGCTCGAAATTGTGCCCACGGCTTATCCCCCAGTTCGTCCTGAATACGAGCCAACCTACAGACTTCCAAAACTCGACAGGATATCGCTTGGACAATTCAAAGTCCAGACTCGGGAAATGGCTGTAGTGGCGCAGTATTCATGGGCGGGTAGCACGGCCCGGCGGAGCACCAACCAATCGATCGGCCCCTTCCTATTCTCGTAATAGCTCAAATAGTACGAGAATCTTGCTTAAAAAAACCGGCGGAATGCACGCGACTACTTCTCGCCCGGCCAGAAAATCTCTTCGGATTTTACAAAGGATTCAAGGGACGCCCGCTCGTCGGGCATGAGCTTTTTCGAGGCGGCGTTTTCACGCGAGAGATGGGCATGAATGGCCTCGAGTTTCTTTTGCGCCTGCTCCGGCGTGAGGGGCACGCGCCGGGGAGGTGGCCAGGGTAAGGTCTGAGGAATCTGCTCACCCTTGAACTGATGGGCGGCGAACGGCAGGAGGGGGGTAATCGCGTGGGGCCACGGCCACTCATTTTCAGCGCCGACTGCCGGGTGGACCAGATAAGTGTAAAACTCACCGTGATAATTCGCCCTGGCAACGGCATCGTGCACGAACCAGTATGCCGACTGGTGATCGGGATGGCCGTCAAACTTGCTGGTGACGTAAATCTCACTCGGGGCGAGCGACTTGATCAGCTCCATGATGTCGGCAAGTACCGCGGCGTGGGTGTAGGGCGCCGGGGCGCCGTGCATGGCCGAGTGATAGTCCTGCTTTACGATGGCATAGGTCTTGGTTGCTTCCGTGAATTTTTGCCGGTAAGGCGTCGTGCCTGCGTCGCGATAAAGATGATCCAGCCCGGAGTCAGGATAGCCCAGCAGGATTAAATCATCGGGCCCGAGGCCGAGCTTCGCGATGGCGCTTGAAACCTCCATTTCGCGCCGGCGTGCGAGTTCCCGGAAGTCTGCGGGCGTGAGCTTTTCAATGGGCTTGCCGGTGAGTGCGGCGGCCGCGGCGGGAAACCCGTCGCCACTGGTGAAGTCCACGACTTTCGCGGTTTTGCCTTGCGCCCCCGCTTGCAAGATGACCCCGGCACAGCACAGCGTCTCGTCGTCGGGATGCGGCGCAAAGACCAGCAAATCGACGTGCGCGCGGGGAGCGGGGTCTGGTGCGGCTGGCAGGCTCGGCGTGCGAGCCGTCAATCCACTCCGCATCGACCCACCCAAACCCAGCAACACGGTGAAGCACAGCGACCAGACGAGCCTCATTCTTCGCGACATAGGACCTCTCGGGCAGACAGTTTAAGTTTGCCTAGGGGCGGTGTCAAATGCCGATGGGTGCGCTGTCAAGCCCCAATAGAAATACCCCCTGCGGGGTCACTCACCGACCCGAGGGCGGCCATGTCGATCTGAATTTGACGCGCGAGGGCGGCAGGCGTATGGTTTGGGCAGCTCGAATTCTAGAATGGACTGAAACCACCTATGAAGAAACTGTTACTGATCTTCCTCCTATTTGCCGCCAGCCTCAGCGCCCAAACCTACCAACCCACTTGGGATTCCCTTGACAAGCGGCCCACGCCGGCCTGGTTCAGCGACGCCAAGTTCGGCATCTTCATTCACTGGGGCGTCTACTCGGTGCCGGCTTATACTCCGGTGATCCCGGGAAAGCTGGCCTACGCGGAGTGGTACTGGAATGCGATGACACGCGGCAGGGATGATCCCAAAGCCGGTCCCATCCAGACAGGCACCTGGGCCTATCACCAGAAGGTGTATGGCGCGGACTTCCCCTATCAGAACTTCGCGGCGCTATTCCGGGCCGAATTGTTCGACCCCGACCACTGGGCCGACGTCTTTGCGCGCTCGGGCGCGAAGTATGTGGTGCTGACCTCGAAGCACCACGAGGGATTCGCCCTCTGGCCCAGCAAGGAGGCCTCCGCCACATGGGGGCGGCCCTGGAATGCGGTTGAAACTGGGCCCCGGCGCGACGTATTGGGCGACCTGACCAATGCGGTCCGGCGAAAGGGCCTGCGCATGGGTTACTATTATTCGCTTTACGAGTGGTACAACTCGCTGTGGCTTTCTGACAAGCCGCGCTACAT
>Ga0315282_10011911_pt1 | contig 13389 bp, 15 predicted proteins | sample YL17G07_20_MG_FD_203693 | JGI IMG/M metagenome (GOLD analysis project Ga0315282, IMG submission 203693) | Sediment microbial communities from Yellowstone Lake, YNP, Wyoming, USA - YL17G07_20 | ecosystem: Environmental > Aquatic > Freshwater > Lake > Sediment | place: USA: Wyoming | collected...
GCGACGAAGTCGTTTTCCATCGACTCCTGCGACAGCAGCCACTGCAGGAAGAAGACCCGTGTGCCTGCGGGATGCTGCGGCGCAAGAGTTTGCCGGATCACAGGGACGATGTTTCTGCTTTCGACTCGGTAGACGCCGAGGCTGTAAAGCTCACCGGGCAGCTTCGCATGGGTGATCACTGACCGTCGATTCAGACGCAGCGCGCTTCGAAAGGTCTCCTCTATCTCTCCCTGCCAGCCGACATTGATGAGAGCGCGCCGGATCGCTGGGATAGAACCTTTGCGCCGATACTGTTCGATGATCTCTCGAATCTCCCGGCGCTGCACATCCGGATCGCGGGTAGGGTCGAAGCCATAGCCGACTATTGCCGCAAGCAGCGGCAGGAACCCAGGCTCGCACGCGTCCACATCCCAGATGTCCGGCAGGCGGTCGATGAGGCTCTTGATCTCATCGAGAGTCACGGCGGGGACGGCAAGGAACGCGCTCAGGTCACCACTGACGTCGCGCTCGCGGTAGATAGGTGGCAAGAAGTCTATGAGTATGTCCTCGAAATAACCGCTCACAGTGTCGCGATCCTCATCTCCAAATGCAGCTCACCCAGCGCGGCGATATACCCCGGTCGTATCTCGATATCAGCCTGCGGCGAGAACACCGTGACGTGACTCACACCACGGATACCATCGAGAAGCGAGACAACATCCGAGAAGTAAACAGACTGGCCGAATGACATCTTCTCAAACGAAAAGAACTCACAAAGAGCGGACTCCACCCGCATGCGCACGTCCTCGGTCTGCTCGGTCGGATAGACATAAACCTCGGCGTCTATCGGCACTGGCCGGTAACTCGGGTCGAACAGGTTCACCTCAATGGTGATGACCTTGCGGGACTCGATGAACTCCGCAAGCTCGCTCTTGAGTGTAGGCGAGGGCAGCCCGCCTCCGTCCGGCGCGACGGCCATATTCACCTGGTAGTAGCGGATGTTAGCGCAGTCGTTGGCGTCGAGCACCTGAGCCTTCGCCACACCCGGAAAGCCCTCCGCGAGCGCCTTGTAGTCGTCCTTGGTCACAGCTTTCCAGAGCGAGCGCAATTCGGCGGGTGCCTGCAGCTTCGCGTGTTCAAGTGACTCCCTGTCGGAGCCACCTGTGGCGGCAACGGGATTGGTGACCGTCAGATCGATCCGTGTTCCGTTGTAGTAGACCGGGCTGACGATTTCCGTCACCAGCTCACGTCCTATGTTGCCTTCGGAACCCAGCGTTTCGAGATACTCCACAGTTACGGTCTCACCGACAGGTGGAATGGCTCCGTGTGTTCCTTCGCCGAAGATGATCCAGGTGATATCCAACCCATCGGTCTCAACCTGGAAGTGCTTCGAATCCAGCGCGCTGTCGATGAAGAACCGAGCCTCTTCCCAGTCCACTCCTCCAAGATGCACTTGCACCGAGCCCTGGGCGATGCTGGTGGGAGTCAGAGCGTATCTCTGGCCGCGACCGCCAGTCGCCGTGAACTCCTCGAGTCTGCGCACACCCTGTCTCGCACCGGCGTCCGCAGACAACTGACCACGCGGGATGGTCGCGCTTTCGATGGTCTCGAACTCTACGTCGCCATCGTCGAGTTTGGCCTTACAGACAGTCCTATCCGGAATGGTTATGTCATCAGGCGAGGCTGTTGACAGCGCAAATCTGAGCGCGGTGGTCGCAGCAACCGGGCTGTCCAACCTGTAGCCTATGAGTTTGCAGAGGTTGATGACATTCTGTCGCTGCCGCGCCGTTGGCAGGAATGCCTCAGCAGCCTGCGCATCCAGATAGTATGCGAGCATATCCCCGACGCCGCAGAACAGCTCAAGAAGCACCACGCCCAGATCCGACTCGTTGAAGTCCGTCCATCGGTCGGTAAGTTGCGGCACCCGGGCAAGCAGTTCCTGACGCAACGATTCGTAGTCCTTGCTGCTATATGAGATGCTCGCTCTACCCATTATTCAGTCCTCGATTCATCAGTCGAGAAGCTCGTCCCGGCAGAATGGCCAGACGAGATTCCCCGCCACCTGTGTATCTATCACTCGGTATGAGATGCGCACCGGAATGGTGTTTGCGTCTACGATCTCAGGTGAGTCATCAAAGGCAACGTCGGTTACGTATACTCGCTTCTCCCATCGCTCGATTGCGTCTATCACGTAGTGCCGGATGAGTCCCTTGAGCACGGAATCGTTCGGCTCGAAGACAAGGTCCTTCAAACGAGAGCCGAAATCTGGATTCATAAACCGCTCGCCCGGGCGCGTGCCCAGTATCTGCAGAATGCTCTCGTGTATGTGCGCGTGGTCCATCGACGTGACCGTCGAGACCTGCGCGCCGCCGGAGCGTCTCTGGAATGCGAACGGGAACCGCAGTCCCTTGCCGAGGAAGTCTGTGCTCATTATTCGTGCTCCTGGCAGTCAAAGCAGATCGCGCCGGTATCCGTGTCGCTTCCATCGCCGGAATCTTCCGGGAACCGGATCACCAGGTCAAGACCGCTCGCAAGTGACAGGTGGATGGTCCCGTCCGCTTCTATCATTCCGGCGTGCCCGCTCTCCATCGCACGGAAGCTCTTCGACCCGCCGGAAATGCTTCGAGCCTGCACTTCCTCGCCGATGCCCTCGATGCGGCCGATTCCGATAACGTTCACGGAGCTTGTCGGATTGACCACAATGACAAGCCTCTCGTGCCGCAGTACGTCCAGCCGAGTTCCATCTGGCAGAGTAGCTGTGTATCTGCCGTCTGCCGCAAGCGCCGGTTCCACATCGTGAGGCAGCCCTTCGATCCCACAGGATTCGTGAGTAACCGTGATCGCATCGCTCATAAGATCAAGCTCCATGCCGTCCGGCAGAGTCACCTTGCCCGCACGTGACGGAGCGACTGCGGCTGCAGTGCCGTCTTCGCCGATAGAGACCATCGCACCATCCGGCAGGACTCTCAGAAATACGCCGTCCGAGAACGAGAACAACCGGCCGCCATCGGGCAGGTCGCGAATGGTAGTCCCGGCAGGCACTGACTGGAAGGGATGGGCGTCCGCGTCATCATCGAGACGGCGCAGATACTCACCGGCGCTCTGTTCGTGCAGCGCAAGTATCCGCTGTGCCTCCTGGCGCATCAACTCGGAGACGGCAAAGCTCTCCTCCAGAAGCACCCGTATCGCGTGGACCTCGTCCCTGACCTCAGCGACTACTCCGGCCACGGCCATAAGTTCGTAGTGGTTTTCCGATGAGCTTGTCTGTTCGATTATGAGTTGCGGGTCACCGCTTCCGTTGGCAGCCAAGTGAACTAACCTCCAATGGGAACAAGCGTGATGTCTTTCACAAACCAGCCATCGAACTTCTGGTAGAGCGCGTCCCTGGTGTCCCAGCGAAAGCGCAGGGTTACCGTTTGCCCCGTGTATGCCGACAGGTCAATGGACTCAGTCCGCCTTGGTATGACGTAGGGCCAGAACGGAGTGCCGTTTATGTCCTCAGTCGGGTTGAACCTTATCGCAGGCTGCTCGTCGATGAGCAAGTCAAGCGTGTCCATCGCGTGTCCGTCCACGCTCTCTATCTCTCCCCACACGTCGAAGACGAGCGAGTAGTCGCGGTCCAGAGCGACGGCGCACACAAGCTCACCTGTGACCCGAATATTGTCTCCGTACTCGTCGTACCATTCCGAGAAGTAGTAGAAGTGCCACGTTCCGTCCGGCAGTTGCTCGACGTAGCCGGTTGGTGTCCACTCAGTCGGTATCCCCGGTCCGGCCGACGGGCGTCTCACGTCCAACTGCACGTATCGCCGCGAGAAGACCATGCCGTCACGACTTGCCTCGACGATGATGACCGCCGCACCCGCCACAGCGCCGAAAGTCAGCCGCCCGTTTTCGATCCTTGCCACCTCCGGGCTGGTCGTCGAGAATGCGACCTCACCGCCAGGTTCGCCGACGATCTCGACAGGCACGGTCTTCGCTTCCCCGTCGAATAACTCGTCGATCCCACGAGGCCGCACGTCCCAGTAGGTTACGGGAAGACTAGGTTGGCTCAATCACCCCTCCGGTTCCGTAGTCGACGACATCGATCTGGATGTAGCGGACGCTCTGGCGGTCGGCGGACTCGTAGGCCATTATCTGTGTCGCGCCCGCAAGTCCGCCGAGAGTCACCCGACCGACCTCGTCCACAGTGGCGATTCCAGGGCTTGCGCTCTCGAACTCAACCGCGCCTCGCGGCGCGCCCCGGACCGACAGCGGCACGGTAACCGGTATGTCGGACTGCGAGACCTTTATCGACTTTGGGAATACATCCCAATACTGAACCTGATCCAATGTCCACCTCAGTTGTCGAAGACATTCAGGCTGCCGGTCGCTATCATTGCGCCGCATCCAGCGATGTCACCGAGCCTTGCGTTCGGCCTGCCGTCCGTCGTAGTATCCAGGCTCCCACCGACAATGGGAGTTACTCCGTGTCCGGGAATGGGACAAACATGCAGATCGCACATCCGCGCCACCGGCCTACCATTGGCGAACGTGGTGACCGACCCCGTGATGATGGTTCCGCCGTGGCTGGATACATCGCCGAGTCTTGCCTGCGGTCGCGCCACTATCAGTGCCTCCCAAAGTAGTTGATGACCGCGCTGATGATGCCGCTTACTATCCCGCCGAATGTTACAACCAGACCCACGACTTTCCACATTGTGTCGGTGCCGACCTTGCTATCAAGTCCGGTGTTGAGATCCTTGATCTGCTCAGAATGTCGGGCAAGCTCGTCATTGATGCCTCGGACGATCAGCTCGACGTTATCCTTGTCCGACTTCTTCTCGATCTCCCGCTCGATGTGTTCGAGGCGATCCTGTATATCGCGTCTATGCTCCTCCAGAATGGAACGGAACTCCGAGCGCCACTGGTCGAAGGTCTTGGCAAGAAGCCTTTCGCTTTCCACCCAACCGCACTTCGTCGGACCCTGGCATTCGTTTTCAGCCAACTGCGTTTCCTCCTGTCACGGGGTTGATGAGCACCTTTCCGGATGAGCGCACGACGATGTGTCCAGTCGCTCCGTCCATGATCACTTTGCTTCCCGCCTTGTCCTTGACCCTGATCTGTTCCCTTCCGGCGCTGGAAATGACTCTGACCTCCTGTGTGCCGCCCAGTCCCCAGATGCTGATGCTCTCCCGACCCTTGGTGGTGTCGATAAGTATCTTCTGCCAACGGGATCGGGTCTTGTCGCAGGAGACGATGTGAATCTTCTCCTTGTCCTGCCACGCCTCAAGCCGCAGGAACTGGCGGCAAGCGTCTGTTACTTGAACAAACGCTTTGCGGCCTTTGATATCCCGCGCGATATCGATCTGTTGGCCGCCCGAACCAGCACCCGCTTGGCCGTTGCCTTCGCTTGACGCAAAATCGTGCGTCCCGCGCCTCCGAGTATTTTCACTCTGAACCTCCGCTTTCACCGGACAATGCATGTGCAGGATCTGTCCGGCCCTGTCTATGATCTTCAGGAACTCCTCTTCATCCCGGTCGTCCATCACGATGGTGTGGCCGGTCTCGGTCTTGATGAGCACCTTCCTGCGGGGACAGTAGTAGGGCGAATGGCCGTGGAACTTGCCGTGCTCCTTGTTGTCGGCCACATCTGACGCGTGCTCACACTTGTCTTCGCAGTCCTGGCACGTGGTACTGGCGCAGAGCCGCTTCGACTCCTCGGGCTGCTCCCCTGGATCGGACTTCGCAAGCCACACGCCGGTCCAGATCGGGTACTGCGGGTCGCCACCCTCGAACTCCGCCCAGACACTCGCTCCCTCTTCGGGCACGAGGAACATGCCGATGTCGTCATTGCCTCCGTAAGGGAAGCAAGGCCACGCCCAGTCCGACCAGTTCTCTTTGCCGACCCCGAGCACGGCGGGGATCTCAAGCTTGCACCTGCCGAGTCGCTCGGGGTCGTTGTTGTCGCGGACGAAGGCACGATGCTTCCCATAGAAGTGAGACTTGTACCTCTCCTCGTGCTCTTCGTCTTGGAATGGAAGAGCCACTTAGATGCCCCTGAATATCTCCCGAAGGACTCTCCAGCCGATGCTCAGAGGGGACTTCTTCGGGTCGGCTTTTGCGACGGAGTCCTTGAGTGCGTCCTTGGCTGCAGCAGAAAGGCTGGTCTGTGTCTTGGCGACAGCAGTCTTCACCTCACGAACGCCCATCCGCTCGATGACGCCCACGACGGTGTCCAGTGCGGTCGACTGCGCTTTGCCCCAAGCTGTGAGCTTGATCACGGCGATGAGCGCGACGAGAAAGGCCGTAAGGACCTCCCTGTTGTCCAGGATGAACCTGGCTACCTGATCGATCTGCATTTCCCTGACCTCCTGATTAGTTGCTGAGTATCTTGCCTGTGTTGGCGTCGATCCGGACCATCTTCGGCTTCGGTTTCACCGGCCTGGGTGATCCGGATTGCTTTGCCTGTGTAGCGCGCTTCGGCTTGCTTACAGCCTGTCGCTTCGGTTGACGCGGCGCTTCGTGTTCGTTCTTCTTGCCCTTGGCTTCCGCGGACTTGCTGCCTGCACCCTTGCCGAGCGCGTTGCGCTTCAGCTTCAGTTCGCAGGAGTAGACGTCCTGGAAAATGTGCCGCACGGAAGTGCAGTAGTAAGCGCCGGAGAACTTCCGGCCTACTCCCCGAATCTCTATGTTCTGCTTGGCCACAAGAGTCGGGATGCCGATTGTAACGGCGGTCGCTTCCACCTGCTTGAGTTCCGAATCCTTGAACCTGCCTTCGGCCTTGTCCTGAGCTGGCTCCTGACGAGGTTCTTCGTGAAAGCCCTCCGAGCGTTCGAAACTCTGGACGACCTTGCCCGACTCTTGTTTGCGGAACTTGCCTTCGCCGGTGTTGCCGTCCACGAGATACGTCTTCTTGCCGAGCGACGTCCGGTCGGCAGTGGTCGCATTGTTGGCCTTGTGTTCGACGTGGCCTTTCTTACGTGGGTCAACGCCAACGGCCTTGGCCTCCGTCCCCGCGCCTTTCACACCCTGCGACTGAGTTGACGGGGTGAACGAACGCAGCACGCCTTCCCGGTCTGTGAAGTATTCCAGAACCAGGGCGGGCCTCTTCTCAAGATGTCTCGGATGGAAGTGAAGCTCATCGTCCTGGACGTAGAACACATAACCGGTCACCCCCTTGCCTTCCTTGTCCCGGCTCTTGGCAGCCAATGCTTTGAGAAACTGAGCGTCCGAGACGCTGCCCTGTGCCACGCGCAAGTGCTTGCCCACGGTCTTGGTGACCACGGCGGTCAGGCCATGTTCTGCAGCGATCTTCTCGGCGATCTCCGAGTAGAGAATGCCGGGGGCCGGTTTCTGCCACATGCGCTGAATCTGCTTGCCCGCAAGTTTGTGCCCTTTGTCGTAAGCCTTGATCTTGATGGTAGGCTCACCGGTCTCCGGGAAGTCGTAGTCTATCCCCTTGATGACGGCGACTTTCCTTGGCGAGAGATCATCCACATAGCCGAACCGGGCCGCGATCTCGTTGCCCTCCTGAAAGAGCGGATCGTCCACGAACTGCAGATACCTGTCCGTGACGGCGATCTCCATCACGTCCATCTCCTCCTCGTTGTCCTCGAATGTGAACGAGGTTATCTCGTGGGTGATGTCCTTGGAGAGCCGTTTGCCCTCGATCTCTATGATGAATGTGGGCTGGTAGACGTCCAGTTGCATTGCCGCTTATCCAAGTGCCTCCACTTGGATATTTACTGGCGTGGGAGGCGGCGTGCCGGGATTCTTTCGGCTCAGCCCAGGAGACGCATCTGGACGTGATCGGGCGATGGAATTCGCAAGACCTGTCCAACGGACAATTCGAGGGGAAGAAAGATGTCGTTGTAGTCGCAAACAACCCACCACAGTTCCGCGCGGCCGAGGTAACGATAGCCAATCAGGTCGATCCGGTCGCCTTCTACCACGGTGTGAAACACGTCGTCGGGCATCGGAGAGTTGTCGATTCGTTGCCTCGTGCCGACGAACTCCTGGTCGCCGTCAACGTAGATCACGCAGGTCGCATATCTCGAATCAGGCCCTATCACTTGCGCACCTCCGTGTAGTCCACGGATCTCTGCACTATCTCCTCAAGCGTCAGCTCGACCTCCGCGTGCTGCGGAAGCAAGTTGTCCTTGTCGAACATGTGGAAGTAGCGAGTCCTGACCTGCCGCACGACACACAGCGTTCCAGGATACAGGTCGCCGAAGAAGAAGAGCGCCTTGTGAGGCGCGTTCCTGAGCATCGTCTTCTCGTGCTGCGGGTAGAGAAGCGACTGCAGCCAGGCGACCTTGTCCTTCACTGGGCCCTTGAAAAACGAGACCTTGAATGTGATCCTTCGAGCCTCACCGGACACGTACTGATAGCGCGGGTGACTCATGCCTGGCACCTTGATGGTCGCGAAATCCGTGCTCTTCTCGTCGGATATCTCATCCGGGTTGTACTGGAACTCAAGGGATTCACGGGTCACGACATCCACGATGTAGCCGATCGTTTTCTTCAGGTCAGCGCGCACGGACGAACCTCCCGGAGTTCAAGCACCGGTTTTCCAAGAGCTTGGGCATGTTCCATCTCACGACGCATGCCATCCGATATGCCGTCGGCTGTGTAGACCCAGACCTCCTCGCAAGCCTCCATGAACCGCAGTCCAAGCGAGATACCAAGGTCTCGCTGCGCCGGGTCATTATCGTCAAGAAACCTCGTGTAGAGAAGATGAGGAGCGAATGGCGCGCAACCGGCTCCGACCGCAATTCCGCAGAGCGCCAATGCGGTCTCAATGTTGTGCTCGACATTGCCAGCATACTGGCTGCAGATGAAGACCCGCGTCGCCTCAGTCCGACTCATAGTTCCTGACCTTCCGCTCCCGCATGTCTTTGTATACAGCCTGGGCAATCTTGCGTCCGTCAAGCGTAGTCGTGACCGAGACCTCAATGGGCCGTTCCGCGATCCCATCCAGTTTGGCGATGATCGCCTCGAGAAGTGGACGTGTGTCCTCGGCTCTGAACATCGATGTGCCCGGTCGTGATTCAGGCACGAACGCGCCGTGTGTGGCGGCCAACAGCCGGGAGCGTTCGGAGGCGCGAGCAGAACCCGCAGTATCCACGACTCTATGGGTGGCGACCACTGGAGCAGCAAGCTCCGGCAATGTTCCGGCGATACTTGGTGTCAGAGCCAGCGTGCCTGCCAGGGCTGTTGGGACGACCGCAGACCTGCCCATCTGCTTGGCAAAGCCGAAAGCCTGCTGGAAAGCCCGCGCAGGCAGCTTGGATGCTCCAGCAATCCCGGAGCTGAACGCTTCCAGCATTGCCGCCCCGCTCCTGGTCAGAGTCGACAGCGGTCCCTCTTTGGCGTCCGAGAACGGTAGCAGCCTCCTGAGCCTCGCGAGCACGGATTTGGCGGCCTCGTAAGGGGCTGACATTGCTGATCGTATGCCCGATGCTATCGTGGTCATCATCGAGCGACCACTCTGGAACGCGCTCGCTACGAGACTTCGCGCTCCGGACAGGATCGAAGAGAACGCGCTCGACGCCGCGCCGCGAATGGTTGACCACGCCGATGAAGCGAAGCTCACGAGGCTCGCAAACGGGGACCGCAACCAGCCAATCGCGGATGTCGCCATTGAGCGAATGCCTGACCACGCCGATGATGCGAACCCAGTGACCCGCGACCAGGAGGATCCCGCGACTCCGGCCACCCACCTGAAAGGAGCGGACACAAATGAATATGCTGACGAGCCGATGGAGGCGACCGCGTTCCAGCCGGACCTTACTATGCCAGTGATCCCATTCCAGGCCGAACTAGCGATCTGTGCGCCGGTCGACAGAGCGCCGGATAGCGTCGAGACGACCTGAGAGCCTATTGACTTCAGGCCATCCCATACCCAGCGAATTCCGTCCAACATGCGCTGGAAGATGTAGGTCAATACCTGCGCTGGAAGACCTATGACCGACAGCATTCCCTGGGCAAGCGTCCGCAGAATGGCTGCGCCGGAAGTAGCCAGACTGGAGAGGGGACCCTCCGGAGCGTTCGAGAACGGTAGCAGTCTCCGTAGCCAACCCAGGGCGCGCTTCAACATCTCGAATGGGTAGGTTACAGCCGACCAGATACCTTGGGCGAGCGTGATGAGCATCTTCTTTCCTGCTTCCGTAAAGCTCAACTGGCCCGACAAGAATGCCCGGACTACCCCGAACACGCGTGACAGAGTACTCACGATAGGCAAGTTGAGGAACGCCGAGACAAGGGCGTTTGCGGCGGATCTGAAGAACCCGCCAATGGCCGAAAACAGCCCCCGCAGAAACCCCCACGTCGCTGATGCCACATCTCGAACCCAACGGAATGGTGTTGCGAGATACTGGAATACGGCGCTGCCGATGGATTTCAGACCGTCCACTACCGATACCTGGCCCGTTATCATCTGCCAGACGGTATATGCAACCCGGCCTACCATGAGCAAGCCCTGAACGAGCATCCGAAGTGGTAGGAAGAACTTGTAGACGTAGGGGGCCGCCGCGACAAACGCCCCGACGATCACCCGGCCAAGCCAGACCACAGCCCTCACAACCAGCGCTACAACGCGGATGGTGAACACAAGGTTGTAGATGACGAGCTTCAGTAGATACGCCCCGACCTGCAGGATAACCCCGAGCACCTTGCCGAGAGTCTGACCCAGGCTTCGGAACGAAGCTGAATCGACCGACGTCGCGGTCTTGCCAAAGATGCCGAATACCGAGAGCAGCGCCTTCCCCAGTTCTGAGAACGCGCCCATTGCCGAACGGATCGCAGGTTCCAATATCTTACGAATGCTTCCGAACACCGACGAAAACGCTTGCCACAGCCCGGTGAGAAACTGCCGCACGCGGTAGTAGACCTGGAACACCGTGGTGACGAACTTCATCAGTCCGGCGGCTTCTAGTTTCTTTGCAAGCTCCGCAGACATCTGGCCGCCGCCGCCAGTGAGCGAACTGAAGAGCGCGCGTATGCCTTGCATCGCAAGGCTCACCTTGTTCCACACGCCAAGAACCACATCGCGGATTCCGCCGAAGTTGGTTTCCCATGCTTTCTTGAGAAGAACAACCGCAATGACCACAGCCGCGATGATGGCAACCACGGGCCAGAAGTAAGCTGAGACTGCCGCGCCGACTCCTGCAAGCATAGGTCCCAGTGCCGCGATTCCCGCCTGAACTGCGGGCAAAGCAATACCAATCGTTCCGAGTGCGGCAGTCACGCTGCCTACCACAACAAGCGCAGCGCCGAGTGCGACACAGAGTGTGAGGATAGCTCTCGTGACACCGGGCGTGGACCTCGCCATGTCCTGCAAGCGCAGGATGAACCGAGATATCCCCTGGAAGACCGGGATCACGACCGGCAGCAGAGTTCGTCCGAGAATCTCTGCAAGGTTCTGAACCTGCTGTTTCACGAGAGTAAACCGCGAGCCTATATCCATGTTCATGGCGCTTGCCATCTCCAGGGTGATCGCGGTGCCGCCTTTCATTGCCTGGCCGACGCTCTTGATGTTGCCCTCAAGCTGGTCCATGCCCATCGACATCTGCAGAAGGAACCGCACAGCCTCGTCCGAGCCGAATGCCTTCTTGAGCTTCACCTGAGCAGCGGCCTGCGAGAGATCCGGGAATCCGCGCTTCACTTCCTGTAGGATCGGCACGATGCCTTTGAGCCTGCCGCTCGCACCCACAAATGATAGCCCAAGCTCGTCTCCTGCCTCGGCTACTTTCATCATGAACGCCTTGTAGAGCGTGCCTGCCTCGGAACCCGGCATCGTTGTCTGTAGCTGTCCGAGGATCGCCATCTGTTCTTGAAGCGGAACATTGGACGCGGCGGCGATTGCGCCGATGTTCTTTATGGCTTCAGCCATCTGCGGACCCGTCGTCTTGAACACCCCAACTGTCTGCGAGAGCGCGCCAGAGAACATCTTCGCCCACTCGACGTCGGACATGTCCTTTGCGAGCGGCTTGAATATGCCATAGGCCGTGGTGAACGTCTCCACCATTTCCTGAGTTGTGGCTTTCGTGGCCTTGCCGGTAAGCGCCGCCATTGCGGCGAATGTGCCAACTGCCGTGTCCGAAAGACTCGCCAGCGCCGACTTCACATCGTAGGCCGCCCCTATGAACTCGGCCTTGCTCGCGCCTGCCCATTGGTTAGTAAAGGACTCCGCCGCGTCTTCCATTGCCCGGAAGTCCTTGACTCCGACTGACGCCAGCTCACCCAGAGCTTTTTGTGTTGCGGCAGTAGATGCCACGAGCGCCGTTGGCACTGCAAGAAGGGCAAGCCCCGCGCCTACCATCATCGTGCCTTTTTGGATGAGGCCAAGATTGCGGGTCATGTTCTCGCCCGCCTTCGCGACCGATGAATCCAGGGATTCCATTGAGGACTGGATGCGCGACGCGTTCTGAGTGAAGGCATCTTTGAGGCTCACCATTATGCCGAGGCCAAGATCACTCATCATCGCTTGCTCTTCTCCAGTTCCTGCCGCTCATAGTCAAGCTGTCCCTCAAGCGCCTCGACGAACTGCTGTCGGGCGCGAAGGGGCAGCTTCGCGACCTCCGCATATTCCCAGTGCAGTCCGCCGTAGGCGAGGAAGAAGGCGTCCCTTACAACCGAACTCCGGGGAATAAAAAAGAGGGTTCGGCCTCCAGTCGGGTGCGTATCCGAGCGCCGCAGGAGTCGCAGTCGAGTTCGATGGTCGTGTCTATCCCCGCGTCAACACGCAGCATCTCCTGCCTGAGTGCGCTGCGGTCGCGCATGGACATCTCGTTGAGTGCTTTCTTGGACGGGGCAGTGCCGTCGATATCCAGGATGCGGATCATCATTGCTGCGGAGATGGACGGCTCCTCCATCTGGGCCAGCCGCTTCTCCTTGTGGCCGTCAAGATAGACGAATCGCACCTTGGGTCCTGACGCGGGAAGGGTGAACATGAACTCGCGCTCTTCGCCATAGGGCGTCACTGGCAGGTCGTCGAGATTCACCGTCACCCGGTTCTTCGCTCTGCACGCCGCACTTGGACAAACCAGATCGAGTTCCACTTCGTCGCCAAGCGACACTTGGCGAAGCTTCACCAGAGTGAAGAGCCTGTCCCCCGAGAGCATGTCCATGACAACCTTAGGGCCGATCTCTTCATCCTCACCGATCCGCAATGTGCAGTTGGCCAGAACCTGGTTCACCGCGTCGCCAGTTCGAATGAGACGCTGATTTGTGAGCAGTTCCTCTTCCGCGCCGGTCATCTCACGAAGCTCTATCTCGTCACCACTCGGCAGTTGAAATGTGTATACTGTGTCTCCCCCTTACTCCCACCACTGGTAGCAGATCGATATCTTCTCGATGGTGTTGTCTGAGCTGCCGCCTTCGAGTTCGTCGTATTCGAGTGACTTCACCCACGCGCCGTGCAGCGTCCAG
>Ga0315282_10011912_pt1 | contig 13385 bp, 14 predicted proteins | sample YL17G07_20_MG_FD_203693 | JGI IMG/M metagenome (GOLD analysis project Ga0315282, IMG submission 203693) | Sediment microbial communities from Yellowstone Lake, YNP, Wyoming, USA - YL17G07_20 | ecosystem: Environmental > Aquatic > Freshwater > Lake > Sediment | place: USA: Wyoming | collected...
CCTCGATGGACGACAGAAGGAGAAACGGGTCTACCTCGTTTCTCCGGTGACCCCCGAGTTCGTTTTAATTTCTTTCGAGGTCGATAATGTTTGTTTGTGAGGAAGAACGGGCGACCAACGTACCGTCTAGTTTTCATCCTTCGTTACCTCTTCGATTAGCTCAATTTCCTTATCGTTTAGTTTATAGAGTGTATAAACGAGTTGATCGATTTGCTTATCAGTTGATTCGATTTGACGCCGAATAGTCATTCGTTCATTGTCAGTCTTTGCATTAGCTAGTCGATGATTAAAGTCAAGCATTAAATTGACCAAAGTAACCATTTTCTCATGGGATTCTCTGTCAGTCTTACTTGAAAAATTGATGAGACGGATGGGTAACTGTTCGATGTATTGACGATTATAAGCGTAGTAACCACTTGAGAATCTGCTGCTTATCGATTTCAAATACATATCAAGAAGTTTAGAATTGAGCAAACCAAGAAGATATTCGTAGGAAATCTGCTGATCTTTTTTTAATGTAATACCATATCCACCACCACCGCCACCTCCGCTACCTACGAAATAATACATACCTTCCCGGTCGAGGGTAAATGAGGCTGATTTAGCTATGCTTGGTGTAATAATCTTCGTTTGCTCCATTGCATTAAGGTTCTGTGAACGTCCAAAGGCATACCACTTCTCATGCTTCCATTTTCCTCGTTCCCTGGATTCAAGAGTCAGTCGGCTTTCAAGTAAATAATTCCATATAAGAGGGTACTCACTTGTTAGTTCTTTCACTGAAAGCAATTCTGCCTTGCCATCGGCTATTTTGTAGGGAAATAAAATTGATTTCTTTAAGTTACCCGTGTAATAACGTCTGATATCAACTGAACCTTTACATAAGGGATGAATTAGTTTTTTTTCCAATTTTTTTTCTTGATTTAATAATTCAGAAAGATATCGAGTATTATCTATATTTTTAAGGATGAAAACTGGGTCCGCGCCAGTAACCAATCCTTGGAATATTCTTTCACTAACATCCTTTAGTTTTATCGGTATGTCTTTTAATTTCTTGAATAAGCTCGCTTGATTACCTACTACAAAATTCCATTCCTTTTCAGTGACTTCATTCAAACTAATTTTTCCCTTGATTGAAGTCGATTTCAATTGCCAAGCAGGGAGGTTATTAACCCGCTCAAACTCGAAATTGCTCTTCGATTGTTTATCGAGAAATAGAAGGCAAGTATAGGTGATGGAGCCCGCAAAGACCTGTTGATCACCAAAGTACACGATATTTGATAAATTCTTACCCTTCGAAATGATTTTCCGCAAGGCCTCTCCATACTTTGCATTGAAGAATTTATGCGGGAGAATAAAGCCCAGCAGCCCATTACTATTTAATAGTTCAAGCCCTTTTTCGACAAAGACAACATAAATATCGTAATTACCTCGACTCGCTGACTTGTAATTTTGCTTATAGAACTCAACTTCCACTGGAGCCCATTCGTTCATTGCTTGAATGCGGATATATGGAGGATTTCCAAGAACAACATCGAAACCTCCATTCTCTATAATATCCCTGTATTCTGAAGTCCAGTCAAATGCATTAATGCGGTACATCTCACCATTGGCGAATAGTGAAGTCTGAACTGTATTGTAAATAATGGGGCCAATGAGTGAATTTCCGCATTTAATGTTGTTAGCTAGATCAGGTAATACTCGTTCTTGAAAGAGCTTCTTCTGCTGTTCAAATACATCCCGACCTTCGCCCTCAAGAACTTTCAGCAATAAACTCAGTTTAGTGACTTCAACTGCCTGGCTGTCGATATCAACTCCAAAGATATTATTCAACAGAATCCGTTTTTTCTCCTTGACGGTCAAGAACCATTGGCAATCTTTCCTCTGATAAATCTGGTCTTTGTATTGCTTCGGGTTCTTCTTTCCCGTATAGTAATCCAAGTGATAATTCAAAAGATACGTATATGCTCCAAGAAGGAACGACCCCGAGCCACACGCAGGATCAAGGATATGGATCTTCTCAATCTGCTTCGGCGTCTTCCCATCACACAATTTCCCGACCGTGTTCTTCACGATGTACTCGACGATATATTGAGGAGTGTAGAAGACGCCCCCGGCTTTCTTCACCTCAGGTTTTTCTTCGACCTTAGCATGATGACCTTCCGTGAGCCGAATGACTTTCCCAAGGAACTGTTCGTACACATTCCCAAGGATCTCAGGGCGTAACACCGAGAACTCATACGGGCTCTCAGGGTAATATAAATTCTTGATGATGCCCTCAAGAATTTTATCATCAATCTTCAAGGATAACGCCAGTTCATCCGGCGGCGACGCCCAATCCTTCTCCTTCTTGAAATGAAACAGACCGGAATTGTACTTCTCATCTGCCTTCTGAAACACCTTGCAGAGCTGCTCATAGATTCTCGGTTCGTTGAGTAGGAGTTTTAATTGTTCGTAACGCTCAATCCCTCGATCCTCACACATTCGAAGGAAGATGATACGATCTATCGTATTCTGAACCGCATTATTGAGTTCACGGACAGACAGTTCAGGGTTACGTATAGCGATGTTCTTAGCAAGCTCCTCACGCCAGCCTTCAATCTCCTTGAGAAACTCGTCACCAACCTCCTGCGTCCCCCGTTTCTGCTTCGCAGCCTCGATGAACTTGTCAAAAGAACCTTGCAGCACCGCTTGTTTGGAGAAGATCCCAGCAATCTCCTGCCATTTCTCAACGAACTCTTTGAACGAAAAGAGAAGGATGCGCTCCGTCGTGACCTTGTCTTTCTCCTTTGGTTTTTGCCGTGATTCGTAGATAGCAAGCTGCTCGAAATTCATAAGAATAGAAACCGGGAGTCCCGCGCTCCATGCATACCTGCGGAGTTGATACGCCGGCTTGGTATCCTTCGTGATGTCCACCGCGGGTTTCTTCGTCTCAACGAAGAATATCCGCCGGCCAGAAAGGGTGAAACAATAATCCGGAGCCTTCGTCCCACCAGCCATTTTAATAGAATCCTCATGAATCACATCCCGATAGGCAGGTGCAGCACCAGTCTTGTTGTAGACATCCCAACCCAAAGCCTCAAAGAAAGGGTTGATGAACTCCTGACGCAGCTGAAGTTCATTGTACCCTTGACTCTTATACGCTGCCTCATTACGGATGTACGTCTCAACTAGTTTGACGATACTTTGAGGAACTCCCCCAGATGTTTCCATGGTAAAATGTGCATCATTATCCTCTGATTTAAGCGTTTTCTGTCATTCTATTTTACATTGTGGCAGGTTTCGTCGCAATGGACTTCTGTGCTATAGCCCGCCTCATCCGGACCAAGATCCACTCTGGAAGCTTCGATGAGTTCGAGGTCAAGGAATGGCTCGGTCACACCAAGATACAGACGACCATGAGCTACATAAAAGACGCCAATCACTACTACAAGCTCGCACCCTACGATTGGATCAACCGCGTCCTCAAAGCTGCCTCGAAAAACAGCGAGGAAAACGCGGGAATTCCAAAAGACGAAAAAATAGGCGCTTTTGACCGAATTTCCTCCGAGAAAGATGAGCGGGCTTGGAGGGATTCGAACCCACGGCCAGTCGGTTAAGAGCCGACTGCTCTAACCTAGCTGAGCTACAAGCCCACGGAAAAGACTGCCCAGAATGGGAAAAGGAATTATTAACTCTTTTCCCCGGACTCCGCGATTTCCGAGGAATCCACCTTGGAGATGTACTTCGCGTCAATCCGATCCGTCACATACACATCGAACCCGGCACGATAGATGAGCACCCCCTCGTCCTTCGCCTTCTTTCCGTCAATCCGGAGAATCAACGGATCCTCCGTGCGAACCCGACCTGCCTCCAGCGCCTTCTCGATGCTCCCGCTGAGGTGCACCTGACGGCGGTCAATCGGCCTGAGCCCGCCTTCGAGAATCAGGTCGATCTCCTCCTCGGTGACCGGATAGTAGAAGAACTCTTTGTCCGCCAGCGGTAAATCATCCAATTTCACATCAATCGTATGTCCGTACGTCGCCCGAATCATCCCGCCGTCCACCTGATACCGGCCCTTCGGGTCGGTGAGGGCGATCGCCTCGACATGCGATGTCTTCAGCCAATGGAACCCAGAGCGACTCCCGCCGACCGCCTCGACGAACTTTGAGATATCGACCCAGCCGTGGCCGTCAACCATGACGCCAAGCTTCTCGGGGAAATGACGCAGGACCCCTGCCATAATCCGACCTAGGGAATCGAGCTCACGGTCGCTCATCAGGAAACGACCCTTGTGGTTGCATATCGGGCAGACCTCGCCGCGGAAGTACCCGTGGTCATCGCAGTTTCCTAACATATTGTCACAGAGGGAAATACCACTCCAAAGTATAAGTTTTTGTATACGACACCAGTTACACGAGTGGTGACAGCGTGGAGCAACCGGAGATGAAAAAGCTTGCCGCTGAACGCGCGGTGCAGTTCGTAGAAGACGGGATGATTGTCGGCCTGGGGACTGGCTCGACCGCAGAGTTCGCTATCCGCAAGCTTGGTGCCATGGTCAAAGGAGGCCTCCGGATACGGGCCATCCCGACATCCCTGAAATCCAAGAGACTTGCCAGTGAGCTCGAGATTCCCATCATCGAGTTGGATGACACCGTCGAGATCGACGTGACTATCGACGGGGCGGATGAGGTGGACTCACACTTGAATCTCATCAAGGGTGGTGGAGGCGCGCTCACCCGGGAGAAGATCGTGGCGTACCATACCAAGAAAGAGATCATCGCCGTGGATGAGACCAAGATCGTCAAAGGCCTCGGCGCCGACGTTCCGGTGCCTGTCGAGGTCACGAAGTTCGCCTGGGCGGCGACGAAGAAAGCCCTAGTCGAACTCGGGTGCACCGCGGAGCTGCGTACGATTCTTGAAGAGAAGTATATCACGGACAATGGCAATTACATCATCGACTGTGATTTCGGCCGGATCGCCCAGCCAGAGGTCCTCGAGAAGGATATCAACGCGATTCCCGGCGTGGTGGAAAACGGGCTGTTCATCAACCTTGTAGATCTCGTGATCGTCGGCAGCCGTCAGGGTATCATGACGCTGGACCAGCAGGTCTCGAGCGCCGACTAGCATCAGGGCACATAGGTTATTAATCGGGCATGGTTTTGCTGTCGTTTACCGTATGACCACGAAGCCGCTGAAGGAACGGGTCGAGGAGTACCAGGACGAGTTGCTGGAACGCCTCTTATCCATAGAGGTGGATGCCCATTGGTTCCGCCGGGTGTTCCACACGTTCGCCTCCTGTTTCCTCGTGTTCTATCTCCTGCCGAATGAGCCATGGATCAACCTAATCAAGATCGTCGTGCCTGTCGTCATCCTGGTTCTCGTCGGAATCATCGAGGTCCGTCGGCTCGGCGGCAAGCTGGACCGGCAGTATTTCTTCGGACTTCGGTTGTACGAGCATCATCGGCCGGCAGGCTATTTTTACTTCGGTGTCGGCCTTATCCTCCTGTTGTTAGCATTCCCGCAGCAGATCGCCATCCCATGTATTCTGTGTGCCTGTTTCGTCGATCCCGCCATCGGCGAGTTCCGGTACCGGTTGAAGTCACGGACCGCGTACGTGCTCGGCTTTGTGCTCGGTTTCTGTTTCTTCCTGGTGACTTGGTACCGGTCGAACCCGCTGGTGCTGCTTGTCGTCTGCCTCGTCGGGGCGACGGGAGCGATTCTCGGCGAGCGGGTGAAGTCCAGCTGGCTGGATGACGACCTGCTCATCCAGCTCGTGCCGGCCCTCATGCTTCTTCTGTTGTGGCTGGGGCTTAGGGTCTTCCACCTGGATATCTTGCCACCTGAGCTACTCCATCCGTTCGGAGGCCTGTGAATGAATAAGAAGGGGTTGCGGCAGGCGCAGAGGATCATCTTGAGCCGCCGGCTGGAAATCTGGCTGACGCCGGTCCTGGTCATCGCGCCGTTCCTCATCGCGATTCTCTTTCTCATAGAGTCCGTTGAGCAAGGAGTTCTCAGAGGTGCACCCCTCTACGAGGGGGAATTCCTCCTGGGATGCATCATCATTGTTGGGACGCTCGTCTTTGACGTTCCCTTCCTTCGCACGGTCCATTTCCGGAAACGGAAAAAAGGATAAGACGGTGGCTACCGGAACCATTTTGAGGCATAGATCGTCGGCAGGATACAGAAACAGGCCACCAGGGCGAGAAGGTAGAGGACGATGACGATGATGCTGAACTGCTGCAGCATCGGGATGTCCACGAAGAAGGTGGCGATCAACGCGACCATGGTGGTGGAGGAGGCGGTGACGATGGACAAGCCGCTGGTCTCCAGCGTTGCCTTCAGGGATTCTATCTTGGATCGGCCCTTGACCCGCTCTTCCTTCAGCCGATGGGTGATAATGATACCATAGTCGATCCCCGTGCTGATGACGATGGCGGCCACGGTGATGTTCACCACGGAGAGCGGGATGTTCAGCATCACGAGTGAGCCCGGCTCCCAGGCGAGCACGAAGAGGACGGGAATGATGGACAGCATCCCGACTTTTACCGAACTGAACCCGATGATGAGGCAGGCGAGGATCAGCAGCAGCTCCGTGAGCAGCGAGGTCATCTGTGTGCCCATGATTTGCTCGTTGACGGCCACGGTGACCGCGTCCTGGCCGACGAGTATGGAGACTCGGCCGTCGCCCGGCAGGTCAGCGGTCGCGGCCAGCGCGTTGATGCGGGCGACTGCGGCCTCGAGCTGTCCTATGGAGAATTGTGCGGGGAACGACACCAGGATGAGGGTCTTTGAACAGTCGACGTCCACCAGGCCTTTCTCCGCGATCTTGTCGAAGATGATCGTGTTCACTCCCGCCAGCGCCGTGATGTTCCGCAGCAGGGTGTTGCGGTCGAAGACCTCGTTGTACTTCTTCAGCTCGTCGACAATGGAGTAGGCGGAGCCGCCGGCGGCGCGGATCCTGTCCTCCAGGGAGTAGATCGCATCGATGGTCTCCGGGTTCGTCAGCCCCTGGCTCTCGGTCTCGACGAGGAGGGCGTTGAAGTTTGCTCCTCTCCCGAACTTCTGGGAGTACTCGAGGAGCTTCTGCACCTCGGGGATGTTCTGCGGCGACATGCTGAGATAGTTGACGTCGGTCTTGACCTGCGGAAGCACGAGCAGGGACAGGACCACGAAGACGCAGCCGATGACGAACAACCGTTTCCGCTGATCGACCACGAAATGGGAGAAGCGATGCCAGCGATGGCTCGTCTCATGGCACTCATAGTGGAGGAGGATGCAGAGGCAGGGCACAAGGATCATGGCCGAGATGAAAACCAGCATGGTTCCTAGCAGGCAGACGAACCCGAAGGCGATGATCGGCGGCATGTTGGAGGTCATCAACGACCCGAAGCCGATCACCGTCGCCAGACAGCAGAGGACCACTGCCTTGCCGGTCATCTGCAGCATGGACTCGACCCGCTTGACCTGATCCGTCTCCGTGGCCTCCTCGGCGAAGCGGCTGGAGAGGTACACCGAGTAGTCATCACCGAGGCCGATGAGCAGGGCGACCGCGGCAATCGTCAAAATCGTGAGCTCAGGATGCACCAGGCCCAGGATCCCAAAGGTGAGGACTAGCGAAAAGCCTAGCGGGAGGAACGCGATCACGAAGCTTTTCAGGTTCCGGTGGAAAAGGTAGATGTTCACCATCACGAGCACGAGGGCGACGACGAACACGATCAGCAGCGACCGGGAGGTCTGTTCCTGCATGGCCTGCTTGACGGCGAGACTGCCGGTGACGGTCATGTCAGAATAATGGGCGTTCTTGGAGATCGCCTCATGGACGGCCTGCAGGATCTTCTCCTGATCCGCGTTCTCTGAAATCTGAAAGACGATGACGCCCACCTTGTACGAATCCAGGAATAGCGTCCCCTTCGCGGACTGGACGCGGGCGAGATACGTGGTGATCAACGCGGGGTCCGTCGGGACCTCGTCCAGGCCCTCCCCGCCGAGGCCCTCCAAGAGCGGTGGCTTCGCATGCTCCTCTTTGATCAGGCTCGCCAGACTTGTGACCGAGACCACGCCATCGAGCGCGCCATGGTCCAGTGAATAGGTATCAACCCGGGTCGCCACCCGGTCCATCTCCTGCAGCACCAGGGGGTCCCTGATGTCGTCGGCCTCGACGTAGACGATAATCGTCGACCCGATCTGGAACTCGCGGTTGAGGACAGTCCACTGCTCGATCACCGGATCGTTGCTCGGCAGATAGGTGGCCAGGTCCGACTGCATGTACAGGTTCCTCATCTGCAGCCCGACAAGGACCGTGATAATAGTGAAAACCAAGAGGACGGTCTTCGGCCGACGCACAAGGAACCGGGCAAGCGAACGCGAAATCATTCCGCGGCCTCCTCCTGGATCCAGATGCGTACACACGGCACGCCCGGGTCTTGGCGGCTACCGTACGCGGCCACGAGGTTCAACCGGCGCTCCAGGATCTTCGCCCTCCGGCGCAGCAGCACCAGCGGCGGGACCGCAGAATACAGATACGGGTTCTTCCCGATCGAGTCCGTCTTCAGCTTCCTGCGCGCGACGACACGAGCCTCATACATCCGCGAGAGCAGCTCCCGCACCGTGCTCGGATGCAGGCGCGTCCCCCGGATGACCTCCTCCCCCAACGCCCCCTCATGACGAAGAAGAAACAGGTAGATGCGCGACTCCGCCCGCGAATCAAAGAGCTCATGGACAGCGCTCTCCAACATCCGGGTCCCGAGACGACGACTCATGCATCCACATCCAAGAAATCGTGAACCAATGGAAAAAACGTGGACTTGCCGGTTTAAATAACTTTCTGCAATTGTCGCCTCCCAGACGACGAAACAAATCGTCGGATACCAGGCGACAAAAACAGCGGGAAGCAACATTTAAAGCACCCCACCTCCTCTCCCAGGTCACGGCCTGAGACCATGGACCAAAAAACCCGCGTCGCCAAGGACATCACCATGTTCGAAGAAAACGCAAAACAACTCCCGACGACGCTCCCCGAGCCGACCGCCGCCGTCATCAGCCTCGCCCGCCAGTACTACGAGGACACCAATTACTACTACGACAAGCACGACTACTTCACCGCCTTCGGCTGCATCAACTACGCCCACGGGCTCCTGGATGCTGTCCGAAAAACCACGGAGGAGCAATCCCCATGAAAACCCAACGGAGCCTCGCCTCCTACTACCACTACGCCTTCCCCATGCAAACCATCCTCGTCACCTGCACCGACGCCCAGGGCAAAACCAACATCATCACCTTAGCCTGGCACACGCCCATCTCCCGCAATCCCCCCCTCTACGGCATCTCCGTCTCCCCCAAACGCTACTCGCACGGCTGCATCCAAAAAGCCAAGGAATTCGTGATCAACTTCGTCCCGTACACCCTCGCCCAACAAGCCGACTACTGCGGGACACACTCCGGGCGGACCACGGACAAGGCCCGCGACACCCACCTCACCTTCGCCCCCAGTACGAAGCTGAAGACCCTGCTCCTGAACGAAGGCTACGCCCATCTCGAATGCACCCTCAAACAGATCATTTCTATTGGCGACCATGATCTCCTCGTCGGCGAGGTGGTGGCGATCACAGCGGACGACGATTCGTTTTCCAACGAGCTCTTGAACATCGAGCATCGCCAGCCGCTCTACTACATCGGCGACAGCACGTACACGACCCTGGACCCTACGGTGAGAAAGGCGTTCTAGTCGAGCCGAAGTGTCACCGGGTCATCCTCCCCGGCCTGGAACCGAGAGGCGGCATCGCCCTTGTTCACTGCGATCTCCACGAACCCGCTGCTTCCCACCGTCAGTAACGGCTCCCCAGCAGCAACGTTCCCGTATGAGGAGACCACGGGCACGTTCTCCTCACGTCTCGAAACCGTGACGTGCAGCCTGCCTTCCAGTCGCGGGAGCAGCTGCGCCTTGATATTGGTAATAAGGTTGCCGAAATGATCCACGTACAGGACCATGCCGTCGACCACGTCGCCCTTCCGCTCCGCGATGGGAAACCGCAAATCGACGTAGGATGTGGTCGGCCTGCCGAGTTTCCCGAATGGCACCCCATTGGTGATGTAGGCGGCGACAGGGGTGAAGATATCCCGGCCATGGAACGTCTGGCCCCCGTGGATATGGAAACCTGGGTCCGTGATCTCGTAGACTGTGAAGGGGGACTCGGTATGGCATGCAGGCAGCAGGACGCCGTTGTCAGGCCCGACGAAGACATAGTTTTTGGTTACGACGAAGATGGCTTTCCGCGGGGTTCCGACTCCGGGGTCGACCACGGCCACATGCACCGTGCCCTTCGGGAACCATCCGGCGACGGTCCAGAGGAGGAATGCTCCGTGCCGGACCTGATGCGCGGGGACATCGTGGGAGACGTCCACCAGTCGGGCCGCGGTCAGGCAGCAGGCCACGCCCTTCATCTGGGCGACGTAGCCATCCCTGTCGCCGAAATCGGTTAGGAACGTGATGACCTTCATAGCTGCACCCGTGGGCGTGCATCTTCGTGGGAGTTAATAAGACGTGGCGTCGTGCCGACGAAGAGGTGCGATTCTGTCACTTTTTGGGTGATGTGAAATGGAAATCGATGACTGTAACAAATCGGGTGATGAAACTGGACACTGTATACATTATGATATTTTTACTACCAAAAATTTAAAATAAAGCCAATGACATTCTTTTCTTGGAGGAATTATAACCATGATGAAAAGATGGATGGTAATCGGAATCCTTTTCATTTTGATATGTTCGAGTATCCCAATTTTTGCTTCAATGCCTGTACGTGACCCTCACGTTTATCTCGGTGGAACTCAAGGACTGAATGGATGGTATATCAGTGACGTTTCTGTTAGCATAGATTGCCCGGCTCTATATAAAATTGATAACGGTAGTTGGATGGTTTACACATCTCCTTTTACGATGCCAGGAGATGGAAGACACACCTTAATTGCGACTGATAATAATTCCAATCCAAACTGGACGGAAGAATATCAAATCAACATCGACACGACACCCCCGTGCGTCATTATAACGGAACAAAAGACATTTACACATATAATTTTTAAAGCGGAATGTTCCGATGCAACGAGCGGCATGAACTATGTTGAATTCTACATGAACGACGTCTTTCAGGAGGTCGATAGAGAGGCACCGTACGAGTGGTCTTATGATGGTTTTTTTGAACCCTGCTTGCCATTTACGCTTACTGGATTCACTAAGAAGCCATACATCTCTGAGAATAACATTACAATCCCGATTCGTTTCGGAATTGGAAAAGAATGTGGGAGTAGTATGCTCGTGCCCGAAGCCATCGCCTATGATAATGCAGGAAACAATGCGTCTGCCCTAACTGGCATTTGGGTTTTTCCTTACTTTTTGATAATCTCCCAGACTTTCGTGGTACCAAACAACTATACAGGCCATCTAGGTCGATTCTTCGTCCACGCTACGTTTCACTAAAAAAAATCTTACTTGGGCGAGGTGTAAATAAAAGGTAAAATGCTTGAAGTCTTGAAGAAGGCATCGAAGAAAAAGCCATCACCCGATTTGTTACAGGGGAAATCCGCTTAATTGCTTCACCCTATAATGTTACAGAACCAAGAGGTGCAAAACTATATATGGGAGAACGGAGTAATAATACGGAGTGGAGAAAGTGTCCGGAAGGGAACCGCATGCAGAGGGAAAAAATGGCTCGTGATGTGCATGAGCCGGCATCGCCTGGACTGCGATGCCCGCAATGCCAGGGAACATTGACCATTATCCAGATCGAACCGATTTATGAGGTGGACGGCGCCTTCGTCCCGTATCGCACCGTCGTCGAATGTGCCGCCTGCTCGTACCGGATGGTGACCGAGTCGTACACAATTTTGGGGGGCATCAAGAACGTCGATGGCCAGTACGTGGAGATAGGTAGCTGGGGGCCAAGCGGCAGCCGCATGCTGTCACGCTTCAAGTACACGGTCAACTCTGATCTTCTGATGAACCTGAAGAAGACCCAGGAGCTCGTGGAGTTCCTCATCCTCAACGACCACGTCGTTCAGGTCATCGGGTAGCCGGAGCCTCCTCCCCTTGAACCTGTTTTTTTTTCTGGGTACTCCCTATTTTAAGCAAAAACATCAAATACAAGGATAATCATTGATGCGCGATTTATCCATGGTGAAGAAAGCAGTGGTTCTTGCGGCAGGCGAAGGGAAGCGGCTTCGGCCGTTCACCGAGACCATGCCAAAGGTGATGCTCCCGGTCGCCAACAAACCCATCCTCGAGTACGTCTTCGACGCGGTCAAGGACGCGGGTATCACGGACGTCGTCTGCATCGTCGGCTACAAAAAAGAGGTCATCCAAGAGTATTTTAAAGACTACGACAAGCTCGACATCACCTACATCGTTCAGGACAAGCAGCTCGGCACTGGCCATGCGCTCCTCCAGGCCAAGTCGCAGGTCCACGAGCCGTTCATCGTACTAGCCGGCGACAACATCATCGACAGTCGCAGCATCACCAAGCTTATCGAAAACCCCTCCGAGTACGCGATCCTCATCAAGAAACACCCTTTTCCATCAAAATACGGGGTCATCTTCATCCAAGACAACATAATCTCCCAGATCGTCGAGAAGCCGAAAGAAGACATCGGCGAGTTCATCTCCACCGGCATCTACAAGCTGCCTGAGTCCGTCTTCGAGGACATCGGCCGCTGCGCCTCCCAGGGCGTTTACACCCTCTCCAGGGTCATCCAGGACCTCATCGACAACAAAAAGCGGATCAGCACGACCCTCGTCGACCTCTGGATGGACATCGTCTACCCATGGGACCTCATCCAGGTCAACGAGGCCATGAGCCAGCAGATCAACGCCTCAACGAGCGGCACTGTCGAGAAGAACGTGACCATGAAAGGCCCGGTCTGCATCGGCAAGGACACGACGATCTACGCCGGCTGCTACATCGTCGGCCCCGTCATCATTGGCGATGGCTGCGAGATCGGGCCCAACGTCTGTATCTTCCCCTCGACCACCATCGGTAACAACGCCGCCATCCACCCCTTCACCGAAGTCCGCAACAGTGTCATCATGGACGACGTCCACATCGGCTCCAACTCCCTCATCTCCCACTCCGTTATTGGCAAAGGATGCACCATTGGACCCGTATTCTCCATCCTCGCGCAGAAGGCCACCATCGAAATCGAGGAGGAGTACAAGCGGCTCGCCTCGCCAATCGGAGCGATGATCGGGGAGGACTGCGTGATCGGCAGCCACGTCACCGTCCATCCCGGGACCATCATCGGACGGAAATGCAGCATCGGCTCCCTAACCAGAATCCAAAGACATGTCCCCAGTGAGACCAGCGTGATGTGATGTGCGGAATCATCGGCTACACCGGTTTTCGCGAAGCCCGCGG
>Ga0315282_10011913_pt1 | contig 13385 bp, 22 predicted proteins | sample YL17G07_20_MG_FD_203693 | JGI IMG/M metagenome (GOLD analysis project Ga0315282, IMG submission 203693) | Sediment microbial communities from Yellowstone Lake, YNP, Wyoming, USA - YL17G07_20 | ecosystem: Environmental > Aquatic > Freshwater > Lake > Sediment | place: USA: Wyoming | collected...
CCTATCAGTATCGCGTATTCGCTCACGTAAGTGTCTTTGCCTACCCGTGGCTGTCTGTTTCTGAAACTACGCATCATTTACTTGCTCCCATCCAAAAATAGTAATAACATACTTATCCAAAAATTGTGGTTGTCACCTTTTTTGTTTCCCCTCAATGTGCTCGGTAGGCTCGCTTCCATGGCTGGTTCTTAAAAGCCAGGTAATCTCTTATAGCTGCCCTTAATGTATCTGACGCTAATAGAGCACAATGCTGGCTCTCCTCTGGCAAACCTCCTAAAGCATTCAGGACATCGTGTTGGGTAATCTTGAATGCATCAGATACGTTCTTACCTTTGGCCAGTTCAGTCACCATGCTTCCAGCGGCTATCGTTGTCGCACAGCCATCCGTAAAGAAAGTGGCGTTTAGAATCTTATCGTTTCTAACCCTTATGCATATCTCCATGGTATCGCTGCAAGAACCGACTACGCTAGCGAAACCATCGGCATCAGGGATCTGCCCCAGGTTTCTGGGGTTCTGAGCATGGTCAATAACAATCTCAGTGTATACTGTCCTCAAATCCCTGTTTGTTTTCTCGGGTTCCTTTTCTGGCTCTGAGTACATTCTAGTTCCTCGGTTTATTCGGATTTATTGGATACAGGTCTGGACAGCGCTTCAGCAAAGCCATTCAGCACTTCTGAGCCATAGCACTCTACGCTCCGCTGATCGCGAGCGACTTGTCAGAGCGCCTTGTATGTTGTTTAAGGTTTCCAGACCTCCCACACCCTTCCCACCAGCGCGGGACCTGGTTTAAGCGTGACCTGCCCAGGCTGCCAACCCGAAGGCGTCACTTCCCCTGTTGTACGCACATGCTGGAATGCCTTTACCTGCCTAACTAATTCATCGGGATTCCTCCCCACTTCAGGCGTCAGCACTTCCATCGCCCGGATGACGAAGTCAGGGTCAATAATAAAGCGACCGCGGATGTCCACCCCAGCCGATTCGTCGTACACACCGTATACCTTCCCGATTTTGCCCCCGGCATCTGAGAGCATCGGAAAGGGAACCCCACCATTTACCATCTTGGACAGTTCCTGCTCCTGCCAAATCTTGTGCACAAAACGGCTGTCTGTGCTCATTGCTAGAACCTCAACACCCAACTTCTTAAACTCCTCGTAGCGGGCAGCGACCGCTGCCAGTTCTGTGGGTCAAACAAAGGTAAAATCTCCCGGATAGAAGCAAAGGACAACCCATTTCCCCTTGTAGTCCGAGAGCTTGATAGGGACGAAGCCCTTGCCGGCAACAAAGGCATTCGCCTCAAAATCCAGTGCTCCTTGGCCTACACGTGCGAACATTTCTTTAACCTCCTCAGATGATGAAGCTTTTGCCGCTTGGGGTGCCGATTCTGGAACAATCGGACCGCGTGCTGGTTTGACACAACCTTCTTTAAGCTCTGCCATACGGACCTCCTTTAGTGATTCTCTTGCTCCTTCTTTCGCGCCGCCTTGGGATAATCCTGATCAGGTCGTGCACAGAGGCATGATAACTGCTTGCACAGTAACACTCAATATTGCCCTCGTCTATTGCGCTCCTTCACCCGCAAGGACTTCTGCAAGATTCTTACTCATATGCTCGCTGCTTAGACATCGTACGAATACTTTCGAACTTCTAAATACTTTCTTTATATCTATGGCGGTAGGCCCGCTTTCAAGGTCTTGGTACAGTATGGCAGGAATGCATTCAAGAGTCCCCAATCCGTCCTGCAATTAGTTGTCCAAGTAGTTCCTCCAATGATTTGGCCTGCGTCAACACAACCTGCGTGCCGGCTTCTGCAAGAGCATAGCCGGGCCCTTTGCCTGATAAGTTGTCTCCAGAGATTACGATGTCGGGTTTGTAGGCAAGTAGAAACTTGGCTAGCTTGATACCTTTCCCTTTTTCGAGATCGAGATTGGGGTTAGCTATGATTTCTTGTTTTTGCACTTTCTTCAGTTTCGAATCTATGTCTACAAGCGCGAAGTAAGTCGATTCACCGAAGCGCTCGCTAATCTGCCCCTGTGCATCGGCTAGCGCAATGGCATATCTAACTTCAGCTTTGCTTGCCGGTTCGTAGTGTATCAGGACCCGGTCAACGCAGCATTCCGACTCCTTTATCTTGTTCTCGAGACGTTGGCTGATTAAGTGGGCCTTCTGCAGGTCAGGCGTGCGCACCTGGACAGTGGCTTCGACGAAGATGTAGCGGCCAGAGTTTCGCCCAGTCAAATCGACGATGGTGCTCACAGCGGGCTCAGCCTCTATCACAGAGCGAATTCCCTGAAGTTTCGAGCGGTCGATGGAAGCGTCAAGAAGCACGCGCATGCTGTTCACAAGCTGTCCCCAGGCAGCAACTACGATGAAAAGGGCAATTATGCCGGCTCCTATCCTATCGAGCGGGAGCCCGAAATGCTGGCCAAGGAGCGCGAAGAGCACAATTGACGAGGCAAAGACATCGGCTCTAAATTGGCTGCCATCGGCTATAAGGCTGGGTGAATTGAATTTCTTCCCTCGATCCATCTCGTAGCGGCTGAATATGAAGGGAACTAGTATCAAGGCGGCAACTACCCCAATGGCCCAGTACCCCTTCAAAGCAATCGTTGCCCCGCCGGATATCGCTTCACGAACTATCTCATAAGCCGTGAAGAAGAGGAGCAAAGCGATTATCACGGCTACGAAGTTCTCCACTTTGTACAAGCCGTATGGGAAGCTCTTGCTCTTGCGACCCGATATCAGCAACCCCAATATGAGGGCTAGGGAACCGAATACGTCCACGATAGAATGGATGGCATCGGCTCTCAGCGCCAGGCTGCCGGTGATGAGAGACAACGACATCTTGGCTCCCACCAGCAACAAGTTTACTGTCAGAGAGTAGAAACCCACCCTTATGATGGGGGCTTCCGCATTCAATACCCCAGCCAGTTTCCGCGTCATGCGTTAGCAACTCCTACGAGCAGACGATTACACAGACTCCCGTTGAAAACACTATGTATCCGAATTTATAAATGCAAGTCTCGTCTGGCCTCAGCCACGCACTCCTCTATCATACCGTATAGCATGAAGACTTGGTAAGCACGGACGAATCAGAGACAATTGCAGTCCCTCATTCCCTCATTTTTGTAGACATCGCTTTAAAGAAGGCATCGGCCAAGCCGTTAAGCACTGCGGAGTCATAGCGTTCTATGTTGCCCTCATCGCAGAGTTGTGCGAGCTGCGGATCAATGGGAATCTGACCTAGAAGAGGAGCATTGGCTGACTTTGCCATCTCCTGCGCCTTGCTCTTGCCGAAAATCTCTATCCGTTTCCCGCTGTCAGGCAAAAGGAAGTAGCTCATATTCTCTACGACTCCTATTATGGGCACGTTCATTTTTTGTGCCATCTGGACAGCTTTCCTCACGACCATCGCTGCCAGTTCCTGGGGGCTGAAGACAACGACCACGCCTGAGAGAGGCAATGATTGCATGACAGTTAATGGAGCGTCAGCAGTACCAGGCGGCAAATCTACCAGGAGATAGTCCAGCTTGCCCCAGAGTACATCCTCCCAGAATTGAGTTATGGTTTTCCCTATGAGGGGTCCCCGCCAGATAACGGCATCGTCCTCGTTGGGCAGGAGAAGGTTGATGGACATTATCTCAATCCCTAGATGGGACAGGGGCGGCAAAAGGCCGCTTTCGCTGCCAGCTGGGCGTCCGCTGATGCCAAACATCCTGGGAATACTGGGGCCGGTGATATCTGCATCCAGGATGCCCACCTCGTAGCCGCGGCGCGCCAGGGAGATACCGATGAGGCCTGTCACCAGAGACTTGCCTACCCCGCCCTTGCCGCTCATGATAGCAATTATGTTCTTTACTTCATTGAGATCTTTGGGTTTGGCTTCTACGAAATCTACCTTCATCTTTTTGATCTTGGGTAGAGTTTTGATGGATTCACTCACCTTGGCTTTTAACCATTCCTGAGAAGCTTCGTTCAGGGCTGCTGAAGCTATGGCGACGTCTACCTTGCCGTCGGAAAACGCTATGTTGCGAACGAGGTTGAGCTTGACCAGACTGCGCATCGAGCCTGGCACTAGAACATCCTCAAGCCTTTCTTTTATCTGTTCTTCGGTAGTCATAGTTTAGCCTCCTGAGTAATTGTGTCAGGTTGGTCTGCAATGGGGGCATATATATTAGTTTCAGTGAAGTCTATCCGTGAGGTTGGGCAGCTTACCCTTGAGGTAAAGCTCCACAGCTTTATAGATATTCTCCACATCGGTTACGATGCTTTCGATATTGTAGCTTTTCAGGCTTTCGTAAGCACCCCAGCCCATGCCTCCTGCCAGCAACACCTGACAGTCAGATATAGTCTCCGCCATGCTGGCATGGCGGCTCTGCGAACCTGCGTCGAAACCATGCCGCTCTCCCGGAGCCATTTTGTGAGGCTCGTCGGCAGCGAAGGTGTGATGGCCGGTTTTGCTCCGTTGTTCTTTGTTGACAATTACTCCATTCTCTACGGTCAAAACGACATAATATGGTGCCCTCCCGAAGTGCTGGCTGATGTTGTAGCCATCGTCTGATACAGCGGCTATTTTCATAGTGTAATCCTCCTGTTTGTTTAGTCTATCTTTATCTCATATCTGGGCTTGTCTTCCCCCAGATGTATCACAATTTTGACATTTCTGCCCTCGGCAAGGTACTTCTCAGATTCATCGCGTAGCTTCTCCAGCTCAGGGGATGTGAGTAAGGTTATCATAGCCTCATAGGTCTTTTCGAGTTCTCTATTCTGCCCTTTGCCGTTAAGAAGTTCCCAGAGACAATTGCGAGATTCCTGCTCGGCAAGACATTTGATACATCTCCCGGGCACCTCCTTGTTAGTGTATCGGGGCTCAAGCTCGATATCACCCATGCCTATTACCCCTCCGGCACCCGTCATCCGTGGAGCAGGGCGGTTTATCGCAGCGCTCTGTCCTGCCACAGCAGGTGCTACCATGCGATGGCGAATGGGTTCTCACTGAATAGGGAGCGGTGACGAGCCTTTCCATGGATCCGCTGCTGCAGGCTGGGCAGCGGATCTCCTGATTCTCTTTGTTGCGAAGCAGTATCTCAAAAACACTACCGCACTCCTGACATCTGAAATCGAAGATAGGCATCTCTCAAGTCCTCCTTTCTAACAAATCGCGGTTGAGGCAGACTGCCTCACGGAGTCACACCTCAAGTGGAGCTATTCGGAGTACAGGCTCCACTTGAGGTGCCCTTCGCAAATGAAGAGAAAATCCTTTGCGCATTTTCTTTACCACATGCAGGGCATCTTATCTTGCTATTACTGTCTTCCATGCTCCGACGAATTTCGAACTTGTGTCCGCATTCCGAACATCTATACTCGTAAATTGGCATAATCCATTACTCCTTTCCCAGGGACTTGTGAACCCTGTGCCACATCGTCTCAATGTGATTGGCAACACCGGTCTGGCTGTATTCCACTACCGGCATACTATTGACCAATGCTTCGGTCACCAGTTTATCGAAGGGAATTCGAGAAATTACTTCTATCGCCTGTTCTTGACAGAAGCTTCCGATTCTGTGAGTGTTTTCCTCGTTCAGGTCATACTTGTTGATGCAGACCAGGGGCGGAACCCCGAAGTGACGGCATACGCCGATTACCCGTTCCAGGTCGTGAAGCGCCGACAGCGTGGGCTCGGTAACCAGCAAAACCAGATTGGCTCCGGATAACGAGGAGATAACCGGACATCCGATTCCGGGCGGGCCGTCGGTGATTATGTAATCCGCCTTCTCCTTTTCGGCAATCTTCCTGGCATTCTGCCTGACTACATTCACCAGCTTGCCCGAATTCTCCTGAGCAATCCCCAGCCTGGCGTGGACCAGTGGACCGTATTTGGTATCTGAAACAAACCAGTGCCCTGCCAAGTTCTCCTTCATGGTTATAGCATTTTCCGGGCAAACGTGGGCACAGAAGCCACAGCCTTCGCAGGCGGTAAGGTCAACCTTAAGGTCTTTTATCGCCTCAAATCGGCAGACTTCTTCGCAAAGACTACAACGGGTGCAGAGTTTTTCATCGATGATGGCTGTCTGACCGCTTCTAAACTCATGTGTTTCCTTCGCCTTTGGTTTGAGGAGCAGGTGCAGGTCAGCGGCATCCACGTCGCAGTCGCAAAGCACTTTGTTTTTGGCAAGAGCTGCAAGCGAGGCTACAATAGTGGTCTTGCCCGTGCCACCTTTTCCGCTTAGCACTACAATCTCTTTCATGTTCTTACCTGTCTATGTTCAGCTACAATCTGCTCGATAGTGTGAAAGAGCTCCAGGAATTCATCGCGCCACTCAGGCATGCCTTGTACCAGCGTTACGCCTCTTGAATAAAGTCTCGCGATTTCCATATCCAGTGGAATCCTCATAAGTAAAGGTATATCTACCTCTAAGCAATATTCCTCCACCTTGCTGTATGTGCCACCTGCGCGGTTGAGCACTATGCCGCAGGGTATGCCCACTGCCTTCACTGTATCAACAGCAAGAGACAGGTCGTGCAGCCCAAAAGGAGTGGGCTCGGTCACCAGCAAACAGAAGTCGCTGCCCCTTACCGCCTCCACAACCGGACACGATGTGCCGGGTGAGACATCAATGATCACAGTCTTTGTGGGGTCGATGTGGCGCTTCACCTCTCGAATGACTGGCGTAGCCATAGCCTCGCCTATGGTGAGCTTCCCCTGCACGAATTCGATTTCACCGGCGTAACCCAGTTCGACTACTCCCATCTCCCTGCCCTCCTCGGAAATTGCTTTAGCAGGGCACAGGTAGGAGCAAGCCCCGCAGCCATGGCATAGCTCTGGGAATACAAGCACCAGCTTCTTAACCACGGCCAGGGCATGGTAGGCGCAGACCTTAGCGCATTCGCCGCAGTAGGTGCACTTTGCCTTGTCTATCTTAGGGACGGGAATGCATACAGGCTTGCTCTGAACAATCGTAGGCCGAAGAAGCACGTGTACATTAGGCTCCTCAACATCGCAGTCCAGAATCTGCACCTGCTTTCCCAATGAAAGTGCGAGGCTGGTAGCGACCAGGGTTTTCCCTGTTCCACCTTTGCCGCTGGCAATTGATAGTATCATTCTATTCTCTTGCCATTTTTGCACCGCATTGAGGGCAGCTTACGTTATAGCATGGAACACCCCTTTGATGAGGCGCTTTGGTTCCGCAACTGGGGCAAATACAGTTGCCGCCGGGCCCTGCTCCCGGGCGATTGCCGCCCATCCTCCCAGCACCTTTGACTCCTTTACTTATACCTCTTCCTGCTCCCTGACCGCCTCCCCACGGAGGTCCCGTACCATCTCCTCTAGGCATAAAACCACCTCCAAATTTAAATTCACCCTCTTTATTATTCGAGGGTTATTTGTGTGCCTGCATTATTTGGGAAGAAGACCTCGCTGAACTCTTTTGCCAGAGCTGCGGAGGCACTGAAGCCGGTGCAGTGAGACACACCCAGCCTTTGTAGCCCCAGCCCTTTTAGCTCGTTAGCGGTCTTTTCAATGCGTTCCGGGGAAGCTACCATGAGATGAGTGCCCCCCATTATGGTGTGTATGTATTCTCCCTGTGTGAGCTTCTGTACTTGTCTCACAGTGTTTACGATGCCGCGGTGTGCGCATCCGGTGATTAAGATTAAGCCCTCAGTTGTCCTCACTACGATAGCCAGGTCATCTGCCAGCGGGTCCGGTATCATTTTGTTGCCTTTTTTCACAAATAACCTGTCATCAATCGTTTCGTAATCCGTGGTCATTTCGATCTCGCCCGTAGTCATAATGTCATCGCTTATCTCGAAGGGCTTTCTGGTGAGATAGAATGAGGCCCCCAGGCTCTCGAGATCTTCTTTTACATACGGTATTCCTGCATAGCGGCTAAGTTCACCGTAGACTACGTACTTGGGTATCCATATATCGGGATGGGCTATAACCTGCACCTGCTTTCTCACCCGCATCAACACGTTGCGCAAACCGCCGGTATGGTCTCCGTGGGCATGGCTGAGCACAATGGCATCGATTGTGGAGAAGTCGATTCCCATAAGGTCAGCGTTGTACACTACCGAGGTGCTCAAACCTGTATCGAGCAGCACTTTTCTGCTCTCCGTTTCTACCAGGATGCTTAGCCCCCACTCACCGAGAAATCCAAGTTGAGCAGTGTTTTCACTGAGGGTAGTGATTCTTACGGTCATTCGCTACCTCCGGTCATCCTTTTCTCTTTTTATGGTTTATCTCTCTTCTCAAGCTGGTTGAGACGGAACATCACCTCGCTCAATTGCTGCCTGAGCATCTGAGATTGGGATTTTAGCTGGCCCAGCTCTTGCTCAACGTTAGTAGTCGCTGACTCTCTAGCGGCCCCTGCGCCTTTGCTCATTCCGCGGCCCATTCCGGAGTGAGCGTCAACGCTGGGCTTTGATGTTGTCTTAAATTCGTTTGATTTGTAACCTTCTATGGCCTTTCGTATATTACCGGACACACCTGTTACAATCTGGATGCCTGCTGCCTCAAGAGCTCGATAGGCATTAGGGCCGCAGTCGCCAGTAAGCACGGTTTGCACCCCTTTACTGGCTACGGCTTGAGCGCTGGCTATACCGGCCCCGCCCGAAGCCATCTTATTTGTATTATCTATGGCTTCGAACTCCATCGTGTCGGGGTCGACAATCAGGAAGTATTGACACCTGCCGAACCGTGGGTCCACCTCAGCATCCAGGCTCGGCCCTGTTGCCGAAATCGCTATTTTCAAGTCATGCCTCCTCTGTTGGGGCAGGCACGCAGGATTTGAATGCCTGCCACAGCGTTAGTGTATGCCTCGTTGCTATTTCTGTTTTTTCTCCAGTTCTTCTATCCTGGCTTCGATTTCCTCAAGCTGCGCCTTTACAGCGTTCGCCTCTTCCTTGAGGAATCCGAGTTCTTGCTCCGGTGTCATCTCGGCATAAGGTGCACCCCAGGCCTCCCTATAGTAGGGAGGGGGTGGGGGAGCATAGGCAGGAGCTGCTGCGTAGGCACCTGGATGCCAGCATCTGGGCAGTCCTCCTCTTCCTCTACCAACATAGGGCCAGGGTGGGGAAGCACCTCTGAAACCACAGCCCATTCCATACCCGTATCTGTACGACATTTCAACCACCTCCTTTTACGATTCATGGTAGTTCACCACCACCACGCATCTAGCGCTGGGTAGCCGTAATTGCTAGCCGGTCTTTAAGCCCGCTGCGGGTGGCTGAGCGGGAGTGTAACCGCTGCCATAAGCCCACCAGCGGCGTGGCAGCCAGGGATAGAAGCGGCAGAAAGGATAAGGATTACCTCGTCCCATACCAAAGCCGCGACCGAAGCCCATGCCTCGTCCCATGCCGAAGCCTCGACCGAGACCGATACCACGACCCATGCCTAAACCGCCCCAACCTCTTCCGAACGGCATTTCACTCACCTCCTTCCCTTGGGCACTAACCTGTGCCTGTCTCTTAATTCGAATGAATTGTGGCTCTTTTACCGCCTCATAAATGGCACTTGCCGCACAAACTTCGAGACAGTTGCTGCATTCTCTACATAATCCGTGATTAATTATGGCCTTCTCTCCCATGAGGGCTATGGCCCTTTGAGAGCAGACTGCGACACATGCCCCGCAACCATTGCATTTCTCTGTATCAACATAAAACATGATTCACCTCTTCATGGTGAGGAGTCGCACTCCTCTCATTTGACGAAAAGTAGAGCCCTGGCTTACATGGCGTAGCACTGTTTCAGTGTCAACTACTTTTGTGCCGGAGATAACATCTATCCCATATTCAAAAAGTATCGGCGAAAGCGGTGTGCTGGGTCCCAAGACGATGACAAAAGCCTTCGGTTCACAGAGTTCGAGCAAGTCTTCAATAGTGTGGTTGACAAAGGCGCTGCCTGAGATAGCCACCACATCGGCTTTGGGAAGTATGTTTTGCGCCTCACTTTCCGCCAAATCGCTCTCTCTGGGATGCTTTTCAATTACCCAGAGTTCTTTTGTTGTTTCGCGAAGCCTTTCAATAAATGGGAAATGGCCCACGATTGCTACCCTTTTATCACGGCCCTTTTCCTGAATAAGGTCAGCAGCGTTGAGTTCAATGCATCGAGCCTCCTCTATCTCAATGAGGGAGTTTATCGTCGCCATACCTATTGCAGCTTCTAACTCTCTATGGGAACGTGCCATACGTGCCAGACCGAGTACATCTTTTTCCATCAAATGCCCGGCATCTTTCACTGGGGCGGGAAAATCAATGTGATAATGGTCAATGCCATGTGGTGTAGAGGCAAGGCCACAGTTACGACTCGACACGGCTGTCCAGAAAGGGCCTAACCGTATATCTTTAACCGTGGCCTGATAATCAAGCGCTGTGAGCAAATCATTTATGATTTTCACACTCACGATTTCCAGCCCTTCCTGCCCCGGTGGCATCTACCTCGTCCCCTCATGCCAAAGCCAAATCCTGGTGCTGGCTGTATCTCGGTACCATGACACGCGGGACACGCAGACGGGAGCCCAACAACCATCTCATTGAAGGGGACATCCCACTCATAACCATCATTGCCGCATCTGAAGCGGCGCATCGCCAGTTCGAAGTTGCCTCCTTCAATTCTTATTGCTTTTCCATTGAGCAGGGCATCAGCGAGCTTCTTTCGTGCCGACTCAAGCACTCTGTGGAACGTGGGACGGGAGATCTGCATTCTCTGGGCACACTCTTCCTGCTCCAGTCCTTCCAGATCCTTTAGTCGGATTGCCTCTGCTTCCTCGACTGAGAGGCGCATTTCCTCAAGAGCGTGCAGAGGAATTCCCGCCGGTTTGAAAAAGGTTATCTCGGGAACGAAGTCCACCCGTCTCCACTTTATCGGTCTAGGCATATTGTCAACCAACCTTCAGATTCTAATAATGAACATATGTCCATAAGTAACTATATCATTGCAATGCTGATATGTCAAGGTTAGAATAATCCAAATGTTGCCTGCTGAACCAATGTAAAATTGCGCTTTCGTAGCGACGGTAGGGTTTAATAACTTATGACAAAAGTGCAAGAGTTCGAATGCAGAAGGGATCTTGTAAGAGCGCGTCTCCGCAAATTTACCAGAAAGGCTTTTCAATTGCTTCCCAAACTGGATAGCCTTCATATTCTCGATGTCGGGTGTGGCTCCGGCGTTTGCACCATGGAACTGGCTAAGTTATGTGATGGTCAGATAGTAGCTCTGGATATAGATGGACATGCTCTTGACAGGCTTGATGCTAAAATAAAAAAGGCGGGGCTTTCGCAACGCATGAGGACTCTTAAGCGCTCAATGTTGGATATGGATTTCCCGGAGGAGAGCTTCGATATAATCTGGTCCGAGGGCTCGATATATGTAGTTGGCTTTGAAAACGGGATCCGCGAGTGGGCAAAATTCCTCAAATCAAACGGACTCCTCGTATTACATGACGAAACTGGAAACATGGAGGAGAAACTAGAACTGATAGCATCGTGTGGATATGATCTAATCGAAAGCTTTGTATTAGACCAGGATGTCTGGTGGAATGAGTATTGCGTTCCTCTGCAGAGGCTGATTGATGAAGTGCGCCCCCGATGTGCTGGCGACCCTGAGGCGCTCGCCTTACTGCACCATAACCAGCAAGAGATAGATATGTTCAAAGTATCCCCGGAACGCTACCATTCAACGTTCTTCATTATGAGGAAAAGATAGCAAATGGAGCCCTGAACAAGGGAAACGGTCACCGCCAGGTTCACAAGACGTCGGAAGGTGACATGGCCGCCTTCTATTCAAGATCGCATAACATCCCTTAGTCTTGGGAGCCTTTGTTGGTCTTTGGGATCCTCACGGTGAACCGAGATACCCAAGGGTGACACCTGCCCTTGAGATGGTTTTCTCTATTTTAGGACAAGCCTTGCGCCGCTCTGCAAGTCGGTGTAATATGCACGTTGACGCAAACTGCCCTAGAGAATGACAAGGAGGTCTCTTCATGCCAATTCGACCACCGTTCATGGTTTCCTATAGTATCACTACGAAATGTAATCTGAAGTGCAAGCACTGCTACAGCGAATCCGTTGACCAGCCAGCCTCTGATGAGTTGTCAACCAAGGAAGCATTTCGTCTCATGGACGATTTATCAGACTGGGGAATAGGGCTCCTGATTGTTGATGGAGGCGAACCCTTATGCCGGGAGGACTTACTAGATGTGGTAAAGTACGCCTCAGCAAAAGGCATAAGAACCACTATCGGCAGCAACGGCACTCTTATTAATGAAACAATGGCAAGAAAGTTGCTGGACGCAGGTGTCATGTCAGTTGCCATATCCATTGACGGAGCTAATGCCCAAACCCATGACTCCTTCAGGGGTGTAAGCGGCTCCTTCGAGCAGGCGCTCAAAGGTGTGGAGGCATGCCGTAATGCCGGGCTGCCTTTCCAGTTCAATATGGTTATCAGGAAGCAAACTCTGTCACAGGTGGAAGACATGCTGCGTCTGGCGGTGGAGTGTCGCGCTAATGCTGCTGAATTCTTCGATCTAGTGGCAGCCGGAAGGGCTAAGCAGGAGTGTAAAGACGACGTCTTGAGCATTGACGAAAGGAAACAAATAATGGAATGGCTTGCTCAGGCTCAAGAGGACTGCCCCATTGTGATTAGAATTCCTGGGTGTCCCATGTACCCTCTACTCCTGCAGCAGAAACACATCCAGCCCAGACGCTTCCCGGTGCAGATGCTGCAAAGGATCCCTTATTACGGGAGGGGTTGCGCCGCCGGTATGCCCATGGGCTATGTTATGGTTCTATCCAACGGCGAAGTAAATCCGTGCATGTTACTGCAGGTTAAGCTCGGTGACATCAGAGGGCAGAGCATAATCTCTATCTGGGAAAATTCGACGGTATTAACCAAACTGCGGCAGCGAGAATTGCTCAAGGGTGAATGTGGCAACTGCTCCTACAAAGGTCCCTGTTCCGGGTGCCGGGGCAGGGCGTACGAAGAGACAGGCGATATGATGGCTCCTGACCCTGGTTGTTGGCTTGTACCTGAAGTAGCTAAGGAAAGGGAGAAGCGATATGGAAAGGCTGAATAAACAGAGTCACTTGCCGAAAGAAGCGCAGATAATGTATGAGCGGATTCCAGAGGAACTCAGACGAGAACTTAGTGCGCTACCTTCGGACAAGACACTGCTCGTCCTGCAAGCTCTAAACAAATTGCACCGTGCAATGGAGGCGGAGGTATATGAGCTTGCACTTGGACTTATTCAAGCAGCGCATTGAGGTCACATCATACTACATGGTTTTTGTCAACAGCCCCAGCAAAATATTTTTACTTCTCAGCGGCGGGCGGCCCCATGCCCTGAATTTTCCTGGCCCCCAAAATAGCAGACAGATACAGGATCATCCGCGA
>Ga0315282_10011914_pt1 | contig 13385 bp, 10 predicted proteins | sample YL17G07_20_MG_FD_203693 | JGI IMG/M metagenome (GOLD analysis project Ga0315282, IMG submission 203693) | Sediment microbial communities from Yellowstone Lake, YNP, Wyoming, USA - YL17G07_20 | ecosystem: Environmental > Aquatic > Freshwater > Lake > Sediment | place: USA: Wyoming | collected...
GGCCGCAAAGTACGTCCGCGAGGACTCGCCCAGAAGCTCCAACAGGAACGAGCCCAGCACCGGACCCAGGATCGTGCCGCTTCCGCCCACGATCGGTCGGATCATGATGTCCACGGAGTGGTTGATGTGCAGCACCGAATTCGGCTGCAGGTAGAATTGGAAGTAGGCGTAGAAGGTGCCGCCCAGCGCCGTCAGGGCCGCGCTCACCGCGTACGCGATCATCTTGTACCGGAAGGTGTCCACCCCCAGCGCCTCGGAGGCGTCCTCGTCCTCGCGGATGGCCACCAGGTACGTCCCCAGCTTCGACCGCTGGATCAGCCACGCGATCGCGCAGGATCCGCCCAGGAAGGCCAGGGCGATGAAATAGTACGGTATCTTCCCCCGGAACTGGAACTGCCACGGGTTCGGTCTGAAGGTGATGAACAGGCCCGTGTACCCTCCCAGGATGGGAAGGTGCAGGGCGACGAGCCGGCAGATCTCCGCTGCCGCCAGGGTCAGGAGGACAAAGTAGAACCCCCGCAGGCCGAAGCGAAAGCCCAGGTAGCCGATCCCCAGGCTCAGGATGGCCGCCAGCGCGGCGCCCGCCAGCATCCCCAGCCACGGCGAGATCCCGAGGTGGATCGCCAGGACCGCCGACGTATAGGCCCCGATCCCGAAGAATGCCGCGTGGCCCAGCGAGAGCTGGCCGGCGTACCCGCCCAGGATGTTCCAGGCCTGCCCCAGGTACGCGTAATAGAAGGTGCTGATCAGAAGGTTCTGCCAGTTGGAGGGAACCCAGAACGGCAGGACCAGCAGGGCCGCGCCCGCCGCCGCGCCGAGACCGACCCGCAGCATCACCGGCTGCCCCCCAAGAGTCCCTTCGGCCGGAAGAGCAGGATCAGGATCAGGAGGATGAAGCTGAAGATCTCTTTCAGCGAGGGCACCAGGATCACGGCCCCCAGGGACTCGCTGACGCCTACCAGGAGGCCCCCGACGAAGGCGCCGAGGAGGCTTCCCATCCCGCCGATGATGACGATGTTGAACGAGGTGACAGTGAAGAAGAGCCCCGTGCTCGGCGCGAAGGGCAGAAACGGTGTCATCAGGCTGCCGGCGGCCCCCACGCAGGCCGCTCCGATGCCGAAGGCCAGCGTGAAGACTTTCAGGATGTCCGTCCCCACGAGCAGCGCCCCGACCCGGTTGTCCGAGGCCGCGCGAATCATCCTCCCCAGGTCCGCCCTTTTCAGGAACAGGTAGAGGGCTGCGGCCAGGGCCAGGGCCACGCCGAACGTGGCCACTCTCGGAATGTCAAAAACGATCGGCCCCAGCCAGAAGGTGCTGAGGGCGTAGCCGGTGCTGACGCGTCGGGGGTCCGGCCCGAAGGCCATCAATGCCGCGTTCTCCAGGACCAGGGCGACCCCCAGCATCAGCAGGATCTGCATCTCGTGCGGCGCGTCCAGGATCCGGTTGACCAGCCCTTTCTGGACCGCCGCTCCCAGCAGGAAGACGGCCGACCCGGTCACGAGAATGGAGAGGTAGGGGTCCACCCCCGCCGTGACGAACAGCCAGTACGACAGGTACATGCCCCACACCATCATGTCGCCGTGGGCGAAATTGATGACCCGCATGACCCCGAAGATGAGGGACAGCCCCACGGCCATGAGGCTGTACACTCCGCCCACCAGCACCCCGTTGACGATTGCCTGAAGGTACAGCGCCACACGGCACCTCAAAAAAGAAGTCAGAAGAGGATTCCCCGCCGCGGGCTGCAGGCGGCTCTCCCCTTCTGACCCCGATGGCTTGAACCCCACTCCCCTCTCTGTCGCGTTGGGCGTCCCCGCGGTTCCCCCCTACCCCTACCCCTGTCCCTGTCGGTCTCTCATCCTCGCTCCCACAACTTGGGGATCGGGTACATCGCCTGGAGCTCGGCGAACTCCCTGGGGACGATGACGCGGGCCCGCCCCTCGCGGATCTGGACCATCGCCGAGGAGGCGCCCACATTGTCTCCGTGCTCGTCGAACTGGATGAGGCCGCCCGAGGTGATATGCTCCTTGATGCTGGTCTTGCGGGCGGCCTCGACGAACTTGTCCGGGTCCGTCGTCCCAGCCCGCTCCAGGATGTCTGCGATCACCATGACGCCCTGGTAGGCCCACGCCGACTCGGTGGTGAGCTGATCCCCGAATCGCTTCTCGTAATCCGCGGCGACTTTCTGCGTCAGGGGCGACTTGGGGTTGACCCAGGGGGCGTTGGCCATGGTGTATTCGGCCAGCTTGCCCAAAGCCCGGGCGAAGGTCGGCTGGTAGAAGCCCGGATTGCCGGGGCCCATGACGGCCTTCACGTCCACGCGCTGTTTGTACATCTCCTGGATCAGCATGATGGCGTCGTTGGGACGCGTGATCGCCAGGATCAGGTCGGGGTTCGCTGCCTTGGCCCTGGAGACCTCGGTGGACAGGTCCTGGGTGGTCACGGGATAGGCGATCACCTCGACGATCTCGAAGGGGGCGTTCAGCTTCTTGTGCCACTCCAGCGTCTTCTCGCGTCCCACCTGCCCGAAGAGGTCGCTGGTGTGGAGAAACACCGCCCGCTTGCACGAGACCCCCGTCGTCTTGAACAGGTCCATGAGGTACTCGATGCCGCGCCGCCCCAGCACGGACGAGGTGGTGAAGGACCGGAAGACGTACTTCACGCCCTGCTGTGTCAACTGGTCGGCCGACCCGATATCGATCATCAGGGGCACGGGCTTGGTGGACTGCGCGATCGCCTGGATGATGGCGGCGATATCACTGCTGTTGAACGCCCCCACCAGGACGTGGACACCTTCGCGCATGAGCCGCTCGGTCTCGGCCCGCGCGACCTCGGGCTTGGCCTGCGTGTCCCCCGGCACCAGCACCAGCTTGGCGCCACCCATGGACTTGATCCCGCCGGCGGCGTTGATGTGGTCCGCGGCCAACTGATTCCCCTGCCGTGCCGTCTTCCCCACCACCGCCAGGATGCCGGTCATCGGCTGGATGGAGCCGATCTTGACCTCTTTCACCTGGCCCCGGACCACGGCCGGAAATCCCAGGATCCCCGCCGTCCCGACCGCCCCCATTCCCTTCAGCATCGTCCGGCGGTCCACTCCCCCCCGGCTCATTCGTGATGCCATGGCGCACCCTCCATTATCCCCGGAGTTCATTCGCAGGCGTCCTGCACCCCTGGAAAACGGCGCCGAGCCTATCGGATGCCCCGGGAAGTGTCAAGCACGGTGCCGCGGGTCGTTTCCGTTCGGCTTTCCTGGCACCTCTGCGGGTCCATGCGCCGGGACATGCGGTCGGATAGCGTGAACGTCGGGTCACGCACGTCGTGGCAAACCGATGAGGAGCTTCCGGAACGGACAAGTTCCCCACTTCCCCAACTCCCGACCGCGTGATTTCGCCTGGCCTCCCTGTCGGGAGGCAGGTAGGTAGGTCCTGCGGGTTGCCGCTCAACCGAGCAGACGTCCCTTCACCGCCTGGAAGCGGGGATCGCGGAGGCGATCCAGGTCGGCGCGGACGTACCCCAGGCCGTAGACGCACAGCTCGAAGTTCTCGGAGAGCTTGCGGAAGAGGGGCGCCGAGTCCCCGTGGGGGCCGTACGTGAACTCGGCGACGATCCGGTACGAGCGTTTGCCAACCTGGACGTAGTCCAAGAGGACATCCGGCGAGAGCACCACCTTGGAGGTCTTCAGGCGCCGGAGGAACTCGGGGAAGATCCCGGTCATGAACAGCGTATAGTCACCGATGTGCCGGTGCACCTCGCGCTCGCGGTTTATGCTTTCCGCTCGGTGCAGCAGATCCCCCTCGGCGAGCATCTCCGCCACCTCCTCCACCCGCCGTCCCTGGGCGTTCCGGATCTTGAAGAGCCGATCCACGTGGACGAAGTCGGTGAGCACGTCGGTCAGATATCCGATCACCTCGGCATCCGGCCAGCCCAGGTGGCCGGCGAAATTCTCTTCGGTCAAGCTGGCGAACAATCGCACCAGCGGATGCGCCTTGGGAATTCTGGGTGTCATATCCTGCGCCCCTCCGATGACCCCCGGAAAGCGGCTCGAGCCCAACCGCAGATTGTGCAGCCTCCCCTCTCGCTTCCCGGCCCTCTGCCGAGTCCGTGTTACCCGGTGTTCCTCATGCATCCCTGGATTTGCCCTGCCTCCTCTTCGCCTTCAGGCGGCCGGATGCAGCGAGTGATGCCCGCGCGATGGCCCCGGCCCCGAACCGATTCCGGATCGCGTCCACCGTCCGGGCCAACTGTTGCCGGGGATCGGCTGCGGGCCGAAACAGGTCGAGCTGGCCCCGCAGGGGCCCGGTCGTCGGCGTGAGGTGCGTCGCCGTCACCCCCAGCAGGCGGACGCGCTTGCCCGTCCATCTCACCCGCTCCAGTTGTTTCCATGCCTCGTGGAACAGGTCGTCGCCCACATCCGTCGGATGATCCAGAACGGCGGCGCGCGTCACCGTGTGGAAAAGGTGATCGCGAAACTTCAGCGTCACCCCGCCGGCGAGGTATCCCTCGTGCCGAAGACGGCGGCCCACCCGATCCGACAGCTCCAGGATGGTCCGCCGGATGTCGTCGCGGTCATCCGTATCCTGGTCGAAGGTATTTTCGGCCCCGATGGATTTGGCCTTCTGCTCCGGCACGACCTCGCGGTCGTCTATGCCATTCGCCAGTTCCCACAACTCGTGCCCGGCATTCCCCAGGATCGTTTCCACCTGCTCGGGACGCATCCGCGCAATCTGGCCGATCGTATTCAGGCCCACCCGGCGCAGGCGGGCTTCGGTCTTCGGTCCCACGCCCCACAGGCGCGAGGTCGGCAGGGAATCCAGGAACCCCCGCTCGTCGCCCGGGGAAACGACGACGAATCCGTCCGGCTTTCCCAGGTCCGAGGCGACCTTGGCCAGAAACTTGTTGGGGGCGAGGCCGATGGAGGCGACGAGGCCCAGCTCGGCGCGGATGCGGACTTTCAGGGTCCGGCCGATGGCCTCGGCGGGGCCGTGCAGGCGCTGGCTGGCCGTGACATCCAGGAAGGCTTCATCTATGGAGAGCGGCTCCACCAAGTCGGTGTAGTCGCGCAGGAGGGCGAAGATGCGATCCGACATCTCGGTGTATCGGGCCATCCGGGGCCGGACGTAGATGGCCTGGGGGCACAACCGGTAGGCCTGCGAGATGGGCATGGCCGAGTGGACACCGAAGGGTCGTGCCTCGTACGAACACGCCGCAACGACCCCCCGGCCCTTGCCGCCCCCAGGGTCGGCGCCCACGATGACCGGCTTCCCTCGATACGCCGGATGGTCGAGCTGCTCCACCGACGCATAGAAGGCGTCCATATCGAGGTGAATGATGGACCGGATCGGAGGCATGGCTTACCGACAATGAAAAATGGAAAACCGACAACCGAGAATGATCAATTGGAGGACCGCATTGGTCGGTTGTCAGTTGTCCGCTGTCGGTTTTTCATTGGCACCTTCCGCCAGTTCCTCGAGACGCGCCCGCAATGCATCCAGCTTGGGCGGAATGGGCCGGCTGACCCAGCGGGAGGGATCCAGCACGCCGACCTGCTTCAGGCCGTGGCCGCTCACGGTGCAGACCACCAGATCGTCGGCCTTGATGATGTCCCGCGCCTTGAGTTTCAGCGCGGCGGCCACGGACACCACGCCGCCCGGCTCGCCGAAGATCCCGGTTGTCCGGGCGAGGAGCGACTGGACCGACCGGATCTCATCATCGGTCACACCGACCGCGACGCCGCCGGAGGCGCGGACGTCCAAGAGGGCGCGCGTGGCCAGGGCGGAGGGCTTGCCGACTCGGATGCTGTCGGCGATGGTCTCCCCCGCCTCGACCGGCGTGACCTCGTCCGCGCCGCGCTCAAAGGCGCGAACCACGGGGGCACAGGCATCCGCCTGGGCCGCCACCATGCGCGGCAGCTTCTCCACCCAACCCAGGCCCTTGAGCTCGCGGAACCCCTTGTAGGCCGCCACCACGCCCGCCCCGCCAGCGGTACAGTGACACATCCAGTCGGGGACCTCGCCGTCCAGTTGCTCCCACGTCTCGAAGGCATACGACTTCTTCCCCTCCAGTCGGTAGGGATTGCTGGAAAGACAGTCGTACCAGCCGAACTCCTCCACGGCGTCCCGGTAGATGCTTGCCACCTGGTCGAACGACCCTTCCATCGGAATGATCCTGGCCTCATAGATAGCTGCCTGGGCCACCTTCTGCGGAGACGTGTTCGCCGAGATGAGCACCACCGCCCGCATGCCCGCCACGGAGGCGTAGGCCGCCACCGAGACCGCCGCGTTCCCCGTCGAGACCACGGCTGCAGTGGTCATCCCGAACTCCTTGCCCTTGGAGATGCCCACGGTGTTGCTCCGGTCCTTCAAGGAGCCCGTCGGCAGCAGCGTGTCATTCTTGATGAAGAGCCGCTCGAGGCCCGTAGCACGGGCCAACCCCTCGGTGTGCAGGAGGGGCGTATAGCCCTCCCCCAGACTCACGATGCAAGAGAGATCCTCCACCGGGAGGAACTCGTGCCACTTCCAGATCGTGGAATCCTGCCGCCGGAGCAACCTGTCCTGGAAGTCCACCGACAGGCGACTCAAATCCATCTGGACGTCCAAGGCCATCCGGCACTCGGGACAAGCAAACTGGCGACCTGCGGGCGAAACCTCGCGGCGGCACTTCAGGCACGCAAGCGTTTGAACTTTTCCCATGGTCTCCTCGGTTTTCGTCTCAAAAAGATGCCGGCGCTCCTCTTACCTTCTCCCCTCCTCTTTCATATTATTCTACGCCAGCCGACCGCCTTTCCAAAGCGCGATCCGCTCCTACGGAACTATTCGACGCCATTTGTCCGAAAAGGTATGGACACCCTCCGGCCCAAGAATTCCAGAGCTGCATCAGTAAAACCAGCCCGTTTGCCACAAGAAGGTATTCGGCGCCTCTTCCGCAGGGATAGCAGAAGGCAGGGCGTGCCCGTCGCGCAACGCCTCGCCTGCTGCGGCTACCGCCGCTGCGAGAGGTCGCGGACCAGATCGTCGATCGTGGCCGGCAGGTAGTCCTCCGGGTTCAGGGCGGTGCCGTTCTTTCGCACCTCGAAGTGCAGGTGCGGCCCGGTGGCCCGCCCCGTGTTGCCGACGCCGCCGATGGCCTGTCCCTGTCGGATCGTGTCCCCCTCGTGCGCGATAATGATGGACAGGTGCGCGTACACCGTCCGCAGGCCATGCGCGTGCTGGAGGACGACGGCCTTGCCCAGGGGCCCCTTGGTCGCGTTGGCGTAGATCACCTCCCCATCCAGGGCCGCGACGACTTCCTGATAGGAGGGCGAGCCGATGTCAATTCCCGCATGGAACTTTCCCCAGCGGGGCCCGAACGGGGAATTGATGGGCCCCACGATGGGCCAGACGAGGTCGGCATCCGTCTTCACGCGCGGGCGCGGCGGCTCCGTGGGAGGGGGCGGGGACACGACTTCCTCGCTGAGGGATTGCTCCAGCACCTCGCGCTCTTGAGTTGTCAGCGGCCGATAGGCTTCGACCTTCCTCACCGACTTCGCCCCGGGGATGAAGAGCCGCTGACCGACCTTCAGGGTGGTGGAGGGCTTGAGGTGGTTCGCCTCCATCAGGACGGCCACCTTCACCTGGTAGGCCTGGCTGATCCGGAAGAGCGTCTGGCCGGCCTCAACGACATGCGTGACGCCTTTCGGCTTGGCGGGAGACGTCGGTCGCTTCTTGGCCGCGAAAACGGCGGGGGGGAGGAGCAGGCCGAGAATAATCAGCAGGGAAAGGCAGACACGAATCCGTCGGAAGTAGGGCGGCCTGATTCCTTGCGCAGGAGTCCGGCGCCAGGCCGGAGGTCGCATAGCGGTCATCGCCCGCGAATATACCGGGAGGATCTCTGGCCGTCAACAAGATGCTGGCATGCTTGGCGCCCGCGAAGAAAATGCGCCTGAAAGCGGTCCGCGGTCCCAGGCTCCCGATCGCGGAGCCTCCGGGGGCGCCCCGAGCCGCCGGGTCCGCGGGGGCAGCCGAGTTCGGTCGCCGGGGAGCATCGCGTCCCGGAGAGATACAGGACACCCTGTCCCCGACGCGGCACGCCCGTTCTGTGGGCGGTGCCGCCGGAGCAAGGCAGGCCCGGGTACCCAACCGAAGGTTGGGTGTCGACGAGGCCCGTGGAACGTCCACCTCGCCAGCACGCGGAGCGTTTTCATGTGCCGTGGTGACGGTAGGCCGTCATGACCACTTGGCGGTTTGGTGTCAGGCGTCGGTGCCGCCCGTGCAGGCGAGGGCCGGTGGATCTTCGAAGGCCCTGGGCGGAACCGCGCGGGGCGGGCGCGAGAATTCAGGCAGGGGGAAGTCCTCGCCCCTCGCCTTCACCGCGGCCTTCTTGTCGTCGGTGAAGCTGATCTCGTCGTCGGTGAGGTAGCACGCGGGCTCCGGCGCCCAGGGGTCGTTATATACGAGGTCGGCGCGGACCCTGAGGGCGCCGCCGCAGGCATCGAACCACTTGCAGATCCCCGGCGCGCAGCGTCCCTTGATCTTGGCCCGCCGGTTTTTCAACCCCGCCATCAGTGGATCCGAGGTGTCCGTCCATATCCGGCTGAACGGCCGCTGCCGCACGTTGCCGAAGGAGTAGTGCATCCAGAACTGGTCGGCGTGGACGTTCCCCTGAAAGTCGATGTCCGCGATCCCGACGCCCGAGCTGTACAGCCCGCCCCCGTTCCAGGTGAGAAGCTTCAACACCTGCTCCGCCCGCGCCGGGTCCTTCTTCGAGAGCTTGAGGTAGAGGTAGATCCCGTCCACGTGGTTGTCCACGGTCAGGATCTCCTTGCTCAGGCCGCGCCGGTGGAAGTCCTCGGTCCGCTCCAGGATGATGTCGATGGCCTGCCGCGTCTCTTCCCGCGACAGGTCGTCCCCGGCGATCTGGCCGCCGCGGCCGGAATAGACCAGGTGGTAGAAGCAGGCCCGGTCGATCTGCTCCCGCTCGATGAAGTCGAATATCCCGTGCAGGTTCTGGAAGTTGTGCCGCGTCAGGGTGAGGCGCAGCCCCACGCGCTGCCCGACGGCGACGCACGCCTTGAAGCCGCGCACGGCCCGGTCGAAGGCCCCGCCCACCCCGCGGAACTTGTCGTTGATCTCGCCGATTCCATCCAGGCTGATCCCGACGTAGGTGAAGCCGGCCTTCTTGATCTGCCGCGCCGCGTCCTCGGTGATCAGCGTGCCGTTGGTGGACAGCGTGGGCCGGATGCCGAGCGACCGCGCGTAGCCGACCAGCTCGAACAGATCGGGCCGCGCCAGGGGCTCGCCCCCCGAGAAGAGCAGCGCCGGGATCTGGAACCCCGCCAGGTCCCGGATGAGCGTTTTGCCCTCCTCGGTCGTCAGCTCGCCGCTGTACTTCCGCGCGTCGGAGTCGGTGTAGCAGTGGATGCAGCGCAGGTTGCACGTCCGCGTGACGTTCCAGACCGTCACGGGCCGCCGCTCGGCCGCGGTCCTGGAGGCGGGCGGCGCGTCCGCGCTCACGACGGGAGCCTGCCCGCCATGCCCGTAGCGCAGGCCGTCGCTTTCCGCCGTCCCGCCGCAGTACAGCTTGCTGACACTGATCATCGGCCCCTCGAAGCGCCCGTTGGGCATGCGCCCGGCGCGAAGGAGCACGCGTCCCCCCACGCTGGAGGCACATGCTATTCCATCAAGATGCGAAGGGCAAATGCTTTGACGGGAAGCGACGACTCGCGACGGCACGCACCCCTCGCCCCGGTTCCTGGCGCCGCATGGGGGAGCATCGGTCCGATTTCTCTCTACGAAAGCTTCAGGCTCACCGAGACGCCGTCGCGTCCGCGCGGCTCCGCCTCATCTCTCTCGTTAGAAGATCTTGGCGCCAAGGGGCGCCTTCTTTTCCGGGAAGAATGAACCGCCATGATCCCCCAGCCCCCCCGTGGCGTTCTTGTCCGCCATAGGCGGCTTGGCGGTTCGCATTTTCCCTCGAATGCCCCAGGCCCGCATGTTATATTGGCGCGAACTCCCTGCTCGCCCTTGGCCCCGCAAAGGGGAGCCCGTGACGGCGAAAACCCGACGAATGCTGGAGATGACACTGCTGGCCTTGGGCCTGGGCCTGGTCGGCGTCGCGGTCATGACCTACCTGACGTGGCCAGCCAACACGCTCGGCAACTACGTTCGGGACCGGCGGAACCGTGAGGCGAACATCCGTGCCATCACGATGCGGATCGAAAGCGAGCCCGATCCTTTCGAGCGACGATTTTACCAGGCCATGCTGGCCGAGGAAAAGGGCGACTTGGGCGAGGCCATCCGGGGCTTCCAGTCCCTTCGCGACGACGCGCGGCCAGGAACGAAGCTCCATCTCAGGAGCACCCTCCGGCTGGGACTCGTCTACGGTCAGAACCGTCAGCCGGGCCAGGAGCTGGCCACGTACCAAGCCCTGATGAACCGGTATCCGGGCCCGAGCCGATTGAGCCAGGCGGCCTTTTACCTGCGCCAGGGCGAGAGGGACCGGGCCCGAGCCCTGCTCGACGAGGCGTTGGCCCAGGACGAGAAAGACGGCAGTCTGGGCTCGGATCGCCAATTCGCCCAACGTCTCCGAGCCATAGCGGAACCCAAGAAAAGCGAGGGCGCCTCCCCCTCGCGGTGAACCACGGAGCCGAATGTTCTGTCCGGTGTGCGGCAGCGAGTACGTGGCGGGCATCCAGACCTGTGCAGACTGCGATGTGCCGCTGGCCCCGGATCCCCCACCGGGCGAGGAGGAGGACGAGATGATCTTTGACGATCCCGTCGTCCCCGCCATCGAGGTATGGAATCCCGCCGAGGCCGAGATCGTCTGCTCGCTCCTCCGGGCGCATGGGATCCCCTGCATCCTGAAGGCGGAGAACCAATACGCCGTTGACGCGACGTACACGGTCGGGCCGCTGGCCCGCCGTCGGATCCTGGTCCGCGAGAGCGATCTCCCTCGCGCGCAGGAGATCCTCCAGGCCGCGCCGTCGCGCGACTCCCAGCCGGAAGCCTCGGGCGGCGGCCAGCCTGCCGCCCTCCCGGAACAGACGGAACCACCGACTATTGACAGCTGAAGGTTTTTCCATGATCCGCAATGCGCCGGCCTTCCATGAGAACGCCGCCCTTTTCGGGCACGATGCGACGCCGCGCCTCCTCGCCTTCGAGCAGGAGGGTGACGACACGATCCGCGTCTTCGCGCGCACCGAGGACGGGCGGACGGCCTCCGAGGTCCGCGCCTTCCGCCCCTTCGTCCTTCTGGCCAGCACCGATCTTCTCGCGGGATGGGCCGGCGGCCATGACGTGGAAGAGCTTCAGGGTGACGGCCTCTACCGGTTCCTGATCCTGTTCCACGACTGGGGCGACGCCCTCCGGGCCCGGGCCCATCTCCAGAAGGTCACGGGGAAGGCCCAGACGGCGCCGGATGCGCCCTACCTGTTCTTCAACGACCCCATCCAACAGCACCTGATGCTGACGGGACAGACCCACTTCCTGACCCTCTCTTTCGGGGAGCTGCGGCGGATGCAGTTGGACATCGAGACCTACTGCGCCGCCGGCTACGAGTTTCCCAACGCGGCGCGGGCCGAGGACCGGATCACCGCCATCGCCTTGACCGACAGCACGGGGTGGGAGCGCGTGATCTCGGGCCAGGCGCTGGCCGAGCCAGACATGCTGAAGGAGCTGGTCCGCGTCGTGGAGGAGCGGGACCCGGACGTCATCGAGGGCCACAACCTGTTCCGGTTCGATCTGGAGTACATCGAGGCCCGCGCCCGGCGGCACAAGGTGAAGCTCGCCCTGGGCCGGGGCGGGGGCCTCATGCAGGGGCATCCCTCGCGCATGCAGATCGCCGAGCGCGCCATCACCTACCGCAAGTACGAGATCTTCGGCCGCCACATCATCGACACCTGGATCCTGGCCCAGCATTACGACGTGACCGCCCGCGAGCTGGAAGGGTTCGGCCTCAAGGAGATCGCCAAGCATTTCGGCCTGGCCACCCAGGACCGGACCTACATCCTGCCCGAGAAGGTCTCGTGGTACTTCGATCACGAGCCGGACACCCTGTTCCGGTACGCCCTGGACGACGTGCGCGAGACGCGCGCCCTGAGCGAGATCCTGAGCCAGAGCTACTTCGTCCAGGCCCAGATCTTCCCCTTCTCGTACCAGAACGTGGCCCTGCGTGGGAACGCCACGAAGATCGACGCCCTCCTGATCCGGGAGTACCTGCGGCAGCGGCGCGCCATCCCCGCCCCGGAGCCGCCGCAGGAAGTCCTGGGCGGCCACACCGAGATCGCCTATCAGGGCGTGGCCCGCCGCGTCCTGCACTGCGACGTGACCTCGCTCTACCCGTCGGTGATGCTGGCCTTCGGCTACTTCCCCCGGCGCGACAGCCTGGGCGTCTTCGCCTCGCTCCTCACGGACCTGCGGGCCTTCCGCGTGCAGGCCAAGCACCTGGCCCGGACGGCCGACACGGAGGAGGCCCGCGCCTACTATGAGGCCCTGCAGGGCACGTTCAAGATCCTGATCAACTCCTTCTACGGGTACCTCGGCTTCACCATGGGGCACTTCAACGACTTCCGGGCGGCCAACCAGGTGACGTCCAAGGGCCGGGAGCTGATCCACGCCGTCATGGCGTGGCTGAAGGAGCGGGGGGCCCGCCTCATCGAGATCGACACCGACGGCCTCTACTTCGTGGCGCCCCCCGACGTCCGGACGCCCGAGGACGAGGACCGCCTCCTTGCCGAGATGGGCGCCATCTTGCCCGAGGGCATCAGCCTGGAGCTGGATGGGCGCTACCAGGCCATGTTCAGCTACAAGATGAAGAACTACGCGCTGCTGGATGAGGCCGGGCGCCTCAGCATCACGGGCTCGGGCCTGCGGTCGCGCGGGCTGGAGTTGTTCCAGCGCGAGTGGATGGAGGAGATGTTCCTGCACCTTTTGCGGGGCGAGCCGCAGAAGATCCGGGAACTCACCCGGCGCTACGCCGAGGCCTTCGAACAGCACACCTTGGACGTCCGCAAGTTCATGAAGACGGAGACGCTGCAGGATTCCCTGGAGACCTACCGGGAAAAGATCAAGGGCAGCCGGCGCAACCCGGCCGCGGCCTACGAGCTGGCCCTGCGCTCGGCCCGCCCGTACCAGCCCGGCGACCAGATCTCCTACTACGTCTCCGGCGCCTCGAAAAAGGTGAAGGTGCACGAGGCGGCCAAGCTGGCCAGCGAGTGGGACCCCCAGAACCCCGACGAGAACGTGGAATATTACAAGGCCAAGCTGGTCGAGCTCTCCGAGAAGTTCCGGCCGTTCTTCGAAACGGGCTAGAAAGCAAGCTTGCTGGAAAGCTGGCACGCTTCACAGCTCCTGGCGCTTCAGCCTGCAGGCGTCCCCGCTTCCCGGCGTCCCAGCGTCCTGGCAGACCTTAGC
>Ga0315282_10011915_pt1 | contig 13385 bp, 12 predicted proteins | sample YL17G07_20_MG_FD_203693 | JGI IMG/M metagenome (GOLD analysis project Ga0315282, IMG submission 203693) | Sediment microbial communities from Yellowstone Lake, YNP, Wyoming, USA - YL17G07_20 | ecosystem: Environmental > Aquatic > Freshwater > Lake > Sediment | place: USA: Wyoming | collected...
TTGTAACGTCTACTGATATAAAAATGTTATTTAGAGGAGTTAGCAAGAGGATATTTTTAAGATTTCTTCCACGCAAAAAGTTGAAGAGTCGCGAATTGTCTCAGTTATATAGTTAACTGAAGTTTGACTTTAAGAAATCTTCAGCCTGATACCCAAAGTTTTCATCTTTAGGACAGTTATATCTTCTCTCTAGGATCTTCCCTATACAGTGGCATTCTTCTTTAGCTAGAGAGACATTTAATGGCACTGGCTTACTTCCTACTATTCGTAGAAAATTTTGAGAGTATATCTTTTCTAAAACTGAATCAGGAAGCTTAATCCCTTTAACTTCGTCTGGTCTACCAAGGAAGTTTTTATCAGTAGATCCGACGGAAAATTCTTTATCTGTCTCTAAAAAGTCTCTCATAAACTTTATCCTATTGGTAATTAGATCTTTTCTAATCTCCTTATCTCTTATTGCGGTATCGTCACCAAAGACTATCCTATCCTGATATCTGATAAAGAAATCTCTAGATACCTCTGAATTTCTAGAGAAGTTATAGTACATCTCTGAGCCTGGGGTAATATCTAGATTAATATTCGGATATCTATTTAATAATTCTGAAGCCCTCTTTAAGTCTGCAGAGAGGAAGTAAAAATGAGCAAAAATGATTTTCAACCTTGGAAATCTCAACAAGATATTGTCTACTCTCCGATAGAGCTCTTCTTTCAATGGATAACTTCCATCCGTATAATCCCAACCCCTCTCTTTAGCAAGTAGAGGTATCTTTTCTTTATCCCAAAATTCCTCTGGGTCCGCAACATGCCAGAAAATAGGCAATTGCATCTCCTCTATAAGGGCAAAGAAGGAGTTATAAACAAGACTGTCTATAGGAAATGACATTTCCCTAGCATAGTTAGGTTTTGTCTCTAAAATCTTAATACCATCAAACCCAATCTCTTTCAGTCTTAGAACCTGTTCAGCAAAGAGCTTTTCGATCTCTTTCTCTGATTTACCCTCTATTTCAGAATAGTCTAGTCCTCCAGAGATATAGATATCTTCAGGATATCTCGCCTTAAAACAGATTGCTTGGGGATTACTATTAACCTTTCCTGGTCTTGCTGGACTGACAATATTTATCTTTTCGATCCCTAAAGATCGAAAAAATACCTTCGTTTCTTCAATTAGAGAGATATTCTCAAAGTGAACATGAGCATTAATAATCTTCCAAGTACCCATCTTATCCTTACCTCCTAATTAGGTTTCAAGATTTTCGGAAACTCTAGGTTTCCTTCTAGACTTAAATCTTCAGATAGCAATTCTTACACTTCACCCCCACAAGCCAGACCTCTTCCTAAGATTACTATCTAAAACTCTACCCTTTCAGGTTAACTTGACTGGAGTATCTCTCAAGGATTAAAAACTATTATACTTCCTTCCCAGGTATCACTTCCTTCTTATTCCCCTATTTTTAGCAGATATTATAGCATATATATAGGCTGTCAATGTAAACTCGACTCTTTAACTTTCTGCGTGGAGAAGATCTTAAGAATCTCTTCTTGTTAACTTGTCTAACAAACCTTTTTAGATTAATCAGATATTACAAACAAGTTTAATAAAGCAATCTTCATAAAATCTACCTTAAAATGGTAAAAATATCCTTACCATCCCTATCAAGACTTCTTCCTCTTTTAACGATTCTCTTTTAAAAACTGTTACAAAAAGCTATACTAAGTCTCCGGATATAATTTGCAGGTTATCCGAAATCCTTCTCCTGCAAGAACTCTTCTTTTCCTACCTAACCAATGAAAGCGCATTGTAGTTTTACAATGTTTGCATATAACTTTTCTTTTCTTAAGTCTTATCTCTACAGTATCGTTATGAGAAGAAGTTTCCTTTTTGTTTAAAACTTCTATATCCTGCTTGAAATATTTTAGTAATTGTTGTATCTTCAAATTGGAGGACTCCTTTTTTATTAGAGAGTCTCTTATAATAAGAATAAGGGGGAATACCTCCTTTATCAAGAGGGGTACTTTCCCCTTCTAAGTTCCACGTAAAAGTTTATAGAGCCGTACCCTTCTTGATAATATAGTAGAGGATATGATATAATACAAAAAACTTTGAAGGGAGGTGTATATAATTAATAAAGGAGTTCAATGTGGGAGATCGCTAATATTTTATTTAAGGAGGGATAATTTCTATGAGTAAAAAGTTAACTGTAGTATTTGCTGTTTTGAGTGTATTTTTTATTCTAAATTCTGCTTTTTCAGCTGTTGTAAAAAATTCAGCTGGGAAAGTGCTTCCTGCTGATGCCGCACCATTAGAATATCAAGTATTAAGAGTAATGAGTGCATCCGCAACGACATTAGATTGGTTTGTAAGTGTATATAAGAGGACTAGCGAGGCTAATAATTATTTTGGAGAACCACTTGTAAGACTTAATAAAAACTTTGAAATAGTTCCAGCAGCAGCTAAAAGCTGGAAAGTTTCTAAAGATGGTCTTACATGGACCTTTACCCTTGACAAAAATATATATTGGACCGATGGGACCTCTCTTACTGCTGATGATTTTGTCTCTAGTTTTCAATTAGCTGCTGATCCCAAACATGCATGGGACTTTGCTTGGTTCTATAGTCCTATAAAGAATTGGGATAAGGTGGTAAAGGGAGAACTTCCACCTTCTGAAATAGGAATAAAACAGGGGAAAGATCCATATACTTTGATAATCACTACAGAATATCCTGCCCCATATTTACCGATGATGATGCTTTATTCTACTCCTTTGAGCAAAAAGGCTTATGAGAAATATGGACCATACTACAACAATGATCCAAAGACTTCTGTATCTTGTGGACCTTATGTTCTTGAGGAGTGGACAAAGGATAAACAGATTGTTTTTAGAATTAATAAGAAATATAGAGGAAAGGTAAAGCCATATTTAGAAAAGATTATAGTATCATTTGGTGATCCTGGAACTTCAGCATTTAAGTCTTATCTTGCAGGAGAAATTGATATATGTGGATATAGTAATGGACAGATATTCACTCCCGCAGATCTCGAAGTTGTGGAAAAAGATCCAGAATTATCCAAGCAATTTCATCAGGGATTTGGAGATTTTAGAACTTTCTATATAGGTTTTGATTGCTACAATCCTCCTTTCAACAACCTCAACGTTAGAAAGGCTTTTGCTTATGCTATTGATAAAGAGACCTTAGCAAAGACTATAATTAGAAAGCAGGGAATTTTAGCTTATGGATTTTTAATGTCTGGATTTCCGGGAGCAAATCCTGAAGGATTAAAGAATGTAATAGCATATAATCCCGAATTAGCCAAAAAATTCCTTGCAGAAGCTGGCTATCCTGATGGCAAAGGATTTCCTGCTTTAGATATGTGGGTACGTTCTGATTTAGCATCTCCTACGGTAGTGGCTGCTGCTAATGCTATAGGAGCTATGTTAAAGAAGAATCTTGGTATTGATGTTAAGATTACTGTAAAAGAATCAAAAGTATTTATGGAAGCACTTAATTCTCATAAACTTCCCTTCTATCTTGTCTCTTATGGTATGGACTATCTTGATCAATCCAATATGCTTGGTATATGGGTTTCCACAGGAAGACATGCTTGGAAGAGTGAAAATTTTGATAAACTTGTCGTAGATGCTTCATCATTATTAGATAAAAAGAAGAGAGATGAAATGTTTAAGGAAGCAGAAAAGATTTTAGTAGAAGATGTAGGAGGTATATTCCTTTGGTACCAGACACCAGGTGTTTTATGGAAACCCTATGTAAAAGGAAGCGATCTTGAACCTGATAAATATGGAATGACAGCTCTTCATTGGCCTGGTATAGAAGGTGTAGGGACAACAATCTTTAGTATCTATATATCAAAAGATGTTTTAAAATATAGGAAATAAATAGGTAGTAAATGCTAGGATATATAGTCAGAAGAATTTTGGGATTAATTGTTGTAATATTTTTAGCATCTGTAATTACTTTCTTCTTGATGCATGCTATTCCAGGGGGGCCTTTTGATGAGTTAAAAATGCCTCTTCCTCCCGAGGTAAAAGCTAATATATTGAGAAAATATGGTCTTGATAGGCCCCTCTGGGAACAATATACAAGATATGTTTGGAATGCTCTACATGGGGACTTTGGAGTTCCTTTCCAAAGTCCCACTGAAACGGTTTTATCATTAATTGCAAGGGTTTGGCCTGTAACTCTTCAGATAGGTATAATAACTATAATTTTATCCTTTAGTATTGGGATTTTTTTAGGAATTGTCTCTGCTATAAAGCAAAATACTTGGATAGATTATTTAATAACCACTATTGCTACCTTAGGGACTACTGTTCCTAACTTTGTTATAGCAATCTGGTTAATATTGTTTTTCAGTGTAACTTTAAGATGGCTTCCAACAGGGGGATGGGGTGAACCTAAAAACCTTATTATGCCTGTTATAGCCTATTTCTTAGCACCTACCGCAATTATTGCAAGATTTGTAAAAGTAAATGTTTTAGAGGAATTAAGAAAAGATTATGTAAGAACAGCAAGAGCTAAAGGACTTTCTGAAAGGAAAGTAATTTTTAAGCATGTCTTTAAAAATGCTTTAATACCTATAATGACCCTACTTGGACCTATGATTCCTGACTTAGCTACAGGATCTGTTTTTATAGAAGTTACCTTTAGAATTCCCGGACTTGGTAAATTTTTCTATACCAGTGCTTTGAATAGGGATTATCCTATGATTATTGCAATGATTTTATTAATAGCAATTCTCTGGGGTATTACTTATCTAATTACTGATATAATTTATGCCTATATAGATCCAAGAATTGGATTTAGCTAATGAGATGTTATGAAGAATATAATAAGGATTTATAAAAGGAATAAACTTGCTGTTTTTGGTTTTTTTGTTATTTCAATAATTATTTTTATGGCGATATTTGCAGATGTAATTTCCCCTTATAAATATGATGAAATTGATTTAATCAACTTTTTACAACTTCCTTCTCTTAAACATCCCTTTGGAACTGATAGCATTGGGAGAGACCTTTTTACTCGTATCATATGTGGTGCAAGAACTTCTCTTATAGTAGGGTTTTCAGTACAGATTATTGCTGTGGGTATAGGTGTACCCTTAGGGCTTTTTGCTGGATTTTTCGGAGGGAAGGTTGATTACTGGATATCAAGATTTGTCGAGGTTATGACAGCCTTTCCTGGACTTCTTTTTGCTATACTTCTTATGACGTGGTTAGGAAATGGATTGGGTAATATAATTATTGCTTTAGGAGTAACAAGTTGGATTGGAATATGTAGAGTTACAAGAGCAAAAACATTAGAAATAAAAGGAGAGACATTTGTAGAAGCAACGGAAGCTTTAGGTGTTTCTGATTCTTATCTTTTATTTAAAACAATACTCCCCAACATTATCCGCCCAATAATTATAATGGTCGGTTTAGGAATTCCTCAAGCTATATTTGGAGAGGCTTCGTTAAGCTTTCTTGGTTTTGGAATAAGTGACCCTTTACCCAGCTGGGGTAAAATGATAGGGGAAAGTCTTGGATATCTTCAAGGATACTGGTATATAGGATTTTTCCCAACTTTATCTTTAGCATTAACAGTATTGTGTTTTAACTTTGTAGCAGATGGATTGAGAGATGCTCTTGATCCAGGGATGCAAAGTTCTCAAAGAAAATAAGTTCACAAAAATTATTTATAGGAGGGTGATAAAAATCCAATTGTACTCTTTTAAGGAATTAAGTGAAAAAGCCTACAGACTTAATCCTAAGATGCTAGATACTGTAAGCGTCACTCTTACTATCTAAGAGATGTAAGTGCTCCCTTTTGAGCTAATACAAGAGGTTTCCCAATGAGTTTTAAATAGCTTCTCAATATTTACTCATTATCCAAAAATGACTTACCTAAAACTTCATCTATTGTTGATAAAATACGGTTTTTAAACTCAGACTTTTTCTCCTGCTCACTATATTCTGTGTTCCACCTTTTATAAAAGTTCTGCACTCTGGCTTTTATATTCTTTTTTTCGTTTGCCTTTCTTTCCACTTTGCTACCTCTCTATTCTGTAATATAATTCCCAGATTATAAAACTGCTTGCTCTAGAATCAATTTTGGGTGGAGCAAAGCATAGCCGTATGTCGCTGTTAGATGAATCTCCAAACCCTGCTTCTTTATCGCTTCCATCTCCCTCACCATTTATCAACAAAGCTATCAAAATTACTAACAGGGGCTATGTATTTTAGACCTGACTCTTTTACAAGGGCAAACCTTTTCTCTCCACTCTTTATTTTGATTCGTTCTTCGTCCCTTAGGCTTGGATCATACAAGTCGTTGGTTCCTTTAGTTTCAACCACAAAATAGACTTCTTCTCTCTTAGCGCCGTTATAAATCCTCTCAACAACTACCAACCAATCTGGAGTGTAATTTCCCGCAGGTGTCTCTATCTTGTACTGTTCGGGTAGTTTTACAAACAGCCTTATGCGAGAATCACCGTCAAGGGCTCCTGCAAATTTTTCTTCGACGTCTGAATCTTTTATCACTCCGTCATAGATTGATTTGTTCACCTTTACTACATACTTATCATAGGTCTGTATCTCTTTGTTAAAAATATCAAGGTCGAAAGTTTCGTCCAATTCGTAATACTCGATATTCTCAACCTCAAACTCTTTTAGCTTCCACAGGATAATTTCAACGACTTTTTCTGCATACCTATACGGATTTTCAAACGGCAGATTAAGATTATTTGCACCTTTCAAAATCTTAAGAATTGTAGTTCGAGTAAGCTTTGTTTCACCCTCAATAAACTTCACTATGTTGAATATATTTGCCCTTTTAACTTCTTTTGAAGATTCCTTTACGAACTCTGTTTTGATTTGCACTTCCTTGTAAGCACCGCGTTTTTTATCCTCAACTTCCTCTAATTTGATAGTATCCAGCAAGACTTTTTGAACACTAATCTCTGGGGATTTCAAATCAATATTCTGTATCTCTTTTATGCATTCGTCACAAAATTTGTCACTATCTATCTTTACTGCATATTTTGCCTTTTTTGCAACTCTTGTCCATAAGCTCTTAAACAAATCACTGCCCAATGCATCTTCTTTAATTTCAATTCGCACCCTCTGCCCTCTGTCTTCAACTGGTGGAGCCTCTTCGCCAACCTCTTCGCTAAACTCGGTTTGCAATTTCTCCACATACTCCCGATAACTTTCATTTGTGACGACGGTCAACAAGTTTATATCCTTGCTCTGGACTCTGTCACCGTCAGAATCAACAGGCAATCTTAAACCTCTTCCAATCTCCTGCCTCTTCTTTATCTCAGATGTGGAATAGGCAAGCGTGCAGATATTGAACACGTTCGGGTTGTCCCACCCTTCCCTTAAGGCCGAATGTGAAAAGATAAATTCGACTGGCTCATCCATTGAAAGAAGCCTTTCTTTGTCTTTCATAATCAAATCATAGGCCGATTCGTCCCCTTCAATGCTTTTTTCCTTTTTCATCTTTGAGAAATATCCTTTGTGGACTTTATCTACATCTAAATTTGCAAATTCCCTGTAATCGCTTTGTGTTAGCTTATTAAATTCTTCCTTGAAAATCTTTCTTACGAATCCATCTTCTTCTAAATAATCATCAACCCTGTTTAAAAAGAATAAACTCAGCACCTTAATTCCTTTTCCATTCAATTGTTTCTTCTTTTCAAAATGCTCCCTTATTGTTTCTCTAACCATAATTCTTACTATTTCGTCTTCTTCAATCGACGACTTTCCCTCATAGACCTTCACGCCATTTGCAAAGGAAATATAACCTGCCCCTTTGTTTATTTCGTTGACTACAAAACCTGCGTAGTAATCGTTGTCTGTTTTTCTTGCTAAATCATCGCCGTGCTTTACAGCTATTGTCTTAAACTTCATCCCAGCGCTTTCTTTTACAAAAGTCCTCACTTTTGCCCTCAATCCCGAGGACAGCGAATCAATCGATTCAAGTATTATCTTTTTGCTGCCAGGGTCTCCTTCTTCTGTGATAGACAGAACTTCGATTTTCTTCACAAGCCCCAGGCTATAGGCGTCAAATGGAGTGAGTTTATAGACAAGATTGTAGATCTCTCTGTGAGTTGCTGAGTATCTTAAAATAAACAGAGGGTTTAGCTCGGATAGTCCCCACTTAGTCGCTTCCCCTTCCATCTTTTGAGGCTCGTCAAGTATAACAATGGGATTTGTCTTTTTTATTATCTCAATCGGCTTATCGCCCATCTTGTCATGTGTGTTGTGGATAATATTTACATCTTTATTAAAGGCATCCTTTGTTATTACCATAATTTGAAGATTTGTGTCCTGAGCAAACATCCGAACCTTTACCAAGTTATCCGAACTATACGGAAAATAAGTATAAGGAATGTTATCGTAAATTTCCTTGAAATGCTCTTTTGTAATATCCAGATTTTTTAAGACGCCTTCTTTTATAGCAACAGAAGGAACGACAATAATAAATTTTGTAAACCCGTATTTCTTATTTAGCTCCAAGATTGTCCTCAAATAGATGTATGGCTTGCCAGTGCCTGTTTCCATCTCAACAGTAAAGTTATAATAAGGCTCGGTTAGGTTTTCAATCTTTGAAAGTTCCAAACCATTCCTTTTTTGGACTTCCTGCAAGTTTGCTAATATTTTTCCCTTCGTTAGGTTTAGAACATTCGGTATCACTTGAAGAGTATAGGAAGATGTGCTTTTAACTTGCCCTTTGAATAAGTCCACAACAGCATTTATCGCTTCAATCTGAAAGTCTAATTTTGCATCAAATTTTAGTTTTAGCATATTAGGTCACTCCTCACGTTTGACCTGTGCATTTATCATAGCTTTATGCAATTTTTCCTCAAATAATTCCTTTGGTGGTAATTTTGTCATATATTCAGCAACTTTTATCCTGTCCTCATTTAAAAGCATCAGTTCAACATGTTCTTTGCTTTTCTCTGCACACAGGATAATTCCAATCGGCGGATTCTCGCCCTCGTCCATTTCGTATTTCTCTAAATATCTCAAATACAACTCCATCTGTCCTTTATACTCTGCCTTGAACTTACCAAGCTTTAGTTCAATTACCACAAAGCACCTCAACTTTCTATGATAGAACAGCAAATCAATGTAATAATCCTCTTTGTCAATGGTGATTCTCCTTTGTCGCGCAACAAAATAAAAATCTCTGCCAAACTCAAGGATAAACTTTTCAAGAGCATTAAGTATTGCTTGCTCCAAATCTTTTTCGCTGTAGGTGTCGTGAAGTTCTAGAAAGTCTAACACATATGGGTCTCTCAGCACAAGGTCGGGAGTCATTTTATCTTTTTCTTTTAGGTCATCCAATTGATTTTTGATAGTTTCTTGTGGCAACTTTGACAGAGCAGTTCTTTCATAAAGCATGCTGTTTAGCCTATCCTGCAATGTGCGTGTACTCCACCGTTCTTTTTGGCATAGAGTAGCGTAAAATTGCCTTTTCAACTTTTCTTTTACGGGCAAAAGAGTAATAATTTGCGTCCAGCTCAATCCCTTGAATTCTCCAAGCAGTGATTGGAGAATCGGATACTCATCATAAAGTTGAATCATGTACCATAAGTTTTGTGGTGAATAACCTCTTCCATACTTTTGCGTTAATTCTCTACTCAGTGAGGAGACAATTTGCTTTCCATACTCAGCCCGCTCTGATTTGATTATTTCCTCTCTCATTGTTTTACCGATATTCCAGTAAAGCAGCACCATCTCCTCGTTGATTGTAGTTACAACTTTGCTTCTTGCTTGCTCAATTAATGAGGAGATTCTTGCAAAGAGATTCTGATTATCTTCTGGCTTATCTATTCTCTTTTCCATCAAATCACCTTAAACCTGACAGAGGAAGTCAAATTTATCTTGTCATCATCAGTGAGTGCCTTATCAAGGAAAACAAACATTTTGTTTTTGTACTTTGCGGTTCTTATCTCTTCAATTGTTTTTTTATCAATCTTTTCATCTAAATAAACATAAAATTCCAAATTTTGCTCTTCATCTTTCACATAATAAAAATTATTACTCTTAATTTTAACTTCTTCAATCTTAGAATTTAAGTTTAGTCCTTCTTTCAAGATAATTTCATATACAACATCAATTTCTTTCCATCCGGGAGCCAAAGGCTCATCTATATACATTCCAAGCCATTCCAGGTATTTTTGCCTTAACTCCTCAACATCTTCACCTTCCTGTATTTCAAATTCATCTTTTAGATTAAAGTTCGATTTATTCAACCTAAAAACCTTAAATCCAAAATCTTGATTATCCTTTAATAATTTTCCTTTATTCTCATTTTTATATTTCTCTGATACCCTTCTTAATCTTTCAATACAAATATCAGCAACCGTTGGAAACTCTTTTTTAATCTCTTCATCCTGAACTTCCTCATCGAGTTGAACAAGTATGAATTTTCTGTTGCCACCATCCTCTTTGTTTAAATCCCAAACTGCCTGACCCGTTGTGCCAGAACCAGCAAAGAAATCAAGGATAAGAGAATTTTCATCATATTTTTCGTTCTTGCTATCCCAAAGAAGAGAGATTAAATATTTAATAAGAGATACTGGTTTTGGATAATCGTATACAAGACTGTTCTCAAATATACTGTTCAGTTCGCTAGTTCCCTCTTCATTTACGCCTACTTTTTTACCAAATCTATCTTTCGCGCACAATGGGTTATTTCTATTCGTAAAGATGATTTGTTTTGGTGAATTCTTCGAGGATTTCCCTTCGTGATAAATAGCCCTGATTGCAAAATTTTCACTTTTAATCCAAAAAATCGTTCCCTTTTCTGTTTCAATATCTACTGTTTCTTGGCTCCATCTTGATCTAAATCGTAAATGTAGGTCATTTACATTGACTCCGTTTTGAACTTTTACAGGTTTAATTAATAAATATTTATCATCTGTCGTTTTATAATATTCTCCATCAGGGATATTAAATTTGACTGTTCCTGTTTTGAATATAAGTTGTTTAGATGGATTGGATGCATTAAATAGAGGTGCATCTTCCAAATCAGTATTAACATTTTCAACAAGTAACTCCTTAAGAAGCCCACTGTCATTTGATTTAATATTTTTTGCATAACAGATAATATAGTCAGCATTGGAATAAAAATTAATTTTTTGTCTACCAAAATGTTGTGTTTTTTCCCAAATGAAATTCGCCACAAAATTCTCCTCTCCAAAAATCTCATCCATTATCATTCTCAAAAGATGAACTTCGTGGTCGTCAATAGAAACGAAAATCACGCCGTCTTCTCTTAATAAACTTCTTGCTAAAAATAATCTTGGATAAATAAAATTAAGCCAATCGGAGTGATACCTCCCGCTTGCTTCTGTGTTTGTAGTGAGTTTATTCCCTTCACTATCAAGCTGTCCTGTCTTTTTCAGATAATCTCTCAGAGGCTCTTTGAAATTATCTCTATATATAAAATCCTTTCCTGTATTATAAGGCGGGTCAATATAAATCATCTTCACTTTCCCAAAATATGGTTTAAGCAAGAGTTTAAGTATCTCTAAATTTTCGCCAATAATTGCTATATTTTCTGTTTTATCAAAATCAATTGACCTTTCTTTATCAGGTTTTAAAGTTCCATAAGCAGATGCCTGAATAAGTTTAAAAACATTGCTTTTACCTGCCCAATTAAAATAAAATCTATCGTCCTCTCTTTCTATAACCTCTCCACTCAATAGTGATTTAAGCCGTTCAAAATTTATTTTGTTATCCTCAAATATTTCAGGAAGTACCTTTTTTAACCCTTCTTCCAAATCAATCTTTACTTTTTTATTTACCTTTTCAACATCCATTCTGCCTCCTTATTCCTTATCATCTTCTCTCAATCGATCATCCCGTTCTAACCTTCTACAAAATTCTGTAGAAAGATTATGGATATCTTTTTGGATATTTTCAATACTCTTAGCTATCTTGTATAAGGGTGGTTCGCCTAATTGATGTAAACCAAGTAATTGAGAGAAATCAATCAAATACATATCCTCATCAGCCACGTTCGTTAGAAAGAAAGGTAATTTTTGATTAGGAGCAAGATACCTTAAACCATTCTTCATAAAGCCTACTCAGATAGAAAATTTCCTTTTTTGTATTCAAAATCAGTATTGACCTTGAACTTTATATTATAGGCTGTTCCTAATCCTATGTTTTGTATCACCATATCTATAAAGTTTATCCCCGCTATTCTGGTTTAAAAATTCTAACGCCATTATTTCCCCTTCCATTCTTAGCTTTAGTGCATCAGGTATTTCACTTAACTTGCTCATAATCGAATCAGAGTTCGGTTATTCTGCCAAATAATAAATTATTCCACAACATATGATTATACCATACTTTTTTATTAGAGTTCCACAGAGGAAGGGCTAATCCGTAATCATTTTGCCCAATAATTTTCCCATAACCTTTATTATTTTCGATATTTAAATTGGTGATAATAAAATATCTTCAAGGTTCAACCGTGAAGATATTGTGAAGATACTTAACGAATATCCAATTCGACCTGAACCGAAAGGGAAGATTAAAGCGAAAGAGTTGAGAGGAAGATATGTCAATCTATCAGTCTCTAGTTATGAATTTATCAAAGAAAAACAGGAAGAAATCGACATAGAAGAAAGATGGAACTTGCATTAGATGCCAGTGCCTTGATTGCTCTTTTACAAAATGAGCAAGGAGCAGATATCATAAAGGAATATTATCAGTAATATTTATTCGTTAACAGAAAAATGTTTTACAGTTATACAATAACCCTCTGGGTTTTTATTAACACATCTTTTAGGGTATAAAATTCTTACAAAATATGATTATACCCTAAGAAGGGTTTTTTTGCCAAAATTAGTGGGGGTAGTTCAGCATATATGCTATAATTTCTACAGGAGACAAACAAGGAGGATGACGAGATTAGTAATGAAAATAAAAGTTGTACTAGAAAAAAGTGAAGATGGAGGCTACACTGTATATGTCCCTTCTCTTCCTGGATGCATCAGTGAGGGGGAGAAAATACTATTATTGAAGAACTAGTTTTATGACCAAAATTCCAACCCCTTCATATATCCAGATCATAAATGCCTTAATAGGAGATAAAATATTAAAAATTACTATTCCTGCCCATAATCCTGTAAAACGTTCTACCTTATCTCACATTTTGAAACAGGCAAATTTAGATTTAGATAAATTTCTAGAGCTATTATAATTATTTAGTGATTATACTCCAGGATAAGAACTGTTTCGGGTCTATAAACTTTTGCGTGGAAGTTAAAATAAAGGGAAAAAGTCATTGCGAGCGATAGCGAAGCAATCTCGTCTTTTCTGTCACTACGAATAGAGATTGCTTCGGGGCTAAAGCCCCTCGCAATG
>Ga0315282_10011916_pt1 | contig 13384 bp, 11 predicted proteins | sample YL17G07_20_MG_FD_203693 | JGI IMG/M metagenome (GOLD analysis project Ga0315282, IMG submission 203693) | Sediment microbial communities from Yellowstone Lake, YNP, Wyoming, USA - YL17G07_20 | ecosystem: Environmental > Aquatic > Freshwater > Lake > Sediment | place: USA: Wyoming | collected...
CGGGGTTCTGAATTATATCTTCACCACGTTGGGATTGGTTGACCAGCCCATCTCGTGGCTGGGTTTTCCCAGATTGGCAATGGTCTCCGTCATCGTCGTCAGCGCTTGGCGGAATATCCCCTATTTCGGAGTCATTACGCTCGCCGGGATAAAACAGATCCCCCATCAACTCTTTGAAGCCTCCCAAATCGATGGGGCAAATGCTTTCCAGCGGTTTGCTCACGTCACCATGCCTGCATTGAAAGGGGTTCTTTTTGTCTACTCCACGCTCGTCTTCGTGCAGACTGCCTATGACTTCGCTCTGATCTACATCCTGACGCGGGGAGGCCCTGCAGGCGCAACTGAGGTTCTTTCAGTGAAGTCCTTCATGACTGCTTTCGAGACCGGACAAATGGGTCTCGGGGTTGCCATACCATTGTTTGCTTTTCCCCTGTTCGCTCCCTGGGTCATGATCGTAACACGCCGGATGATAACCCAATGGGCAGGAGGTGCTATTTGATGAGCAGGTGGAGATGGAAAGCAGGGATTGCAGACGGCGCTACCCTCTCGATCATCACCCTTTTCTTAATCAGTGCTCTCCTTCCTTTCTATTGGATGATCGTCACTTCCCTGAAGACCACCAATGAACTCTTTTCTCTTGGCTTCCCGTTATGGGTCTTCAATCCAACTTGGAAGAACTACATTGACTTATTCAACCTCACTCCATTTGGTCATTGGTTCTTAAATAGTGCTTTGGTTTCCACAGGGGCGACGGTGATCGCCCTTGGATTCGGGTCCCTTGCTGCTTATGGCCTCAGCAGAATGCCGTCCAAACTTTCTATCGCCATTGTCCAAATGACTTTGTTGACTTATCTCATCCCACGCGCTGTCTTCGTCGTTCCTCTTTATAGTCTGCTTCACACCTTGCACCTCCTGGACAATCTACTTGGTCTGACATTGGCCTACTTGAGTTTCACCCTTCCCTTTACCATATGGCTCCTGATCAGCTTCTTCCAAACCATTCCTAAGGAGCTGGATGAGGCTGCTCTGATTGACGGCTGTAGCCGGATCGGCGTATTGGTCCGCGTTGTCCTGCCCTTGGCGGCTCCCGGGATTGTAGCCACGGGCATTTACTCCTTTTCTACAGCCTGGAATGAATTCATGTATCCTCTTGCCTTGGTGCAGACCCAAACCAGGACCGTGCTCACCGTGGGCATCGCTTCATTGAGACAGGCAGATATCTTCGCCTGGGGACAGATCATGGCCGCCGGGACCGTCGGTGCGATCCCGGTGATGATCTTTTATACCTTCATCTACAGGAAGATCGTCGGAGGGCTGGTCGCTGGCAGCGTAAAGGGCTGATGGAAAAAAGATGAAAACGGATGAGAAAGGAGAGCTTTCATGATGATTGATGCAGATTGCCATATTTCCCCAACCTTGGAAGGTGGGAATAGCATTACCGTCGATGAACTGATAAGAAGAATGGACAGATCCCATGTGGATAAGGCAGTGACCTGGCTTCAGCCACCTTATGTGCGGGAAGTCGATCGAGCCAACGAATATGTTTACAGGGCTGTCCAACAACATCCGGATCGGATTCTCGGATTTGGCTGGGCTGATCCGAACCTGGGCGTTGAAAAGGCCAAAGAGGCAGTAAGAAAATGTATCGATGACTACGGCTTCTTTGGAGTGAAATTAAACGGGGCACAAAATGAGTATTACATTGACGACCCTGTTCTCTCCATCCCTCTCATCGAAGAGATTGCAAAAGCCGGAAAGATCCTGGCGTTCCATGTAGGTGCCGATGCTTACGAGCGAACCCACCCTTTCAGGGTGGCCAAAGTCGCCAAACGATTTCCTCGGCTGCAAATCTTAATGGTGCACATGGGTGGTGCCGCCTTTGCCGATTTGAGCAATGCAGCCACCGAGATTGCTCAGGAACATGCCAATCTGACCCTCATCGGCAGTGCCATCCGATCCATTCCTATTTTAAAGGCGATCAAAACTCTTGGAGCTTCGCGGGTCTGTTTTGGAAGCGACACCCCTTTCGAGTTAATGCATGTGGAGGTGGCCAAATATAAAGCTTTGCTGGATGGGGAAGTCACCCCAGAAGAAAAAGAATTGGTGATGGGAGGGAATATTATCCGGCTCTTCGGATTGAAAAGATAAATCCCAGACCAGTTATTTTTAACTTTAAAGGGTAAGATTCGGAGTAACATACACCTTAAGGTTAAATTTTGAATGACGCTTACACCTACAACTCTTCAGAAGCAATTGGTGCAAAAATCGACAATTACCATTAGAAAGTAAGCATAACGAGCAAAGCATTACTTTTAATTATTTCACGGAAATTTCATGTCGTCTACTGCAAAGGCGATAGAAAATTGGACTCTATAACCTTAAGGTTTCACCCCCTAAGAATCTTCATTCTGAATAGTTATCACATAGTTTTGAAGCTCCATGTCATGCTCCAGGGTCCTGGACCGCAAGGGTTGACCGCTCTTGCACGCCAGAAATAAGTCGTACCACCGCTCAGAGCCGGAGTGACCGTCCACTGGATACTTGTTAGGCCAGTCATTGAAGCCGCAATGTTTGTGAACCCCGAATCCGTTGCCACCTGGACTTCGTAGGAAGAAGCCACGCTCACGTTCGACCAACTCAAAGCAGGGCTTCTGGAAACATTCCTTCCTTTGTTTTTCGGCGACAAGAGTTTCGCCTTTAAAAGGGAGAGACAGATGGTGATCCCTTTAGGATCGAAGTTGGTATTATTCCCTACGATTCCTCCTATAAAGTAGAAACCCTGAGTGATGTTTTTGGGTATAGTCACCATAGTAGATACTGGTCCACTCGACCCACCTGGAGCAAGGTTCGAAATCGTCCTTTTGCCAATGAGCTTATCACCGGTATCGATTTGCGTATCGGTTGAAATATAGAAATTTACCGTTACATTACTTGCCGTTTGTATGCCCTGATTTGTGACTGTGTTTTGGATCGAGATCCTGCCGCCAGGTTTTCCTGTACTTGGCCCTGAGATGGATGAGATGACGACGTTCGGGCCGGCAGGAGCAGTAATCGTGACCGAAAAACCCGAAGACCAACTCGATACCACAGAAGTATTTACAGTATCATAAGCTCTGGCCCGTACAGTGTACGTCCCCGCTGCCGTCCAGGTCTTTGACTGGGTGGCTGAGCCATAAGCCGATAAGTCCGAACCATCCCCTTTCCAATCGAATTGGTACTCTACAGGATTGCCAAGAATGGAGGTAGAACCACCTGTCATAAAGGGATAGGGAGTTCCTGTTATCCCGCTGAATGGACCGGTTGGAGTTGCAGGTGTTGAGACGGAAAATATTCGCCCGATCTTGCCAGCATCCTCTTCAGTAAACCAGAGGTTACCATCCGGGCCAACTGTAATACCAGCAGGATAGCTGTCGGCTGTAGGGACCGCGAACTCCGTGATGACGCCATCCGTTGTGATCCGCCCGATCTTGTTACCACTAGCACGCGCTTCAGTAAACCAGAGGTTACCATCCGGGCCAACTGTAATATATTGAGGACCACTGTCGGCTGTAGGGACCGTGAACTCGGTGATGACGCCAGCCGTCGTGATCCGCCCGATCTTGTTACCGATGTGCTCGGTAAACCAGAGGTTGCCATCCGGATCAGCTGCAATACCAGCAGGACCACTGTCGGCTGTAGGAACCACGAACTCCGTGATGACGCCATCCGTTGTGATCCGCCCGATCTTGTTGCCAAATAATTCCGTGAACCACAGGTTGCTATCCGGGCCAGCCGTTATACCGTGGGGCTGGCTGTCGGCTGTAGGAACCACGAACTCCGTGATGACGCCATCCGTTGTAATCCGCCCGATCTTGTTGCCTCCCGCTTCAGTAAACCAGAGGTTACCATCCGGGCCAGCCGTTATACCGCCGTAAGGCACGCTTTCTACTGTAGGGATTGCGAACTCCGTGATGACGCCATCCGTTGTGATCCGCCCGATCTTGTTACCATTAAATTCCGTAAACCAGAGGTTACCATCCGGGCCAACTGTAATAGCAGAAGGTATGGCGTCGGGTGTAGCGATCGGGAACTCGATGACGACACCGGCCGTCGTGATCCGTCCGATCCCGTTGGCGCTGTGACTGTCTTCGGTAAACCAGAGGTTGCCATCCGGGCCAACTGTAATACCAAAAGGGCCGCTGTCCGGTGTAGGGGTTGTGAACTCGGTGATTGTGGCAGCACTGGCCGGTAGAGAAGCAAACAACACAATACCGAGGAGACTTAGTCCCAACAGCAACGTTAGTGACAAACGCATAAGTAATCTAATGGCAGACATCGTGGTATCCCTCCTTTTTTGTCATTAAAGGACTGTACCTCGATCCCAGAAGAGGTGCCGATGAATACACATAATAACAAAATCAAAACAATGAAAACCGGCTTTTCCATCTTATTCGTTTCTCAAAAAAAGCAAACCCAAATCGGATAACTCAACATCCGAAGGGACCAGTGCACTATACTTAGAGATAACTTTAGGTGGATACCTCGAATCCTTGTTCCACCCCACGATGGTCATTAAAAACCATACAAAAACATTTGTCAACAAATTTCTTAGGAATTTAGGAATCCTCTTCTCGCAAATAAGCAGGCAATTTTGATAACAAGGTTTCAGGACACGGGTGGACCGCCCTGAGTAATATCTCTATCAAAAGGTGTGGGATTTGTCAAACATATAATCCGACTGAGTTAAGGCATGAAAGGCAGTCACTCAAAATCATCGATTATGGTTTGAAATGTTGCATTGTGGAACAAAAATGTAAAAACAACATTTCAGGAAGAACTATTCAACGGGTTTGGCAGTGTTAGTTGGATTGGATATCGACTGTCACACTTTAATAGACTTCTGAAATTTGATCAGAGGTATCTTTGAGGGTGCTGTAGAGATTTTGATAGACATTGAATAATCTTTCGTAAATCTCAACGTTCCTCGGAATCGGAGATGTTTTCGTCTCCACCCGAAGAACCTTCACCGCCTCCTTAACCGTGGGCCAGATCCCAACCCCTACTCCAGCCATGAGAGCAGCCCCATAGGCCCCCCCCTTGCCACTTCCACTTACGGTGAGGACTTCGCTGTCGAAAACATCGGCATGGATCTGTCGCCAGAGTTTGCTGAGAGCGCCTCCACCTGAGGTCCTTATCTGAGTAATGGGAACACCCATCTCTCTGATCACTTCCGTAACATCTCTCAGACTGAAGGTGACGCCTTCCAAGATGCCTCGGATCAAATGATTCTTTGTATGGCGAAGCGTGAGACCGATGAAAGCTCCTCTGGCCAGAGGATCGGCATGGGGACAGCGTTCCCCCATGAGATAGGGCAGGAAGAGGAGACCCTCGGATCCGGGTTCCACCTTGGAGGCTTCTCGACTCAAGAGATCATAAACATCTTTTCCAGTACGCTTGGATATCTCCTTCTCAGACTCTCCGAGGGTATCCCTGAACCATTGGAGAGACCCTCCAGCAGCCAAGGTCACCCCCATGGCATGCCACTTATTCGGCATATTGTTACAAAAGACCTGCAGCCTTCCGCCAGGATTCTTATAGCAGTGATCCAAAGCCATGGTGACATTTCCTGCCGTTCCAATCGTTGTTCCAAGAATCCCCGGTTCAACAATTCCTGTCCCCGTGGTCTGGACCACGGCATCGCCTCCACCACCTGCCACAGGAAGACCGGGCGGAAGTCCGAGCTCTTTTGCAATCCTTGACGTCACCTTCCCGCTTACTTCAGAAGATTCGCAGCATCGGGGAAGCCACTCTTTTGGAATGTCCAAGATCTCCAAAAGCCGATGGGACCAGCGCCTCTCCCATACATTAAAGAGGCCGGTTCCTGAGGCGTCGGAAACCTCGGTCGCATGTTCTCCAGTCAGCCGGAATCGTATGTAATCTTTTGGATTGAGTATCCATCTGATCCTTTCATAATGCCGGGGCTCATTTTCCCGAACCCAAAGGATCTTTCCTCCCGTATATCCCGGAAGCATCCGATTGTTGGTGAGCTGGAGAAGAGCTTCAATTCCTCCAACTCGATCATGTATTTCTTGACACTGCTTTTCAGTCCTCTGATCGTTCCACAGGATAGAGGGGCGGAGCACTCGGGAATCTTTGTCAAGGGCTACCAGCCCATGCATCTGACCGCTCAAACCGACGGCCTTGATATTACCGATGGAACGAACTTCCTTCAATAGCCTTTTGATCGTGAACTTAGCCGCCTTCCACCAATCCTCAGGGTTCTGTTCAGACCAACCTGGTTTCGGGATGGAGAGAGGGTACTCTTTGACTGCCCTCGCTATCACTCGTCCCCGGTCATCGATGAGGAGCGTCTTGCACGCCGAAGTTCCGATATCGACCCCCATCACCAATTGTTTTTCCATAAAAGACTCGGCTTTCACTACGGCACTTAAGAATTCCAACAGGAAGAATCAGCTTTCTGAGAGCGAGGGAATATGATTTGCATTGAGACTACTATTTCTACGAAGGAAAGGGGGTTACTTGAAGATTTTTGTAATATTCTTCACCTGATCAGCAGTCTCTTTAATCTTCTTAACTTCCTTCAGGCCTGGAATTTCTTCAACCTCTTTCTTTAAATCTGAAACGAGATTTCCCTTTTGAGTCCCTTTTTCTTTTTCCCTCCCTGCTTTCCTTTCGTCCCGGATCTTTCCCAATTCCCTGACCGTCTTCCCCAAACCCTCACCGATCTGTGGAAGCTTTTTTGCCCCAAAAAGGAAAAGAAAGATGACCAAGATGACCAGAATTTCCGGCAAACCCAGACCGAACATACTCTAACCTCCTAAATTAAGAGTTAAAAGTTATCAGTTATGAATTATGAATTATAAAACTTAACCTCTTAACTCTCAATTCTAAACTCTTTTTATAAGATATTAAACCACGATGCAAGAAAAAAATTCAAAAAATTGTAATGCCTCAGATGCTGTGAAGATCTTCGGGAACAGGTTGGGCAAGGATATCTTCAAAGTTCTACAATTGCGGATCATTTGAGAAGATATGGGTAACGAAACGCCGTAAGCCATTGATTCTGTAAAGGCTTTCGGTCGCTGCTGCTGGACATTAAAAATGTACCGCTGTAAAACTTTTTCAATATCCCCGCCCAACCTGTTCACTTAAGGCTATTTTTTCACAGCTTCTGAGGCATTACAAAAAATTAGGAAAATTCCTTGTTTTTTGTTAAGATTCGAATATCGAGGTTCTGAAAGAACCCAAGGAGGCGTTCCATGGCAACGTCATTAGAATGCCCCATCTGTGATGCCGACATCCCTTTGGACGGCGACGAGAAGTCGGGGGATCTGCTTCTGTGTTCTTATTGTAACGTAACCTTCAAGATCTTGAGAAAGAAAGATAAATGGATCCTTGTGGAGGATTTTGACGAATAGGATGAAAGTTCTTTATACCTCCGATCTCCACGGGGAAATCAATCTTTATCAGGAACTCGTAGCACTGACCACTTCCTCTTCCCCAGAGATCATCGCCTTAGGTGGTGACCTTCTCCCTTCATTTCCACCTTCGAAGCGATATGAAGATATGCTTCCAAACCAAAAGACCTTCGTCGACCAGTTCCTTTCTCCTCTGCTAAAAAAGATTGCAAAAACCGCATCTGTTCAACAGATTTTCGTCATTCCTGGAAACTGGGACCTGAATTATGCTCATCTCTTTAGGAAGCCAATGGAAGGGATCATCGATCTCAGTCAGAGGAGTTATCGAATCGAGAACGGATACGAACTGATCGGCTACCCTTTCGTTCCCCCGACTCCATTCAGGCCAAAAGAGTATGAAAAGATGGATGACGAAGAAGCGGCCTGGCCTCCCCAGAAGAATCCGTCCTATATCATGTCATCTGATCAAACTGACCAGCTCATTTCCGTTGATCCCTATCTCTATCTGAGGCAGCGAGAAACCATTCGGGAAGATTTGAATCGACTCCCAAAGCCGATTGATCAAAAGAGGGCGATCTATGTCATGCATTCCCCTCCCTTTGGAACCCGTTTGGACTTCATCCAAGGGGGAAAATCAGCGGGAAGCCGATCGATCAAAGCGTTTATTGAAGAGAATCAGCCCCTCCTAACCCTTCATGGCCATATTCATGAATCCCCGGAACTTTCAGGCGCTTACTTCGACCGGATTGGAGAGACACTTTCCATCAATCCAGGACAGTTTACCTCGACAAGCAGAGCCTCTTCCAAACTCCATGCCGTCACCTTTGAAATGGAGAATATCGAGGGAACACTCAAGCACACACGCTTCTGAAAAGTTCCGAGCAGGGGCGATTCATGAATCGCCCGTTCAGAGTTCGGAGTTATGAGTTATGAATTGAACCTAAACACTTGAACCCATGAACCCTCGAATCCTTGAACCCTTACTGACGGCGTTGCTCATTCTTGCTCTCACCATAAACTGTCCGTCGAGGCTTTCATCTCAAGTGGACCCCGCATTCGAATGGCACCTGCTTTACCATAAAATTAGGGATAGACTTATCTCCAAGGACGAGGCCAGAGCCAAATTGAAGGAATTGGAGGCGATGCTGAAGGATTTTTATCTAAAGAACTCCGATGACAAAAAAGATGATCACCTTATTTTCCCACTGGCAGGGTATACTCCAAATGCCATCGGAGGAAAAGGAGGAAGTGGGTATCAGACTCAGGGGTATGATTTTTTCGATGGTAATGACCATCAAGGCCATCCGGGTCACGACATCTTCATCCGGGACAGGAATCAAGATGGACTGGATGATGTGACAGGGAAACCGGTAGAGGTCATATCTGCCTCTTCAGGAATTGTTGTCTCGGTCAATCTAAATTGGGAGCCTTCAAGTCCGATACGAGGTGGAAACTGCATTTGGATCTATGAGTCGATCAAAAGTCGATATTTTTACTATGCCCATTTAGGTAAGATCTTCGTCGCGGTTGGCCAGGCCGTCTCAAAGGGAGATCGATTGGGAACGGTTGGGAGGACAGGGGTAAACGCGTATCCAACGCGATCTCCCACTCATCTCCACTTCACCGTCCTCCAATCAATGGACGGGTATCCCAAACCAATTAATCTTTATTCTCATATACTTAGAAACAATCTGCAATAGTTCGTAAAAAACCCTTGACATTCAAAAAATAAAATGCCATATTGACTCTGTAGGTTGTAAGAAGTATTTGTTTGGATCACAAAAGGTCGCAAAAGTGCTTCTGAAGACTTTTGTGATTTTTTTTTAAGGACCAAAGGCTATTACAACTTACTAAAGTTTAAAGTAGAAAGGAGGTGAGTTGTAGTGGCCAAAGGTCGTGTAAAATGGTTTAATGAGAAGAAGGGCTTTGGATTCATTTCCAGAGATAACGGAAATGATGTCTTCGTTCACTTCTCCGCCATTAAGAGAGATGGATTTAAATCCCTCTATGAAGGCGACGAGGTAGAGTTCGAGGTTACCGAAGGTCCGAAGGGCCCACAGGCAACCAACGTTGTCGTGGTGAGCTAAAAACGAAACTCGTTAACCTAAAGGAAAAAAGAGACCCCAGGTTTTTCTACTGGGGTCTCTTTTTTTTAAATTATTAAGCGGAGTATGAGATCGCTTACACTCCAATCCCATGGAAATTGTCATTGCGAGCCCAAAGGGCGTGCCTGCACGCCGAAGTACCCTTTCACCTAGCAGGGTTTGTGCAGGACGGCGTTACGGCACGCAGGCGTGGCAATCTCATTGTTTGATTGGGATTGCTTCGTCGCTATAGGCTCCTCGCAATGACGCACTGGGGACCGATGTAAACTATCATGTGCTTTAAGTAATAATTCTCTCTTCCAAAATTTTTAAGAAACCTTATAATAAATATGTATCCTCCAGCAGGACTTCGTGATGACTGACAGGGACGAGAAAGAGAAATCTCTAATCAAAGAAATAGAATCACTCCGCCAGAGAGCTGCGGAACTCGAGCGTTGCGAGGAAGAACGGAAACGAACCGAAGAGGTCTTCCTCGATCTCTTTAATGCCACAGAGGAAGTCGTATTACTGATGGATCGGGAAGGGATGATACTCGTTGCAAACAAGAATGCGGCCCGTCTTTACGGTGTACCTATGGAAAGGCTCCCCGGCACATCGATCTATGACCTTATCCTCGGCGATCGAGTCAAGAGCGGTAAGGAAAAGGTAAAAACAGTCCTGGAGACACGAGAGCCAGTACGGTTCGAAGGGAAGCTCGAGGAGAAGGTATTCGAAAATAGCCTCTACCCCGTCCTAAATGATGGATCGGAGGTCCGGGGGATCGCCCTCTACGTCCGGGACATTACGGAAAAGAAGCGGCTTCAGGCAATCTTAAAACAGACCGAGGAAAGGTACAGGAATATCTATGAAAACGCCATGGAAGGGATTTTCCAGATAGGCCCTGATGGTCATTTTATAAGCGCGAACCCATCTCTTGCCCATATCCATGGGTATGATTCGCCTGAAGAGCTGATGAAGACCGTAAGAACCATACCCAGCATCTATGTCAACCCTGATGATCACCACCGCTTAATCAATCTTCTCTTCGAGCAAGGCTCAGTTCAGAACTACGAAGCCGAAATGTACCGTAAGGATGGGAGCCTGCAGTGGATCTCGACAAATGTGAGGCTTGTAAGGGATGTCCAGGGCAAAACCCTCTACTACGAGGGTACCATGATGGACATCACGAACCGGAAAATGGCTGAAGGAGCCCTCGCCGAAAGCGAAGAACGTTACAGGACGGCCATCGAACACTCCAATGACCCTATCGCCATCATCCATGGTGACAGGATTGAGTACGTCAATAGAAAATTTGTGGAGATATTTGGTTACGAAAAACCGGAGGACGTTATCGGTAAATCCGTCTTACTGGTGGTCCATCCCGATGATCGAGAAAAGGTGATTACGATCAATCAGCGGAGACAGAGGGGAGAACCCCTTCCTTCTCGATATGAGTTTAAAGGCATTAAGAAGGACGGAATGGTCATCTATATCGAAGTCTCGGCCACAAGCATTGTCTATCGGGGTGCACCTGTCTATCTCGTTTATTTGAGGGATGTTACCGAACGAAAAGTAGCCGAAGAAGTGTTGCAGAACGAGCGAGACAGATTTCGAACCCTCTCTGAAAATGCACCCTTCGGCATTATCATGATCGACAAGGAAGGGGGTTTTGAATATATCAACCCCAAATTTAAGGAGCTGTTTGGCTATGATCTGGATGAAGTGCCAAATAGCTTGGAATGGTTTAGAAAAGCCTTTCCTGACCCGAAGTCGAGGAAAGAAGTGATCTCCACCTGGATCGATTACCTGAGAAGTACGAGGCCAGGGGAGAAAGTCCCCAGAACGCTTCCCGCCACCTGTAAGGATGGAACCCCAAAAACCATTCATTTTATCCCTGTCAGACTGGCCACGGGGGAATATATTGTAACCCTGGAGGACATTACTGAACGCATTCAAGCGCATGAGGCACTGGTAAAATCCCACCAGGAACTCGAGCAGCTCAACAGGGCAAAGACAAAGGCCGTGAATCTCATCTCCCACGAACTCAGGACGCCCCTCGCCGTGATCCAGGGAAACATTCGACTCCTGAAACGGAAGTTGAAGCGTTTGCCCACCGATGCAAATCTTCAGAACACCGTGGAGAGGTTGGAACGAAATCTGAAGAGGCTTTCCGATATTTCGATAGAAACAGATGAGATATTCAGAATCTCACAGGAACTCGAGGCAGGTGTCCTTCTGGACAACCTTGGTAGCCTCTGGCAACGGATAGAGGATCTTTCAGAGATGCCACCGGATGTCCGGTTTCACTTCGATGGGCTCAAGGCGTGGCTCAGCCAATATCTATCCGGGAGCACGGAGTCATTCCAATCCATCAACCTTTTCCCTTTTGTTCTGGATATGCTGGAAAGAGTCAAACAGTCATCGAGCCACAGAAATATTCGGTTTCAGGTGGAGGGCAAAGATGATCTCTTCGTCTTCATCGATCCCCTCGTTCTGCAAAATGTTGTGGAGGGCCTCCTCACGAATGCAGTAGAAAATACACCGGATGAAGGGACGATTCGCTTAGTGGTCGAACAAAAGCTTGGAAAGATCATACTCCATATCAGAGATTATGGGGTTGGCATTACAGAAGAGAATCAGGCCTATATCTTCGACGGACTCTTCCACACAAAAGAGACCGAACTCTACGCTTCAAAAAAGCCCTATGACTTTGGGGCGGGAGGCAAGGGGCTGGATCTCCTTCGTATGAAGGTATATGGACAGCGGTTTGGCTTTGACCTCTCCATGACAAGCCATCGGTGTGTTCACATCCCTACTGATCAGGATCAATGTCCGGGAGATATTTCCAAGTGCCCCCATGTGAGAAATGCAAAGGAGTGTGCTGCATCCGGTGGAACGACGTTTACAGTCGCTTTCCAGCCCAAGGAGGCCAGTGCTCCATCTCACATTTAAAAAACCGATGAGAAGAGGATCGCCTGGAAGGCAGAAATTTATGAATTGATGGATGTTTGCTCGAAGACTTTTCTTGCTCCCATGCAAACTCGTTTCACCCACCTCAACAAAAATGAAAGAGACGGACTTCTAAAGCAAGTGGGTTGATAGGCTCGGAAGTCCGGTCTTTTCAGGGACGTCTTCCTGTCAGCCCTCTGATTAATTAACAACTTCATATTTTTAAGGGCGATCAAAATATGGATTTTTCCCCGTTACCGACAGAGGGATTCCGATAATAAGATCGGAATCCAAGAGATTGAGCTTTTTTGCTGCCGCTCCAACAGTGTACATCATCCGGTTATCAATGTTCAATTCTCCCGCCAATTTGGCGGCCGAGCCCAGAGCAATTCCCAAATCGATAGCTTGGAATATACAAAAAGGCCCTGTAAAGTCCTCTCCTTCCCGCCTCCCCGAAGCAAGAAGGTCTTTGCAGTTCTTGTAACCACATGCCCCACAGTTCAGTGGGAGTTCAATCCTTTTGGGATTTCTTGAAACTCCAACGAGTAATAGGGCTGCGGAACTTCTCACATTTTCAGCATCTCTCTTGAAGCCAGGAAGTTCCGTTGATTTCTCTTTCACCTTCCTCTCCATTGCTGCGGCCAATTTCTCCAAATCCTTTCCTGTTAGAACGGCGGTCTTTACCGAATCAACCCCCCTTGTCTTGGGCGCCGTCCTTGCACTGACTGCCATCATCGAAGCCCCCATTTCGACCGCCTCTCTCTCAATTCTCCCACTTGTCAGAATTGCCATCGCCTTCCTCGCTTTCTTTGGTTCTTACCCCCTTCATTTCTTACTTACTAAAGTCTTGCACTTTTTAATGAGTGCATAAAAAAGGCTGTTATCCTAAAATAGGCTAAAAAAAGCGCCAACTTAGTTTAGCCCAGAAAGGAG